>ERZ746981.48-NODE-48-length-113662-cov-36.575155_pt1 | contig 113662 bp, 88 predicted proteins | sample MGYA00374948_ERZ746981 | MGnify/ENA primary metagenome ERZ746981 (study PRJEB28757, sample SAMN06711160) | food metagenome | host: microorganism | place: China:Harbin | collected 2017-01-30 | study: EMG produced TPA metagenomics assembly of the Analysis of...
AAAAACCGTCAATCAAATCGCCAAAAGCCAGAAATTACCCGCCAAGCACATCAATCAACGGTTCTTCGATCCCTCCAGGTGATAAGCACCTTCTACATCAAACGGATTGATATAACGAACGAAATCTCCTCCGACTTCCGGCATGGATGTCGTATTGGATGCAATACACGGTTTGCCATAGACAAGGCTTTCTCCTATGGGTAAACCAAAACCTTCAGCAAAACTAGGATATACTGTAAACATGCAGTGTTTGTATAGATATTCCATCTCTACATCAGAAATTCCATTGAATATAAACAACCAGTCATCAATGTAGCCTTTTTCTTCAATGTATTTACGAAATTCATCAATTTGCCACCCCCACTTTCCAATAAAAACAAGAAGTGGTGCATTATCCCCCATCTCCGTACGCAATTTTTCCCATGCAGATATTAAAAGCTTATGATTTTTTCTTATTTCTATTGTAGAAACGCACAAAACATAGTCATTTCCAGTAACAAAATCAATTTTTTCGTTATTTATAGAGTGGTTTATTGTTGTCATTTTAAGTTCTGTGGGAAGAACGACGGCTTTTACCGGAGTATTTAAAAGCTTAGTATCTTTAATATATGTCCGCACGTCAGATGCAACATATTCAGAATTGGTCAGGATAAAATTACTCAATTCAGAGACGTCGCTTATCTGAATTTGGCATTGATCGGTTGCTGTCTGTTCGACGTATTCTGGTTCACGAATTTGAATAAGATCATGGATGAATGGACAAAAAATTATTCCTTTTTGCTTTAAACGTATTACGGCATCATAATTCGGTAAAATCCAGAAAGCGCCCACGATGCATAGAACATCTCCTGCTGCGGGCCAGACTTGATTACGTCCCTCGTATATTTTCTTCAAACTTTCCAAGATGCTCTTATGATCGCAATATACAGAATCATACTGATTGATCAGCTCAATCATGTCTTCTGTTTTAACCGCCAGAATACGATCCTCTTCATATTTTGGCGCAACCGGCACCACGCGCCACCCAAGTGCGGTAAAGTTGCGGAGATATAAAACCAGATTAGCTATAACCCGCTGTATACCGCTCATGCTGGTATTGTGTTTGGCATAAATTAGAAAGTCGGAAACATCCAGCCAGATGGTCCGAAGAACTTGCTCCTGTTCAGGGAGAGGTATATGTGCAATCGCGGATGCACCGCCATATTCTATTTCATTTTTAGCATCATGATTGTTGCTATCAAGATTATAAGCCTTTTGATAGGCATAGGCTGCGGCAGCAGATTTTTTCAACAGTTTGAAAAGATGGCCCCGTTGTAAATAAAGGTCTGAATTATTTCCATTTATATTTTCGGCATCATTGTATGCAGCTAAGGCTTCTTCATAGCGGCCAGCGTCTTTCAAACAATTTCCTAGCTGAACAATATGTTTAAATGTTCTTGTATTGCGGCCGGCATTAGATAAGAGTTCCAGATAGATATCTGCGGCTTTAGACCAGTTGCCAGCTTTTTTCTCAAGCCGTGCTGCTCGTATAAGTTCAGCATTCCTGCCGCCAAAAGGATTCTTCACGTTAGTTACCTCAAAAGCACATGTTTGGAAGCGATATTACGTAATGGCATTTGTCATGTCGATAGCACTGCAAAATTGATCCAAAAAAATCTAGGATGGATAGTATTTTATAGTGCAATGTAGGGCTTGATCCAGATTTCTACGGAATCAACCTAGCTATTTTTCGTATCATGGTTGTGATAGTACATCACTCCTTGAGGTGAGCCCAGAGTTTCTCTACAAGATGTCAATATCGATAGGCTTATTTGATTTATTTAATGCTCCGAATTGTTAATGTCAGCGAAGGCTATGAGGAAGTTTTTATATAAATTTTCGTAAATATAATTATAATTTTATATTATAAGGGTGTGTTAAGATATTTGTGGTTCCCTGGACTAATATTTTTCACAAGTCCAGGGATCATCGAAAAATAAAAATTTATTTCTATGGACAATTTTTTTCTAATATCTGTTTTTTATTGTCATCAGATATAATAATATACCCGTTATTTTCGTAAACATTTCTGCAAGGAAGATTTTTGGGAGTTTTTATTATAATTGCTTTTGATTTACTGTATCTAGAAAATATATATTCATTCGTCATCTTGATAACTTCACTTTCTACACCAATCCCCATAACGCGGCAGCTCATCACATATTGGATGATGGTATCATCCTGCACGATCAGTACGGCAACTAGTCCATATTGTGTAAAATTATCAGATACTACAAACGAATGAAATTTCATACCAGATGCAAAGCCTGCTTCAACTTCCTCACGTGTCCACCGTTTTCCAGTGGTATTAAACTGGTTTGTTTTGTTGATTAATTCAAAAGAGCGCAAAAATCTTTCATGAGATGTATTATCAATTATGAAATTATCAATTTTTACATTTAGGGATGCAATGAATTCTTCTTGCGAAAAATTCTTACGCATCGTCTCACGCTTGACTTGGGCGCGTACCATTTCCGTTCGCTTGGAAGATTCCTGTGTAATATGCGGAACCTGTGCTTCAGGAGCGTTCAGCAGGATATGACGCCAGTGAATAGGATTTCCCCCCAGCACCCGAAGATCAGGGAAGGCTTTCTTGATATCCGCACGTTGTGCTGGATTGTCGTCAATATAAACTACATTTTGAGGTAACAGATTAACATGACTGAGAATTTCAGACATATTTTCTGCTTTCTGTTTCCAGTTTATGCGATAAATAGCAAAATCATTCAAAGAAAGATGATTGCCTAAGATATGGTCCCAAGCATTTTTGACAGTTTCTTCCTCATTTTTGCTAATAATTGCTAGAATGACTCCGCGACGTTTGAGGAACAGCAATGTTTCCCAGAATGCTTTAGGCCACCCCTCACTTGTTGGCATGTTTTGTGGATCATTTTCACCAACAATGCCTCGCCATAGCGTATCATCAAGATCAATAACCACCATTTTGATAGCATCAATCTGCTTTATGATACGGTACATAGCGATAATATCATTCCATCCTGATATTATCGTGTTCGACACATTCGCTTCATATATTCTAGTAGCTATCGTATTTTTTTCAATGCGATTTTGATCCCAATAATGGTCAAAATCACTAATAAGAGATCCATGATTAAATGATGTGATCACATCTTCATGGTTATATCTTAGTCCAATATTCTCCATAACATCATTAATATCATAAAAATACGAATTTTTGTATTCTTTTATTTTTTCTGATAAAAAAACATTGAGTTGATGGACAAAATATTTTGGGTTTGAAAGGCTATATTTGTCCATAAGAATGCCAACATAGTTTTTTTGTGGCTCAATAAATGAAAATATAAATGTTAGAATTCCATATTTCTCATTCCACTTCATGGCGCTTGCCAGCATATTCTCGATCATATTCTTACTATATTCGAGCAGGTTCTCATGACCGACGACATCATCTTCTAATAGCCGGGCAAAGGCCATATCAGGAACTATTGAACGTAGAGGTAACTGTATGACTTGAAAATCATAGGAAGATATTGGTTTTTGTGGTGTGTCAGGCAGAGAAGATCCAACACTGTACCTTTCAATATTAAATTTTGTTTCTAGATATGTAGATAAATTCTCCCACAAGTCAGAAAGGCAGCTTCCCACCATAATTATATTGTCTATTTTTGTCGGTGTAACGTTTAAATTTGTTGGATTTCTATAGTTATTTTCTGTGAATTGAGATTCATATGGATTATTTTCAGAAAAATATTTATGTTTACTCCTAATTTTATCCATATATTCTTGTGATTCAATGAGCTCTTTTAATACATCTCCTATAGTTTTGTTTTTTTCTATAATATTATTTTTATAATTTTCGTTTCCAACCGCTCTTTTTAGTATTTTTTTGAAAAGTATTTCTATTTCTTCTGGTTGTATTTTTTTGTCGGCTGACAAATTTAATTCTTGCAAAATAAAATTATATATCTCTATATTCGTAGGTATTTCTTCATTTACTTTTTCAATTTTTACAGCATTGGATAATTCAATACGGGCCCCAATGTTGTCAGCATCGAGTATCAATGCTTTATTCCATGCGTCGCGGGCCTTACTATGCATGCCTTGCACCTTATAGCTACGGCCTAATTGTAGGTAACCATCTGCCGTAGGTTTAAGCTCTATGCCTCGGATATAGGCTTGGGTTGCTTCATTGAGCTTCCCGGTGTGAAGTAAAGCATGTCCGTACTGTATCCATGTCTTCGACGCATTATCATCGTATGTTAGTGCTTTGGCGTAATAGCGTCGTGCCTTTTCCCAGTTTTGAGATTTGGCTGCAGCACGTGCCGCAGAAACGGCTTTTATGGCAGGCAATTTTTTTTGAGAATATGAAAATAATTTATTCATCATATGAGTATATAACTCTCTTCAAGTTCGTCGCGAATTGTCGTGAATCGATGATAGCAGATGAGGTCACGCCCTAACAGACCCTAGATATTCATACGTAATTTGCGATATAAATCATTACGTTGCGATTAATTGTTAAATCAGTGATGGGGTGGCCAAAGCCAAAGTATAGCGGGTTACCATCTTTGATTTTCTTGCCTGTCCCTGAGTTATGGTCTTCCTGCCAGCATTCGCGCAGGTCAGAAGTAAAGCCTTTCCCATCTGTTTTGTGTCCATGGGGGTGGGGGCGATATTCCATGAAACTGGCTGCACGATGGCTTGGGCCTGCCGTCATGCCCAAGGCTTGCGATCATGCAAAAGCCTGCTTGCCCCATGCGCGCAAGACCGCTAATGGCGGAATGCCGGTGTGCCGATGCCTTGGGGGTGGGGCTTCCGCGGTTATGGTCGAATGGAGAAGAAGACGCGTGCCAGAGCATTCCACGAATTCCTTTGCGCGCAGGTCCGCCCGGATCGCGTTTTCGGCAATGCTCGCGGTTTCCGTCGCCGGATGCGGCCATTCCTCGCCCATGCACCTTGTCACCCACATGTTTGGTCCGTCGCCCGGCGCACTGATCGGTACCGTGGCCGCCGATGAACCACAGGCCGTCATGGTCGGGCGTGATATCCTGTCGCGCGGTGGCAATGCGGCGGATGCGGCGGCGGCAATGGGCATGGCGCTGGCGGTGACGTTGCCATCACGGGCGTCGATGGGGTCGGGTGGGGCCTGCCTTGCCTATCGCCCTGGCGATACCGAAGGGGGCCGCGCCTTCATCTTTACCCCGCGCGCGGGCACGGTCGATGGCATTCCCGGCGCGCCCCATGCCGACCGCCCGGCGGCTGTGCCGATGCTGGCGCGTGGTATGTATCTGATGCATCTGCAATATGGCACCACGTCCTTTGCGGCCATCCTGCCTGATGCCATGTCGCTGGCGGTCAATGGCGTCAATGTCAGCCATCAGTTGGCAAGCGATCTTGCCACCGTGCAGGGGCCGCTGCTGGCGGACCCGGGGATGCGCGCGATCTTCAGCCGGACCGATGGCACGGCCCTTGTCGAAGGGGACGCGCTGGTGCAGACGCACTTGTCGGGTGTGCTGGACCAGATCCGCGGCATGGGCGTGGGCGACCTGTATAATGGTGCGCTGGCGCAATCCTTTACCGCAGGCAGCCAGGCGGCTGGCGGCGGGTTGCAGACCAGCGACCTGCGTGCGGCCATTCCTTCCGAACGCCTGCCCTTGCGGGTCAATGCCGCAGGGGGGCTGACGGTTGCGTTCCTGCCGCCGCCCGCCGATGGTGGCCTCGGCAGTGCCGTTGCCTTCCGCGCGCTGCTTGCGGGACAGGGCAACCCTGAATCCCTGTCGCAGGGGGCCGTCGCCGCATGGCGTGCGCGGGGTGGCGATACGCAGGGCAAGCAGACCAATGATGACCTGACGGCGCGGGCGCAGGCCGTCCTTGATTCCGGGACACCAGGCAGCGGCAGCCTGCCGTCACTTCCGGCCTCGACCTCCTTTGCCGTGGTGGACCATGCGGGAATGGCGGTGGCATGCAGCCTGACGATGAACAACCTGTTCGGCACGGGGCGTATTGCGGGGAATACGGGTATCGTGCTTGCGGCATCACCCGCGCGCGTGCCCGCGCCCCTGCTGTCGGCTGCGATCGCCAATGATGGCCATGCCTTCCGCGCGGCTGTGGCCGGATCGGGACAGAACGACGCCGCCGCTGCCGTGGCGGAGGAAATGAAGCTGGTCCTGTCGGGTCAGGCCCCGGCATCGCGCGCCGTCACGGCCGAAGGACGCGTCAACGCGATTGCGTGCCCCCGTGGCCTGCCCGGTGACGGCATGTCATGCGTTGCGGGGTCGGACCCGCGTGAAACCGGCCTTGCGGTTGGCCCGCGGTAATGCGGTGCCGCCCGCTTTGTAAGGGAGCGGGAGAAATGCTGCGGCAAATGACAGGGGCAAGGTTGTAAATGATCTTGTTTTGTTCCATATTGGGAACTGCATCGCAGCTTCCATGTGAAGACACCCCGGACACGCCCATCCTGTCCGGCAGGTCCTGTCCCGATTCACTGACAGGAACATGGAATGCGCGAAACACAGCTTCGTCGAAAAGGTAAGCAGGCCATGGCACAGGCTCCGGGTATTGACAAAGGCAAGGCTCTTGAAGGCGCGCTGAGCCAGATTGAACGCGCGTTTGGCAAGGGGTCGATCATGCGCATGGGCGAGCGGCCCAAGACGGAGGTCGATGTGATCTCCACCGGTTCGCTCGGCCTTGATATCGGCCTTGGCATTGGTGGCCTGCCGCGTGGGCGCATCGTGGAAATCTATGGCCCCGAAAGTTCGGGCAAGACGACAATGGCCCTGCATGCCATTGCCGAAGCACAGAAAAAGGGCGGCACCTGCGCCTTTATCGATGCGGAACATGCGCTTGATCCCGGCTATGCGCGCAAGCTTGGGGTGGATGTGGACAGCCTTCTCATCAGTCAGCCCGACGCGGGGGAGCAGGCGCTTGAAATTGCCGATACGCTGGTGCGTTCGGGGGCGATTGACGTGCTGGTGATCGACAGCGTGGCGGCCCTTGTTCCGCGTGCGGAACTTGAGGGCGAGATGGGCGACAGCCATGTCGGCCTGCATGCGCGCCTGATGAGCCAGGCGCTGCGCAAGCTGACGGGATCGGTGTCGCGGTCCAACACCATGATGATCTTCCTGAACCAGATCCGCCTGAAGATCGGGGTCATGTTCGGCAGCCCGGAAACGACGACGGGCGGCAATGCGCTGAAATTTTATGCGTCGGTGCGTATGGACATCCGCCGGATCGGTTCGATCAAGGACAAGGACGAGGTCGTGGGCAACCAGACCCGTGTGAAGGTGGTCAAGAACAAGATGGCCCCCCCGTTCCGGCAGGTGGAATTCGACATCATGTATGGCGAAGGCATCAGCAAGATGGGCGAGCTGATCGACCTTGGGGTCAAGGCCGGCATTGTGGAGAAGTCCGGGGCATGGTTCTCCTGCGATAGCCAGCGCATCGGCCAGGGGCGTGAGAATGCCAAGCAGTTCCTGCGCGACCATCCTGAAATGGCGGCGGATATCGAACGCCGCGTGCGTGAACAGGCGGGCGTGGTGGCCGAAGCCATGCTGGTCGGTCCCGACGACGACGCAGAATGATGCAATCATCCGTCACGACGGGCCGTGCCGCCGCCATGGTGTGATGGCGGGGGTATGAATGGCACGGGTGTGACGGCAGGATATGCAATAATCGGTCTTTGTGTCGTGGTGCGGGATGATACTGTGCGGGCATGAAACCGCGTCTTGTCATGTTTGGGGTGTTGCTGTGCCTGTCATCGTGTGCCGATACGATGCATGGGGACCGCAATGACCCGGTGGATGTTGATGAGGCGATGCCCCCGATTGGCGGGCATCGCGCCAACGGTACTACGGTGCCCGGCCCGGCGCATGCCTCTGCCGCCGGGCATGTGCATCGCCTGCCGCGCGTTGATCCCGAACCTGATCCCCCGATGGAGGCGTATCATCCCATGCCCGATGCGGCGGCGATGCAGATGATTTCCTCCGGTTATGATCCGTCGCAGGCGGGGGACGATGATGATTCCCAAAATCAGGAAGACCCCAAGCACTTTGTCGTGCCCGATACCCAGGTCAGTTATGGCAAGCCGCATGGCGGCAACGCGAACTGACCCATCATTTTATAAGAGCGTGTTTGAAAACAGCTCATTGATAAAAAAAATAAGAAAAGTTTTTGGGTGCTGCTTTTTTTCAAAAATGCGGCGTCCTTCGAAGCTTTTTAGAAAAAGCTTCACCAAAAACCTTTATAATTTCAGTATGTTATCGAGGGTGGCTTTTCAAACAGTCTCTGACACCATAATCGCACGGATATCATTGACGTTCGTAAGTGTCGGGCCGGTCCGTACAAGGTCGCCCGTGGCGTCGAACAGGCTGTAGCTGTCATGGCGGCGCAGGAATTCACGCGGGTCCAGCGCCTGTGCGCGGGCGCGTGACAATGTATCGGGCGTGACGATCGCCCCTGCCGCATCCTCGGTCCCGTCGATGCCATCACTATCCCCTGCGATGGCCCAGATCCCGTCATGTTCCTGCAATGCAAGGGCGAGGGACAACAGGAACTCTGTATTGCGTCCGCCGCGTCCGGGTGGCCCGTCGCCTGCGCGAAGGCTGACCGTCATTTCCCCACCCGACAGCAGTACGGCAGGCCCCGCCACCGGTACACCGTGATGGCGGGCGGACTGTGCAATGCCTGCCATGACGATTGCAGCGTCCCGGCTTTCTCCCTCCAGCGCATCGCCGAGGATCAGCGGGGTCAGGCCGAGTGTGCGTGCCTCCTGCGCTGCGGCCTCAAGCGCCATCATGGGGGTGGCGATCAGGACGAAGCGGTTATCCGGGTTGACCGCTTCCTGCCCGTAGGGTGGCAAGGGCCGCATGAGGGCGGCCAGGATTTGTGGCGTGACCGTAATGTCACGGCGACGCAGCACCGCCAGCGCATCGGCAGGGGTCGTCGGGTCGGGCACGGTCGGGCCACTGGCAATGGTCAGCGGATCATCCCCCGGCACGTCGCTGATGGCCAGGGTCAGCACGCGTGCAGGCGCACATGCGCGGGCCAGGCGCCCGCCCTTGATGTCCGACAGGTGGCGACGCACCAGGTTCATGTCCCCGATATCCGCCCCACAATGCAGCAGTTCTTGGTTGAGCGCACGCATGTCTGCAAGTGTCAGGCCCGGCGCGGGCAGTTCCATCAGGGCCGACCCACCCCCCGATATCAGGGCAATGACAAGGTCATCAGGCCCAAGGCCACGAACTTCGTGCAATATGGCGCGGGCGGCATCCTCGCTCCGGCTGTCGGGCACGGGATGGGCGGCTTCCATCACACGTATGCGCGACGTGGTGGCGACGTGCCCGTCACGTGTCACAACAACCCCGCGCAGGGGAACATCCGGCCATGCCTGTTCCAGGGCGACCGCCATGGCCGCCGCCGCCTTGCCTGCGCCGACCACGACACACTGTCCCTTTGGCGGGGAGGGCAGGTGGCGTGCCAGCACGCGTGCGGGTTGCGCACTGTGGATGGCGGCATCGAATATCCGCCGCAATGCCGCACGTACGTTCTTATCGTGCCATGCGCCCGGCATGTCAGGCATCGGCAGGGTGGAATATGTGGGTGTCATCAGGCGATCCATCGTCACGGAAAGGGGCAGGCACGGCAGGTAACCACGGCAGGTAACGCAGGGCAAAACGCCACGCCATTGGCGGAGGAAGGGGGTGGTACCTGCTCTTCATGAAAGGCAGGGCGCGCCATCGGGCAAGGGGGACATGCGTGTCACAATTGTCACGACTGTATCAGGTGGGGGCGGTCGCGGGCGTGTCGTGGCCCTGCACACGCGAAATTGGGGGCGGTTGCTCTGGATCGGGGAAGGGTAAGATGTTACGCCGCCCGGCGTGGATCGTGACATCCGTGTCCAGATCGACCATCAGGAGGAGAGCGGCCCTTGGAGAGTGGAAAGGGTAACAGTCCCGTCACGCCACAGGTCGCGTCATATGGCGCGATCCGGCCATACATGATTTTCCCCCGCCCCGAATGGGCGGCCCTGCGCGCCAATGTCCCGCAATCCCTGAACGAGGCGGAGGTCGCGTCCCTGCGCGGCCATAACGAACCGGTTTCGCTGGAGGATATTGCCGAGGTTTACCTGCCGCTTTCGCGCCTGCTCAACCTGCACGTGCTGGCCAGCCGCAGCCTTAATAATATGGTCAAGAGCGCCTTCCTTGGCGTGCCGCGCCGGACCGTACCCTTCATCATCGGCATTGCGGGCAGTGTGGGCGTGGGCAAGAGTACGTTCGCCCGCCTGTTGCAGGCGGTGCTGTCGCGCTGGCCCGACCATCCCAACGTATCGCTGGTCACGACGGATGGGTTTTTGTTGCCCAAATGCGTGCTGCAGGAACGCGACCTGATGGCGCGCAAGGGATTTCCCGAAAGCTATGACCTGCGGCAGATGATTTCCTTCCTCGCCGCGCTCAAGGCGGGGGAACGCAACCTGGACGTGCCCATCTACTCGCACGAGGCATATGACATCATCCCCGACCGTTATCAGGTGGTGGACCAGCCGGATATCCTGATCTTCGAGGGGCTGAACGTGCTTCAGACCGCCTCTGAACAGCCATTCATGGCGTCGGATTTCTTTGACTTCTCGATCTATCTCGACGCGGATACGCACGATATCGAACGGTGGTACGTGGAACGTTTCCGGATGCTCCAGCAGACGGCCTTTCGCAAGCCGACGTCCTATTTCCACCATTACCGCGACCTGAGCCCGGCAGAGGCGGAAAATGTCGCGCGTGATATCTGGCGGCGCATCAACCTGCCCAACCTTGAAGAAAACATCCTGCCCACGCGTGAACGCGCACGCCTGATCCTGCGCAAGGGACCAAGCCACAGCGTCAGCACGGTATGGATGCGCCAGATCTGAAGGCGGCATTTCTGGCGCCTGACGCGTTTTCCGGTTCCTGCGGGCCCCCGGCAATGGGCGTATGGCAAAACAGGGGGCCAGAGGCCCCCTGTCATGGTCGCGTGGCGTGCCGCCGCCTCAGTAATTGAGGTAGATGGTCTTGGTATCGACATAAGCTTCGAGGCCGTACTGCCCGTCCTCCCCGCCGATGCCGCTGTCGCCATAGCCGTGATGGAATCCCTGCGCGGCCTCGCCCCCCTCGCGGTTGACATAGATCTCGCCGAAATTCAGTTCGTTGCTCATGCGCATGACCTTCTTGAGGTCCTGCGTGAACATATAGGCCGACAGGCCATAGCGTGACTTGTTGGCCATCATCAGGGCTTCGTCGAAATCCTCCACCTTGATAAGCGAAAGGACCGGGCCGAACACCTCGTTCTGCGTGATATCCATTTCATTCGTAACATTGGTCAGCAGCGTGGGGGCATAGAAGTTGCCCGCGTCGTAGATACCGCCCGTCAGCGCCTTGCCGCCGATCTCGACCTTTGCGCCCTGTGCGATGGCGCGCTGGACCATCGCATCGACCTTTTCCAGTTCGGCCTTGCTGATTTTCGGCCCCATGGTTGTGTCCGCATCCAGCGGGTTGCCGACCTTGATCTGTGCGATTTTCTTGCGCAGGAGGTCCAGGAACTGGTCATACACCGCCTGATGGACATAGGTGCGTTCGTTGGCGGTACAGACCTGCCCGCAGTTCATGAAGCGTGCGGAAACTGCGGCGGTCGCCGCGGCCTCGATATCCGCGTCGTCCATGACGATGAATGGGGCCTTGCCACCAAGTTCGAGGCGCACTTCCTTCAGCCCTTCCGACGCGGCGGCCATGATCTTGCGTCCCGCAGGCGTGCTGCCGGTCATGGTAATCAGCTTGGTGATCGGGTTTGTGACCAGTTGATTGCCCACTGTCACGCCACCACCGGTGACGACGTTGAACACGCCCTTGGGGAAGCCTGCCTCCACCGACAGTTCGGCCAGGGCAAGTGTCGAAAGCGGGGTCAGTTCATGCGGTTTGATGACAAAGGTGTTGCCCGCCGCAAGGGCCGGCCCCAGCTTGCGCGCCGTCAGGGCCAGGGGGAAGTTCCATGCCGAGATCCCGGCAATAACACCATGGGGGATCTTCTCGATCAGAATCTTTTCGCCCGGTCGGCTGCCGGGGATGATGTTACCCTCCAGCCTGCGGGCATTTTCTGCGGCAAAGCGGATCAGTTGGATGGCAAAATTGACCTCCACCTTTGCTTCGCGGATGGGCTTGCCATTTTCGCTGGTGATGAGGCGCGCCAGCCTGTCTTCGTCGCGGCGGATCAATTCGATCAGCTTGTACAGATAATCCGCGCGGTCGGTCGCGATCAGGCGGCTCCATGTGCCAAAGGCTTCCTGCGCGCCCTGCAGGGCACGATCGACATCGTCCTTGCTGGCGATGCCGACACTGGCCAATACGTCGCCGGTTGCGGGATTGCGGATGGTGTCGCGTTCCTCGGTCGTGGCGGGAATCCATTCGCCACCAATGAACAGGTCGTAATTTCTGACGTCTGCCATGTCAGGGTCTCCAGTATGGTCATAATTATGGTCAGTTGCGGATCAGCATAAGGTTAGGCCACCTTCGTAAAAATGGCACAAACCCTGCCTGCCTGCCTGCCTGCCTGCCTGCCTGCCGCGCGGCGGTGGACGGGACGTGCGATGGCGACCGGCCATGTCGGGACATGGCCGGGTCATGCGGGCGCCGCGGAAAAAAGGGGGGGGGAATGCGCGACTGCGTATCAGGGCAGGAAGGGTTTGCCTTCGTGCGCGACCAGAAGGTCATGCATGTCGGTGGCGTGTTCTTCCTCTTCGGCCAGGATCTTTTCAAGCATGATGCGCGTGGTGGGGTCATGATCGGCGAAATAACGGATCAGTTCGCGGTAATGCTCAATCACGAGGCGTTCGGCCACAAGGTTCTGCCGCACCATTTCAACAAGGTTGCCGCCCGCGCCATATTCGCTGGCCGATCGGGTGGCCAGTCCTTCGGGCGACAGGTTGGGCACGCCGCCAAGCTGGTCAATGCGTTCGGCGGCCCACATCATGTGCGCGCGTTCTTCCTTGGCATGGGTTGCGAATTCGGCGGCGATGCTTTCGCTGGTGATGCCTTCGACGGCAATGGAATGCATGGTATAGCGCAAGACGCAGACCAGTTCCGTCGCAACCACCGTCTGCAACAGGTCGATGGCTGTTTTGACATTCCCTTGATAGGCAGGGGTCAGCGCACCCTGTTCAATGGATTTCTGTGCACGTGCGCGCAGGGTCTGCACGTCGGTAAGGAATGTGTTTTCAGTGGCTTTTGCCATTCCGATGCTCCTTTCGGGTCATGAACGGGCACGGTGTCAATGCGAACGAGGTGCCTTTTGCGTCCGTTGCGGAGTGTGTCCGTCATAACGGCAGGGGGGCGGAACGGTTGCATGCGAAACTCCGGGGTGTATCCCCACGATGGGAAGGCATGAAGGCATGACAGGCACGGATGGCATGATGTCGCATGTTGTGACGGAACTGATCGCGGTGCTGACGGCCGTGCGCGATGGCGTGCCACAGGTGATGACGATTGATGATGGCCGCCTGTTGCCCTCCGGCCCGCTTGAAAGCGGACATCGTTCCTTGCAGGCTGGTGTGCGGTCATGGGTGGAACAGCAGACCGGCCACCCCATCGGCCATGTGGAGCAGCTCTATACCTTTGCCGATCATGATCGCGTCCTGCATCCCGAACAGGGGCGCAGCATCTCCATTTCCTACCTCGCCCTGACCCGCAGCCACGCGCGGGAGACGGGGTGGCGGGACTGGTATGATTATTTCCCGTGGGAGGACCGTACCAGCGATACGATGCAGGCGGTGACGGACCTGATCGAACGTCGCCTGTGCGCTTGGGTTGCGGGTATGGCGGATATCGAAACCCGGATGCGGCAGTGGCAGCGGTGCATGGCGCTGTTTGCGATTGGCGATACGGGCGGGTGGGACGATGAGCTTGTGCTGCAACGTTATGAACTGCTGTATGAGGCGACATTGGTGGCGGAGGCGGGATGCCCCCCCCCGCAGGCGATTCCCGGCCGGTACATGCATCGCGATCACCGGCGCATTCTGGCGACCGCGATGGCGCGCCTGCGTGCAAGGATACGTTACCGCCCCGTCGTCTTCGAACTGATGCCCGAGGAGTTTACCTTGCTGCAATTACAGCGCGCGGTCGAAAGTCTGGCGGGATGCCACGTGCACAAACAGAATTTTCGCCGCCTGGTGACACAGCAGCAACTTATTGAGGAAACAGGCCGGATTGACGAAAAGACCGGTGGCAGGCCCGCCCGCCTGTTCCGTTTCTGTGGCGAGGTGCGGCGCGCGCGGCAGTTCGCGGGCAGCAAGCTGCCGATCGTGCATTCGGGGTGATCCCCCCGCCCGGTGGGCGCGGATGTGGGCGGGATCACGAAAATCCTGATTGACACAGGCAGGGTTTCACGTTGGAAGTGTCCGGCCGGATCATCGTGCCTCACTTATACTCAATTTGAGTATAAAAGAAACTGGGGCCACCGGCGAGGAGGGCAATCATGAATCAACTGGGTCCCCGGCACGCGGTTGACCGGCTTTATGACCGCGTGCGCCACCTGGTTCCTGAGATGGAATGGGCGACGTTCCTTGACGACATCCGCGCGATTGAAGCGCTCAAGCAGCAGCGCAACGCGATCATCCTTGCGCATAATTACCAGACGCCGGAAATCTTTCACTGCGTTGCCGATATCCGTGGCGACAGCCTTGCCCTTGCACGCGAAGCGCAGGAGGCCAGTGCCGATGTCATCGTCATGGCGGGCGTGCATTTCATGGCCGAGACGGCAAAGATGCTCAATCCCGACAGCACCGTGCTGATCCCCGACATGCATGCGGGGTGTTCGCTGGCGGATTCCATCACGGCGGCCGATGTGCGCCTGTTGCGGGAACGCCATCCGGGGGTGCCGGTGGTCACTTATGTCAACACCTCGGCAGAGGTGAAGGCTGAAAGCGACATCTGCTGCACATCGGGCAATGCGAAGCGCGTGGTCGAAAGCCTTGGCACGGATCAGGTCATCATGATCCCCGATGAATTCCTTGCCCGCAATATCGAGGCGGAAACCGGGATCAAGATGATTACATGGCCCGGCCATTGCGAGGTGCATGAGCGGTTCACCCCGCAGGAAATCACCCGCATGCGCGATGAAAATCCCGGCGTGGTCGTGCTGGCGCATCCCGAATGCCCGCCAGAAGTCGTTGCGGTATCTGACTTTTCCGGTTCCACCGCGATGATGAGCGATTATGTGCAGGCCCATGATGGTGGCAAGGTGCTGCTGGTGACCGAATGTTCAATGAGCGACAACCTCGCTTTGCTGCATCCGAAGATTGATTTTGTCCGTCCGTGCAACATGTGTCCGCACATGAAACGCATCACCCTGTCGGGCCTGCGTCACGCGCTGGAGACCATGACGCATGAGGTGACGATCGATCCCACGCTTGCGGCGCGCGGCCGGCGTGCTGTTGAACGCATGCTGGCGATATGACGGACGCTGCTGCCCTGTCTTCCCTGTCTGCCGTGGGCCTGAGTGATCTGTCTCCGGCCTCCCTGGTGGGGCAGCCTGTCATCGTCGGCGGTGGGTTGGCCGGGGTGATGACGGCGCTGATGCTGGAACAGCCCTGTGTGTTGCTGTCATCCGGGCCGCTGGCCGCCATGCGCCCGGCTCTGGCGTCGAGCATGCTGGCGCAAGGGGGGGTCGCCGCCGCGGTTGGGGGGGACGACACGCCTGCATTGCATGCGGCCGATACGCTGGCGGCCGGGGTGGGCCTGTGTGATCCCGCGATTGTGGCGCGTGTGACGGCCGATGGGCCGGACGCCATTGCGCGTCTTGCGGCATTCGGGGTGCATTTCGATCGTGCGGCGGATGATGGTGCGTTGGTGCTGGGGCTGGAGGCCGCGCATTGCCGCCACCGGATCGTGCATGCCCGTGGTGATGCATCCGGCGCCGCGATCATGGAGGCGCTGGTGGCGCGCGTGCGCGCCACGCCACGCATTACGGTTGTTGAACATGCCCCGGTCCATGCGCTTCTGACGCAGGATGGGGCGGTGACGGGGGTGCGTGTCAACGTGGCGGGACGTGACATCGCATGGCCCACGTCTGCCGTGGTGCTGGCGACGGGGGGGATTGGTGGCCTGTTTGGCGATACGACCAACCCGCTGGGTGCATGCGGGCAGGGACTTGCACTGGCGGCGCGGGCAGGCGCGGTTCTTGGTAATATGGAGTTTGTGCAGTTCCATCCCACCGCGCTGGCCGCGCGGCATGTGACAGGGCCCATGCCGTTAATCAGCGAGGCCGTGCGTGGCGAAGGCGCGGTGCTGGTGGATGAAAATGGCGATCGCTTTACCGAGGAACTGGCCGCGCGCGACATCGTATCCCGCGCGGTGTGGCGGCATATGCGGGCAGGCCACCATGTCTTCCTTGATGCGCGGCAGGTGCTTGGTGCGCGGTTTGCCACCCGTTTTCCCGCCATTGACGCGCTGTGTCGTGCGCAGGGCATCGACCCCGCCCGGCAGCCGATCCCGGTGCGTCCGGCCGCCCATTACCATATGGGCGGGATTATGGTGGATGGTCATGGGCGTACCGGCGTTCCCGGTCTGTGGGCCTGTGGGGAGGTCGCCTGTACCGGCCTGCACGGGGCCAACCGCCTTGCCAGTAATTCCCTGCTGGAAGCCGTGTCATTCGGTACATGGGTTGCCCATGACCTGTCCGCCCTGCCGTTGACCCGCACCGCCGCGCCATCGGAACAGGGGATTGCGGCACCAATGGCGCCATCACCGTCCGATGCCCGGCGCCGCGCCATGGCGCGTGGCGCGGGTGTGGTTCGTACGCATGATGAATTGCATGAAACCGTGCGCCTGTTCGCCCCACGGCTGGAACATGATGATGCGGCCCTTGTGTCCGCGATGGTAGCCCTTGCGGCATTGCAGCGCGAGGAAAGCCGTGGTGGGCATTTCCGTGCCGACTTCCCCCATGCCGCTGCCGGGGCCACGTCGTCGCGCCTGACGCTGGACATGGTGCGTGCCGCCATTATCCCGATCGTGGCACGGGACGCGCAGATGACTTTCCCCCCTGATAACGGAGTGATCGCATGACCCATTCCCCGTCAATCCGACCCTTGCCCGACCTTATGCTTGAACCTCTGGTGCGTGCTGGCCTCATGGAGGATCTGGGCCGTGGGGGCGACCTGACCACGGATGTCACGCTGGGGGCCGGGGACGTGCAGGCGCATGCGGTGCTGTCGGCACGGCAGGCGGGGGTGGTCGCGGGGCTGGACATGGCACGGCTGTCCTTTTGCCTGATGGACCCGCGCATCGAATTCACCGTCGCAGCCCCCGATGGCACCCATGTCACCCCCGGACAGGTCATCGCCAGTGTGCGCGGCCCGGCGCGTGGCATCCTGTCGGGGGAACGGGTCGCCCTGAATTTCGTATCACACCTGTGTGGCATCGCCACCGCGACGGCACAGGTGGTCGCGGCCGTGGAACCTTATGGCACCAGGGTCAGTTGTACGCGCAAGACCCTGCCGGGCATGCGCGCGATCCAGAAATATGCCGTGCGGGCCGGGGGGGGCGCCAACCATCGTTTCGGCCTGGATGACGCCATCCTGATAAAGGACAACCACCTTGCGATTGCGGGGGGAATTCGTCCCGCCCTGACGCGCGCACGCGCGGCGGCGGGGCATCTGGTCAGTATAGAGCTGGAAGTCGATACGCTGGAACAATTGGCCGAGGGGCTGGAGGTTGGGGGGGTCGATGTCTTCTTGCTCGACAACATGACACCGGACCAGTTGCGTCAGGCGGTCGCCATGATCGACCACCGTGCCGTGGCCGAGGCATCAGGCGGTGTGACACCGCAAAACGCGGCAACGGTCGCCGCAACGGGGGTTGACCTGATTTCCATGGGATGGCTGACCCACAGCGTCAGGGCAATGGATATCGGGCTGGATTATCAACCATAGGATGTGGCCGTGTGTCATTTTAATTAAATATGCATAAAATATGCAACTGACACATAGTACAAGTTGCCATCTGCCGGGAGATCATTATTTATACGGATTAATAAGATATATTTGTTTGAAGGATAAGAAACCGGTATGGTGGCGGATATCACGGAGCAGAGCAACAAGCCCCCCCGACGTGTACTCAGCGTTGATGCCTATGAACATGTCCGGCGGGGCCTTATCCGCAGCCGCTATCGTGCGGGTGAACGTCTTGTCCTGCGCCCGCTTGCCGCCGAACTGGGCCTGAGCCCGACCCCCGTGCGCGAGGCGCTGCTACGGCTGGTGTCTGAACATGCGCTGGAACTCAATGACCGTAACACGGCGGTCGTGCCCGCCATGACGCGCCGCAATTTCGCGGAAATCCATGCCCTGCGTTCCGACCTGGAGGTCAGGTTGGCAGAGGCCGCGGCCATGAAGGCCAGTGCGCACGGGATTGAAACCCTTGCCATGCTGCATCGTCAGTTCGTCGATGCGCTGGCTGTTCGTGATGATGGGGCGGTTGCCGCCCTGAACGCGGATTTCCATACCACGGTCGCAACACTGGCCGACCTGCCCCTGACGGCGAATATCCTGCGTAACCTGTGGGTGCGGATTGGCCCGCTTTATGCCCTGTCGCGGCCGATGCCCAGCCTGCGCAGCATGGGGGAGGTTCATCCCCATGCCGCATTGATCGATGCGCTGCGTACACGTGACCCGCAGGCCGCACGCGATGCGATTACGCGTGATTTCAACAATGCGCGCATATGGATCGAACCACTGCTGGCGTAAGCGGCGCCGGCATGGTCGTCACAGGGCCGCCGCCATGGACAGCCCTGTGAAACAGGTCGTGATGAAAAATAAGGTCTCCATCACGCTGCCGGTTTCTTGCGTAGCTTTATCGCACTTCGCGAAGTTTCTTTTTTTCGAGGGCTGGCACCTCGATATCTATTTCCAGCATTGAAACCGATGTCCCGCGATCCACCTTGATCTGGACCTTGTCCTGATCGACGGGGATATGCCTTTTGATGACCTCCAGGATCTCGCTGTGGAGCGTATTGAGCAGTTCGGATTCCTGCCCGTCCGTCCCGGCGCGTTCATGCGCCAGAAGGATCTGCAGGCGGTCGCGCGCGACGGGCGCGGAACTGCGGGAACGACCGAAAAGAGTATCAAGCAGGCCCATGATCAGGATCTTCCCTTGAACAGCCACCCGAACAGGCCGCTACGTTCAGTGGGTACGGTGACATCGATCTTTTCGCCTTCCAGCCGGCGCGCCGCCTCGAAATAGGCGCGGGCGGGCGGGCTTTGCGGGCTGGAAATCGTGACGGGCGAACCAAGGTTCGACGCGCGCAGGACTTCCTCGCTTTCCGGGATGATCCCCAGAAGCGGGATCGACAGGATTTCAAGCACGTCTTCGGTGCGCAGCATTTCCCCGCGCGCCGCGCGTCCGGGGTCATAACGCGTCACCAGCAGGTATTTTTCGACTTTGCCGCCGGACTTGGCCTTTGCCGTCGTGCTGTCAAGCATGCCGATGATGCGGTCACTGTCACGCACGGAGGACACTTCGGGATTGGTGACGACGACGGCGTAATCCGCATGGTACATCGCCAGTTGCGCGCCGCGTTCGATACCTGCCGGGCTGTCGCAGATGATCCAGTCGAACTTTTCACGCAGTTCACCGATCACCTTGTCCACGCCCTCGGCCGTCAGGGCATCCTTGTCGCGGGTCTGCGATGCGGGCAGGATAGACAGGGTTTCGACGCGTTTGTCACGGATCAGGGCCTGCGACAGTTTTGCTTCGCCCTGAATGACATTGATCAGGTCGTACACGACCCGGCGTTCCGCGCCCATGACCAGATCGAGATTGCGCAGCCCGACATCAAAATCGACCACGACCACGTTCTGCCCCGTCTGTGCCAGCGCCGCGCCCAGTGCCGCGGTGGACGTTGTCTTGCCGACCCCGCCCTTTCCGGAGGTGACGACCAGCACTTTCGCCATTCTAGTTTTTCCTTGTCCTGTTATTTCTGCTCGCGGTCGGGAAGGGTATAGGCCGCAACGGTTGAAATATGGTTGTTAAGTAGTAAGGGCGCGGCAGGGTGGGATGCAACCGCTGCAACGATGAAAACTGTATCTGGAATTCATCTTCTGGGGGAAGGCGCCATCCGCAGGCTGAGTGGCTGCACCACGATTGTGTCATTATTAAGCATGGCCTGTGAGGGCGTTCCTGAAAACTGGGGGTCCATATCCTCGGCGGTCATATAATACCCATCAATCGCCAGAAGTTCCGCGCGCATGTCATGGGCAAAGATGCGGGCTTCGGGCTGTCCGTTCATTCCCGCGATCGCGCGCCCGCGCAGGGCGCCGTAAACATGGATGGACCCTGCGGCGGTAACTTCCGCCCCCGACCCGACGGACCCGATGATGATGATGTCACCATCGGGGTTTACGATCGTCTGTCCCGAACGGATGGGCTGTTCCACGATCAGGGATGATCCCTGTATGCGTTCGGGCACGGGAACATGGTCGTCGGGAATGTCCACTGCCCCCGACGCGCGCCCGCCCTCCAGCCCGGCCGGCCATTGCCAGTGGGCGATGGCGGGGGTGGTGGGGTCAGCCCCCTCGATCGCGATGATGCGGATGCCGCGTTCAAGCAGCGCGGGATACAGCTTGCCAAGGCCCGGTTCATCCGCCCCAAGCAGCGACAGGTCGAGGATGACCGGCTTGCTGGCGAAAAAGGCTGCGGAACGCGCGATCTGCGCATCAAGCCCGGCCATCCAGTCGGACAGGCCGGGTTCGGGTGACAGCACCAGTGCGAGGAAGGAGCGGCCACGGGCACGTATTTTCGGAAGGGAACGCAATTCGTCGGACAAGTGGTTACAGCCTTCGTCTGCCTGGGATTCGTCTGTCTGCGGCCCGACGGGTTATCATGGGCACGCTGCCAATGTGCCAGAAAAAAACGTCCCACGCCACGGCCCGTGGCCGGTGGATGCGCCCCCGGTCACGATCATGGCGCGGCCGCGTGCGATGCAATGCGGTTTTGTTGACATGAAGGCTTGGCGAAGGGTGGTGCGATGCAATAAAGCGGATGCATGCGTATCCTGTATCATCTTCCCCTTTCACCCTATTCCCGCAAGGTGCGCCTTGCACTGGGAGAAAAGCGGCTGCCATTCGAACTGAAGGTGGAACGGGTATGGGAACGTCGCCCCGATTACCTTGCGCTGAACCCCGCGGGCGGGGTGCCGATGCTGGTGGAGGAAACGGGGCTTGCGATTCCCGATTCGTGGGTGATCTGCGAATATCTCGAAGAGGCCTATCCCGATACCCCCCTTCTGGGCCGCACCCTTGCCGAACGGGTGGAGGTGCGGCGGCTCGTCGTCTGGTTTGACGAGAAATTCGGCAACGAAGTGACGCGCAACCTGCTCAATGAAAAGGTGATGAAGCGCATATCCGGTCGGGGCAATCCTGATGGCGGTGCGTTGCGGGCAGGATATGCCAACATCCGCTTTCACCTGTCCTATATCGACTGGCTGGCGGAAACGCGGCAATGGATGGCGGGCAATACGCTGTCGCTTGCGGATTTTGCGGCCGCGGCCCATCTGTCATGCCTTGATTTCATCGACGATGTCGCCTGGGACACCGCGCCTGCGGCCAAGGACTGGTACGCCCGTATCAAGAGCAGGCCGTGCTTTCGCACATTGCTGCAGGATCGCGTCAGTGGAATGACACCGCCCGCCCATTATGCCGACCTTGATTTCTGAGCGCGCCCGTCATGGCCGGTGCCGATGTGCTTGATGCCGTAATCCTGGGGGCGGGGGCCGCCGGGATGATGGCCGCCGCGACGGCGGGACAGGCGGGATGCCGTGTCGTGGTCGTGGACCATGCGGCACAGCCAGGGCGCAAGATCCTGATTTCAGGGGGTGGGCGCTGTAATTTCACCCATCTTGAGTCCGGCCCGGGGATGTTCCTGTCGGCCAATCCGCATTTCGCCAAATCCGCGCTGGCACGTTATACGCCGCGTGATTTCCTTGACCTGCTCGCCCGGCATCGCATTGCGTGGCATGCCAAGGCACCGGGGCAGCTTTTCTGCGATCGTTCAGCAGGCGAGATCGTGGAGATGCTGGTGCGTGAATGCCGGCAGGGCCATGTGGAAATGGCGCTTTCGAATCGTATTATCGCGGTGCGCCGCGATGCCGATGGATGTTTCGTGGTGGAAACGGACCGCATGGCCCTGCGGACCCGTGCGGTGGTTCTTGCGACGGGGGGGCTGTCGATTCCCAAGCTGGGTGCTACGGGCCTGTCGCACGATCTGGCGCGGCGGTTCGGGTTGAAGATCGTGGAGCCCGCACCCGCGCTTGTGCCGCTGACATTCGGTGCGGGCGACCGGGAATGGATGGTCGAACTGGCGGGTGTGTCGATGGAGGTCGCAACACGCTGTCATGCCGGGGCGGGGCGACGCGCCCGTGACATCGTGTTCCGGGACGGGATGCTGTTTACGCATCGTGGCCTGTCTGGTCCTGCGATCTTGCAGGCGTCGTCCTACTGGTCGGCGGGGATGGCGCTCGATATTGACTGCCTGCCTGGCCGTGATGCGGTGCGCTGCCTGCGTGACCTGAAGCGGGGGCGCCCCCGCATGGGGGGGGCTGCCATGTTGGCGACCCTGCTGCCGCAGCGCCTGGCGCATATGCTGGCGACGCGCCACCTGCCTGATGGCCCGGTGGGCGAAATGCCCGACAGCGTGCTGGACGCGCTGGGTGCGATGCTGTCGTCGTGGCGGCTGATGCCCAACGGAAGCGAAGGTTACGTCAAGGCCGAGGTCACGCGCGGCGGTATTGATACGGACGGCCTGTCATCGCAGACGATGGAGGCACGCGACGTGCCCGGCCTGTTTGCCGTGGGCGAGGCCGTGGACGTGACGGGATGGCTGGGTGGCCATAACTTCCAGTGGGCATGGTCGAGTGGCCATGCGGCGGGGCGGGCGCTGGCGGAGCGGCGGGGCTGATGCTGTTCAGCACGCAGGGCTTTTTGCTGCTGTTCCTGCCGGTTGTGCTGATGCTGTATTACCTGTGCGCACCCGTGCGCCGGGTGCGGCAGGGCGTGATGATCGCGGCGTCGGTGGTGTTCTATGGCCTGTGGGACTGGCGGTTCGTGCCGTTCCTTGTGGGGATGACGCTGCTCAACTGGGGGCTGGCATGCTTGTGGGGACGCACGCGCGACCGGGCATGGCTGCTTGGCGGGATCGTGTTCAACCTGTGTGTGCTGGTGTTCTTCAAGGATGCCAACTGGCTGGCCGGTGTGCTGGCGGCCGCGCGGGGGCAGGTACATAATCCGTGGGACATTGTCCTGCCTCTGGGGCTGTCATTTTTCGTGTTCCAGAAAATATCCTATCTCGTGGACCTGATGCGTGGGCGCGCACCGGTTTATGGAGTGGTGGACTTTCTTGAATTCGTAACGTTTTTTCCGCAACTGATCGCCGGGCCGATCGTGCGGCATAACGAGATCGTGCCACAGTTTGCCCAATCCCCGCGTAATGGCGCAATGTGGGAAAACCTGTCGCGCGGGGCGATGCTGCTGCTGATCGGACTGGCGAAGAAGGCGGGGCTGGCCGATACACTGGCAGGCCTGTGTGATCCCGTCTTTGCCCTTGTGGCGCAGGGGCATATGCCGACACCGGGGCAGGCATGGCTGGCGGCGCTGGCTTACACTTTGCAGATCTATTTCGATTTTTCGGGATATTCCGACATGGCGATCGGTATGGCGCTGATGTTCGGGCTGCGCCTGCCATTTAATTTCGACGCCCCGTACCGTTCGGTATCCATCCGCGATTTCTGGCGACGGTGGCATATGACCCTGTCGCGATTCCTGCGCGATTACCTGTATATCCCGATGGGTGGCAACCGGTGCGGGGCCGTACGGCAGGGATGCAACCTTGGGGCGACGATGCTGCTGGCCGGTGCGTGGCATGGCGCGGGCTGGACCTACCTTGTGTGGGGGGGGCTGCATGGCGGGGCGCTGGCGGTCGCGCACTGGTGGGGGCGGCGCGGCAATCGCATGCCCGCGCTGGCGGGATGGGCGCTGACGATGCTGTTCATCATGCTGTCATGGGTGATATTCCGTGCCCCCGACATGGGGGCGGCGCGCATGATGCTGCTGGCGATGGCGGGTGGCGGGCATGACCATGCCGCGACCGGTCATCATGGCGTTGTGCTGGTCATGGCGCTGGTGGTTGCGTTGGTGGGGCCATCGTCACAGCACGCGATCCTGCGCGACATGCCGCCTGCGCCATGGATTGCGGTGGCGGGGGGGATTGCCTTCGTCCTGCTCATCCTGCTGATCGGCGGGCGCATTCCTGACCCGTTTATCTATTTCCAGTTCTGATGGCCGCTGTTTGAAATACCCCTTCCGAGAAGAAGGGCAGAAGTTTCCTTAAGAGACTGTTTGAAAACAAGTCATTGATAAAAAATAAGAAAAGTTTTTGGGTGCCACCTTTTTTTAAATAAGGCGGCGTCTTCTGAAGCTTTTTGGAAAAAGCTTCACCAAAAACCTTTATAATTACAGGATGTTATCAAGCCTGACTTTTCAAACAGTCTCTGAAGAGTGCCTGTTCCCGGAAAACGTCGTCTTCCGAAGCCTCTGGGACAAGGCTTTCCCCAAGGGATGTTCATGGTTTTCGGATGTCCCCGGCCCATGACCTTTGTCGGGCATGCAGGGTGTATTGCGCCGTCTGTGTTCCTATATGTCATGGTGATGCGCCGCGATGTCACGTGGCGTCCTTTTTCATGGAAACAAGACAGGCCCCATGCCCGATCCTACCCAAGACCTGTTCGGGGACATGCCGGATATGGCGCGTCCACAGGCCACACCCGCCGGGCGCGGGGAAGAAGGCGCATCACGGCACCGCCCGCTTGCGGATCGCCTGCGGCCCGAAACACTGGATCAGGTCGTGGGGCAGGACCACCTGCTTGGCCCCGAAGGCACGCTGAGCCTGATGCTGCGTCACCACAGTCTGGCCAGCCTGATCCTGTGGGGCGGGCCCGGGGTGGGCAAGACGACCATCGCGCGCCTGCTTGCCCATGCGGCGGGTTTACGCTTTGTGCAGATTTCGGCGGTATTTTCCGGGGTGGCGGACCTTAAGCGCGCGTTCGAGGAAGCCCGCCGCCGCGCGGCCAATGGTGAAGGAACGCTGCTGTTCGTGGACGAAATCCATCGCTTCAACCGCGCGCAGCAGGACGGCTTCCTGCCGGTGGTGGAGGACGGGACCGTGGTGCTGGTTGGCGCCACGACAGAAAATCCGTCCTTTGCGCTGAATGGCGCGCTGCTGTCGCGCTGTCAGGTGCTGGTGCTGCGTCGGCTTGATGATGCGGCACTTGAACAGTTGCTGTGCCGGGCGGAAGGCGAAACGGGGCGCGCCCTGCCGCTGACGGCGCCTGCGCGTGCGACATTGCGCGCCATGGCCGATGGCGATGGGCGTTACCTGCTGAACATGGTTGAACAGATACTGGCGCAGCCGGGTGACATGGTGTTCGACCCGCAATCCCTGTCACGCCTGCTCGCCAGACGTGCGGCATTGTATGACAAGGACCGGGAGGAACATTACAACCTGATTTCCGCGCTGCATAAATCCATGCGCGGGTCTGACCCGGATGCGGCGTTGTACTGGTTCGCCCGGATGCTCGAAGGGGGGGAGGACCCGCGCTACATCGCCCGTCGCCTGACCCGTTTCGCGGCAGAGGATGTCGGCATGGCCGACCCGCAGGCCCTGCCGCTCGCGGTTGCGGCGTGGGAGACGTATGAACGCATGGGCTCGCCCGAAGGTGAACTGGCACTTGCGCAGCTTGTGGTGCATCTGGCGACCGCGCCGAAATCGAACGCGGTCTATGTCGCCTATGGCAAGGCGCGTCAGGCTGCGCGCGCCACCGGCAGCCTGATGCCGCCCGCCCATATCCTCAATGCCCCGACCAGACTGATGAAGGAGATCGGCTATGGCAGGGGGTATGAATATGACCATGATCAGGCGGAGGGGATCTCGGGGCAGAATTACTTTCCTGACGGCATGCGTCGGCCACAATTCTATCGTCCGACGGGGCGTGGATATGAACGTGAAGTCGCGCGACGTCTGGACAGTTGGGGCAGAGTGCGCGAAAGCCGTGGGTCATGAGTGTCGTGACCCTTACCGTCAGTGATGACGAAGCCGATATCCGCCTTGACCGCTGGTTCCGGCGGCATTACCCGCACCTGACGCAGGGGGCGTTGCAAAAGCTGTGCCGCACGGGGCAGATCCGTGTGGATGGCGGTCGTGTGACCACATCGACCCGCCTTGCCCCCGGTCAGGCGGTGCGTGTGCCCCCCATTCCGCAGGCCAGCCGTCCCGCTCCCGTGACGCACCGGACGCTTGACGATCGCCAGGTGCGCGAAATCCGCAAGATGGTCATCTACAGTGATGATCAGGTGATCGTCCTGAACAAGCCTGCAGGCATTGCGGTGCAGGGCGGGCCGGGCATCACCCATCATATTGACGGGCTGCTTGACGGATTGCGTGAACAGCCTGACGACCCGCGCCCGCGCCTTGTCCATCGCATCGACCGTGACACGTCGGGGCTGCTGTTGCTGGCGCGCACGCCCGGGGTCGCGGCAAAGCTTGCCGCGTCCTTTCGTAGCCGTGACGTGCGCAAGGTCTACTGGGCGGTGACGGTGGGCCGTCCCACGCCTGCATCGGGTATCGTGGATCAGCCGCTGACCCGCCTTGGCGCGGGGGCGGGGGCGATCATGGTTGTTGCGGGACGGCGCGACAAGGATGCAGTACATGCGTTGTCGGAATATGAAGTGCTGGACGCGGCGGGACGGAAACTGTCATGGCTGGCGCTGTCGCCGCTGACGGGGCGCACCCATCAGCTTCGTGTGCATTGCGAAGCGCTGGGTACCCCGATCCTCGGCGATCCGAAATATGGCGATGATCGTGCCCATGTCGAAGGTTTCCCCGATCAGTTGCACCTGCATGCCCGTATGCTGGACCTGCCGCATCCGGCGGGTGGGCGGCTGGTGGTGTCGGCGGATCTGCCTGCGCACATGAAGGAGACGTTCCGCCAGCTTGGCTTTACGGCGCCTGCGGCCCCCGCGCCACAGCGCGCATGACGCCGCGGCGGTAATCTCATCGCCGCGATCACGCAACGGGATTGAGCGAATATGGCAAACAGCGCGAATTTACGGCGTGGCCTGCTGGTGTCCGCCGCCGCGATCATCGTGGTGGCGGGCGGGGGCGCTCTGGCGCTACGCAGCATCCTTGACCCGCAGGCCCTGCGGGCGCGTGCCATTGCCGCGATCGAACGGCAGACCGGGCGTGAGGTGACGCTTGGCGCGATGGAGGTGCATGTCTTCCCCGCCGCCATTTCCGTGCATGACATTGCCCTTGCGGACATGAAGGGGGGCGACGGCACGCCGATGTTCAGCGCACGCGCCATGGATGCCAGTGTCGGGCTGATGGCGTTGCTGCATCATCGGATACAGCTTGACAACATCACGCTGGACCATCCCGTGCTGCATCTGCGGCGTGATGCGGATGGGCAGGCCAACTGGCGAATGACCCCCAACAGGGCACAGGCGGCTGACGCCACACCGGCCCCGGTGCGGCCTGTGGCCCCGGCGGCGGGCAACCCGTGGTCGGTGCAACTCGGCAGCCTTCGTGTCAGTGATGCGACCGTGGGGTGGGATGACCGCCTGTCGGGCATGAAGACGCAACTGGCGCTGGGTCATGTCCGGGTTGATGGTCTGAATGGCGCGCGACCGACATTCGATGTGGCAGGCACGCGCGATGGGGCGGCCTTTACCCTGTCGGGGCATACAGGGGCGATTTCCCTGACACATGTGGGACAGGATGCGAAATGGCCGGTCCATTTCGAACTGGCCTTTGCCGATCATCAACAGCCCGCCGGTCATCTGACGGTCGATGGCACCGTGGCCGACCCGGACCGGGCCAGGGGATATGACCTGAAGCTTGACGGGACCCTTTCGCGGCTGGTGGACCTTGCGCCATGGGTTGGGGGGTATGACCTGCCTGACGCCCGCGATGTTGCGCTGTCATTGCGTATTGTCGATGGCAGCACGCCCGCCGATACGAACATCGTCCCGCTGGTGCAGTCATTGCATCTGCGCACAGGGGCGTTCGATGCGGGGCATTACCTGACCGGGCTGCGGGTTGGCAGCCTGTCGGTCGATGCCGCCGGACCGAAAGAGACGCTGGCCGTCGCGGGGGCCGGCAACTGGAATGGGCAGGATCTGAAACTCGCGGCGTCCTTCGGGTCGCTGGAACAGGCGGAACATGCCGTCCTGACGCACCTGTCGGACTCGTTGCCGATGTCTGTGGACCTGTCGGGGGCGGCGAGGTCGCTGCGGGTCGCGGGGATGCTGGGTGGTTCGCGCGCGGTGGTGAATGTCACGGCATCGGCCGGGCATCTCGCGCTGCCCAATGGTGCAGCACTCGATCACCTGGAGGCGACGACCCACCTTGTCAGCGAGGGGAATGGCGCACGTTTCGCCCTGTCTGACCTCAATATCCGCAGCACCCAGCTTGCGCTGACCGGGACGCTGGATATGAGCGTCCATGGCGGCCATGGTGGCGTCCCGCTGGTCAGTGGCGCGGTCGAGGCAAGCTGGCTTGACCTTGATGCCCTGCGCGGGGGGAATGCCACGGCAAAGGCCGCGCCCGCCACATCGGGCGGCAAACCGGGGGATGACCGCATCGCCTTTGAACGCCTGCGTGACATGGACATGGATGTGCGTTTCAATGTGACGCAGATGGAACTTGCGGGTGATGTCTATCGTCAGGCGCTGATGCATGTCGCCCTGCGTGAAGGGCGGCTGGGCATCGACCCCTTGCAGGCCACGGGCACGGGGCGCAGGGTTTCGGGGCGCCTGTCGGTGGATGCATCGGGGGACATGCCGGTCGTGTCGGGCACCATAGGCACGCTGGTGCTGCCCGCGACATGGATCGAGCAGCACGCGGGCATGCCCATGGCGGTGCAGGGGGCATTCCAGCTTGTGGGGGAGGCGACTGCACGGGGGCATACGGCAACCGAACTGCGCAATACGCTGGACGGGCATATGGGGGCCTCCCTCGTCAATGGCACGATCGACGGCGCGGCGCTGGGTTCGCTGCTGGGGCAGGCGGCGCGGGGCCTGACGGGATCGGGGTCGATCCCGCTGCGTTGCTTCGGGATGCATATGGCGATGGCGAATGGGCGGGCGAATGTCGATACGCTTGGCCTTCAGACCTCCGTACTCAGCATGACGGGGCAGGGCAGTGTGGGTCTGGCATCCTATGCGCTGGATCTGCGTCTTGTGCCGCAGGTGATGATTGGCGGGACGGGGGCATCGGTGCCGGTGCGTGTGGGCGGCACGCTGTCCGCGCCCCGTCCGCGCATGGATGCGGGGGCGGACGGGCGCTATGCCATTGGCCTGCTGCTGGGGGATTCATCAGGCAAAAGCACCGTGCCTGACCTGTGCCCCGCGACGCTGAAGGCCGCACGTGAGGGGCAGGCAGGCCCCGAACCCACCGGTGCCGCGCCCCAGCCGACCAGTAATGTGGGCAGTCTGGTGCGCGCGAACCCCAAGGCGGCGCAGAAAATCGACAAGGCAAAAAACCTGCTCAAAGGACTGGGACTGATACATTGACCGATATGACGCAGGATAGCCCGGCCCCGCCGGGGGGGACGGCCGCGCGCAGGCGTTTTTGGGACACCGCAACCGTGGCCCCGCAGGCGGGGGGGGATCAGGCGGGGGGATATACCGTAAATCTTGATGGCAGGCCGGTGCGCCTGCCGGGGCAGACATTGCTGGTGGTGCATGCGGATGCGCTGGCCCATGCCCTTGCCGGGGAGTGGGAGCGTGCAGGGGGGGGCGCCAAAGGGGGGCTTTTCACACCGGAGGACCTGCCCCTGACCCGGATTGCGGGCACGATGATCGAACGCATCGCCCCCGACCGGGAGGCCACGGTGACGGCATTGCTGCAATATGCCAACGGGGAACTGCTGTGTTATCGCGCGACGCATCCGGCCACGTTATGTGAACGTCAGGCAGCACAGTGGGCGCCGTGGCTCGACTGGCTGCGGGAGCGGTACGGCATCACGCTGCGCACGACCGAAGGGGTCATGCCCATCACCCAGACGCCAGGGACGCTGGCGGCATTGGGGGATATCCTGCGTGGGTATGACGATGCGACGCTTGCCGCGCTTGGCGTCATGGTGCCCGCGATGAAGAGTCTCGTGCTCGGGATCGCGGTGGTGACGGGGGCGTGCGACGCCGCGCGTGCGGCACAGGTCGCGACACTTGATGAACGCACGCAGATGGAAATCTGGGGCAGTGATGCACAGCAGGAGGCCATGCTGGCAACGTTGGGGCGCGAAGTGGCCGAGGCATCGACTTTCCTCGAACTGGCCCGCAAGGGGTGACGGATAAAAGCTGTTGGTAAAGAGAGTGTTTGAAAACACGCCGTTGATAAAAAACAGGAAAAGTTTTTGGGTGCCGCCTTTCGATCGAAAAGGCGGCGTCTTCTGAAGCATTTTGGAAAAAGCTTCACCAAAAAACCTTTATGATTTCAGGATGTTATCGATCCTGACTTTTCAAACAGTCTTAAAGCCTTTCCCAAGGAACATGAAAAAGCGCCGCCTTTCAGGGTGAAAGGCGGCGCCAGACAACTGTTGTGACCTTGATTGGTGGCTTCGGGGGCGTCAGGGCACCAGCACGCTGACGGCGGCGGTGCAGGCAATGCCTTCTTCACGCCCGGTAAAGCCAAGGCGTTCGGACGTCGTCGCCTTGACGGAGATCCGGTCCACCCCGACCTGTAGCAGCTCGGCCAGCCGTTCGCGCATCGCCTGCGCATGCGGCCCGATCTTGGGCCGTTCACAGATCAGCGTCAGGTCGGCATTGATCAGCATGCCGCCGCGCGCGCGGATGCGTTCGCCCGCATGGATCAGGAAGCGTGCGCTGTCGGCATCCTTCCATTCATTCTGGCTGGGTGGGAAGTGGCGACCGATATCCCCTTCGGCCAGCGCGCCATAGATCGCATCGCACAGGGCATGGATGCCGACATCCGCATCCGAATGCCCCGCCAGCCCGCGCGTATGGGGCACGGTGATGCCGCACAGGATCAGGGGACGCCCCTCGGCAAAGGCATGCACGTCATATCCCAGCCCCGTGCGTGGCAGCAGGGTCGGGCCGATCAGGCGTTCCAGGCGCACCAGATCCTCCTTGTAGGTCAGTTTGATATTGTCTTCGGATCCTGCGACGATGGCCACATGATGGCCCGCGGCCTCCAGCAGGGCCGCGTCATCGGTCGCATCCGACGCCGCCGCCCCGCGATGCAGATCACGCAGCAGGTTGAAACGGAATCCCTGTGGCGTCTGTGCGCGATAAAGGTCGGTGCGCGGCACGGTGTCGGTGATGATGCCGTCCCGCGCGCGCTTGATCGTATCGGCAACGGGCACGCCGGGAATGGCGCCTGCGTGGGCGGACAGCGCGTCGATGACCGCGCGCGTGACATCGGCGGGGACATAGGGGCGTGCGCCATCATGGATCAGCACGAGGTCCGGCCTTTCCCCCACCGGCAGACGGTCCAGCGCCTCGAGTCCGGCGCGCACGCTTTCCTGTCGTGTCTCCCCGCCTGGGACGCATTCCAGGATGGCGCACCCGTTCGGGGTGGCGTCACCCGTGGCGGACAGGCCCGACAGCGCATCGTCAAGCGACGCGCGCTCGCCCACGGGCTGGAGGATCTGGACATGCGGGATCAGGGCATCCGCGGCATGGCGGATGACGGGCCTGCCGCCGAGCGTCAGATACTGCTTGGCGACGGGGGACGCGGTCTGGGCGCTGAAACGGCGGCCCTGACCTGCGGCAAGGAGGATGGCTGCAACACGCATGGTCGGCAGGAATGCGGCCATGTTGCGCCGACGTCAAGCATCATGGCCGCCAATTTCGTTCCCCGGACGCATTATCATCAATTGCGTGATGGAAACGGAAAAGGTATTCTGCCTAAATCATAAGCATTGTGGTGTGTGGACGGCGGGGTATGTCCCGGGCGGTGACGGCTGGCGTCGCGTCTGGTGCGCGTAAATGGCGTGCGGGTGGGCAGGCCGCCGGGGAAAGCGGATTTTTGATGTCATCTGAACTGTTGTCGCCGATTGATCTGGGAAATGGCATCGTCCTTGACGTGCCGGTGATCCTGGCCCCGATGTCCGGTGTGACCGACCTGCCGTTCCGGCGTCTGGCGCGGCGTCTGGGCGCGGGGCTGGTGGTATCGGAAATGATCGCGTCATGGGCGATGGTGCGCGAAAACAGCAACACCCTGCGCATGGCGGAGGTCGCGGGCGATGGCCTCAATGCCGTGCAGTTGGCCGGGTGCGACCCCGATGCGATGGCGCAGGCCGCACGCATTGCGGTGGATCGCGGCGCGAACCTGATCGACATCAATTTCGGCTGTCCGGTCAAGAAGGTGGCCGTGGGGCAGCAGGCGGGCTCCGCCCTGATGCGGGACGAGGCGCTGGCCGCGCGGCTGCTCGCCACCGTCGTGCGCGCGGTGGACGTGCCCGTCACGCTCAAGATGCGCATGGGCTGGGATCATGACAGCCTCAACGCGCCCACGCTGGCACGTATCGCGCAGGAGGCGGGCATCCGCATGGTGACGGTCCATGGCCGCACCCGACAGCAGTTTTATAACGGCACGGCGGACTGGCGTTTCGTGCGCCGGGTGAAGGAGGCGATCGACCTGCCGGTGATCGTCAATGGCGATATCCTGACGGTGGGTGATGCACGCGAGGCCCTGGCGCAGTCGGGTGCTGACGGGGTGATGATCGGGCGTGGCTGTTATGGCCGCCCGTGGTTCCCGGCACAGGTGGGGGCGGCGCTGACGCGCGGTGTCATCGTCGATGAACCCGATCTGACGACGGAAAAGGATATCGTCCTGGAACATTACACCATGATGGTGGAACATTTCGGCGCGCATCCCGGCCTGCGCCTGGCGCGCAAGCATGTGTCGTGGTACTCCGCCGGCCTGCCGGATTCGGCCGGGTTCCGGGCTGCGGTCAACCGTGTCGATACGGTTGATGCCGCATTGTCGATGATCGGGGAATTCTATGACCGCCAGATTGCGGCCGGGCATGTGCGTGGTCCACGCCCGTCCACCACCGGCGCGGAGTGCGGCCCCGGGCCAAGCGCACGCGCGGCATGACGGGGCAGGCGAGCCCACCTGTCTGTACGCCCGCAACCGTTACCGGCGCAGGCCGCATCGTCCTTGATGCGTTGCCACTGCCGGTCATGGTGGTGGGGGATGGCATGATGATCCATTACGTCAACGCCGCCGCCGAACCGTTCCTGGGCATGTCGCGCACCCATCTGGTGCAGATGCGCCTTACAGATATCATCCCCTCCGACCATCCTGTCTTCTTGCTGATCGAGCAGGTGCGCGACCATGGGCAGACCGTGGTGGAACACGAAGTCACGCTGGAGGGGCCGCGCCTGCACCGCGAGGGCGTGACCGTGCAGGGCGCCTCGTTGATGGAGGAGCCGGGGTCGGTCGTCCTTACGTTCCACGATTCCTCGGCCGCGCGTGTGCTGGATCGGCAACTGACCTTTCGTTCCGCCGCCCGCAGTGTGGCGGGAATGGCCGCAATCCTTGCGCATGAGGTCAAGAACCCGCTGTCGGGCATCCGTGGCGCGGCGCAGCTTCTGGAAAGTTCGGTGGGGGAGGCGGACCGCGAACTGGCGGTCCTGATCCAGGACGAGGTCAACCGCATCCGCGATCTTGTTGACCGTATGGACATGTTCAGCGACAAGCCGATCGAACGCCGTCCCGTCAATATCCACCGTGTCCTTGAACATGTCCGCCGCCTTGCACAGCAGGGATTTGCCGCCGACATCCGCTTTGAGGAGGTTTATGACCCCTCGCTTCCGCCGGTATGGGGCAATCGCGACCAATTGGTGCAGGTGCTGCTCAACCTCGTGAAGAACGCGGCAGAGGCGCTGCATGGCCCGGATGCGCGGCCCGATGCGCAGATCACGCTGAGCACAAGCTATCGTCCCGGTATCTGGGTTTCCACGGTGGGGGGCAAGCGCAGGGTGCAGCTGCCGCTGCTGGTATCGGTGCGGGACAACGGACCGGGTATTCCAGAAAATATCCGCCCCCACCTGTTCGAGCCCTTCCTGACCACCAAGACCAGTGGCAGTGGGCTGGGCCTGGCGCTGGCGGGCAAGATCGTGGGGGACCATGGCGGCGTCATCGAGGTTGAAAGTCGCCCGGGCCAGACGGATGTGCTGCTGCACCTGCCGGTGGTGGCCGAAGACCGCGACATGCCGTAAGGGGCGGTGTCGTTTTTCCTGACCTGTTACGAACATCCGCCCGTGATATCCGCCCATGCCCGGCGGCCCCTGCATCCGGGCGATCAAGAAGCTGAAAGATTGTAAAGCCGTCATGTCGCTGCCGACCATCCTTGTTGCCGATGATGACCGTTCGATACGCACCGTGCTCAGTCAGGCATTGGGGCGTGCCGGATATCAGGTCCGGGCCACGGCCCATGCCTCCACCTTGTGGCAGTGGGTGGAGGAAGGTGAAGGCGACCTTGTCATTACCGATGTCGTGATGCCCGACCTCAACGGCCTCGACCTGATCCCGCGCATCCGCCGTATCCGGCCCGACCTGCGTGTCGTGGTCATGAGCGCACAGTCAACGCTGACGACGGCGGTACAGGCGACGCAGCGCGGGGCGTTCGAATACCTGCCCAAGCCGTTCGATCTGAAGGAAGTCCTGGCGGTGGTTGCGCGCGCGCTGGCCGCACCCGCCAGCGTCGTGCCCGCGGCCGCCACGGCCCAGCCGGAGGAGCAGATGCCCCTGATCGGGCGGTCGGTGGTGATGCAGGATATCTATCGCATCATCGCGCGGCTGACGACGTCGGACCTGACGGTCATGATCTCGGGCGAGAGCGGGACGGGCAAGGAACTGGTGGCGCGTGCGCTGCATGAATATGGCCGCCGCCGCGCCGGGCCGTTCGTTGCGATCAACATGGCCGCCGTTCCGCGCGACCTGATCGAAAGCGAGCTGTTCGGCCATGAACGCGGCGCATTCCCCGGTGCGACCAGCCGTGTCGCCGGGCGTTTTGAACAGGCCGCCGGCGGCACGCTGTTCCTTGATGAAATCGGCGACATGCCACCCGAGGCGCAGACGCGGCTGTTACGCGTGTTGCAGGATGGGGAGTTCACGACGGTGGGCGGTGTGCAGCCGGTGCAGGCCAATGTGCGCATCATCGCCGCCACCCATCGCGACCTGCGCCAGGCGATCCGCGCCGGCACTTTCCGCGAGGACCTGTACTATCGCCTGAACGTCGTGCCGATGCGCCTGCCGCCGCTGCGTGAACGGGTGGAGGATATTCCCCTGCTGGCGCGGCATTTCCTCAATGCCTGTCAGGAGGAGGGGACCCCTGCAAAGATGCTGGATGACGCGGCCATGGCACCGTTGCAGGCCTATCGCTGGCCGGGGAATGTGCGCGAACTTGAAAACCTGATGCGCAGGCTCAGCGCGCTGTATCCGCAAGAAACGCTTGGCGCGGATCTGGTGGAGCATGAGCTGGAGGAAGCGCAGGCCATGTCCACCCCGGCGACAGAGGTTGCCGCGCGTGATAACGAAACGCTGTCGGATGCGGTGGGGCGGCATATCCGCCATTTCCTCGATACCGGGCAGGACGGGATGCCGCTGCATGACATTTATGACAAGGTGATCGCAGAGGTCGAACGCCCGCTCATCACCATGACGCTGTCGGCCACACGCGGCAACCAGATCAAGGCGGCGGCGATGCTGGGCCTGAATCGCAATACGTTGCGCAAGAAGATACGTGACCTTGATATCCCCGTCGTGCGTGGTGGTGGCTGACCCATGGCGCGAACGGGTGGCGACCTCAACGGCGCGCATGGTCTGGTGCGACGCGGGCTGGATCTGCTGGTGCGGCGTAATGTCTCGCTCCTGCTGGTGCTGCTGGCGCTGTGCCTGGGGGTGGCGACGTTTGTCGTGCTGTCGGGGGGGATGTCGCTTGCGCGCCATCCACAGATCGAGGCGCTGATCTTCATCCTTAATTTCCTCGTCCTGCTTCTGCTGGCGACTGCGCTGACGGAACAGGTGGGGCGGATGCTGGCCGAACGGCGCAGCGGGCTGGCGGGGGCGCGGCTGCATGTGCGGCTGATGACGCTGTTCGGGATTGTCGCGGTCGCGCCGACCATTGTCGTGGGCGTGTTCGCGGCCATCTTCTTCCATTATGGCATCCAGATCTGGTTCAGCGACCGCGTCAATACCGCCCTGAACGAAGCGCTTGAGGCGTCGCGCGGCTATCTGCAGGAACATAACGCCAATATCCGTACCGAGGCGTTTTCGCTGGCGAACTACCTTGTCAGCGCGCAAAGCGGGCTGATGGGCAACGGTACCGACCTGATGCGCGATCCCGACTCGCTGGGGCAGATACTGGATTCGCAGGCGACGTTGCGCGGCCTGAACATGGCCGTCATCTATGACCCGTTCACGAACACCGTGGTTGCATCAGGTGGCCTGATGGGGCATTCCGGATACCGGCAGGACCTGCCGCCGCCCGCCGCCACCCTGATGGCGCGGACCAATGACATCGCCATCCTTGACTCCCCCGATGAAAAGACGGTGCGCGCCGTCATTTCTCTGGGCGATACACCGCCGCTTATGCTGATGATCTCCCGCCCCGTTGACCCCGACATCCTGGGTCATATGCGCAAGACCGAAGGTGTGGTCAGCGATTACCAGCGCCTTAATCGCAACCGTGCGAAGATCCAGTTTACCTTTGTCCTGATCTTCGCGCTTGTCGCGATTCTGGTGCTGGGGGCGGCGATCCTGATCGGGCTGGTGCTGGCGACACAGATCGTGCGTCCCCTCAGCCTGCTGATCCTTGCTTCCGAACGGGTCAGCCGGGGCGACCTTGCCTCCCACGTGCCCGAAGGCGATGGCGATGATGAGGTCTCCAGCCTGTCACGCGCATTCAACCGCATGACCGACCAGCTTTCGACCCAGCGTACCGAACTGATGAACGCCTCCACCCAGATCAACGAGCGTCGCCGCTTTACCGAAGCTGTGCTGTCCGGGGTGTCGGCAGGGGTGATCGGCCTCGATTCCCATCAGGTCATCGAACTGCCCAATCGTGCGGCCAGCGTGCTGTTGCACCGCGACCTCAATGACGCGGTGGGCGCGCGGCTGGTGGATGTGGTGCCGGAATTCGCCCCCCTGCTGGAACTGGTGGCCAAGGGGGTGAACCGCGAACTGACGGACGAGGTGCATGTGGTCGCGGGCACGCGGTCCTGCACGTTGCTGGTGCGGATCGGCGCGGAAATGCAGGGGAGTGTGACCGGCGACGTGGCGGATGGCTATGTCGTGACGTTCGATGACATCACTGCCCTGCAGGTGGCGCAGCGCAAGGCGGCGTGGGCGGACGTTGCGCGTCGCATCGCGCATGAAATCAAGAATCCCCTGACGCCCATACAGCTTGCGGCGGAGCGGCTGAAGCGGCGGTTCCTGCGTGAAATCGCATCTGATCCGGACACATTTTCGCAATGCGTGGACACGATCGTGCGACATGTGGGGGATATCGGGCGCATGGTGGATGAATTTTCCGCGTTCGCGCGCATGCCGCAACCGGTGATGCGCGACGAGGATTTTTCGCGCATCGTCCGTGAAACCCTGATCCTGCAACGCAGCGCGCATCCTGAAATCCGTTATGTGGTCAACCTGCCCGATCGTGGGCCAAAGGTCGAATGCGACCGCCGCCTGATCGGGCAGGCGCTGACAAACCTTTTGCAGAATGCCGCCGACGCCATTGCCATGCGTCCCAAAGAAGGGGATGCTGTGCAAGAGGGTGAGGGTATTGCCGGGACGATCCGCCTCGACCTGTCATGCGGGCAGGGGGTCGTGCGCCTTGCTGTCACGGATGACGGGATCGGGTTGCCGGTGGAAGACCGCACCCGACTGACGGAGCCCTATGTGACGCACAAGCCCAAAGGAACGGGGCTGGGTCTTGCAATCGTCAAGAAGATTCTGGAAGACCATGGGGGCAGTGTAGGTCTAGAAGATTGTCCCGAAGGTAGGGGAGCTGTTTCGACGTTGATTTTGCCGATAAAGGACGACCATGGGACATGAAATCCTGATCGTCGATGACGAGCCTGACATAAGGCTGCTTATCGAGGGAATCCTGAGCGACGAGGGATACGAGACACGGCTGGCAGGGGATGCCGATTCCGCCATCAGCGCCTTTCGCGAACGCCGTCCGTCGCTTGTTATCCTTGATGTATGGCTGCAGGGATCACGCCTTGACGGGCTTGGCATCCTGAATGTCTTCCACAAGGAAGAACCCTCCGTGCCGGTTGTCATGATCTCCGGTCATGGCACGATCGAGACCGCGGTGGCGGCGCTTCAGCACGGGGCGTACGATTTTATCGAAAAACCCTTTCAGTCCGATCGCCTGCTTGTGGTGGTCCGCCGTGCGCTGGAGGCGTCGCGCCTTGCGCGTGAAAACGCTGAACTGCGCCTGCGTGCAGGGTCGGAGGCGATGCTTGACGGGCGCAGTGCCGCAATCGTCGCGGTGCGCAACCAGATTGACCGTGTGGCGCCCACCGGGTCGCGCGTGCTGATTTCCGGGGCCGCGGGCGCGGGCAAGGAAGTGGCCGCGCGCATGATCCATGCCAGTTCGCGCCGTGCCGAAGGGCCGTTCATTGTCCTGAACTGCGCAACGCTTGCCCCCGGTCGGTTTGAGGAGGAATTGTTCGGTATCGAAGGAACCGACGATGGGGCGGGGCGTCGTACCGGCGTGCTGGAACGTGCCCATGGTGGGACGCTGGTGCTGGACGAGGTCTCTGACATGCCGCTGGAGACACAGGGCAAGATCGTGCGCGCCCTGCAGGACCAGACGTTCGAACGCCTGGGCGGGTCACGCCGGGTGAAGGTGGACGTACGTGTCCTGGCGACGACGAATCGTGACCTTCAGGCCGAAATTTCGGCCGGTCGTTTCCGCGAGGATCTGTACTACCGCCTTGCCGTCGTGCCGTTGCGTGTGCCGGGCCTGCGTGAACGGCGCGAGGATATTCCCGACCTTGCGCGGCTGTTCCTGCGCCGGGCGGCGGAAAATGCGGGCCTGCCGCTGCGTGAACTGTCGGGAGATGCGATTGCGGCCCTGCAGAATTACGAATGGCCGGGCAATGTGCGTGAACTGCGCAACCTGATGGAACGCCTGCTGATCATGATGCCGGGCACCGGGACGGACCCGATCCGCGCGGACATGCTGCCGTCCGGCGTGGGGGAAGGTGCGCCGGCATTGTTGAAATTCGATTCCGACGAGGATGTGATGGGCCTGCCCCTGCGTGAGGCGCGTGACCTGTTCGAAACCCAGTACCTGCAGGCCCAGCTCTTGCGCTTTGGTGGAAACATCAGCCGTACTGCGGGGTTTGTCGGCATGGAACGCAGTGCCCTGCATCGGAAGCTCAAGCAGCTTGGCGTGACATCGGAAGATCGCAACCCGGCCTGAGATTTTGCCCGATGAACGCATGCCTGCTAAACAATGAACCGTGATACGGACGGTGGCAACGCCGTAGCATGGACATGGGGGCACCCATGTTCTGTGAACCGCCCAACAGCAACAAAGTAAGGCCCAGCCGTGGCAAAAGACCCTTCGCAGAACGTTCAGGATGTCTTCTTGAACCATGTCCGTCGATCCAAGACCCCTGTTACGATTTTCCTTGTGAATGGCGTAAAGCTGCAGGGAATCATCACGTGGTTCGACAATTTTTCCGTCCTGTTGCGCCGTGATGGGCATACGCAGCTTGTATACAAGCACGCGATCAGCACGGTGATGCCTGCAACCCCCGTCACCCTGTTCGAACCGCCCGCCGCAGAAGGCGAGGATGTTGCGCCCATGGCCGGTAGTGGCGAATTCCTGTGACATCGGCCCCTGGACCGGTCATGACGCGCGCGGCCGTCATCCTGCCATGGGAACGTCCCGACAGGCAGGATGAAAGCCGCGCCGCCGAAGCCCGCCTCGAAGAGGCCGTGGGGCTTGCCGCTTCCATCGGGCTTGTCATCATCTGCAAGGCGGTCCTGCTGTTGCGTGCGCGCCGTCCCGCCACCCTGCTGGGCAGTGGACAGGTCGAGTCGCTGCATGCGACGGTCCGGGCGGACAACATTACCGTCGTTATTATCGATTCCCGCCTGACCCCGGTGCAGCAGCGTAACCTTGAACGCGCGCTGGGGTGCAAGGTCATCGACCGTACGGCCCTGATCCTCGACATCTTTGGCGAACGCGCCGCGACAAAGGAAGGCTCGCTTCAGGTCGAGCTTGCGCATCTTGAATATCAGCGCAGCCGCCTTGTGCGCACATGGACCCATCTGGAACGCCAGCGCGGTGGCTTCGGCTTCCTCGGCGGTCCCGGCGAAACACAGATCGAGGCCGATCGCCGCATGATCGGCGACCGTATCGTCCGCCTGAAGCGTGAACTGGAACAGGTGCGCCGCACGCGTGGCCTGCACCGGCAGGCGCGCAGGCGGGTGCCGTTCCCCGTGGTGGCGCTGGTGGGGTATACCAATGCGGGAAAATCGACGCTGTTCAACGCCCTGACCGGGGCCAGCGTCTATGCGCAGGACCAGCTTTTTGCGACACTTGATCCCACGATGCGCGGCATCCGCCTGCCATCTGGGCGCCAGATCATCCTGTCGGACACCGTGGGGTTCATCAGCGACCTGCCAACCGAACTGATCGCCGCCTTCCGCGCGACGCTGGAGGAGGTGGCGGAGGCCGACATCATCCTGCATGTCCGTGATGCCTCCCACCCCGAAACGTCGGCACAGCGTGCCGATGTGGTCGAGGTGCTCGAAGGCATGGCCCATAGCGGGACGATCGAACCCGACTGGCAATCACGCGTGATCGAGGTGCTGAACAAGGCTGACCTGATGGGCGGGCGCGACGCAGTGGGCGCGCGTCCCGGCGCGATCGTCATTTCCGCCATTACCGGGGATGGCCTGCCTGACCTGTTGGCGGCGATTGATGAACGCCTGACCCATGCGATGGAACTGGTGCGTTATCGCGTGCCCCTGTCCGATGGTGCGGCGATGGCGTGGCTGTATGAACATGGCGAGGTGGTCGAACGTACCGACCATGAGGACGGGGTGGACATGCATGTGCGCCTGTCACCTGCCAACCGCGCCCGTTTCGAAATGCAGCACGCCACCGGGATTACCTGCCTGGACAGTTGAGGGACCGTTCCAGGTCAAGGGATTGATAACAGGGAAATAACCCTTCCGGTATCACCGTCGAAGCTTGTGCATGGCGGTCGTGGCGGGATGTGTTTCATGTTTTCCTTTTCCGTGCTGATGACCGTTGTGTGACTGGCATGGGGGTGGCGTCGTGGTGATGACGGGGCCAAGACTGTCACGCACATCATGGGTGGAAGCACGGAGGAGCGGGGCAATGACGGACCGGATTGGTATCGCGGATATGGAAGTGATCCTCGGCCTGATGCGCGATGCGGCGCGCGACGAGGTCATGTCGCGTTTCCGGCGGTTGGGGCATGCGGACATCCGTGCCAAGACATCCGCGCTGGATGTCGTGACCGCTGCGGACGAAGCCGCTGAACATGTCATTACCCGTGCCTTGCACGACCTGTATCCCGATGCCCTGATCGTGGGGGAAGAGGCGGTGGCCACCCGGCCCACGCTTTTGTCGGGGCTGGGGGATGCGGAACTTGCCTTTGTGATCGACCCGATTGATGGCACCGCCAATTATGCCGCCGGTGTCCCGTTGTTTGGCGTGATGGTGTCTGCTGTTGCACGGGGGAAGGTCGTTGGTGGCGTGATCCTTGATCCCGTGTGCGATATTGCGGCGGTTGCCGCGCGGGGGCATGGGGCGTGGCTGCATGACCGCGATGGCGGGCGGCAGGTGATGCGTGTGGCGCCTGCCGTTCCCCCGGCACAGATGTCAGGCAACGCGTCATGGCGCTATCTTGCGCCGGAGCAGCGCGACGCGGTCGCGCGCAACCTGCCGCGTGTCATGGGGTCATGGGATTTCCGTTGCGCCGCACATGAATATCTGATGCTGGTCGATGGGAAATGCCATTTCCTGCTGTTCAACCGCACCATGCCATGGGACCATCTGGCGGGGTGGCTGATCCATCGGGAAGCGGGTGGGTATGCCGCGCATTTCGATGGGTCCGCCTATCGCGTGACGGACCGTGATGGGGGGCTGCTTTACGCCCCGGACCGCGCAAGCTGGCATGCCCTGCGTGACCTGTTGTTCAGCGCGGCGGATTGAAACCGTCCCCCCGAAAGCATGGCCGTCAACGCTTTATCCGATTTCCCCCTGGAAAGATGATCGCAAAGAACATAAGAGACTGTCTGAAGCGTCAGGCTCGATAACATACTGAAATTATAAAGGTTTTTGGTGAAGCTTTTTCTAAAAAGCTTCAGAAGACGCCGCCTTTTTGGAAAAAGGCAGCACCCAAAAACTTTTCTTTTTTATCAACGGCTTGTTGTCAAACAGTCTCTTAAGGCTTTACGGGCGGCTCCGAAAAAACTTGCCATTTGAAATAACGGGCGAAGATCCGGGGAGGGGGCTGCATGCCGCGTCAGGGCCGTCTTTTCCTTTCGCGCGCTTGGATCATGTCTCCCCACGTTCGCGGCGTTTGACCACCTGCCATCCTTCTTCCATCACGCTGACATCCACATCACGCAGCGCCAGCCCACGGTGTGCGAGGTCGTGTTCCATTTCAGTAAAGCGCCGGGTGAATTTGGCGTTGGCATGGCGCAGGCAGGCTTCGGGATCGAGGTCAAGCCTGCGCGCCAGTGTGGCGAGCGTGAACAGCACATCGCCCAGTTCATCCTGTATCCGCGCCTTGTCCCCGCTTTCGAGTTCGGCCTTCAGTTCGGCCACTTCCTCGTCCACCTTGCCCATGACGCCCGCCACATTGTCCCAGTCAAAGCCGACACGTGCCGCGCGTGCCGACAGCTTGCGCGCGCGCAGCAGGGCGGGCAGGCCGACCGGCACGTCATCAAGTGTGCCCCGCCGTGCGCGTGCGGCGCGTTCGCGTTCCTTGCCGTCCTCCCACTGGCCCTGCGCCAGTGTCGCATCGCCAAAGACATGGGGATGGCGGCGTACCATCTTGTCGCCAATCATGCGTGCGACGGTGGCGAAATCGAATCGCCCGGCCTCTGCCCCCATCTGTGCATGATAGACAACCTGCAACAGCAGGTCGCCAAGTTCGTCAGGCAACCCGTCCCAGTCCTGCCGCGCGATGGTATCGGCCACTTCATAGGCTTCCTCGATCGCATAGGGGGCGATGGTCGCGAAATCCTGTTCCCGGTCCCACGGGCACCCCGTCACCGGGTCGCGCAGGCGCGCCATGATGTGCAGCAGCCGGCCAAGCGCCCGTTGCGCGTCTGTGGCCTCGATATCTGGGGCCTCGTCGGCGGTGGCGGCGGGCATAGGGGTGTCAGGCATCGGGGGCTCCTGTTGTGGTTGCGGCGGCGGGTGATGATTGTATAGTCCGCCAGTCCACGCAATGTCGGACGGATCTTGCCGGGAAACAGGGATCATGAACACGTACGCACGGCCATCGGTATTCATTGACGGGGAAGCAGGCACGACAGGTCTGGGAATCCGCGCCCGGCTTGAGGCGTTGCCGGTGGATGTGCGCTCCATTGACGCGGCGCGACGCAAGGACCCTGACGCCCGACGGGACATGATGTCGGCGGTTGATCTGGTGGTGCTGTGCCTGCCGGATGCGGCGGCGCGTGACGCGGTGGCGATGGTGGACGGGCTTGTCACGGTAGGCCATCGCGCGCCACGCGTGCTGGACGCCAGCACGGCGTTTCGCACCGCACCGGGCTGGGTCTATGGCTTTCCCGAAATGCAGGCGCAACAGGCGCAGGCGATCCGCACGGCCACACACGTCGCCAATCCGGGCTGTTATCCCACCGGTATCATCGGCCTGCTGCATCCGCTGGTTGCGGCGGGGCTGGTGCCTGCGGATTATCCCGTCACCGTCAATGCGGTCAGTGGCTATAGCGGTGGCGGGCGCACGATGATCGAGGCGCATGAGCGCGATGGCGGCCCGGCCTTCGAACTTTATGGCCTGTCATTGCAGCACAAGCACCTGCCGGAGGCACAGATTTATTCCGGCCTGTCGCGCGTGCCGGTATTCGTGCCGTCGGTCGGGCATTTCGCGCAGGGCATGATTGTGTCGATCCCACTGCACCTTGACCTGCTGGGGCATGGCGTGCGGGGGGCGGACCTGCATGCGGCGCTGGTGGCGCATTATCGCGGTTCCGACCGTATCAGCGTGCCCGACGCCTGCACCAGCCTGTGTGCCGACACTCTGGCAGGGACCGACCGGATGGAGCTGCGCGTGCATGTGAATGAGGAGCAGCGCCAGGCAGTGCTGACGGCGCGGCTGGACAATCTGGGCAAGGGGGCGTCCGGTGCCGCGATCCAGAATATTGCCCTGATGCTGGGGCTGGAGAGTCCGTCCGGGATGTGATATGTGCGCAACGCGGCCCGCTGTGGTGTGCGATGAATTGCCACCGGCCCTGTTGTACTGTTAAGCAGGCCTGCATGCGAGAGTGACGGAACGGTAGACGTAGTCGACTCAAAATCGACCGCCGCAAGGCATGGGGGTTCGAATCCCCCCTCTCGTACCAGTTGGCGCATCATGTCGTGATGTGCCGTCCCTTTTGCCCGTGTTGCGAACAGGACGATGTTCTCCTTGCCCGAAATCCAGATCGAAAAGCCGTCGGCACGGCCCCGCAATCCGTGCTTTTCTTCCGGCCCCTGCGCCAAGCGGCCGGGATGGTCCGTGGCGGCGCTGTCCTCGGCGCTGGTGGGGCGTTCGCATCGTTCAAAAGAGGGGCGGGCGCGTCTGGATGAGGTCATCACCCGTTCCCGCGACATCCTTGGCATGCCGGCCGACTGGCGTCTGGGGATCGTGCCGGCGTCCGATACGGGCGCCGTGGAAATGGTGTTATGGTCGTTGTTGGGTACGCGCCCGGTCGATGTGCTTGCGTTCGAAAGTTTTTCGGCCACATGGGCCAATGATATCATAGCCCAGCTCCAGCTTCCTGATGCCCGCGTCCTGCGCGCCGGGTATGGCGAGGTACCTGACCTTGCGGATGTGGACTGGTCGCGCGACGTGGTGCTTACATGGAATGGCACCACATCGGGGGCGCGTTTTGCGGATGGCGACGCCATTCCCGCCGATCGCGGGGGGCTGGTGATCTGTGATGCGACATCCGCCGCGTTTGCGATGGACCTGCCGTGGGACAAGCTCGATGTCGTGACATGGTCATGGCAGAAGGTGCTGGGGGGCGAAGCCGCGCACGGGATGCTTGCCCTGTCGCCACGTGCGGTCGAACGCCTCGTATCGCAGCCCGCGCCGCGCCCGCTGCCCAAGATTTTCCGCCTGACGAACAGGAATGGCCTTATCGAAGGCATTTTCCACGGTGATACGATCAATACACCCTCCATGCTGTGTGTCGAAGATGCGCTCGACGGGTTGCGCTGGGCAGAGCAGGTGGGTGGCCTGGCGGGGCTGATCGCGCGCAGCCGCGCCAACCTTGCGGTGATTGCGCAATGGGAGGCACGCAGCGACTGGGCGTCCTTCCTTGCCGCGTCGCCGCGCCATCGCTCCAGCACGGCCATCTGCCTGCGTATCGTCGCCCCGTGGTTTACGGCCCTCGATCATGAAACGCAGACGAAGGCGGCGCGTGAAATTGTCGCCCTGCTGGCGGCCGAGGGTGTTGCGATGGATGTCGGCAGTTATCGCGATGCACCGCCGGGCCTGCGTCTGTGGGGTGGGGCGACGGTGGAGGCATCAGACCTTGCCGCTGTTGTGCCGTGGCTTGACTGGGCGCATGCACAGGTCCGCGCGACCTATATCTGATCCTTTTGCCCCCTGTGTGACGTTGCACGTGTGTGGCGTCTCGCTTGTGTGGTGCTGTCCTGTGTGGCGCTTGGCCGCCACATCCTGTCGCCTGATGCGCGCACGCCAAGAATATAGGCCCGAACCATGACGGATGACCCGCCCCTCAATCCCGCGCTGCTGCCTTCCGGATTCGTCGATGTGCTGCCCCCCGCCGCAGAGGCGGAGGCCATCGGGCTTGAAGCCCTGATGCGGGTTTTTTCCACCCATGGGTATGACCGGGTGTCGCCGCCGTTGCTTGAATTCGAGGAAACGTTGCTGACGGGATCAGGGGCGGCGGTCGCAGAACAGACATTTCGCCTGATGGACCCCGATACGCGGCGCATGATGGCGTTGCGTCCCGACATGACACCACAGATCGCGCGCATCGCGGCGACCCGCCTTGCGCATGAGGAACGGCCCCTGCGCCTGTCCTATGCCGGGGCGTGCGTGATGATGGGCAGCCCCGCGCGGGAGACGGATCGCCAGATCCTGCAGGCGGGGATCGAACTGATTGGTCCCGATACGCCTGTGGCGGATGCGGAAATTGTGGCGCTGGGCGCGGAGGCGTTGCAGGTGCTCGGTGTGCCGCATGTCTCCTTTGACCTGACGATGCCGCCGCTGACGACCACGCTGCTGGCGACGGAGTCCTTTGGCCCCGCCGCCCGTTCCGCCCTGTTGCGCGCGCTGGACCGCAAGGATGCCGCCGCCGTGGCGCGTCATGGTGGTGCGCTGGCGCCGGTGTTGACGGAATTGCTGCATGCGGCGGGACCGGCGCATCGCGCGCTGGATGTTCTGGCGCGTGTCGATCTGCCGCCTGCCGCGCGGGCGCAGAGCGACCGCCTTGCGGCCACGGTCGCGGCAATAGAAAACCGGGTGCCGGGCGTGCGGCTGACGGTTGATCCGGTGGAATTCCGCGGTTGGCAGTATCACACCGGCGTCTGTGTCAGTGTTTATGCGCTGGGACGGCAGGAAGAGCTTGGTCGGGGCGGGCGTTATCGTTCGAATGACGATGAACCCGCCTGCGGCCTGACGCTGCGTCCCGATGTGATCCTGCGTGTCGCCCCCCCGCGTGCGCGGCGCATGCGGGTGTTCGTGCCGTGGGGGATGGACCCACGGGTGGCGCAGGCATTGCGTGCGCAGGGATATGCAACGGTTGCGGCCCTGGGGGATATCGCCGATCCGGCGGCGGAGGCATACCGGCTTGGCTGCGCCTTCGTCGCGGTTGGTGGAAAGCTGGAGCCGGTGCAGGTCACGGATCAGCCGGGCTGAGTTTTTTCTTTCATCATTAATGGATTTCCTTCCGGTCGCGCCTGACGATGCGCATCCGGATCGTCAGAGAAGCAGAGCGAGGAGCAGTACATGTCCAACGTCACCGTTATCGGCACCCAGTGGGGTGACGAGGGCAAGGGAAAGATCGTTGACTGGCTCGCCAGTCGCGCGGACATTGTCGTGCGGTTCCAGGGTGGCCATAATGCCGGGCATACGCTGGTGGTGGGGGATCAGACCTACAAGCTGTCGCTGCTGCCCTCCGGGCTGGTGCGTGGCAAGACCGGCGTGATCGGCAATGGTGTCGTCGTCGATCCCGAAGCATTGCTCAAGGAAATCGACCGCGTTACGGCGCAGGGCCTGAAGGTCACGCCTGATACGCTGAAGATCGCGGAAAATGCGCCTCTGATCCTGCCGGTGCATGGTGCGCTTGACCGTGCGCGTGAGGCCGCGCGCGGTGAGCGTAAGATCGGCACCACCGGCCGTGGCATCGGCCCCGCATATGAGGACAAGGTGGCGCGTCGCGCAATCCGTCTGTGTGACCTGGCGGAGCCGGAAACCCTGGACTGGAAGCTTGACGAACTGCTGTTGCATCATAACACGCTGCTGCGTGGGCTGGGGGCTGCGACCTTTACCAAGGAAGAGCTGATGGCGTTCCTGACCGGTATCGCGCCGCGCGTGCTGCCGTTCATGGCCCCCGTGTGGGATCTGCTTGACGACAGCCGCCGTGCCGGGTCGCGTATCCTGTTTGAAGGCGCGCAGGCGGTCATGCTTGATGTTGACCACGGCACCTATCCATATGTCACCAGTTCCAACACCGTTGCGGCCAATGCAGGCACCGGCAGTGGCGTCAGCCCGACGAGCATCGGTTTCGTGCTGGGGATTGCCAAGGCCTATACCACCCGTGTGGGCGAGGGACCGTTCCCGAGCGAACTGCATGATGAAATGGGCCGTACGCTGGGTCAGCGCGGACATGAATTCGGTACCGTAACCGGTCGTCCCCGCCGTTGCGGCTGGTTCGATGCCGTGCTGGTGCGCCGTGCCGTGCGTGTCGGCGGCGTAAACGGGCTGGCATTGACGAAGCTTGACGTGCTTGATGGCCTTAAGGAAATCAGCATCTGTGTCGGCTATGAACTCGATGGTGTGAAAACCACGCATTTCCCGTCCGCCCCGGGCGCGCAGTCGCGTATCCGTCCGGTGTTCGAGACGATGGAAGGCTGGGAAGGCACCACGCATGGCGCGCGTTCATGGGCAGACCTGCCCGCGCAGGCGATCAAGTATGTCCGCAGGATCGAGGAACTGGTGGAGGCGCCCGTCACCTTGCTGTCCACCAGCCCGGAACGTGACGACACAATTCTGATGCGTGACCCGTTCGAGGATTGAGGAAGCAGGATAAAAGCTTGCAGGTACCGCCTTTGCCAAAAGGCGGTATCCGGGCTGCGTGTTGAAGGCACCTGCCGCCAAGACCTTTGCGTATAAGAGAGTGTTTGAAAATAAGTCATTGATAAAAAAGAACAGTTTTTGGGTGCCGCCTTTTGATCGAAAAAGGCGGCGTCTTCTGAAGCTTTTTGGGAAAAAGCTTCACCAAAAACTTTTATGATTTCAGGATGTTATCGTGTCTGACGTTTCAAACAGTCTCTAATGACCTGCGTATAATAAAACGGCCCGGAAGAGCGATCTTCCGGGCCGTTTTTCATTATCCCGCCAGCGTTATTCAGCCCTTGTGGGCTTTTTCATGTTCCTCACGCCGGGCTGTCACTTCGGCTTTCATCGCGTTCTGCACCTTTTCAAAGGCGCGGACTTCGATCTGGCGCACCCGCTCGCGCGAGATATTGTAGACATGCGACAGGTCTTCGAGTGTCGCCGGGTCATCCTTCAGGCGGCGTTCCGTCAGGATATGGCGTTCACGTTCATTCAGGGACTGCATCGCATTTGCCAGCAGCGCCTTGCGCCCGGAATATTCCTCGTTTTCGGCAAGGGTCTGTTCCTGGTTGTCGTGGTCATCCACCAGCCAGTCCTGCCATTCCCCTTCGCTATCGGTGCGCAGGGGGGCATTCAGGCTGTGATCCGGTGCGGACAGGCGCCGGTTCATGTTGACGACATCCTGTTCCGGGACACCCAGCGACTTTGCGATCTTGTCCACCTGTTCGGGTTGCAGGTCGCCATCGTCGATGGCCTGCATCTGCCCCTTCAGGCGACGCAGGTTGAAGAACAGCTTTTTCTGCGCCGCAGTGGTACCGATTTTCACCAGCGACCAACTATGCAGGATATATTCTTGAATTGCGGCGCGGATCCACCACATGGCATATGTCGCCAGGCGAAAACCACGTTCGGGGTCGAAACGGCGCACGGCCTGCATCATGCCGATATTGCCTTCGCTGATCAGTTCCCCCACCGGCAGGCCATAACCGCGATAGCCCATCGCGATCTTCGCCACGAGGCGCAGGTGGGACGTGACCAGTTTATGTGCTGCTTCCGTGTCGCCCTTTTCCTTCCACAGGCGCGACAGTTTCAGCTCTTCCTCTGGGGAGAGCATCGGAAATTTGCGGATATCCCGAAGATATTTGGACAGGTTGTTTTCGGGGCCGGATAGAATTGCGGAAGAAGAGGCCATCAGAATCGGACTCCTGTGTCCGGATAAACAAGCTGGCGGGTCAGTCTGTAACGAGCAGGCGACCAACGGGTTGCAGCCGTTTTCCGAGAGACGCACGACTGGACTTGTTGTCGTCCCCACAGGACATCCCCGGAATGGGCGATATCGTGCGGGACGTCCAGTTAGCCTGGGGGCGTCGGCCCCGGCGAACATCCTCAAGCGATACTGTCCATTCCCCCGTGCGTCAAGGAAACGCGCATTAAACCGCCTTAATATCAGCCAATCGCGGCAAGCAGGTCCTGGAAATCGCGGGGGGGCGGCGTCTCGAACAGAAGATGCGCGCCCGTGCGGGGATGGACGAAACCAAGGCGTGCGGCATGCAGCGCCTGACGCGGAAAGTCGAGCGCCGTGGCCCGGGCATCGGCAGGCAGCCCACGCGCGGCGGCCGGGATGCGGCGCAGATAGGTCGGGTCCCCCACCAGGGCATGTCCCGCATGGGCGAAATGCACCCGGATCTGGTGCGTGCGCCCGGTCGCAAGCTTGCATTCCACATGGCTGAGGCTGCCGTGAAAGGTATCGAGCGTGCGGTAATGTGTCAGGGCATGCTTGCCCCCGCCATTACTGATGACGGCCATACGCTTGCGCTCGCGCCGGTCGCGTCCGATCGCCCCATCGAATGACCCGGTGGTGGGCGCGAGGACACCCCAGCATACCGCCTGATAGGCACGTTCGATGTCACGGCTGGCAAAGGCGGCGGACAGCGCATGATGCGCCAGTTCCGTCTTGGCCGCCACCATCACGCCTGATGTGTCCTTGTCCAGCCGATGCACGATGCCCGGACGGCGTTCCCCGCCAATGCCTGTCAGGCTGTCGCCACAATGACCCAGCAACGCATTGACCAGTGTTCCGTCCTCATTGCCCGGTGCGGGATGCACAACCAGTCCGGCGGGTTTGTCGAGGACGATCAGGTCGCGATCCTCAAACAGGACATCAAGCGCGATATCCTGTCCCTGCGGCGTTGCCGGGGCGGCGGCCGGCACGCGCAGTTCATATCGCATGCCCGCCCGCACCGGATCGGCCGGATCGCGCAGTACCACACCATCGCGCAGCAGGTGTCCGGCCTCCATCAGCGCCTTGATGCGCGAACGTGACAGCGTGCCAATCGTGTCGGCCATAAAGCGGTCGGTGCGTTGCCCTGCATCCCCGACGGTGGCAATGACGGGTTCAGGCTGGATGTCTTGGGTCATGGGCGTCCATTAATGGAAAAACTCGCGTTCGGAAACGGAAAGCACACGATGGAAAAACAGGGATCGCGCGCATTGCTTGCCGCGGTGATCGGCATGGGGATTGTGCTGGCGGTGGGATCGCTGGTTCTGGTGGGGGTTCTGGTGCATCGGATATCGCATCCCCGCGCCACCGCCCCGGCCACCATTCCGGCCCCCGCCGCAGTCACTGCGCCTGTGACAACCACCATGGCCGTGCTGCCGCAGGATCTGGGGCGGCTGGTGCTGGATGAACCGGCAGGCACGCATGTCACCTCCATTGCACGGCAGGCGGACATGGCGTTGGCGGTGGCGTTGACGGGTGGGGGCGCGGATCGTGTCATCATCTGGGATCTTGCGCATAATCGCATTATCGGGCGGTTGCAGGTTTCGCCCTGACAACACATCGGGGAAATGATCCGGTGTGAAAGAAAAATCACATAGATCGCATTTTGGGGGATTCGTCCGCTTGTGTCGGCTGACGCAATCCTCTAGAAGCGCCTTCGGCCTTGTCCCGTTCGTCTAGAGGCCTAGGACACCGCCCTCTCACGGCGGCAACACGGGTTCGAATCCCGTACGGGACGCCACTGTTTCTGCAATGGTTTTTGTGGAATTCGGTGTAATGTCTGAAAATAAACTGTCCCGGCCTTGCCAGAAATATCTGGTCATTGCCCTGGCGACACTCTCTGGCCTGTCCCTGCTCTTCATAAACAATGCCGTGCGCTGCCCTGTGGTCGTATGAGGCCGGAAATACGGGGCATGGCGCCATGAATCCGTATCCTGTCGGCATTGGCATGACCCATGTATCCGAAGGTACGAATGCTGCTTCGGATGTGGTTGAGGACTGGCCCTGCCAGATGCGCCAGCCCGGATGTTGTGACAACATTACAGATTTGTCATAATATATGTGATAATATAATAAATCTTATATATAAATATAGCAGGGGCTTTTTTTTGTAGGATATGGAATATTATTGTTTTTTAAGTTCCAAGGCGGAATGCGGCCACCCATGACGCCGTATGGCGATGTCCCGCCTTCATTTCGGAAGATGCGAACAGATTAGATGCGTTTGACCCTGCATACCGATTATGCCCTCCGGGTTCTGCTTTACGTTGCGTTGCGTCCAGAGACGCGCGTGTCGATACGTGAGGTGGCGCAGGCCAACAGGGTGTCGGAAACCCATATGGTCAAGGTTGTCCACAAGCTTGGGCGTGCCGGGCTGATTCGCACGGTCCGTGGCCGTGGCGGCGGGATAGAGCTGGGTCAGGCCGCCGAGGATATCCGCATCGGCGCCGTCGTGCGCCTGACAGAAGAGGAGCGGCAACTGGTCTCGTGCATGCGGCCCAAGGCCGAGGCCGAGGATTGTGTGCTGAGCGGGTTCTGCCAGTTCTATTTCGTTTTGGGCACTGCGCTTGATGCATTCATGGAAGTGCTGGACCGCTGGACGCTTGCGGATATCCTCAAGATGTCCGCGCGTGACGACATGATGCGTCGCCTGTTCATCGTTGACGAAGCTGTCCTGAACGATCAGCTTCCGCAATCGGGCGGTGCGGGATAATCTGTGCTTTACTTGCTTCTTTTCGTGGTCCGGGGCTGTTATTCTCACTTCTGGCGCGTAAAGATGTAAATATAATGCAGAATTCCCATGCAATCATTTGCGGTTTGGGAAGTGTCATTGATCTATGTCAACCCGGATTGAAATTTTAAATATCTTTCGGGTTTCCAATTCCCTTTGAACGTAAGAAGATTATTACACCTGCTTAAGCTTTCGGGTGTGGTGGCGTCTGGTTTGATCAGGTGGTGCCTGTCCTGGCAAGGGAAGGTTCCCGGTGTGGGTTCCGGCATGGTGCCGGGATGTCGATGTTGGGGCTTGTGATAAAATTACAACTGCCCCCAGGTCGTATCGTGGCACGGGCTTTGCCATTGTTTGCCAAGGGCGGGGTGATGATTATGATCGGGACGCGGCGCGGACTATATCCCAAGTAAATTTACGGTCGGGGATATGTTTCGGGAATTACGCCGCATCTGGTTCCGGTTTGTGTCGTATCGTGCTTTGAGTTCGCGTCTTTGGGGATATGTAAGATCTGATGCAGTTGATTTCCATGATGACTGAAGAAAACAATTCTCCGACCGCAAGTGGGGTCGGGCGACGTTCCTTTATGTCGGTCATGGCGGCGATGGGAGGGGCGCAGGTGCTTTCATCCACCGGTGCGTTCGCAGACCCCGCCCCCGATGCGGTGGCGCAGCAATGGGCCATCTTCCGCGCCAAGTATCTTCGTCCCAGCGGACGTGTCGTGGATACGGGCAATGGTGGCGAATCCCATAGTGAGGGGCAGGGCTATGGCATGCTCTTCGCCGCGTCGGCGGGGGACCTTGCGTCGTTCCAGTCGATGTGGATGTGGGCGCGCACCAACCTGCAGCATACCAATGACAAGCTGTTTTCCTGGCGGTTCCTCAAGGGGCATCAGCCCCCGGTGCCCGACAAGAACAATGCCACAGATGGCGACCTGCTGATCGCGCTTGCGCTTGGTCGTGCGGGCAAGCGTTTCCAGCGCCCCGATTACATTCAGGACGCCATGGCCATTTATGGCGATGTGCTGAACCTGATGACGATGAAGGCGGGACCGTATGTCGTCCTCATGCCCGGTGCTGTCGGCTTTACCAAGAAGGACAGCGTGATCCTCAACCTGTCCTATTACGTGATGCCCTCGCTGCTGCAGGCGTTCGACCTTACGGCCGACCCGCGCTGGCGTCAGGTGATGGAAGACGGGATTCGCCTTGTTTCCGCCGGGCGTTTCGGGCAGTGGCGCCTGCCCCCCGACTGGCTGGCGGTGAATCGCGCCACCGGTGCGCTGTCGATCGCATCGGGATGGCCGCCGCGCTTTTCCTATGATGCGATTCGGGTGCCGCTTTATTTTTATTGGGCGCATATGCTGGCGCCGAACGTGTTGGCTGATTTTACCCGATTCTGGAATAATTTCGGGGCTAATGCCCTGCCGGGATGGGTTGATCTGACAACAGGGGCGCGTTCGCCGTACAACGCCCCGCCTGGATATCTTGCTGTTGCCGAATGCACGGGGCTTGATTCTGCTGGGGAACTCCCGACACTGGATCATGCGCCCGATTATTATTCCGCAGCGTTGACGCTGCTCGTTTACATCGCGCGGGCGGAGGAGACTATAAAGTGAGTGCTTCAGGGTCTGATGAGGTGGCTGGGGGAGGGCAGGCTGGAAGTCCGCAGGATTTTCAGCGGGTCCTGCGTTCTTTTGGTGTCGAAGGTGGGCAGTATTCCTACCGGCCGTTTGTTGACCGTTCCTTTGATGTGACAGGCGTGCCCGAGGCTGTTGAAAGGCACTTCGATCAGGCGGAGCATGACACGGCGGTTGAGGAGCAGGTCACTCCCGCGCCACAAATCGCGGTCGCACCGCCACCGCCGCCAGTCGTTCCTGACCCGCCCGCCATCGTGACGGAAACCGCGCCCCCGCCGCCTGTCGTGGTCAGCGCGCCGGTCACGTATGAACCCCCGGCTGCCGCCGTGCCGGCAGAGCCTCCCGTTCAGGAAGCCCCCGTGCAGGCGGCGCCGGTTCCCCCCGCGCCTGTGCCCCCGATTGCGGAGCAGGCTCCTCCTGCGGCGCCGGATCCGGCATCCGTGCCGTATGCGAACGTCGCGGCGGCACCCGTTCCACCTGATCCCGCACCGGTTACGCCTGCGCCGCAGGCGCGCGTGACGGGGCCGAACACCCGTATGGTGGAACCCTTTTCCCGCCCGCAGGTCCGCACGGTGCAGGAGGGGGCAACCCCGTCACGTGTACCTTCGCGTTCAATGAACGCTTTCCCCCGCACATCAGCATCGTCCATAAGTGAGCGTCCGGTGGACAGGGGTGTTGCCGATGAATGGAGTCCTGTTCCGAAGGCACGCCTCAGCCCGCGGGAGCGTCCGCGTCCCGGCGATCTGAGCTTTTTCTTTCAGGGGATGCGCGACACCCGTGATGAAAAGAATTTCTTTCCCGTGGCGTCCACGCGATCAGTTCGTTCTAATGTTTCCAGGATGACCAGCATGACCAAGACAGACACGAATTCCTCTCAGGCTTCTCGTCCCGGCAGCCCTGTCGCCTCGCCTGATGGGTCGCCCACAATGGCCGAAGTGTTCATGACGCTGGGTGGTCGTGCGACGGAACTCCTCAGCCCCCGTCCTTCGCTGCGGGAGGCGCTGTTGCGTCGTCGTGAAAACGAAGAAGAATCCTAAGGCCCTATATTCAGGCGACCGCCTGTCCCTGTGTCCTGCCTGGTGAAATGGCGGGGGCAGGGGCAGACACGCTGCACTGGCTCGGCGATCTATTCCGTCTTTGGCCTGGGTGATGTTTCCGCAGCCCAGGCGGGCCCGCTTTGCCCCGATGTGACCGCAGATGGTCGGGGTCAGGTTTTTTTGACGTAATTTTTCTGTTTTACAGCATTTCGGACGAGTTGTTTATGCCAGAGGTTCGGTCGTCAACGCAGTCAGAGTCAGGAATGTCACAGTGGATGGGGAAAATTCTTTCCATTCGCGGTGCTGGGCTGATTATTGGTGTTTTTGGCCTGTGTGCGCTGATTGCGGCTACGTCCGTGACCCTGCCGCCAGAACAGCAGTTGATTGTGGCATTTGTATGTGTCGTGATCTTTTTTATTGTCGGTCATAAGCCCAGCCGTCGGTCCCAGATTTTCCTTGAAGTGCTGTCAGGGCTGGTTTCGCTGCGCTATCTGACATGGCGCCTGACGGAAACGCTTTCATTCGATACATGGTTGCAGGGTCTGCTTGGGACAATGCTTCTGGTGGCGGAACTTTACGCCCTAATGATGCTGTTCCTCAGCTATTTCCAGACGATCGCGCCACTGCATCGTGCGCCTCTGCCGCTGCCGCCGAACCCTGACGAATGGCCCACGGTCGATATCTTCGTCCCGACCTATAACGAAGAACTGAGCATTGTCCGCCTGACGGTGCTGGGATCACTGGGGATTGACTGGCCACCGGAAAAGGTGCGGGTTCATATCCTTGATGACGGTCGCCGTCCTGAATTCGCCGCCTTTGCCGCTGAATGTGGCGCGAATTATATCGCCCGCCCGACGAACGAACATGCAAAGGCCGGTAATCTTAACTATGCCATTGGTCATACCGATGGTGATTACATCCTGATCTTTGACTGCGACCACGTCCCGACCCGCGCCTTCCTGCAGTTGACAATGGGCTGGATGGTCGAAGACCCGAAGATCGCGCTGATGCAGACCCCGCATCACTTCTATTCCCCCGACCCGTTCCAGCGGAACCTGTCGGCTGGTTATCGTACCCCGCCCGAAGGCAACCTGTTTTATGGCGTGGTGCAGGATGGCAACGATTTCTGGGATGCGACCTTCTTTTGCGGGTCATGTGCAATCCTGCGTCGCACGGCGATTGAGCAGATCGGCGGCTTTGCGACCCAGACCGTGACCGAAGACGCGCATACCGCACTCAAGATGCAGCGTCTGGGCTGGTCCACGGCCTATCTGCGCATCCCGCTTGCCGGTGGTCTCGCGACGGAACGCCTGATCCTGCATATCGGACAGCGCGTGCGCTGGGCGCGTGGGATGCTGCAGATCTTCCGCATCGACAATCCTCTGTTCGGGCGTGGCTTGTCATGGGGGCAGCGGCTTTGTTACCTGTCGGCCATGACGTCGTTCCTGTTCGCTGTCCCGCGCGTCATCTTCCTGAGCTCCCCGCTGGCGTTCCTGTTCTTTGGGCAGAACATCATTGCCGCGTCGCCGCTCGCGCTGCTGGCCTATGCCATCCCGCACATGTTCCACGCCGTCGGCACGGCGTCGAAGATCAACAAGGGCTGGCGCTACTCCTTCTGGAGTGAGGTCTATGAAACCACGATGGCGCTGTTCCTGGTGCGCGTGACGATTGTCACCCTGCTCAGCCCTTCACGTGGGAAGTTCAACGTGACGGACAAGGGCGGGTTGCTTGAAAAAGGTTATTTCGACCTTGGCGCCGTCTACCCGAACATCATCCTTGGCCTGATCATGTTCGGCGGCCTGGCGCGTGGTGTCTATGAACTGTCTTTCGGCCATCTCGACCAGATCGCCGAACGCGCCTACCTGCTGAACTCCGCCTGGGCGATGCTCAGCCTCATCATCATCCTTGCGGCCATCGCCGTGGGGCGTGAAACACAGCAGAAACGCAACAGTCATCGCATCCCCGCAACCATCCCGGTGGAAGTGGCGAATGCCGATGGGTCCATCATCGTGACGGGCGTGACCGAGGACCTGTCCATGGGTGGGGCCGCGGTGAAGATGTCATGGCCTGCGAAGCTGTCGGGGCCGACGCCGGTTTATATCCGTACTGTCCTTGACGGGGAGGAACTGATTCTGCCCGCCAGGATCATCCGTGCTGGCAACGGGCGGGGGATCTTCATCTGGACGATTGATAACCTGCAGCAGGAATTCTCGGTTATCCGCCTGGTGTTTGGCCGTGCCGACGCATGGGTTGACTGGGGCAATTACAAGGCCGACCGCCCGCTGCTCAGCCTCATGGACATGGTTCTCAGCGTCAAGGGCCTGTTCCGTTCAAGCGGCGACATCGTCCATCGCAGTTCCCCAACCAAGCCTTCGGCTGGCAATGCCCTGTCTGACGATACGAACAACCCCTCACGCAAGGAGCGTGTGCTGAAGGGAACCGTGAAAATGGTTTCGCTTCTGGCGCTGCTGACATTTGCCTCCTCGGCGCAGGCGGCGTCAGCGCCCAAGGCCGTCGCGGCGAAGGCCCCGGCCCATCAGCCCGAAGCCTCTGACCTGCCGCCGTTGCCCGCGCTCCTGCCGGCCACCAGCGGTGCGGCGCAGGCGGGTTCGGGCGATGCCGGCGCCAATGGACCCGGTAGCCCCACGGGCCAGCCCCTGGCGGCCGACAGTGCCGATGCGCTGGTGGAAAATGCGGAAAATACGTCCGATACGGCGACTGTCCATAATTATACCCTCAAGGATCTTGGCGCCGCAGGGTCCATCACAATGCGTGGCCTTGCCCCGTTGCAGGGGATCGAGTTCGGGATTCCCTCTGACCAGCTTGTGACGTCCGCGCGCCTTGTGCTGTCGGGTTCGATGTCGCCCAACCTGCGTCCGGAAACCAATTCGGTCACAATGACGCTGAACGAGCAGTATATCGGCACGTTGCGTCCCGACCCGGCGCACCCGACATTCGGCCCCATGTCGTTCGAGATCAACCCGATCTTCTTCGTCAGCGGAAACCGTCTGAACTTCAACTTCGCCTCCGGGTCGAAGGGATGTTCGGATATCACGAACGATACGCTGTGGGCCACGATCTCGCAGAACTCGCAGCTTCAGATCACGACAATCGCGCTGCCGCCGCGTCGCCTGCTGTCACGTCTGCCGCAGCCCTTCTATGACAAGAACGTGCGCCAGCATGTTACGGTCCCGATGGTGCTGGCGCAGACCTATGACCCGCAGATACTCAAGTCCGCGGGGATTCTCGCTTCGTGGTTTGGCAAGCAGACGGACTTCCTCGGCGTGACGTTCCCGGTGTCGTCCACCATCCCGCAGAGTGGCAACGCCATCCTGATCGGCGTGGCCGATGAACTGCCGACCAGCCTCGGGCGGCCGCAGGTCAATGGCCCGGCGGTTCTGGAACTGCCGAACCCGTCGGATGCAAATGCCACGATCCTGGTGGTGACGGGGCGTGACCGTGATGAGGTCATTACCGCGAGCAAGGGCATCGCCTTCGCGTCTGCTCCCCTGCCGACCGACAGCCATATGGATGTCGCGCCGGTCGATATCGCCCCGCGCAAGCCCAATGACGCGCCATCTTTTATCGCGATGGACCATCCGGTGCGCTTTGGCGACCTTGTAACGGCAAGCAAGCTACAGGGAACCGGCTTTACGTCCGGTGTGCTGTCGGTTCCGTTCCGCATTCCGCCCGATCTTTATACGTGGCGTAACCGCCCGTACAAGATGCAGGTACGTTTCCGTTCCCCCGCAGGGGAGGCGAAGGATGTCGAGAAGTCACGTCTCGATGTCGGGATCAACGAGGTTTACCTGCATTCCTATCCGCTGCGCGAAACGCATGGCCTGATTGGCGCGGTTTTGCAGGGTGTCGGCCTTGCCCGCCCTGCAAGCGGCATGCAGGTGCATGATCTCGACGTACCGCCGTGGACCGTGTTCGGGCAGGATCAGTTGAACTTCTACTTTGACGCGATGCCCCTTGCGCGCGGAATCTGTCAAAGTGGCGCGGCAAACAATGCGTTCCATCTTGGGCTTGACCCGGATTCCACCATTGATTTTTCCCGTGCCCATCACATCGCCCAGATGCCCAACCTTGCCTATATGGCGACGGTCGGTTTTCCTTTCACCACCTATGCCGATCTGTCGCAGACGGCGGTTGTTCTGCCTGAACACCCGAATGCCGCGACTGTTGGCGCCTATCTTGACCTGATGGGGTTCATGGGCGCGGCGACGTGGTATCCGGTTGCGGGCGTGGACATTGTGTCGGCCGATCATGTCAGTGACGTTGCGGACCGTAACCTGCTGGTGATTTCGACGCTGGCGACAAGTGGCGAGATCGCGCCGCTGCTGTCACGTTCATCCTACGAAGTGGCGGATGGTCATTTGCGCACGGTGTCGCATGCATCCGCGCTGGATAACGCGATCAAGGCGGTCGACGATCCGCTGACGGCTTTCCGCGACCGTGACAGCAAGCCGCAGGATGTCGATACCCCCCTGACGGGTGGTGTCGGCGCGATGATCGAGGCGGAATCCCCCCTGACGGCGGGCCGCACCGTTCTGGCGCTGCTGTCGTCTGACGGTGCGGGGCTGAACAACCTCCTTCAGATGTTGGGGGAGCGCAAGAAGCAGGCGAATATCCAGGGGGACCTGGTTGTTGCCCATGGCGAGGACCTGTCTTCGTACCGCACTTCGCCGGTCTATACGATCGGCACCCTGCCGCTCTGGCTGTGGCCGGACTGGTATATGCACAACAGACCGGTTCGTGTGCTGCTTGTCGGCCTGTTGGGATGTATTCTGATCGTCAGTGTTCTTGCACGGGCTCTGGCGCGGCATGCGACCCGGCGTTTCAAGCAGCTTGAGGATGAGAGGCGCAAGTCGTGACCCATAAACGATATGCTTCGTCCCTGTCCGCCGGTCTTCTCGCAACGACCTGCGTCGCAGGTCTGTTGCTGCAGGCGAACGGCGCACGGGCACAGCAGGCGGCAGAGGCGCAGGCCCCGGCCAGCAGCACCACCATGATGCAGGCAGCCACCGTTGCCCCCGCCCAGAGTGGGCAGGCCGCGGTGGTGCAGCGGCTGGTGCAGCAGGCCCGTTTCTGGATGCAGCAGCACCAGTATGAAAATGCGCGCCAGTCCCTGCAGAGTGCTGCGCGACTTGCACCGGATTCCGTTGATCTGCTGGAGGCCGAGGGCGAATATCAGTCGCATATCGGCAATCGTGATGCCGCCCTTGATACGCAGCGTCGCCTGCATCAGGCCGCACCTGGCAGCACGTATGAAAGCCAGTTGAACGACCTGCTGCATGAACAGGCGATTTCCCAGCCGGACCTTGCGCATGCGCGCTCGCTTGCCGCATCCGGGCACAGCGATCAGGCGGTGGAAGCGTACCAGCACCTGTTCAACGGTTCGACGCCCACGCCCTCGCTTGCGGTTGAATATTACCAGACGCTGGCTGGCGTCTCGGGGCAGGCCGGTACGGCACAGGATGGGCTGATCCGTCTGGTCAAGGCCAATCCTTCCGATTTCCGGGCGCAACTGGCGCTTGCACAGGTCCTGACCTATCAGCCCAGCACCCGGATGGAGGGGCTGCAGCGGCTTCAGGCGCTCCAGAAGTACCAGTCTTCCGCCCCGGTGGAGGCTGCGACGGCGGAAAAATCATATCGCCAGACGCTGTCATGGTTACCGGTTACACCCGAAACACTGCCGTTGATGCAGAAATGGCTGGATGCACATCCATCCGACAGCGCATTGCGGACCCATATGGCAGAACCGGCAGGCGGGCCGCCGGATAAAGGCGCGCTGGCGCGGCAGGACGGGTTCAAGGCGTTGAACGCCGGACGTCTGTCCGCAGCCCAGGCCGCGTTCCAGAGCGCACTGAACCTGAATGCCAAGGACGGCGATGCCCTGGGCGGCCTTGGTCTTGTCGCCATGCGCGCGGGCCATAACGAGGAAGCGCATCGTTACCTCGAAGACGCGATCGCGGCTGATCCCAAGAATGCGGCGCACTGGCGTCCGGCACTGGCTGGCATGGCCGTGGGCGAGGAATATGGCAGCGTCCGTCGCCTGATCGCCAGTGGACAGACACAGGAAGCCGAACAGCGCCTGATGACGCTGGCGCGTCAGCCCGGACAGTCCGAGGGCGCGACCCTTATGCTGGCGGATTTGCAGCGCAGCACGGGCCAGACCGGCGAGGCCGAGCGCAATTACCGGGCGATCCTGGCGCGCAATGGTGACAATCCCATCGCACTGATGGGACTGGCCCGTGTGCTGATGGGGGAAGGCCAGGAGAGCGAAGCGAACGCCCTGCTGTCGCGCCTTGGTGGTCGCTATAGCGATCAGGTGCAGCAGATCGAGGTTTCGGGCATCATGGCCGAAGCTGCCCGCACGTCGGATTCAGCGCAGAAGGTCAGCCTTCTGCGGCAGGCCATGACCAAGGCCCCGGATGACCCGTGGTTGCGCATCAACCTTGCCAACGCGCTGCAACAGCAAGGTGACAGCGCGGAAGCGGCCAATGTCATGCGTCCGCTTCTGACCAGCCCGCGTACGCCGGCCGATTATCAGGCGGCGATCCTGTATGCGTCCGGCAATGGCAATGATACGCTGGCGCGCCGTTTGCTTGCGGGACTGTCGCCGGATGACTATTCCCCGGCCATCCGCACCATTGCCGATGAAATGGCGATCAAGGCCGATCTGGCCAGCCGCCTTTCGATGGTTTCGAATCCTACGCCGCTTGTGCGCGAGGCTCTGGCCGCGCCGGACCCGACGGGCGCGCGTGGTGTGGCGGTGGCCGACCTGTTCCGGCAGCGTGGTGACATGCTGCATGCGCATATGGCGCTGCGCATCGCCTCCACGCGCAATATTGACCTGACGACCGAACAGCGGCTGGCCTATGCCACCGAATATATGAAGATCAGCAATCCCGTTGCCGCAGCACGCCTGCTTGCACCGTTGGGCGATGGCAGTGGGACCGCAACCGGTTCCGCGATGTCGCCGGATCAGCGGCAGACGCTGATGCAGTTGCGCATGGGTATTTCGGTGGCACAGTCGGACCTGCTGAACCAGCGTGGCGATCAGGCGGCGGCGTATGACCACCTTGCGCCCGCGTTGCAGGCCGATCCAGAGGCGACATCCCCCAAGCTTGCGTTGGCGCGACTGTATAACGGGCGTGGCAAGTATGGGCACGCGCTGGACATCGACCTTGCGGTTCTTCGCCATAATCCGCAGGACCTTGATGCGCGGCAGGCCGCCGTGCAGGCCGCGGCGAATGACGGCAAGGACAACCTGGCCATGCAACTGGCGCAAGATGGGGTCCAGCAGTCGCCGATGGATGCGCGCAGCTGGCTTGGCATGGCGGTGGCGGATCGCGCTGTGGGCCATGGCGAACGGACGCTTGCTGACCTGCGCCGGGCGTATGAATTGCGCCTGCAGCAGCTCAAGATCAGTCGGGGTGATGCCATCGGCGGTGATGAAACGCAGGCGACCGCGCCGCCGACGGCCAATCCGTTCCGTCGCGATGCATACGGGCATGCGCTGTCGCTGGGTGCGCCCCCGGGTGAGAACGGGTACAGCACGGCAGGAAGCGTGCCCGAGATTTCGGACCAGATGTTGTCCTCCATCAACGGGCAGATCCATACCCTGTCCGAAGACATGGCGCCGTCTGTTGATGCCGGCCTTGGCTTCCGTGTCCGTTCCGGCACCCCGGGCATGGGCGCGTTGACCGAGGCATCCGTGCCGATCGTCGGGCGTATCCCGCTGCAGGCTGGTACTTCGGCGCTGACATTCACGGCCACGCCAACCTTCCTGACGTCGGGGCACCTGCCGCAGACCGGGTATGATATACCGCGTTTCGGCACCAATCTGTTCGCGCTGGAACGGAACCTGCAGAACCAGAACAACAGCGCGGAACATCGCATCAATACCGATACGATCGGGCGCGAGGCAGGTGTGGCGCCTGATGTCCGCTTTGCCAATAACTGGGTCAGTGCCGATGTCGGTGCCTCGCCTCTGGGCTTTACGCTGCCGAACGTGATCGGTGGTGTTGAATTCGCCCCGCGTGTCGGGCCTGTGACCTTCCGTGTCAGTGGGGAACGCCGTTCCATTACCAACAGCGTCCTGTCCTATGGCGGGATGACCGATGCCCTGACCGGCAAGAAGTGGGGCGGTGTTGTCACCAACCACTTCCATGGACAGGTCGAGGCCACGCTGGGCAATACCATTGTGTATGGTGGCGGTGGTTATGCCATCCAGACCGGCCATCATGTCCAGAGCAATACCGAAGTGGAAGGCGGGCTGGGGGCGAATACCCTGGTTTATCGCAACCGCAAGCACGAAGTGCGTGTCGGTGTGAACCTGACCTATTTCGGCTATAAGCATAACGAGGACTTCTATACTTACGGGCAGGGTGGCTACTTCTCGCCGCAGTCCTATTTTGCGGCAACGGTGCCCGTCCGGTATTCCGGGCATAGTGGCCTGTTTGACTGGGATGTCACCGGGTCCATCGGGTATCAGTTGTTTCATGAACACAGTTCGGCCTTCTTCCCGACCAATCCTGTGTATCAGGCCCTTGCGAACGGGCTGGCGGGTGTATCTACTGCTGAACTATCCTTGGAATCGGCCAGGTATCCCGGCGATGATGTCGGTAGCCTTGTTGGTGGTTTCGATGGCAGGGTGGGTTATCGCGTCAGTCATTCGCTGCGCCTTGATCTGTCCGGTCGTTTCCAGAAGGCTGGAAACTGGGATGAGGGCGGCGCCATGATCTCGGCTCACTATCTTATTATGGACCAGTAATGACAATTTTTGAGAAAAAACCGGATTTCACCCTGTTTCTTCAGACCCTGTCATGGGAAATTGATGATCAGGTCGGGATCGAGGTCAGGAACGAGCTCCTGCGTGAGGTCGGACGGGGCATGGGCACGCGCATCATGCCGCCGCCGTGTCAGACCGTGGACAAGCTGCAGATCGAACTGAACGCGCTTCTGGCCCTGATCGGCTGGGGCACCGTGACGCTCGAACTCCTCAGCGAGGACCAGTCCCTGCGCATCGTGCATGAAAACCTGCCGCAGGTTGGCAGCGCGGGCGAACCTTCGGGCACGTGGCTGGCTCCGGTGCTGGAGGGGCTGTATGGCCGCTGGGTGACGTCGCAGGCGGGTGCGTTTGGTGATTATGTCGTTACACGCGATGTGGACGCCGAGGATCTGAATGCTGTTCCGCGTCAGACCATCATCATGTACATGCGCGTGCGCAGTTCCGCGACCTGAGGCAGGACAACGGCGGTCTGGTCCGCCGCTGTTTTTCAGGCAGGTCGCCGCCGGCGATGCTGGATGATGCGATGGCGTCCGGCACGACGGCAGGCAGCCGGGCATGGTGGCCCGGCCATTCCGTTTCGGGGTGGTCGGGCTTTTTGCTGTCTGGCGGGATGTGGGGGTGCCCGCATGGGCTGGCAACACCCCAAAATAGTGTTTGAGAATGGAAGGTTTAAAGCGATTTTTTTTGAACGCAAGTCATTGATAAAAGACGGAAAAATATTCGGTCGTTATCTTGTGTGTCTTGAAAATACGATCGCTTGCCTGGATCAGGATTCATAAAAACATTTATTTTTAGTGGGTTGCCGGTTCTGATGTTGAAGAGACTGTTTGAAAAGTCAGGATCGATAACATACTGAAATTATAAAGGTTTTTGGTGAAGCTTTTTCTAAAAAGCTTCGGAAGACGCTGCCTTGTTGAAAAAAGGCGGCATCCAAAAACTTTTCTTCTTTTTATGAATGATCTGTTTTCAAATAGAGATGGTTATTCTGCAAAAAACATTGTTTCCCCAAGGTCATTCCTGCTTGATAATCAGCATATGGTTCTGGTGAATATTTTTTCAGAAATCCTCGAAAGACGTTATTTTTTCTGACAACGGCGCCAAAAGTTTTTATTTTTATCAACAGGTTGTTTGTGTGTGGTGCCTTTTGGCATCATGTGCTGCCTGTCATCAGGTTTTCTTGGCCGACATTGCGATATGTCATGCCGTTCTGGCGGGATGGGGTTCATCCTTGGGGCGAAATGGGGGTGGCATGCCGATTGGTGACGTCAGCTTCTTCTGGTTGTGGCCATGTATGAGGAGGATGATCGACGCATGATGATGTCTCGTAAACTGATGTTGCTGTCTGCCGTGGCGTTTGGCGGGATCGTTGCTCTGTCGCCCGGCGCGCAGGCCCGCGAGGGACAGGATGCCCCGGCCACCACGGCCACTACGGCGGACAGCCGGGCGCGCGATCTGCTGTCGCACATGACGCTTCAGGACAAACTGTCGATGGTTTTCACCATTGATGGGGGGGGCACGATGGGCAATGCGCCGATCCCGCCTGGCGGCCTGGGGTCGGCGGCATATCTGAAGACGCCGGCCGGGCTGCCGCCGTTACAGATCAGTGATGCGGGCCTTGGCCTGCGTAACCCGTCGCATGTGCGCCCGCACGGACAGGCGGTCGGCCTGCCGTCCGGCCTTGCAACGGCCAGCACATGGGACCCGGACATGGCGCGGCAGGGTGGGGCGATGATCGGCGGCGAGGCCTGGCGGCAGGGGTTCAATGTGCTGCTGGCCGGTGGCGCCGACCTGACGCGTGACCCGCGCGGGGGGCGCAATTTCGAATATGCGGGCGAGGACCCTTTGCTGACGGGGCGGGTGGTTGGGGCCACCATCGCCGGTATCCAGTCGCAACATGTGATTTCGACGTTGAAGCATTTCGCGATGAACGATCTTGAGACATCGCGCATGACCATGAGTGCGGATATCGATACTGAGGCGATGCGCGAAAGCGACCTTTTGGGATTTGAAATTGCGATGGAGGTCGGGCATCCCGGGTCGGTGATGTGTTCGTACAACCGCGTCAACGACATCTATGCCTGCGAAAATCCCTATCTGCTGACAAAGGTGCTGAAGCAGGACTGGAAATATCCCGGCTTTGTCATGTCCGACTGGGGGGCGACCCATTCGTCCGCCCGATCCGCCCTGGCGGGGCTGGATCAGGAATCATCGGGTGACGATGCCGATGCCCGCCCCTTTTTCCGCGAGATCCTGGCGCGTGATGTCAAGGAGGGGCGCGTCCCCACCAGCCGGGTGGATGACATGGCGCAGCGTATTGTCCGCTCCATGTATGATGTGGGGCTGGTGGACCATCCGCCGGTCATGCAGCCGCTGGACGTCGTGACCGATACCCTTACCGCGCAGCGTGATGAGGAAGAAGGCGCGGTGCTGCTGAAGAACAGTGGAAACCTGCTGCCGCTGTCGCCCACGGCGCATGTCGCCGTGATTGGCGGGCATGCCGATGTGGGCGTGATTTCGGGCGGGGGGTCCAGTCAGGTCGATCCGATCGGCGCGCCCGCGATTGGCGTGGTCAAGGGACCGGGCAAGAAGGACTGGCCCGGCGACCCGGTATATTTCCCGTCTTCGCCATATCGCATGATGCAGGCGGAAGCACCGTCGGCGCGCCTGACCTATACCTCTGGCGCGGACATCGCGCGCGCGGCGGATGCGGCGCGCAGGGCGGATGTTGCGGTCGTGTTTGTGACGCAGTTTTCCTATGAAGGCATGGATACCGCCAATGCCATGACGCTGGATGGCAATCAGGACGCGTTGGTGGCGGCGGTCGCGCGGGCCAATCCGCGTACGGTTGTCGTGATGGAAACGGGGAACCCGGTCATGATGCCCTGGCTGGACAATGTCGGTGCGGTGATGGAGGCATGGTATCCCGGTTCGGGCGGTGGCGCCGCGATTGCGCGCCTGCTGTATGGCAAGGTGGCCCCGTCGGGTCGTCTGCCGATGACATTCCCCGCATCGCCCGTCCAATTGGCCCACCCTGATATTGCAGGTGTCACGGCCAACAGTGTGTTTGAAATGCAGTTCCATACCGATCAGGAACTTGTCTATGACGAAGGCAGCGAGGTTGGCTATCGCTGGTTCGACCATACGCATGCGACGCCGCTCTTTGCGTTTGGCCATGGCCTGACCTACACCACTTTTGCCCATGATGGCCTGCGTGTCGCGCATCATGGGGACGATGTCGTCGCCACCTTTACGGTGCGCAATACCGGCACGCGCGTGGGGGTGGATGTGCCGCAGCTTTATGTCCGCCTGCCCGATGGCGGGGGGCGTCGCCTTGCAGGATGGCAGCGTGTGACGCTTGCGCCGGGTGAAAGCCGTGAACTGTCGGTGGTGCTGGAACCACGCGTGCTGGCGCATTTCGATGAGAAGCATGACCGTTGGAACATGCCATCGGGGGAATATCGCATCTGGCTGGGGTCGTCTGCCGTGGATGAGTCGCAGCAGGTGACGTTCCACCTTGCCGGCCGGAACATGGCCCCCTGAGTATGGCGTGGGTGGGTGCCCCGAAAACTGGCCGGCATCGCGGTCGCTTGTGTCGTGCCGCGGTGTCGGTCATGGTCCTGCTTACGGCGCTGATGTCGGGAGGGGAGGGCATCGCCATGGCGTCCGGCTGGCCTGATACGCCCATGGTACGGATGCGCATGCAGGCTGAAATCCGTACCCTGCAGGTGGCATTGCTGACGCAGCCAAGTGCAACCGTCACGCTGGAGGATTGGTGCGCCCGCCATGGCATGGCCGCGCCCGCGCGTGTGCTGGCGCGGCGTCTGCCTGTGGCACAGGCCAGCATACCGGCGCAGGTGCGCGCCGACCTTGGCGTGGGTGTGGATGAACCGGTTCGCCATCGTCGTGTTGCGCTGTCGTGCGGTGCGCATGTGCTTTCTCTGGCTGACAACTGGTATGTGCCCGCGCGCCTGACCCCGGCGATGAATGCACGGCTGGATCAGACGGATATGCCGTTCGGCCATGTGGTTGCTGAACTTGGTTTTACGCGGCGCACGCTGGAATCCTCATTGCTATGGTCGCCTCTGCCCACAGGGTGGGAAGCGCACGCCATCCCCCCTGCATCATCGGGCATGATCGCGGTGCCGGCTGAGGTCCTGCGCAATCGCGCGGTCCTGTCACGTCATGATGGCGCTGCATTCAGCGAGGTTGTGGAGACCTATACAGGCGCGATCATGGAATTCACGCCACCATTATAGGTAGCTGTTTGAAAATAAATCATTGATAAAAATAGTAAAAGTTTTTGGGTGCGGACTTTTTTCAAAAAAGCGGCGTCTTCTGAAGCTTTTTGGAAAAAGCTTCACCAAAAACCTTTATAATTTCAGGATGCTATTGGGTCTGACTTTTTAATAAGTCTCTAAGTTATGTTATCTGTTTATTTTAAATTATATTAAAAATACTTCCATTTTGGGGATGGGGTGGCGGATATTTACTCTATTTTCCTGATGGGTCGTTTGCAAACGGCATTTTAACGCAGCCATCAATGTAAAAAGCCGGAAGGTAGAAAGAACCTGACGCGGCTATTTTGACAGGGGGCAGCGCGGACACCGGCTTGCCGCCTGTCGCGGGGTCGGGCACGGTGGCGCATTGCCTGTCGTGCGGCAGGCCCGTACCCAGCCAGGCAAATGAGGTGCCCCATGACCGAAAAATCCCCCACGGATCGCAGCGCGCTGGACCTGCGTGACCCGGGGCTGGATGTGGCGAGGATTCGTGCCGCCCTGTCGCTTGCCCCCCATCCCGAAGGTGGCAGTTACCGTGAAATCTGGCGCGAGACACGCGCCGATGGTGGGCGTGGCAGTGTCAGCACGATCGAATTCCTGCTGGAGCAAGGGGAGCGTTCGCACTGGCATCGTGTCGATGCGGCGGAAATCTGGTGCTGGCAGGCGGGCGGCCCGTTATGTCTGCGTATTGTGGGCGCGGGGCAGGCCGAACAGGCCATAACCCTTGGCCCGTGTCCCGATGCGGGCGAGGTGTTGCAGGCCGTGGTACCCGCCGGGGCATGGCAGGCCGCCCAGGGCATGGGGAAATGGTCGCTTGTGGCGTGCATCGTTGCGCCCGCCTTCCTGTTCGACACATTCGAACTGGCCCCGCCCGGCTGGTCCCCGGCAGGCACGCAGGAACAGACCCAGACAGAAATACCGACAGGTCTGGCGTGATGGAGGACAGGCCCATGACCCACGAACCGCAATGGCTGTCACTTGCACGCGAATTGCAGGCCATCGCGCAAAGCGGTCTTGCCTATGCCGATGGCAGCCCATTTGACCGGGAACGTTACGAGGCCGTGCGTGACATCGCCGTGCGCATGATGGCGATGGGCAGCGACGAACCCGCCCCGCGGATTGCGGACCTGTTCGCGGCCCAGCGCGGTTATGCAACGCCAAAGGCGACGGTGCGCGCGGCGGTGTTCGATGCGTGCGGCCGTATCCTGCTGGTGCGTGAGGTGCTGGACCACGGGCGGTGGACCCTGCCGGGCGGATGGGCTGACGTGAACCTCTCGCCTGCGGAAAACACGGTCAAGGAGGTGTACGAGGAAAGCGGCTATATCGTGCGCGCCACCCGGTTGGCGGCGGTATGGGACCGTGCGCGGCAGGCGCACCCGCCGGGACCGTTTTCGTGTTACACGTTATGTTTCCTGTGCGAACTGCTGGGGGGTGTGCCCACCATCAGTGCGGAAACATCGGAAATCGGATGGTTCGCGCGCGATGAAATCCCTGCGGACCTCTCCCTGGGCCGCGTACTGCATGCGCAGGTCGATGCGATGTTCGATTATGCCGCCAACCCGGCCCTGCCGACCTATTACGACTGATCCCGCCCTACGGGTCACACTCTGTAAAGCGCTGGGCATAGGCCATTGAAATCGGGCATGAAGATTTCCATATCGTAACCCATGACAGTTCGGCCGACTACTGAAGCTGGAGAACAGGTAAAAAGATGACAGAACAGACAGCCGCGCCCGCCGCCGGGGGCGAACAGCATGAATTCAGCGCCGAGGTCGGGCGTCTTCTCGACCTTGTGGTGCATGCCCTTTATTCCGAACGGGAAATCTTCCTGCGCGAACTGGTGGCCAATGCCGCCGATGCGACGGACAAGCGCCGGTTCGAGGCCCTGACCGATGGTGCGCGCGCCCTGCCGGATGATGCGAAGATCCGCATCAATCCCGACAAGGAGGCACGCCTGCTGACCATTACCGATGATGGCGCGGGCATGGACAAGGACGAACTGGCGCGCAACCTCGGCACCATCGCGCGGTCGGGCACCCGTGCGTTTGGCGAGGAACTGCAAAAGGCCAAGCCTGAGGAAAAGCCCAGCCTGATCGGGCAGTTCGGTGTTGGCTTCTATGCCGCGTTCATGGTGGCGGACCGTGTGGACGTGATCTCGCGCCGCGCCGGCAGTGACGAGGCCTGGTGCTGGTCCTCCACGGGCAAGGGGAACTATACCATTTCCCCCGCAACGCGGGAGAAGGCAGGCACGGACATCATCTTGCATATCAAGGAAGATGCCGACGACTTCCTTGATTCGTGGCAGCTTGAGACGATTGTGCGCAAATGGGCGGACCATATTTCGTGGCCCATCAGCATCGTCAAGGAAGGCGAGGAAACCACCGCCAACAAGGGTACCGCCCTGTGGCGCAAGGGCCGTGGCGAAATCGACGAAGAACAGCTTAACGAGTTCTATCGTCATGTCAGCCACAACTTCGACACGCCATGGGCGACGTTGCACTGGCATGCCGAAGGAACGCTGGAATTTTCCGCCCTGCTGTTCATCCCCGGCAGCAAGCCGTTCGAATTCGGCGAACCCGTGCGTGAAAGCCAGATCCGCCTGCATGTGCGGCGCATGTTCATCACGGACGAAGCCGGGCTGCTGCCGCCATGGCTGCGTTTTGTAACCGGCGTTGTCGATACGGAGGACCTGCCGCTCAACGTCTCGCGCGAGATGTTGCAGGCGACGCCGGTGCTGGCGCGTATCCGCAAGGCCGTGACCAATCGCGTGATTTCCGAACTGAAGACCCGCGCCAAGGACGAGGCGGATTTCGACAGGTTCTGGGATAATTTCGGCCCGACCTTCAAGGAAGGCATCTGGGACGATGCCGAGCATCGCACCGAACTGGCGACCATCGCGCGTTTCCGTTCCAGCACGCAGGATGGCTGGACCACGCTGGATGCGTATCTGGAGCGTAAAAAGCCGGAGCAGGAGGCGATCTACTACCTGACGGGGGATCGCGCGGAAATGTTGTCATCCTCGCCGCAGCTCGAAGGGTTCCGCGCGCACGGGATCGAGGTGCTGTTGCTGTCGGATGCGGTGGATTCCTTCTGGCCTGACCGGCTGGGTGTCTACAAGGATACGCCGCTGCGTAATATCAGCCAGTTCCACGCCGACCTTGAGAAGTTTGGCGCGGCGGAGGAAACGGCCGAGGAAAAGAGCGACCTTGAGTCCGTCCTGCCTGCGTTGAAGGAAGCGTTGGGCGATGCGGTGTCCGATGTGAAGGCGACGAATCGGCTGGTGGACAGTGCGGTCGTGCTGGGTGCCGCCGAAAATGGCCCGGATCTGCAGATGATCCGCCTGATGCGGCGCAGCGGGCAGGAAACGCCCGATACGGCGCCCGTATTGCAGGTCAACCCGCGCCATGTGCTGATCCATGAACTGGCGCAGCGCGTGAAGGCCGGGGAGTCGATTGAGGATCTTGCCCTGATCCTGATGGACATGGCCCGCATCCAGGATGGTGAAAGCCCGAAAGACCCGACCCGCTTTGCCCAGCGTCTGACGGCTCTGCTGTCGAAGGTGGCCGTAAAGGCTGGCTGACGCGCCACCCGGCCCGTCATGGTGCGATATCCCGTCATGCCGTCATGCATGGCGGGATATTTTTTTGCCCGTCGCACCATGCGTGGGCGGGCGGGATGGTTCGCGCATGGTGCGGTGATGGCGATACACACGCCCCGCAGATATATTCGTTTGCGAAAGACAGCGTTCTTTTGACGCTTTTCGTAAAAAGCTTCCCCAAAAACGTCTTCGGCATCATACAATGGCCGAGGAAGTTTCCCGGCGGGCACTGTATGGCAGGCAATGTCTGGCGGGGTACGCTTTGGAAATATCGCTGATATTTTCGCATGACGCATGTTAACCGGTGCGCGGGTGATGGCTGACTGCGTGATGATGGCCCGTTGGTATGATCGGGGCTTGAATACATGTCGCGCGGATGCTTCCTTGCACGCCCCTGATGAATGGTAAGTTCCTGATTTTGACAACGGCAAACGACGCATGAAAATCAACGATGTCTCGTATCGCAGCGTTTGGGTTGACCCCGATGACGGGTGGTCGGTGCGGATATTTGACCAGACCCGGCTTCCATGGGCGCTGGACATCCTGCGCCTGACGCAATGTGGGCAGGTCGCCCATGCCATACGCACCATGCAGGTGCGTGGCGCGCCGCTGATTGGCGCGGTTGCGGCCTATGGGCTGGCGCTGGCGTTGCGGGTGGATGCCTCCGATACCGCAATGGAACGTGATGCCGCGATGCTGGCCGCGACACGTCCCACGGCGGTCAACCTGGGGTGGGCCATCGGGCGGATGCTGACGCGGCTGCGTCTGCTTGCTCCTGCCGACCGTGTAGCCGCCGCCTATGACGAGGCGGGGCGCATCTGTGATGAGGACGTGATCCAGAACGAGGCCATAGGCCGGCTGGGCCTTGAACTGATCGAGGAACTCCATCGCGCGCGGGGCAATGCCGCAGGACCGGTCAATATCCTGACCCATTGCAATGCCGGATGGATCGCAACCGTGGACTGGGGCACTGCGCTGGCCCCGATCTATATGGCGCATGACCGGGGTATTGATGTGCATGTGTGGGTGGATGAAACCCGCCCGCGCAACCAGGGTGCATCGCTGACGGCATGGGAACTGGGCAGTCATGGCGTGCCGCACACGGTTATCGCGGATAACGCGGGCGGCCACCTGATGCAGCATGGCAAGGTGGACCTGGTGATCGTGGGCACCGACCGGGTGACACGTAACGGTGATGTCGCCAACAAGATCGGCACCTATCTCAAGGCACTGGCGGCAGCGGATAATGGCGTGCCGTTCTGGGTCGCGCTGCCTTCCACCACCATCGACTGGAGCATTTCGGACGGCGTGCGTGAAATCCCCATCGAGGAGCGTGCAAGTGCCGAAGTCACCCATATCTCCGGCCTGACGGGGGCGGGGCAGGTCGAAACGGTGCAGTTGACGCCACAGGGCAGCGGTGCGGCAAATCCCGCATTCGATGTGACGCCAGCACGCCTTGTGACGGGGTTGATTACCGAACGTGGGCGTTGCAGCGCCACGGCGGATGGGTTGTGTGACCTGTTCCCCGAATATGTATAAGTGAAAAAAAACGCCCGTGCGGCGTTACAGGGGTGTCCGAACTTGACAGCGCGGGGCAGATTGGCTTTGTCGCGCCTGCGGGAACGGACGGCTGTAACGGCCGCCCGGCACCCCTGAAACAGGTTGGACAGGACGAGATCATGCATCCCTATCGTACCCATAGCTGTGCGGCCCTGCGGGCCAGCGACGCCGGGCAGACGGCCCGCCTTTCCGGATGGGTACACAGCAAGCGAGATCATGGCGGCCTGCTGTTCATTGATCTGCGCGACCATTTCGGCCTGACCCAGATCGTGATCCCGGCGGGATCGCCTGTGCTGGAACTTGCGGAAAAGATCCGCGTCGAAAGCGTCCTGACCATTACGGGCGAAGTTGTCCTGCGGGACGCCGCGACGAAAAACCCGAACCTGCCGACAGGGGATATCGAGGTCCGCGCCCAGCAGATTGATGTGCAGTCGGCGGCCGATGTGCTGCCGTTCCAGGTCGCAGGGCAGGAAAACTACCCCGAGGACCTGCGCCTGACCTATCGCTATATCGACCTGCGCCGGGAAAAGGTCCATCGCAACATCATGCTGCGCGCGCAGGTGATCGCAAGCCTGCGTCGGCGGATGACCGACCTGGGGTTCGTTGAATTCCAGACGCCCATCCTGACGGCGTCCTCGCCCGAAGGCGCGCGCGACTTCCTTGTTCCCGCGCGCATGCATCCGGGCAAGTTCTATGCCCTGCCGCAGGCCCCGCAACAGTTCAAGCAGTTGGCGATGGTCGCGGGTTTCGACCGTTATTTCCAGATCGCGCCGTGCTTCCGCGACGAAGCCGCGCGCGCTGACCGTTCACCGGGCGAATTCTACCAGCTTGACTTCGAAATGGCGTTTGCGACGCAGGAAGATGTGTTCGCGACGCTGGAGCCGGTGATGGAAGGGGTGTTTCGTGAATTCGGCGGCGGGCGTATCGTCAGCAAGGCCCCGTTCGAGCGCATTCCCTATGCCACCGCCATGGAAGTCTATGGCAGCGACAAGCCCGACCTGCGTAACCCGCTGAAGATTTCCGATGTCACGGACTCCTTTGCTGAATCCGGATTCGGCCTGTTCGCCCGTATCGTCGCCGATGGCGGTCAGGTGCGCGCCATCCCCGCCCCCGGCGCAGGGGAAAAGCCGCGTGCGTTTTTTGACAAGCTCAATGCCTGGGCACGTGAAGTCGGTGCCGGTGGCCTTGGCTATATCATCTTCGCCGAAGATGGCGGCAAAGGGCCGATCGCCAAGAACCTTGAGCCCGAACGTATCGCCGCCATCCGTGACAAGACGGGCCTGAAGGCAGGCGACGCGGTCTTCTTTGCCGCGGGCAAGGGGGATGAGGTCGCCAGGTTCTCTGGCCTGGTGCGCACGCGCATTGCGACTGAGCTTGACCTGATCGAGGAAAATGCCTTCCGTTTCTGCTGGATCACGGACTTCCCGATGTTCGAGCGAAACGAGGATACGGGACAGATCGACTTCTCCCATAATCCGTTCTCCATGCCGCAGGGCGGGATGGAAGCACTGGAAAAGCAGGACCCGCTGACGATCAAGGCCTACCAGTACGACATCGTATGTAATGGTATCGAGCTGTCGTCGGGTGCGATCCGCAACCATCGTCCTGATGTGATGATCCGTGCGTTCGAGATCGCGGGCTATCCCGAAAGCGAGGTCGAGGCCCGTTTTGGCGGCATGCTCAACGCCTTCCGCTATGGCGCGCCGCCGCATGGCGGGTCCGCGCCGGGTGTGGACCGTATCGTCATGCTTCTGGCTGATGAACCCAATATCCGCGAGGTCATTCTCTTCCCGCTGAATCAGCAGGGTGAGGATCTGATGATGGGCGCGCCCGCCCCGGTGGAGAGCGCACGCCTGAAAGAACTGTCGCTGGCGCTGGACCTGCCCAAGCCAAAGCCGGTAGTCGTGAAAACCTCCGAAACCCCAAAGAAAGACTGACGGCATGCATCGTGCCATCCGGGCCTGCGTCATGAACGCGCCACGCTGGCGGGGCGTGTGCATGGGTGCGGCCCGGATGGTGACGGCAGGAATGGCGATGGGGCTGGTTCTGGGGCTGATGCCCCCGGCCAGGGGGGCGGAAACCCCGACGCCACTGACGCCACATCGCGCGGTATATGACCTGACGCTGCAATCCGTCAGTGGTGGGCAGATCGTCTCTGCAAGTGGCAGCATGACCTATGTGCTGTCCGATGCATGTTCCGCATGGTCCACGCAGCAGGAACTTAACCTGCAGACTGCATCGCGCAGTGGCGTGCAGACGGAAATCCGTACCGATTACGCCGTGCTGGAGGACAAGGACGGTGGCCACATGGTCTTTCGCACCCATCAATACGGCAGTGGCGTGACGGAACAGAAGATCAGTGGCGAGGCGACGATGACAGCCACCGGTGGTCAGGTGCGTTATACCCAACCGGGCGTAAGCGTCGTCCCCCTTGCGGCGGGTACGCTGTTTCCTGTGGCGCATACCCGCGCGATCATCGCCGCCGGACGCGCGGGACAGGCCACCATCGAACCTGTCCTGTTCGATGGCACCACGGAAAAAGGGGCCATCGACACCTTCATTGTCCTGATGGGGTGGAAGCCACCGCCGGCACAGACGGATATCCCCGCGCTGGCACATCTGGGGTCGGTTGCGACGCATGTGGCCTATTACGACCATGCGACGCACGACATGCCGCCGGATTTCGATATCGGCATGCGATATTTTGAAAATGGCGTATCGGACCGGCTGGACATGAATTTCGGGGAATTCCGTATGCGCGGCACGTTGCGCACCTTTACCCCGCTGCCTGCGCCGCGTCATTGCTCCGTCATGGTGACGCCGCATTCGCCATAAAGGACAGGCAGGGGTGGGCTTTGCCCCCACCCCTTGCCCAAAGATATTAGAGAGTGTCTGAGAACAACTCATTGATGAAAAAAGAAAAGTTTTCGGGTGCCGCCGTTCGATCGAAAAAGGCGGCGTCTTCTGAAGCTTTTTGGAAAAAGCTTCACCAAAAACTTTATGATTTCAGGATGTTATCGAGCCTGACTTTTCAAACAGTCTCTTATCTGTCCTTATGAAAATAATCCATTGATAAGGAATGATAAAAGTTACCGGGTATTGCCGTTTTCCAATCAGGCAACGCCCTTTAACGCGTTCTGGCAAACACATTGCCAGAAACTTTTATTATTCAGCCTGTGACGTGATCTGCATGTTCCAACAGTTGCTTCAGCAGATCACGATGCATGGGGCGGGCGCCCTGCGTTCTGCGGGGGCTGGGGCGCCCGGTTCTTTCATGTGTGCAATGGCCCCCGCATATCCGGGAATATTTCTTTGAATATTTCTTTCAGGCCACCGCGTCGCGCAGTGTGACAATCAGCGGGACATGGTCGGAAGGCTGCGTCATGTTCCGTTCTTCCCGGTCGGGGATGGCGCTCAGCAGCCGTTCGGCCACGCGGGGCGACAGCAGGGCATGGTCGATGCGTAACCCGCTGTCACGCTGCCATGCGCCTGCCTGATAATCCCAGAACGTATAAAAACGTCCCACCGGATGCAGCGCGCGCAACGCATCGGTCAGCCCCAGCCACAACAGCGTGCGAAAGGCCGCGCGCGATGCCGGGCGCACCAGTGCATCATCGGGGGGCAATGCGCCGGGGGCGAGGTCTTCGTCCGTCGGGCAGACATTGTAATCCCCCGTCAGCACGAAATCCGTGCCCGCATGCAGCAGGTCACGTGCATGTTGCGCCAGTGCCGCCATGAAGGCCAGTTTGTTGTCATAGCCCGCTTTCCCGCCCGAATTGCCGTTGGGCAGATAAAGGTTGCCAAATGTCAGTGTCTCTGTCCGGATTTCGACATAGCGCGCCTGTGGTGGTTCGCATTCCCATCCCGGCAGGGCACGGTGCGTCACCGTGAACGGCACGCGCGACAGGATGGCGACGCCGTTATAGCTTTTCTGCCCGACGACCACGCTTTCATATCCGGCCTTGCGAAACGCATCGGCGGGGAACTGGTCCTCGATGCATTTGATTTCCTGCAGGCCAATCAGGTCGGGCTGTTCACGTTCCAGCCATTGCAGGACATGGTCGTGGCGCTGGCGGATGGAATTGACGTTCCAGGTGGCGAATTTCATTGCGCGTCAGTCAACCGAGAAACTGGTGCCACATCCGCATGACGAGGTCGCCTGCGGATTGCGGATGGTGAAGTGCGCGCCCATCAGGCTATCCTTGAAATCAAGTTCCCCGCCCTCAAGCAGGTCGAGGCTGGCAGGATCGACGATCACATGTGTCTCCCCCGCCGGGATGACGATGTCGTCGGGGGCGATGGCGGTTTCCAGCGCGAATTTGTACTGGAACCCGTTGCACCCGCCCGCCAGAACGGAAACCCGCAGGCCCGGCGGCATGGCGGAGGCTTCGCCCTGTTCGTCGATGATTTCGCGCAGGCGCCTGATTGCACCGTCAGAGACGCGGAAACTGGCGGGGGTGGGGTGGTCGGTGGTCTTGTCCATCGGGTATCACCATCGTGTGACGGAACCCGCGAACGTGGCGGCATGGTAGCCATCGCGTCCGGGGCAGGTTATCGGACAAAGGACGGATGCGCGGCCATCGCGCCCGGCCTTCATGCGGGATAGAGGTATATATGAGTGTCGCCCCCTATGCTGTCCAGATCGCGACCGCGCGCGGCCGCCTTCACAAGGAGGCCGAAGCCCCCACGCGCACGCCATGGCAGCGCGATCGGGACCGCATCGTCCATTCCGCCGCCTTCCGTACCTTGCAATACAAGACGCAGGTATTCCTGAATCACGAAGGCGATTTTTTCCGTACCCGCCTGACACATTCGCTGGAGGTGGCGCAGATTGCGCGTTCTATCGCACGCAGGCTGCACCTTGACGAAGACCTGACCGAAGGGCTGGCACTGGCGCATGATGTCGGTCACACCCCCTTTGGCCATGCGGGGGAGGAGGCATTGTCGGCGGCGATGCAGCCATGGGGCGGGTTCGATCATAATACGCAGTCCCTGCGACTGGTGACGATGCTGGAGCGGCATTATTTTGCTTTTGACGGGCTGAACCTGACATGGGAACTGCTGGAGGGGTTGGCCAAGCATAACGGTCCGGTGGACCATCCCACGGCCTATGTCGCCGATTATGCCGCCCGCCATGGGCTGGAACTTGGCAGTTTTGCTTCGGCGGAGGCACAGGTCGCGGCGCAGTCGGACGATATCGCCTATCACGCCCATGACCTTGATGACGGGCTGCGCGCGGGTCTGCTGCACCTGCCCGACCTGGAGGATTTGCCCGTGGTGGGCGATGCCCTGGCCCAGGCACGGCTGGTGCAGCGCGAGGTCGGGGCCGAACGGTGCGGGGCGAATGACCCACGCCTGCGGCACGAGACGATCCGCCGGGTCATCAACGTGCTGGCCACCGACCTTACGGCACAGACACAGCGTAATCTGGAACGCCTGTCGCCCACCTGTGCCGATGACATCCGCCATGCGCCCTATCCCGTGGTGGCATATAGCGAGCCGATGCGCGTGGCGAATCTGGAAATCCGCAAGTTCCTGTATGCCCGGCTGTATCGCCACTGGCGGGTAAACCGCATGACGCGCAAGGCGCGGCTGACGGTCGAATCGATTTTCACCATCCTGTCGGAAAACATGACGCTGCTGCCCGATGGCTGGCGCGAAGATGCGCTGGCGGCGCGTGATGCCAAAAAGATGGCCGATGCGCACCGGGTCGTGGCGGATTATATAGCCGGGATGACCGACCGTCTGGCGATGGAGGAATATCGGCGGTTGACGGACCTGTCCTCGCCGGGGTGAAACAGCATGGCATCATGCCATGCCCCGTTTCGGGATATGGCCTGTGTGCCGCGTTATGTTTTCCGGGCCTGTGGCTCCGGGTGTCAATTTTGGGAAACCGCACCACATGTCTGACAGTCTGTTCGTCCGCTATCTTTCGCATGTGCGCGAGGCACTGGGCCAGGTCGTGCCCGATCTGCCCCCCGCCATCGTGGCGCGGGTGGAGGTCACGCCCACGCGCGATCCATCGCATGGCGACCTTGCGACGAATGCGGCGCTGCTGGTGGCGAAGGTCGCGCGACGCAAACCCGCCGACATCGCGGCGGACCTGGCCCGTGTGCTCGAATCCGTGCCCGGTATTACCGCGGCGCAGGCGGCAGGGCCGGGATTTGTGAACCTGAAGCTTGCCCCGGCGGTCCTGCAGGAGGTCGCGGCACAGGTGCTGCGTGCCGGCGACTCCTATGGTGATGGCCATGTGGGTGACGGTGTGAAGGTCAATGTCGAATATGTCTCCGCCAATCCCACGGGGCCGATGCATGTCGGGCACTGCCGTGGCGCGGTGGTGGGGGACGCGCTGGCGAACCTGCTGTCGAAGGCGGGATATGGCGTGACCAAGGAATATTACATCAACGATGCCGGGGCGCAGGTCACGGCGCTGGCATGGGCTGCATACTGGCGTTACCTGCAGGCGATCGGCACCACGTTGACGCAGGATGAATTCGCAGCCCTCGTGCCCGGCGGCATCCAGTATGGCGGCGATTACCTCGTGCCCGTGGGCGAGGAACTGGCCGCCCGGCATGGCACGTCGCTGGCGGCCGATGGTGGTCGGCCCGCACCGGTGGATGTCTGGATGCAGACCGTGCGGACCGAAACGGTGGCGCGCATGATGGCCATGATCCGCGAGGACCTCGAAGCACTGGGCGTGCATCACGACGTCTTCACCAGCGAGGCGAAGATCCTTGCGGATGGGGAAACCAACCGTGCCATCGACCGCCTGACGGCAAAGGGCCTGATTTATGAAGGTGTGCTGGAACCGCCCAAGGGCAAGCTGCCCGAGGATTGGGAAGCACGACCGCAGACGCTGTTCCGCTCCACCGAATTCGGTGATGACGTGGACCGTCCGCTGCGTAAGTCCGACGGGTCGAACACCTATTTCGCCAATGATATCGGCTATCACGCGGATAAGATCGCGCGCGGGGCCGATGTGCTGATTGACGTGTGGGGCGCGGACCATGGGGGCTATGTCACGCGCATGAAGGCCGCCGTCGCGGCGCTGGGGCAGGATGGGAAGCCTGAACTTGACGTGCTGCTGTGCCAGATCGTGCGCATTGTGCGTGACGGGCAACCGGTGCGCATGTCCAAACGTGCGGGCACATTCGTCACCCTGCGTGACCTGATTGACGAGGTCGGGCGCGATGCCGTGCGCTTTACGATGCTGACGCGCAAGGCCGATGCGCAGATGGAATTCGACCTCGACCAGGTTGTGGCGCAAAGCCGCGACAACCCGGTCTTTTACGTGCAGTACGCCCATGCGCGCTGCTGCTCCGTGCTGCGTGGCGCGGCCGAACTGGCACAGGCGGGCAGGCTTGCGGGCGACCTGTCGGCGGAGGCGCTGGCCGCGCTTGATCTGTCGGGGCTGTCGTCGGATGCGGAACTGGCGCTGCTGGGGCGCATGGCACAGTGGCCACGCGTGGTCGAAAGTGCGGCCATCGCGCATGAACCGCATCGCATCGCCTTTTACCTGCAGGAACTGGCGGCGGATTTCCATGCGTTGTGGAACCGTGGGCGTGATGACGCCACCCTGCGTTTCCTGCATGAGGATGACGCCCAACTGACGCGTACGAAACTGGCACTGGTGGAAGCCACGGCGCGTGTGATCCGTTCGGGTCTGCGCGTCCTTGGTGTCGAGCCGGTCAAGGAGATGCGATGAGTTCAGCAGACCCCACCGATCGTAACCCGCACGAGGATCGGATCAACCGCGAGCGTGAGCGCATGAGCCCCGATTACGGGGACGAGGATGACGCCCCGCGCGCGCCCATGGAACCGCCCGAATCCGGGGCGGACCGCCGTGGCGGGCGTGGGCGTGGGATCATGTCCACCGTAAGCGGGCTGCTGGGTTCGGGGTTGTTGGGTGGCAACGACCCGATGACGCGCAAGCTGCTGTTCGGGGCGGCGGGCCTTGGGGGGCTGCTGATCGTGTTCGTGGGCGGGTGGTCGTTGTTTGGCCATCACCAGAACGGCATTCCCGTAATTGGTCCGCCGCCGGGTGCGTTGCGTGTCAAACCGGCGGATCCGGGCGGGATGCAGGTGCTGGGCGCTGATGGCCCAGGCGTGGGGGATGGTGGCGGCGACGGCGCGCATATGGCCCCCGGCCCGGAACAGCCGCGCCCCGACGCCATGGCCCGCCAGTATGGGCAGACGGAGGCACCGGCAACCCCCGCCCCGGCACAGGCAGGCACGGCCGCGCCGGGCGTGCAGGCCACGCCGCTGGCTTCGGCGCAGACAGAAGAGGGGGCGGCGCCATCTACCGCTGCGAGCATCCCTGCTGCTGCCACCCCTGCCGTTGCCCCCCCGCAGCCTGCGCCGGTGCCCGCACCGCAGGCGACGGAGGAGGCGGACGGGGCGTCGGATGAAGATGACCATGCCCCCGCTGCCGCGCCGTCCGGCGCGCATCATGGTGCCGTTTCGCATGCGGCGGGCGGGCAGTATGGCGTGCAACTCGCGGCACTCGACAGCGAGGCGGCAGCCCGGAAAAGCTGGGGACGGCTGCAAAGCCAGTATGCCTCCCTGTTTGGCGATCGCCAGCCCGCCATTGTCCGCGCCGAGCATAACGGGGCTGTGTTCTATCGCCTGCGTGTCAAGGGATTCGCCTCCACCGCGCAGGCTTCTGCCTTCTGCCAGCAGGTCAAGGCGCACGGACTGGCCTGTAACCCGGTCCGGTTCTGAGCCTGCGGCATGATCGTTTTTCATGCCGGTCGCCGGGAATGCCCCCATGTCCGCTGAGGACGTGGGGGACCGGGGGGATATGGAGGATGCGGCCACGGCGGAGGGGCATGCGCCGGTCGTGATGTCCCCGGTCCTGCACCTTGACGGGTTCGACGGGCCGATGGACCTGCTGCTGGAGCTGGCGCGTGCGCAGAAGGTTGACCTGTCGCGCATTTCCATCCTCCAGCTTGTGGAGCAGTACCTTGCCGTAGTCGATTCCGTGCGTGACCTGCGGCTGGAACTTGCGGCCGACTGGCTGGTCATGGCGGCGTGGCTGGCGTGGCTGAAATCACGCCTGCTGCTGCCCGCGCATGACGAGGATGCCTTGGATGCGGAGGAAGCGGCAGGCGCATTGCAGGCGCGGCTGGTGGAACTCGAACGGATCGGTCTGCTGGCGCGCTGGCTTGGGGCGCGGCCCTGCCTCGGGCATGACGTGTTTGAACGTGGGGAGGCCGAAGACCTTGTGGAGGTCGACCGCTCCGGCCTTGCGGTGGATATCGCCCAACTGATGCGTGGTTACATGACGGCCATGCGGCGGCATGCGCGCAAGCGTGCCTATCGCCCGCGGCAGTTCCATTTCTGGACGGTGCAGGATGCGTTGCGCCGCCTGCGTGACCTTCTGGGCGCGGACATGGTGCCTGACTGGTGCGGCCTGGATGCGTTCCTGCCCACCGCGCGTGAGGCGGGACGGATGGACGCACCGCAGGAGGACGAACGCCGTGCGCAGCAGCGTGCGGCGGTGGCGGGCACGCTGCTTGCCACGCTGGAGATGGCCAAGAGCGGGGTCATAGAATTACGCCAGAACGAGGAATTCGGTCGCATTGAACTGCGCCGTAATCCGCAGGCCGAAATACTGGAGACAGGAGTGCAGACGGCATGACGACAATCCCGCCCGATGAGGACCCTGCCGCACCCCGGTTGCCACTGTCCGGTGGGGCCGCCATGGATGTGCCATCGCGGGATCGCGCATCCCATGGGGATGACGGGCGCGAAGGCGGGGACAGCCCGGCTGTGGCGGCGGGGATGGTGGTGTCGGACATGTCCGTACGTCTGGTGGAGGCACTGATTTTCGCACGCGCCGAACCGGTCAGTGAACGCGCCATCGCGGAACTGCTGGAAACGCAGGGCGATATCCCTGCCGGTGTGGACGATCTTGCCGCCTATACCCGTGCGACGCTTGATGCGTTGCTGGCGCTGTATGAGGGGCGCGGCGTCATGCCGGTGGCGGTCGCGGGCGGGTGGCAGTTCCGCACCGCGGCCGACCTTGCGCCACGCCTGACGCGGGTTCTGCGCCGTCCGCGCAGGCTGGCCCGCTCCACCATGGAAACGCTGGCGATCATCGCCTATCACCAGCCCTGCACCCGCGCTGAGATCGAGGGGATACGTGGCGTGTCGCTGAGCCAGCAGGTGCTTGATACCCTGCTGGAGGCCGAACTGGTCATGCCGCTGGGGCGCAAGGAGGTGCCGGGGCGGCCGATCCTGTGGGGGACATCGTCCGGGTTCTTGCGGCATTTCGGGTTGCGTGACCTGCGTGACCTGCCGCGCCGGGAGGAACTGCTGGTGGATGTGCCCGACCTGCCATCGTCTGGTGCCATCGACGAGGGGCAGGGGAGCGCCGATATCTTTGGGCAGCCGGATGCGGTGGGGGCGTTGCCCGACGACATGCAGCCGGAGCAGCCCGGTGCGGCCGGGGATACAACAGAGGATGCGGCAGGGGATGCGGCGCATGCGGAGGCCGTGTCCGATGATGCGGTTTGCGCCCCGCCCGATGCGTGATAGGTCTGCGGACAGGTTTATGCACGCAGTGCAACGGGTTGGTGGGATGCTGGTCCCGGCAGGTGGTTTTACTGCCTGCGCGGCAGGAGAGGGCAGGGTGTCATGTTCGATTTCGCGTGGTCTGAATTTGCCCTGATCGGGGCGGTGGGCCTGTTGCTGATCGGGCCGAAGGACATGCCGGTGGCCATCCGCACGGTAACGGGCCTGATCAAGAAGGCGCGCAAGATGGCGGCCGAATTCCAGACCCATGTCGATGAAATGGTGCGCGAGGCCGACCTGACGGAGGCACGTGACCAGCTTGGCCGCCTGCGCAGGATGAATGTGCGTGACCAGATCATGCGCGCGGTCGATGGTGATGGCAGTTTGCGCCGCGCGCTTGATGACCGGCCACTCGACGCCGGGACGGCGTTGTCCGCCCCCACCATCACCCCGCCGCCGACAGGTGGGGATGCGGCATATCCGCCGATGGACGAGGTTGCGATGCCATCGCGTTATCGCGCGCCAACAGCGGTGCCGGGCATCGCGTCATTGCATGATGATCCCGTCACATGGCCCGTAATGGCCGGTCCGCCCGCGCCGGATTTCGTGCCGCCACAGGTCGCGCGCCGGATTGCCGATGAACGCGCGCGCCTGCACCCGCCCGCGTTCCTGCCGCCGGTGCGCGTGATCCATGCGGGCCACCGCGTCGCCCCGGCGCGCGCGGCCGATACGACCAGTTCCTGAATGTCTGGCCCATGCCGGGGGATACGACGCTGAACGACGATAAGCTTGATGACCAGCCCATGCCACTGCTTGAGCACCTTGTGGAACTCAGGCGACGCCTGTTGTGGTCGGTCGCGACCTTCGCGGTCTGTTTCGCGGTCTGTTATTATTATTCGACCCAGCTTTACATGTTCCTCGCGCGGCCGCTTGCGGACATCATGCGCCAGCAGGGCGAACAGCCGCACCTGATCTATACCGCGCTGGCGGAAGCGTTCTTTACCTATATGAAGGTGGCGTTCTTTGGCGCGGCCTGCCTGTCCTTTCCCATGATCGCCATACAGGCATGGATCTTCATCGCGCCGGGCCTGTATCGCAGTGAAAAGCGCGCCTTTGCGCCGTTTCTGGTCGCGACCCCGGTGATGTTCGCGCTGGGCGCGTCGCTGGCATATTATTTCGTCTTTCCCGCCGCGTGGAAATTCTTCCTCTCGTTCCAGAATGCGGGCGGCCATGGGGCGGATGGGATCGCAATCCAGTTGCAGGCCAAGGTGTCGGAATATCTGTCGCTGGTGATGAAGCTGATTCTGGCGTTCGGCACCGCCTTCGAACTGCCGGTCGTACTGACGCTGCTGGCGCGGGTGGGGCTGGTGACGGCGGACGGGCTGGCGCGGGTGCGGCGTTATGCCTATGTCGGGGCATTCGTGATTGCCGCCGTCCTGACGCCGCCCGACGTGATTACCCAGACCGGTCTGGCGGTGCCGATGATCGGGCTTTATGAAATTTCCATCGTCTGCGCGCGCATGGTCGCCCCCCGTCGCGTGGACGAGACCGAGGAGGATTCCTGATGCATGACCTGCGCGCCCTTCGCGCCGACCCCGACGCGTTCGACGCCGACCTGACCCGGCGGGGCGAAGCCCCCGTTGCGCACGTTCTGCTTGAACTGGATCGCGACCGCCGTGCCGCCGAAACCGCGTTGCAGGAATGCCAGGCCCAGCGCAAGACCCTGTCGAAGGAAGTTGGCGCCCTGCGCCGCACCGGGGCCGACAGTTCGGCGGTGGAGGCGAAATCCGCCGCCCTGCGCGACCGGATGGAGGAACTGTCCACGCAGGTGGCCGATCTGGATACGAAACTGCGCGGGACGTTGGAATGCCTGCCCAACCGCCTTGATGCGGGTGTGCCCGATGGCCGGGACGAAAGCGCCAATGTCGTGTGTCACACCTGGGGCACCGTGCGGGAGATGGGCTTTCCCGCAAAGGAGCATTTCGAACTTGGCGAGGCGCTGGGTCTGATGGATTTCGAAACCGCCTCACGCCTGTCGGGCGCGCGGTTCGTGGTCCTGCGTGGTGCGCTGGCGCGGATGGAGCGCGCGTTGGGACAGTTCATGCTGGACCTGCATACACGTGAAAACGGGTATGACGAGACTGCCGTCCCCGTGCTGGTGAATGACGAGGCGATGTATGGCACTGACAAGCTGCCGAAATTCGCGGACCAGTCCTTTCGCACGACCGATGGCCGCTGGCTGGTGCCCACGGCGGAAGTGCCGCTGACGGCCTCGGTCGCGGGGGAAATCCTGTCCGCCGATACATTGCCGCGTCGCATGGTGGCCCTGTCCTCATGCTTTCGTAGCGAGGCCGGGGCGGCAGGGCGCGATACGCGCGGCATGCTGCGTCAGCACCAGTTCCAGAAGGTGGAAATGGTGTCCATTACCGCACCCGAAGACAGCGAGGCGGAACATGAACGCATGACCCGCTGTGCGGAAATGGTGCTTGAACGTCTGGGCGTGCCCTATCGCCGGATGCTGCTATGTGCGGGGGATACCGGTTTCGGCGCGGCCCGTACCTTTGACCTTGAAGCATGGCTGCCGGGGCAGAAGGCGTGGCGTGAAATCTCGTCATGTTCGACCACCCGTGATTTTCAGGCACGCCGCATGAATGCCCGTTACCGTGCGGCGGACGGGAAACCCGCTTTTGTCCATACGCTCAATGGTTCGGGGCTGGCGGTCGGGCGCACCCTGATCGCGGTGATGGAAAACGGACAGAATGAAGATGGCTCCATCACGGTGCCGGAGGTGCTGCGGCCCTATATGGGGGGGACGGACATCATCAGGGCTGGCGTGAAATAAGCTGTGTGATGGGGCAGTGATCCGCAGGAGGCTGCCCCTGTCCCCCCCGATGGTTGTGCCCTTGTGTAAGGGGGGTAAAAATTTTGTCCCGATACCCCATGGGAATGATGCGAGTTCTTGACAGAGATTTTTTAAAAAAGCTTTGCAAATCAGCATATTTTCAAAAGATAAAAGTTAATGCCTGAAGATGTCCCGTTTCGTCTCAATGGGCTGTTTTCAGGCAGGGCTTTATGAGCGACTGTGTAAAAAGTCAGCCTCGATAACATACTGAAATTATAAAAGTTTTTGGTGAAGCTTTTTCTAAAAAGCTTCGAAAGACGCTGTCTTTTTGAAAAAAGACAGCATCCAAGAATTTTTCCTGTTTTTTATCAACAGCTTGTTTTCAAACGTTCTCTGAACGGATTACGGTGCAGGGAGCGCACGCCCTGCGCTATGTCTCATATGTTGATGGCGTCGCCTGTGGGCGCTTATTTCCTGCGCCGTGGCCTGCCACGTGGGCGCTCGTCGGCGCGGGGGCTGCGATCCGTGCGGTCGTGGTGACGGCGACGGGGGGGCATCTGCGGCAGTTCGGCGCGTGTGCGCGTACTTTGCTGACGCAAGACCTCCTCGATCCAGTCATTAAGGCGCGTGGTCGCGATTTCCGCATTTTCCCGGTCGGGATAGGCATCGGGAAAGCGTAGCGCCAGCCACCGCCATGCCACCAGCCGTTTGTGGCGTTTTTCCGCGCGTTCCAGTTCGCTGCGTTCCGCCCGTTCGGCAGGTGGCAGGCGGCCGGTGCCCGGTGGCGGCACGGCATGGCCCGCCGCGTGGTCCGCAGCCCATCCCACCAGGCGCTGTATGCCATTGTCGCGGTCATCGACCGGGCACATCGCATAGACCCAGCGTTGCGCCAGCGTCAGCCCCTCCACCCCTTCGAGGGCTGTTGCGATGGCGAAGGCCTGTTCCATATTGGCCAGCCGGTAATTCGGGTCATCGCGGCGCAGGACGGCGCGGCGGATGCGCACCAGCACGCCGAACAGGCTGTCGGAACCGATTTCGGCGGCGACCGCCTGCACGATATCCGCGTCGGGCTGCACCTGTGGCCGCAGGTCGTCAAGCTGGGCCGGTGGGGCGGCCAGCATCGCATGGATGAAGGACGGGCTGCCGACCCCCTCCAGCACCGAGACGATGCCCTTTTCATGCTTGCCAAATCGTCCGGCACGGCCGCCGATCTGCTTGACTTCCTGCGCATTGAGATCGCGCGTCTGCGTGCCGTCGAACTTGCGCAGCGCGGCAAAGACCACGCGGCGGATGGTCAGGTTCAGCCCCATGCCGATCGCATCCGTCGCGATCAGGATGTCGGCCTCCCCCCGGTTGAAGCGCTGGGCTTCCGCACGGCGCACTTCGGGGCTGAGCGCGCCATAGACCACGGCCACGCGCCTGCCATGGGCAAGCAGCAGCGCACGCAGGTCCAGGACCTCGCGCCGTGAAAAAGCAATCAGCGCGTCATGGGGTTGCAGGTCCTGGATACGCACCGGCATGTCGGCGGCGACAAGCGGGCTTTTGCGTTCCAGATGCACTTCGTCCACCGGGTCGCCACACAGTTCGGCAATGCGCCGGACCATGGGGATGCAATCCGGTGCGCCAAGGATGAACAGGTGCCGTGCCGGTGCCCCCATGATGGCTGCTGTCCATGCCGCCCCACGGTCTGGATCGGTCAGCATCTGTGCCTCGTCGATGATGGCGACATCGACGGGATTGTTCAGCGGACACATCTCCACCGTGGCGGCAAGGTGGCGGCTGCCGGGGACGTCGATCCGTTCCTCGCCAGTGGCGAGCGAGGTAGGCACGCCGCGCGCGGTCAGGGATTCGCGGAATTCATGCGCCAGCAACCGTAATGGCGCGAGTGCCAGCCCGCTTTCCGCACGTGCGAGTGCATCAAGCGCGGTATGTGACTTGCCGCTGTTGGTCGGGCCTGTCACCAGCGTGATGCGGCGTTTCAGCGCACGTGCGGTGGTGAAATGCGCGGCATAGCGGTCAAGGGCAGCAACCTGTGCGATCACGGCATTGCCCACGCGCCGGTCGCCCAGGTCGGGGGCCAGCGGCGTGGGGGTGCCGCGTTCGGTATGGTCATGCCGCCATGCCTGCACCTGCGGGCGCAGGGCGATCAGTTCGGCGGGATCGAACTCCCACCGTTCCTGCCCATCCCTTTGTGGCACGCGGCGTGCGACCGGCAGGCGCTTTTCCGCAATCCAGCGCAGCGCCTCACGGTGGGAGCAGCGCAGCAGGCCGGGCACCTCGGCAAAGGGGACAAGCTGCGTCTCCCACTCCCGCAGGCGCTGGACTTCCTCCTTGCGGCGGGCGCGGGCGGTCTGTTCGATTTCCTCGCGCCGGTTGCGGGTGCGGGTGTCGGCGTCCTCCACCTCACGCGCGAAGGCGTCGGCATCAGGCAGGTCGAAGGCGTCCGCCGCCGCAAGTGCGAGCGTGCGCAGTTCCGCCGCCGCCAGAATACGCCCCGTGCCATCGAACAGGTCGGTGCGCACGTTGTCCACCGCCGCGCGCGCGCTGTCGCCCTGATCGCGCAGGCGCGCGCGCAGCACCGGGCGCAGCGCGGCCAGCAGGCGGGCGTCGTCGGGTTCCGGGTCGTCAAGTGTGCTGGCCGCGCTTTCGGCATCGGCACGCGTGACCCAGACCTGCCCCGCGCGGCGGGTCATGTCCATCAGGCGCGATCCCCACGGCTTGCGCCGCAATGTACACAGCGCCGTGCGGAACGTGTCCGCGTCGATATGTTCCGCCCCCGGTTGCAGCAGGCGCGCGATGATGCGCTCCAGCTTCTGGCGTTCGCGGGTTTCCACATTCAGGCCGGTGGCCGCGATGGCCGCGTCCATGGCGATCAGGGCAGGCGCCGCACGGGCGGGAAGATCAGATGTCATGCCTGCCTATGTGCGTCATCCGGGGGCGCACGACAATGTCCCGTACACGGCGAAGGGCACTCAATTCGCGCCCTGGCCCGCGTCGGGTGGGGCGAAAACCGTCCATTGCATGACGGCGGCTGGGTCGCATCAGACGCAATTCTGCTTCCTTCGCGGCGATTTATGCAGGTTTATGCTGGAACACAACGCGTCAGAAGCCTAAACATTCCCGCCTTGGAAAAATTGTCGCCGGACGCATATGACAGGGGAACCTGTCGCGCGTCCGCGTCAGTCGGGAGAATAATGACCTTATGTCGGATACGTTGATCACGCCCGCCGCTGATGCTGTCCCGTCCGGACTGGCGCCGGTGGAGGGGCAGCCGGGTGTTTATCACCTTGCCCCGCCGGTCAAGGAATATGGCCACCTGAACGCGGAAACGGTGTTGACGGTCCATCACTGGACCGATCGCCTGTTTTCCTTCACCACGACGCGCGACCCCGCCCTGCGTTTTGAAAACGGGCAGTTCGCGATGATCGGGATCGAGGTTGAGGGAAAGCCGCTGTTGCGTGCCTACAGCATCGCCAGCGCGAATTATGAGGACAACCTCGAATTCCTGTCCATTGCCGTGCCCGATGGCCCGCTGACCTCGCGCCTGCGTCATGTGAAGGTGGGGGACAAGGTCCTGATCGGGCGCAAGCCGGTGGGGACGCTGTTGCTGGATAACCTGCGTCCGGGCCGCAACCTGTATTTCCTGTCCACGGGCACGGGCCTTGCCCCGTTCATGAGCCTTATCAAGGACCCGGAATGCTATGAGCGGTATGAGCATGTGATCCTGAGCCATACGGTCCGTGTCTCGGGCGAGCTGGCCTATTCCAACCATATCCGCCACGAACTGCCGCAGCACGAGTTCCTTGGCGAGGATGTGTCGGGCAAGCTGCTGTATTACCCCGCCGTCACGCGTGAGCCGTTCGCCGTGACCGATCGCATCACCAAGCTGGTCGAGACGGGCAAGATATTCACGGATCTCAATATCCCCGAACTGGACCCCGAACATGACCGCGTCATGATCTGCGGTTCGCCGGAGATGCTGGCGGATACGGAGAAAATGCTTCAGGAACGCGGCTTTGACGAGGGTAACAACTCCCGCCCTGGCGCCTATGTCGTTGAAAAGGCATTTGCTGAACGTTGATTGAACGCAGGCCGCGACCTTCCTGCCCGTCGCATGCGATCTGGGGGCGGGAATGGTCGTGGTTATGGCCGGGCATCCTGTGATGCCATGGTGCACTCCGGTGCTCTCCGGCGGCGCGGGCGGGCGCGTGTTGTGTGCCCGGCCGTAAAACCCGGCCATGGCTGGGGCTGTGTTAAAAAACGTCCCGGATGAAAAACATGTTTTCGGATCTGGTCCCGGCCCTGAAAACCGGTGGCGTCTTTCGAGGGGTTTTCCGGGAAAAATTTCACCAAAGACTTTCCTGATGATGACAGGATGTTTCCGGGGGCTTTCCCCCGGATCGGTCTTTTCAGGTAACGGGATGCGGCGGTTTCCATGGCGTATGATTTTGATCTGTTTGTGATTGGCGCGGGGTCCGGTGGGGTGCGGTGCGCGCGTATCGCCGCATCCCATGGGGCGCGTGTCGGCGTGGCTGAAAGCAGCCATTGGGGTGGCACCTGCGTCAATCTTGGCTGCGTGCCAAAGAAGCTGATGGTGCAGGCCAGCACATATGGTGCGGATGTGCGCGACAGCCACGGATTCGGCTGGGATACGCAGCCGGGGCATCATGACTGGGCCGCGCTGATCGCCGCCAAGGACCGTGAGATCTCGCGCCTGAATGGCATTTATGTCTCCATGCTGGAAAATGCCGGTGTGCGGTTATTTACCGGTCATGCCCGGCTGGAGGATGCGCATACCCTTTCCATCGGCCCGTCCACGCTTGATCCCGATGCCGCCCCGCGTCGCATTACGGCACGACGGATCGTGATCGCGGTGGGATCAACGCCGTTCGTCCCCGATCTTCCCGGCATTGAACATGCCATCACCTCCGATCAGGCCTTTCACCTGCCACGCCGCCCGGAACGGGTCTGCATTGTCGGTGGGGGGTATATCGGGGTAGAATTCGCGGGGATCTTTGCGGGGCTGGGGTCCACCGTTGACCTTGTCTACCGCCCGCACCAGCCATTGCGCGGGTTCGATGCCGACCTGCGCGCCGCCCTGCACGAGGCCATCGACCTGCGTGGCATCAGGCAGCATCGCGGCACCACCCCCACCGCGATTGAACGCCGTGCGGATGGCGGTTTTGTCGTCACCCTCAACCATGGCGACCCGATCGAGACGGACTGCGTCTTTTTCGCCACCGGACGGCGGCCCAAGGTCGCGCAGCTCGGGCTGGAAGAGGTTGGGGTCAGGACGGTATCGGGCGGCCGGATCGTGGTGGATCGTCACAGCCAGACCTCGGTGGAGGGGATCTATGCCATTGGCGATGTGACCAACCGTCTGAATCTGACGCCGGTTGCGATCGCGGAAGGTCACATCCTTGCGGATCACCTGTTTGCCGACAGCGTGCGTGAATGGTCATTCGCCACGACGCCCAAGGCCGTATTCTTCAGCCCGCCCGCCTCCAGCGTCGGCCTGTCGGAGGAGGAGGCCGCCCGGAATGGCGCGGTGGACATCTATCTCAGCCGTTTTCGCCCCATGCGCAACACCCTGGGCGGCAGCCCGCAGCGCACGGTGATGAAGCTGGTGGTGGATCAGGCCAGCCAGAAGGTCGTGGGGGCGCACATGCTGGGTGATGACGCGCCGGAAATCATGCAGGGACTCGCGATTGCGGTGACGGCGGGGCTGACCAAACAGGACTGGGACCGCACGATCGGCATTCATCCGACCTCGGCCGAGGAATTCGTGACCATGCGCACCCGCACGCGCGAGACGCCGCATACCCCGGCATAGTCGACATCCGTCCGGCCCTTGTGACCCGACGGATGTGCAAAAGGGCAGTTAGCGTGGCGCGACCCAGCCATTGCCGGTGGAATCACCAAGCTGCCCGTCGCCGTTGATGCCGCTGGCCTGATAGGAAGAGCCAAAGCGCGACAGGTCGGTCCCGGTGACGGAATCACGATGGACATGTTCGGCATGGTCGGGGTCGGGACCATGGTTCAGTTCCATCGACGGCGCATCCTGATAACCGGGGGGCAGGTGGCCGCGTTGACCATGGACGGTCATGCGGTCGTTGCTGTTGTCCGATCCGGAATCCTGGTCCGATGATCCGGGGGCGGCGTTGGCGCTGACACTGACCAGGCACAGCCCCGCGGCAAGTGCTGTCATGAGTTTTCCACGCGACATGAGCATGGTTCGGTTTCCTTCCGCTTTCGGCCATTACAATGCCAATTCCCGCCACGCGGCGTAAGTCACGTGGCAGCAGGCCATCCATGTTGATGTGTCATATGGAACGAACCGGGCGATAATGCGACCGTCAATGATGCATTGACCCGCATGATGTGGCGATCGGGCAACGCCATGCGGGACATATAATAACAGCGAATATGCCCCCGGCATAACAAGATGCTTTGCCAGCGGGGGTTTTTTAGACATAAAGGCAACCCCCTGTGGGCAGGCAGGCGGATGGCAGATCCGCGCCCAGGGGTGAATATCGTTTTGACCAGAGGACACAGGACACGACCCATGAGTGCGACGCACATGAAAAACAGCACCGCGCGGCAGAACTGGACGCCCGGAAGCTGGCGGTCGTTTCCCATCAGGCAGGTGCCGACCTATCCCGATCCCACGGCGGTGGAGGCGGTGGAAGAGCGGCTGCGTCGTTACCCGCCGCTGGTGTTCGCAGGTGAAGCGCGCCGCCTGAAATCCCATCTGGCACAGGCCGCGCGGGGGGAGGCGTTCGTCCTGCAGGGTGGGGCCTGTGCCGAAAGTTTCAGCGAATTCACCGCCGACATCGTGCGCGACACCTTCCGCGTGCTGTTGCAGATGGCGGTCGTGCTGACATTCGGCGCCAAGGTCCCGGTCATCAAGCTGGGCCGCATGGCCGGACAGTATGCAAAGCCGCGTTCGTCGGACACCGAAACACGTGATGGCGTGACGTTGCCGTCCTATCGCGGGGACAATATCAACGGCGCGGCGTTCACCGCCGAATCGCGCATTCCCGATCCGTTGCGCATGGAAACCGGATATTTCCAGTCAGCGGGCACGATGAACCTGCTGCGCGCGTTCGCGGGTGGCGGCTATGCCAACCTGCATGAGGTGCATCGCTGGAACCTCGGTTTCGTCGAACGTTCAGCCATGGCGCAGCGGTACGGGCAGCTTGCCGAACGTATTGGCGAAACACTGGACTTCATGGCGGCGTGCGGCCTGACGACCGCGTCGACCCCCCAGCTTGACGAGACGGAGTTCTATACCTCCCACGAGGCGCTGCTGCTGGGGTATGAGCAGGCGATGACACGTATCGATTCGACATCGGGGGAATGGTACGACTGCTCTGCGCATTTCGTATGGATCGGTGACCGCACACGCCAGCCCGATGGCGCGCATGTGGAATTCCTGCGTGGCGTGCGCAACCCGATCGGCATCAAGGTCGGCCCCACCACGGGCATCGAGGACCTGGAGCAGTTGCTCGATATCCTCAACCCCACGGACGAGGCGGGGCGCATCTCGCTCATCTCGCGCATGGGGGCGACAAAGGTGCGCGACCACCTGCCGCAGCTTCTGCGCAAGGTGCAGGCGACGGGACGGACGGTCACATGGCTGTGCGATCCGATGCACGGCAATACCAGTTCGACGACGAATGGGGTAAAGACCCGCTCGTTCGACGCCATCTTGGCGGAAGTAAAGGGCTTTTTCGACGTGTTCGAGGCCGAGGGTGGTTTCCCCGGTGGCGTGCATTTCGAAATGACCGGCCAGAACGTGACGGAGTGCATCGGCGGCGCGCAATGCCTGACCGAGGATGACCTTGGCGAGCGGTACGAGACATTCTGCGACCCGCGCCTAAACGCCGAGCAGTCGTTGGAAATGGCGTTCCGCCTTGCGGAGGAACTCAAGACCCGCCTGCACCGCGTGCCCGCCGGGGAAAAGTAAAGCCCCGCCACAATGGCGGCATTGACGGAGGAAACATGTCCAGTCCCGACCATGACGCGTCTTCACCCGGGGAGGGCCACGGGGATGGCGGCCTGCCGGGCGGGACATGTTCTTCCCCTCTTTACGGGGTGCCGGACGGTGCGGCCATAACGGCGCGCACCGATGCCTATTTCAACCGCACCCGTGAAATCGTCTCCCATTTCGGGGACTGCACCGTTACCTATGCGCTGTTCCTGCGCCGGCCCGTCGTCTCCGCCCCGCGGCTGATGACCGACTGGCTGATGCAGGTTGCCCGTGCGCGCGGGATTGCGGTCACGTGTGACGTGATATTCCCCGAAGGGACATGGGTGGGCGCGGGGGAACCCCTGGCCTATGTCACGGGGTCGTTCGCCCACCTTGCGGATCTTGAAACCCTGCTGCTGCAACAGTTGGGGCCGGTCTGTGTGGCCGCGCACAATGCGTACCAGATGGCGCTGGCACTGCCGAACGTGCGCTTCATGGCGATGGAGGCGCGGCACTGCGCGGGGTATGAGATGCAGGTCCAGATGGCCTATGGCGCGTCTGTCGGCAGCAGGGCGGCGCAGGCCGAAGGTGCGCTGGGTTTCATCGGCGGGGCCAATGACGCCACCGCGCCCTATTTCGACACGGCCTTCGGCCTTGGCACGATGCCGCATGCGCTGATCGGCTATGCCGGGTCCACCCTGCGCGCGGCGGAGATGTTCCATACCGTCTATCCCGATTCGGACCTTGTGGTGCTGGTGGATTATTTCGGGCGGGAACTGACGGATGCGCTGGAGGTCTGTCGCCGGTTTCCAGACCTTGCGGCGGCGGGACGGCTGAGTGTGCGTCTGGATACCCATGGTGGCCGTTTTCTGGAGGGGCTGGACCCGCAGGGATCGTATGCCGCGCTGGAACGCAATACGCCGGGCACGATCCGGCGTTACCGGTCGGACAAGGAGCTGCGCTATCTCGTCGGCACCGGGGTATCGGCCGCCGCGATCTGGCGCATGCGCGAGGTGCTGGACGCTGCGGGCTTCCCACATGTGCGCATCGTCGCATCTTCGGGCTTCAGCGTGGAAAAATGCCTCAGCATGGCGGATGCACACGCACCGGTGGATGTGATCGGCACGGGGTCGTTCATCCCCGATCGTTGGTCCGAAACCTATGCCACGGCCGATATCGTCGCCTATGACGGGGAACCGCGCGTAAAGGTCGGGCGGGAATTCCTGCTGCGTCATGCGCGCGGGCGCGATACGGTGCGCCATTCCTGACCGGTGGGTCGGGGCATTCATGCCCCGGTTCGCCGTTGATTCCAACGAAAGGCCTGATCGTGTCGGAAAACCTATTTGCTCCCGAAGGGGGCTGGCGTGTGCGTATCATCGACCTGTCCGGTGGTGCGGAGGATAATATCGTGGAGGAGGTGGATGGTTTCCCCGACCTGATCCACGCCAATGCCTTTGCCCGTGCCTATGTCCGTGACAGTATCGAACGCTGCCGCAGCGCGGGCCTGTCGCCCAAAGAAGTGCTGCAGGCATGGTTTGCCTATGGCGAGGACGCGGAGGTGCTGGAAGCCGGTGAAAATGGCTGGCGTTCGGCCAATGAACTCGACGATTTTGCCGCTCATCGTGCATCCGCCATGGAACGCGACTGGCGTGCGCTTGACCCCCGCCGGGCGGAAGAGGACGACGACGCGGATTAAGCCCTTTCGCCATATGGCGCGTCCTGGGTGTGATGGTGCATCTGGTGACTGGTTTTTCCCACGCGATCACCGCATAAAGGGCGCATGAAACTCCGTTTTGCGCCCAGTCCGACCGGACTGATTCATGTTGGCAACGCCCGGCAGGCCATCGCCAACGCCCTGTATGCCCGCCATTATGGTGGGCGGTTCCTTCTGCGTATCGATGATACCGACGTGGCACGTTCCAAGGAGGAATATGTCACGGCATTGCAGGCGGACCTGCAATGGCTGGGCATCGAATGGGATGAATTCGTGCGGCAGTCGGACCGGCTGGACCGTTACGCGCTGGCGATTGAACATCTCAAGGCCACCGGGCGGCTGTATCCGTGTTTCGAGAGCGAGCAGGAACTTGCCTCCAAGCGTGAGGCACGGATTCGCGCGCGAAAGCCGCCGATCTATGACCGTGCGATGCTCAAACTGACACCGCAGCAGCGCGCGCAGGCCGAAGCCAATGGGAAGGTGCCGTACTGGCGCTTTCGCCTGTCGGACCGCATGGTGCGCTGGGATGATATGGTGATGGGCGAAAGCCGGGTGAAGCTGCCGTCGATTTCCGATCCCGTGCTGGTCCGCGCGGACGGGACGGTGCTGTATACGCTGGCTTCCGTCGTGGATGATATCGAAACCGGCATCACCCATGTGGTGCGGGGGGAAGACCACGTTACCAATACCGGCGTGCAGATTGATATTGCTGTGGCCCTGGGGGTTGCGGCGGACCATTTCCGCTTTGCCCACCTGCCTTTGCTGCTTGACGAAGGTGGGGGCAAGCTGTCGAAGCGTTTCGATGGCCTGTCGCTGCGTTCCCTGCGTCAGGACGGGATCGAGCCCTCGGCCGTTGTCTCCTACCTTGCCCGGCTGGGCAGTGCGGATGACCCGGAACCGATGTCCTTCGCCGATCAGGCGGCAGGTTATGACCTGTCGCGCGTTTCACGTTCCGCCGCGCGGTTCGACATGCGACAGCTTCTGGGGCTGAACCGCCGCATCATGCACGCCATGCCGTTCGAGGAGGTGCGCCCACGCCTGCCCGAAGGTGCGACGGAGGCCTTCTGGCTGGCGGTGCGGGGCAATGTGGACATGATTGGCGAACTGCGCCACTGGTGGGATGTGGTGGCCGGGTCCATCGTTCCCCCCGTCATGGAGGCGCAGGAGCGTGACTACCTGCTAAAGGCCGTGGAGCTGCTGCCTGCGGAGCCATGGGATGAACAGACATGGAAGACATGGACCACTGCCCTGAAAGAGGTAACGGGCCGTATGGGCAAGGCCCTGTTCCATCCGTTGCGTCTTGCCCTGACGGGGGAAGAAAAGGGGCCGGAGATGCGCGACCTGCTGCCGTTGATGGGATATGACCGCGTGGCCGGACGCCTGCGGATCGCGGCGCGATAGCCAGAAAGCACGGCACCGCCCCGCCGCCCCGGGGTTTGGCAAGGGACATTGCCCTTTGCCAGACCTGATGGCGGGGGATCAGGTCATGAAATTTGATAAGATGTTCTGAGACCTTTGGAGGACACCGCCTTTTTTGAAGACAAGGCGGCCGCCGGAAGCTTTTGTTACTTCCCAATCCTCTGTTTCAATATCCCGGATTACTGCTGCCGCGCCTTGCGCCCGCGCGCCAGTTCCGTCACCACCCCATGCAGCGTGCGCAGTTCCTGTTCGGTCACTTCGCCCCGTTCGAAGAAATGACGCAGGTTGCGCACCATGCCGGGGCGCTTCTGCTCATTTCGCAGGAACCCGCATTCGTCAAGATCACCGATCAGGTGACGCATGAAATTATCCAGTTCCCCCTTGGTCGCGACATGGGTTTCGTTGGTCATCAGCTCACGTGGCGGGGTATCGTCCTGCGTCATCCACCATTCATAGGCCATGATCATCACCGCCTGCGCCAGGTTCAGCGACATGAACGCGGGATTGAGCGGATAGCGGATCAGCGCATCGGCGCGGGCCATGTCCTCGTTATCAAGGCCCGCGCGTTCCGGCCCGAACAGCAGTCCCGTACGCAGCCCCCGGCGCGAGATCGCGCGCAGTTCGGCGGCGCCGCCCCGTGCGGTCATCACCGGCTTGACGATATGGCGCGGGCGCGGACAGGTGGCAAAGACATGGTGCAGGTCGGCCACCGCGTCCCCAACCGTGTCAAACACGGTCGCGGATTCAAGGATACGGTCCGCGCCAGAGGCCGCGCGCCAAGCCCGTTCCTGCGGCCATCCGTCACGTGGCGCGACAAGACGCATGTGGAACAGTCCGCCATTGGCCATGGCGCGTGCGGTCGTACCGATATTTTCGGCCATCTGCGGGCGGACCAGGATGATAACCGGGCTGTTGCCAATGGGGCCGATATCCGCCCCGCCGTCACGTCCGGTCATGCTGTCCTCCATGTCGTGCCGCCGGGCCCGTCTTCCAATGCGATGCCCTGTTGCGCCAGTTCGTCGCGGATGGCGTCGGCGCGGGCGAAATCGCGTGCCTTGCGTGCCGCCAGCCGTTCGTCGATCAGGGCCTGGATCTTTGCCGTGTCAAGCTGCGCATCGCCGCGGAACCATGTGTCGGGCGTACTGCCCAGCAACCCGATCAACCGTCCGGCCGCCCGCAGGTCGCGCGCGGCCTGCGCATCACCCGCCAGCGCCCGGTCCGCCATGGCATGCATTTCGGCAATGGCCGCGGGTGTATTAAGATCCTCGCACAGCGCGCGTACGAAAACATCCGGCGGTGGGGTTGTCCCGGCTGCGTCCCCATCGTTCAGCATTGCCAGCGCACGATAGAACCGGTCGAGCGTCTGGCGTGCATCGTCCAGCCCGTCGCGTGTGAAGTTCAGCACCGAACGGTACTGCGCCCGCAGCAACAGCAGGCGCAGCGCCTCTGCCGGGGTGTCGCGCAGTACATCGCGCACGGTCAGGAAGTTGCCGAGGGACTTCGACATCTTTTCCCCATCCACCAGCAGCATCGCATTATGCACCCAGTGGTTGGCAAAACGCCCGTGCGGATGGCAGCACATGCTTTGCGCGCGTTCGTTTTCATGATGGGGGAACAAAAGGTCCGACCCACCACCATGGATATCGAAACTTTCGCCAAGGTAATGGTACGACATGGCGGAACATTCAATGTGCCAGCCCGGACGACCCCGGCCCCATGGGCTGTCCCATCCCGGCGTATCCACGTCAGAGGGTTTCCATAGCACGAAGTCACCCGGCGCGCGCTTGTAATCCGCGACGTCCACCCGCGCGCCCGCCATCAGGTCATCGGCGCTGCGGCCCGACAGCCCGCCATAATCGGGATAATCCGCCACAGAAAACAGGACATGGCCTTCGGCTTCATACGCGTGGCCATTGTCGATCAGTTCGCTGATCATGCGTTGCATCTGTTCGATATGGTGGGTGGCGCGCGGTTCAATGTCGGGTGGCAGGATGGAGACCGCCGCAAGGTCCTGATGGAAATCGTGGATGGTCCGCGCCGTCAGGGCCGTAATGGGTTCGTTGTTTTCGCGCGCGCGCGCATTGATCTTGTCATCCACGTCCGTGATGTTGCGGACATAGGTGACGCGCGGATACAGGTGGCGCAACAGACGCACCAGTACGTCCGCCGTGACCATCGCGCGCAGGTTGCCGATATGCGCAAGGTCATAGACGGTCGGCCCGCAGTAATAGACACGGACATTTTCAGGGTCGAGCGGCGTGAACGCAACCGTCTTGCGGCTTTTGCTGTCATGCAGGCTCAGGCGGGGCATTGTGTCGGACATGATGCGCCTAGATGCGCCAGACAACGGGCCTGACGCAATACTCTTGTGGGGTGGAAAACAAAGCGGCGGTGGGTGGGCCGTCAGCCGATTTCCTGGCCGATCTGCTTGATGTCGTGAAAGGCGAGTTCGGGTTGCCCTTCCGCCGTGCGCCGCATCATGAACGCCGAAGAGGCAAGGAAGACCGGATCGCCGTCGATATCATCGGCCATGGCGCTGCGGTTGACGCTACAGAACGTCTCCAGCCGTTCGCGTGGGCCGGTGACCCAGCGAGCCAGGTTATAGGGCGTCGATTCGAAACCGATCGACACGCCATATTCCCCCTTCAGCCGCGCCTGAAGCACATCAAGCTGTAGCGTGCCGACCACGCCGACAATCGGGGGGGAGCCGTCCTGCGGCCGGAAAAGCTGCACCACGCCTTCTTCGGCCAGTTCCGTCAGGGCCTGGCGCAGTTTCTTGGCCTTCATCGCATCGTCAAGACGGACACGACGCAGGATTTCCGGTGCGAAATAGGGCACGCCGGTGAAACGCAGGTCCTCGCCCTCGGTCAGGGTGTCGCCAATGCGCAGGGTGCCGTGGTTGGGAATGCCCACCACGTCACCGGCAAAGGCTTCCTCCGCCAACTGGCGGTCGCGGGCGAAAAAGAACTGTGGTGTGTGCAGGGCGAACTGTTTGCCGATACGGACATGCTTGAGCCGCATGCCACGTTGCAGGCGCCCCGAACAGATGCGCGCGAACGCCATGCGGTCGCGATGGTTGGGGTCCATGTTCGCCTGGATCTTGAACACCAGCGCGGTCATCGCCTCTTCATCCGCATGGACGCTGCGGGTTTCGGTTGCCTGGTCGCGCGGCGGCGGCCCGAACGAGGCCAGCGCGTCAAGCAGGTCGGTCACGCCGATTTCCTTCATCGCACTGCCGAAGAATACGGGCGTCAGGTGGCCGGCGTTGAAGCTTTCGAGGTCGAATTCCGGCAAGGCCGCCTGTGCAAGTTCAAGCTCCTCGGCCAACTGGAGCATGCGTGGGTCCGACGGGTCGAGTGTGCTGGTGGTGTGCAGTTCACGGCGGTAGATGTCATAGGTGCCGACGAATTTCGCAGCCCGCCCCACCGGCCAGGTCGCGGGCGAGGTATCAAGCGCCAGCGAGGACGAAATTTCGTCCAGCAGGGCGAACGGGTCCTGTGCCTCGCGGTCCATCTTGTTGATGAAGGTGACAATGGGAATGTCACGCAGGCGGCAGATCTCGAACAGCTTGCGCGTGCGCGCCTCGATCCCCTTGGCCGCGTCGATCACCATTACCGCCGCGTCAACTGCCGTCAGCGTGCGGTAGGTATCTTCGGAGAAGTCTTCATGGCCCGGCGTGTCGAGCAGGTTGAAGATGCAGTCGCCATATTCGAATGTCATGACCGAGGTCACGACCGAAATGCCGCGATCGCGTTCGATTCCCATCCAGTCCGAACGTGTGCGCCGGCGTTCGCCCTTGGCCCGCACGTTTCCCGCCATCTGGATCGCGCCACCCGCGCGCAGGATGCGTTCGGTCAGCGTGGTCTTGCCCGCGTCGGGATGCGAAATGATGGCGAATGTCCGGCGGCGTGCGATTTCGTGCGCGATGGAGCCGGGTGCGGCAGGCGGGACGGGATCGGCGGCGGCATTCATGTGCATATACCTTCGTGCGTCGCACCATGCGACGGCACGACAGGGGCGCGCACCGCGGGGGCGCGAACGGCAGGCCACGGAAGACCGGGGCAGGCGATGACGGACCAGTATGACAGAACCCAGTATGACAAGGCCTACAAACACGGACGCCGGACGTGGAGGCAATGCCCCACGCCCGGCGCCATGACAGCCCGGTTCCGGGTGTGGATCAGCGAGAGTAGAATTCGATGACCAGGTTCGGTTCCATCTGGACCGGATACGGAACATCCGACAGCTTCGCCGTGCGGGTGAAGGTGCCCTTCATCTGGCGATGATCGACTTCCATGTATTCCGGCACTTCGCGTTCGCCGCTCTGCGCTGCGTCAAGCACGATCGCCAGTTGCTTGGACTTTTCACGCACTTCGATCACGTCGCCATCACGCACCAGATAGGACGGGATGTTGACCTTGCGACCGTTGACCGTGATGTGGCCATGGCTGATGAACTGACGTGCCGCGAACGGGGTGATCGCGAACTTCATGCGGTAGACCACCGCATCCAGACGACGTTCCAGCAGGTCGATCAGGTTTTCAGACGTATCGCCCTTGCGACGGACGGCTTCGTCATAATACTTGCGGAACTGCTTTTCGCCGATGTTGCCGTAATAGCCCTTGAGCTTCTGCTTTGCCATCAGCTGGATGGAGAAGTCGGACGGCTTCTGCTTGCGGCGCTGGCCGTGCTGGCCGGGGCCGTATTCGCGCTTGTTGACCGGGGACTTTGCACGGCCCCACAGGTTGACGCCAAGGCGACGGTTAATCTTGTACTTGCTCTCAAGGCGCTTGCTCATTGCGCGCTCTCTTTCTTCATCTGCATGGCGGGCGACCGGCATCGCGCCGGATCTGCCATGCCATGGTGTGGCACCGGTAGGTCCTGTTCCCCATGAACAGGACGGGCGCGTTCCGCATTAACCGGTGCCGGGGGAGCAATAACCCCTGAATGGCCAAGGCACCGGCCGGTCCGTCCACGTTCCCGGCAGTCGGGCGCGTATAGGGGTACGGCGTGGTGATGTCAATTCCCGCGTGGGGCGGATGGTGTAAAAGCCGGTATCATCATGGCCGGGTTGCCTGTTATGTATCAGGCTTTCCGCCCATTGGGCGACCGATCCGCATGATGCGTTCAGGAATTTGAGGGATTTTCACGATGGACACGCCATTTACACAGCGCTGGAGCCTGTTTTGCGGCCTTGGGGTGGTGCTGGTTCTGCTTGGGTTCGTGGCGTGGGTTGACGCCATCACGGTCACGATGGCCAGTACGATCCTGCTGGGGCTGCTGCTGTTCCTTGGGGGGACGGTACAGCTTGTGCATGCTTTTGTCGTGCGGGACTGGGGCGGGCGGCTGATGTCGATTCTCGGCGGTGCGCTCTATATCCTTGGCGGCACGCTGATGATGGAGGAACCTGCCACCGGTTCCATGGTCATTACCATTTTCCTGTCGGTCTGTCTGGTGGTGTCGGGCATCGGACGCATCATCATGGCGATCCAGCAGCGTGGGCTGAGCGGATGGTGGATGATCCTGATGGGGGGCGTCATCAGCCTGCTGGTGGGGGTGGTGCTCTATCTCATGCTACCGTGGTCGGGGCTGTGGCTGATTGGCACGTTCATTGCCGTCGAACTGATTGCAGCGGGCATCGGCTGGGTGCAGTTCGGGCTGGCGCTGCGGCAGGCGGTTTATCTGCCGCCCGGACAGGGTATGTAACGGGCAGGGGATGTATAACGCACAGGGTATGTAGCGTGCGGGATCTGTAACCCGTATCGCGACGGGCCATTTCCGCGCACTGTTTTATATTCCGAAGGAAAAAGCATCACCGGCAGATCCCGGCATGGGGCCAGCCCGTTATCGTGGCGCCCGCCTGCCGTTTTCCTGTCGCCCTGTGATGTACAGCCCCGCCGGGTGATCCGGCGGGGCTTTTTTCATGGGGCATATGCGGTGGGTCATAACTTTATCGCAATGGAATATGGACACGATACCGGCCGGACCCTACGCTGGGATGGTCCGCATGACTGGCGACATGAGGTGGGTTGACCACCGGGAAGTGTGGATATGGTTCCACGCCGCTCGCCTGGGCATTCTCCTGTCATGATCGGAGTATGTGCATGTCTGCGACATCCGGCCCCACAATGCCCCGTCTTGTGGGGATTGGCCTGCTGGCGGCCGCGCTGTTTTCCATTACGTTCGTCCTGAACCGTGCCATGAGCCTGGGCGGTGGCCACTGGGTATGGAGTGCGTCGCTGCGTTATGTCGATATGGCGGTGCTGCTGGCCTTGTGGCTACTGCTGCGGCGTGGTCCTGCCTATCTGGGGGCGCTCCTGCGCCTTTTTCGCGCACGCTTGGGGTTCTGGCTTCTGGCGGGCGGGATCGGGTTTGGCGTTTTCTATGCCTGCTGCTGCTTTGCCGCCGACCATGCGCCGGGATGGATCGTCGCCGCAACATGGCAGTTGACGATCCTTGCCACCCCGTTCGTGCTGCGTGCATTTGGCGCACGTGTCCCGTTGCATGGCCTGCTGTTCCTGGGCCTGATCTTCCTCGGGGTCGTGATCCTGAACCTGCAACGTGTCTCCACCGGGGTGGGGCTGGCGCAGGTCCTCGCTGGTGTTGTGCCCGTCATGGTGGCGGCAATTGCCTATCCCGTGGGGAACCAGTTGCTTAACCGGGCAAGGCATGCGCGGGACAGCGCGGCCGTGCTGTTATGTGACCCGGTGGCGTCTGTCCTGCTGCTGACGTTGGGGGCGTTGCCGGTTTTCATGGTGCTGATCGTCGCCTTCCGGCCCCCACCACCGGGAATGGGGCAGGTGGGGGCGACTGCCGTGATCGCGCTGGTCGCAGGATGCCTTGCGACGACATTGTTCCTTTATGCCCGCAACCTGTCGAACGATGCCCTGCGCATCGCGGCGGTGGATGCGACGCAGGCTGCGGAGGTGGGGTTTGCCCTTGTGGGGGAGATGTTCATGCTTGGCATGCCCCCGCCCGACCTGCTGGCCTGGGCGGGCCTGTTGGCCGTGATGGGCGGGCTGATCGGCTTTACGTTACAGGGCAGGAGCTGACGGGGCAGGCGGGGGGATGGCGGCGGCCTATCCGTTGCGGCTGGCGTCGGGCTGTGTCGCGGCGGGCAGGTTCAGGATTTCGCGCAGGTGCGCTGCTGTGGTCGCGGCCTCGAACGCAGGGCCGCCGGGCTGGAACTCCCGCGCGGTGGTCAGCGGGCCGACGATCACCGGGTCCATTCCCGCATCCCAGATCAGTCCCTGCACCGTTTCCAGCGCCGCGCGGGAATCGCCCGCCAGCGGGATGCCCAGACGTGGCGGCCTGCGCCATGCCTGGGCGGCGATGGTGGTCATGTCCTCGGAATTGAGGCCGCGGACAACCGCACTGTTGGGAAACAGGTCGCGCGTGGTAATGCCCGCGCCCTGCTGCATCGCCAGCCGTGCGATGCCCCCGTCACGCCAGGAATAGGGGTTGGTGGCGTCGAGGATGACCTTATCCTCGGTATTGCGTCCCAATGTCTGCGCCAGTTGCGGCAGCGCGCCATAGGGCACAGCCAGCACGATGACATCGCCAAACAGCGCCGAATCCGCGGGTGTCCCGGCCCGGGCAAGGGGAAACATTTTTCGTGCAAGGCGCTTTGGCGCGTCCATTCCCCGGGCGGAAAACATGACCTGATGGCCTGCATGCGTCCATAAACGACCCAGCGTTTCCCCCACATGACCTGATCCGATCATCCCGATCCGCATTGGGGCCGTGGCGTGGCCCCGCCGTGCGCGGGTGAGTGAGGATAGCAGTGTCGCGATCCCGGCAAGCGTTCCAAGGGCCATGCGGCGGGTCAGCGGGGAAGAAGACATAAGGAACGGGTACCTGGTCCTGTTAGAAGAAATGCAAATGCCGGTGGAGGGTGCGCAGCCCCGCTCCGCATGGGGTGACGCGCATGGCGCCGGCAGAGTATGCGATGGCCGCGATACCTTTGAAACGAAAAAATCATGTCCCCCGGCCCAGCGGGTGAGGCGATGCCGGGGGATGCTGTTGGTGCTTTGGCGCGGGTCCGCTATATTGCGTCATCTATTTCATGTGTCATGGCCCGCAGGAGAGACGCAGATGCCCGACGCCGACAGTCATGCGGATCATCCCCTGTCCGCCAGCCCACAGTCCGTTGCTGCGGATATCGCGCACGAACAGGCGGTTTCAACGGATGTTCCCGATCCCGGCCCCGTGCCGGGCGCACAGCCCCTGGCCCCAGAAACCCGTGACGCGGCGGGCGATGCCGCCGATGCCGCCGCCGTCGCGACAGGGGGCACTACGGCTGCTGCCGCCGTGCCACCCGGGATCATGCCGTTCAAGGAACTGCTGCAACTGATGGGGGCGGTTGTCTTTGTCATGGTGTTGCTGGCGATTGGCTGGGCCGCTGCACATGCGTCCGGGGTCTGGCCCGAATAAGTGGGTATCTGGAAATAATGGATATGGGAAATACATGACCATGTCCTGCGTCATCCCCCTGGTCGGCGGATGACGTTGCGCGTTGCTTTTGCAGGGGCGGGGAATGCCGCCTTTATTCAAACGTCAGCGCCTTTTGAAGCAAGGCGCTGGTCAGGAACTGTTGTTGTTTCCAAGAGAGTATTTGGAAACAAACCATTGATGAAAAACAGGAAAAGTTTTTGGGTGTCGCCTTTTTTTAAAAGGCGACGTCTTCTGAAGCTTTTTGGAAAAAGCTTCACCAAAAACCTTTATAATTTCAGGATGTTATTAAGTATGGCTTTTCAAGAAGTCCTCTGAATCAAAGACGGCGACCTTTCCCGCCATGTGAGGCAAGCTTCAGCCTGTCGGGGCCTGTGCGTCCAGCAGGGCCTGCAATGCCGCCATATCCGCTGGGGCAAGAGCCTGTGCATTTGCAACATTGGTGCTGACCTGCCGTGCGCTTGTGGCGCCGGCGATGACCGATCCCACGACATCATGTGACAGCAGCCAGCCAAAGGCGAGTGCGGGCAGGTCCAGTTCGCGCTCCGCGCCAAAGGTCTTCAGCCGTTCCAGCAACGTCCAGTTCGCATCCGTCAGGTAACGTTCATGCAGATAGGTCCACGCCGCCAGACGACTGCCAGCGGGCGGCGGCGCATTGCGTTTGTATTTTCCCGTCAGGACGCCACTGGCCAATGGGAAATAGGGCAGAAGCCCCAGCCCGAAATGCCGCATGGCTGGAATAAGGTCATGTTCGGCCCTGCGTGAGAGCAGCGAGAATTCGTCCTGACAACTGATGAATCCGCTTATTCCCGCCGCGCGGGCTGTATGCTGCGCATCGGCCACCTGCCATGCGGGCAGGTTGGAACAGCCCGCGTACAGGATTTTCCCCGCCCGTGTCAGGTCATCCAGCGCGCGCAGTGTTTCGTCGATCGGGGTGGTGGGATCGGGCATGTGAAGCTGGTAAAGGTCGATATAATCCGTGCGCAGGCGACGCAGGCTGTCTTCCACCGCGCGGCGGATATACCGGCGCGACGCTCCTTGCAGATGCCCATCGGTATCCATGGGCATGCCGAATTTCGTCGCCAGTACAATGTCGCGGCGGCGTGGGCCAAGAATTGCGCCCAGCGCCTCCTCCGATGCGCCCGCATGGGCATCACGGCGGCCATAGACATCGGCCACGTCAAACAGCGTGATCCCGCATTCCAACGCCTGATGGACGACCGCGCGCGACGTGTCGAGGTCAATACGTCCGCCAAGGTTGTTGCATCCCAGCCCGATGGCAGAAACCTGCAGGCCCGAATGGCCCAGATGACGCATCTGCATGGTTTGTCCTTCCTTCGGGTGATGATTGATAAAGATGCCCGGATGCCACCAGTTACCTGAATGGGGCGGTATTTTTTCACGTCTTTGCAACTGCGGCAGCGGATATTTTATTTCCAAGTGGTTTTCCGGGCACGGGCCATTATGGCATGTCCAGCCCGATGGAAACCGGGCAATGATCCGACAGGCGTGATTGCGATGTCGGGTCATGTTCGCGATATGTCATGACGCGCAGGCTGTCGGGGTGCAGCCATTGCCGCGCCTGATCGCCAAGCACGATATGGTCGATGAAGTAGTTTCCACCCCAACATGGGCTTGCCAGTCCCACAGTTGGCGCCACCAGCGGACCATTTTCACCCAGCATGGCCAACATGGCGTCGCCGGGGCCAAGCATATGGTTGAAATCGCCCATGATGGCGAAAGGTTCACCTTCATCCTGGCGTTCCATGATCCAGTCCGTCAGGGCGGCGACCTGCCGATACAGGGTGCGGCAGGCGGGACGCCGGTCATCTGGCGCACCATCGCGGCATCCGGCCTTCAGATGTATCACCAGCACACGCAGGCTGGCGCGTCCATCGCCCACCGTGACGTCCAGCCCGCTGCGCAGATGGCGGGGCGCGTCGGGGGGATAGACGTCAATGGCGCGCACATCAGGATGGCGCGTCACGATCAGGCCGTCCCGCACGGCCAGCGCGGTTTTCTGTACCACCCCATCGCCAGAGATGAGGATGCGGTAATCAGGCGCGGGAAACAGACGTGCGGCGAGTTCGGGCGTATCCACTTCTTCCAGCGCCGCGATGTCAGGATGCAGGCGCGCGGCATAGCGGGCCAGCCGCACGATGTCCGCCATGTCACGTGGACGCACGTCATCGGGCAAGGCGCGGTCCCCCGCCGGACGGGTGGTCAGCCAGTCGAGGTTCCATGTGGACAGCCGCAAGGGCATGGCATGGGCCATCATTGGCATATGGCCCCCCGTGATCAGGACCATCAGTAAAAACACGAACGGGCGCGGCAGGCGGGACATGCCCGACCTTACCGCGCCCGTGACCGCAACGCAGGGGTTAATGGGAGAAAAGGATCAGGCCGATTGCGCCTGTGCCGCAGCCGTAGAGGCACGCAGCGTCTCGATCGCGTCATGCACGCTGACGAAATGGCGCGAGGTTTCGTCAAGGATCACGACTTCGCCGCTGGGAATGTCATAGAACCAGCCCTGCAACGTCAGTGTATTGCGCGCAAGGCCCGCCGCCACCGCCGGATGCGTACGCAGGTGCGAGATCTGCAAAAGCACATTCTGTTCCGCAAGGCTGCGCACGGAGGCCGGGCCAGCGTCGGAGACCTCCAGCACGGCGCGGGCGGCTTCGGCGTTACGCAGCCACGAGGCAACGGTCGGCATCTTCGCCAGCTTTGACGGGTCGGGGTCCAGCAGCGCCTTCATCGCGCCGCAATCCGAATGCCCGCAAACGATGATGTGCGAGACCTTGAGCGCGAGAACCGCATATTCGATGGCCGATGACACACCACCCAGCATCTCCCCATAGGCGGGGACGATGTTGCCGATATTGCGCAGGACGAACAGTTCGCCGGGCTTGGTCTGTGTAATCAGGCTTGGGTTCACGCGGCTGTCGGCGCAGGCGATGAACAGGGTGCCGGGTGCCTGCTGGTCTGCAAGGCTGGCGAACAGGTCGCGGTTTTTCGGAAAGACCTCGGTATTGAAACGTTCCACGCCATGCAGAAGGTCAATCAGGGTTTCACGGGCATTCGTATCGGTCATGTCGGCACTCCTGTCACGTTATGTCCGGAACGGTAACACTCAATCATGAACAGGGTCCTGATATGAAGTGTTATTCTTATTTCCTATACATTTTAATGCATGAAGTAAACAGATGTTCCCGGTGGAAGTGATTTAGAAATACTATGTAAATGTAATTAAAAAATGTTCATCTTTATAGAGGGTATCGTTAATAAATATGGCTATCAATGGTTATATTATACTGAAACAGGTGCCTGCGGATCGGGACGTTACAAAAAAGGCGGAGCCATTGGCCCCGCCCTTCATGGTAATAACGACGTAATAACGCCCTGGGGGCAGGATTTCAGCCCTGAAGCATCTGGGGCAGCGCCGCGCGGATCGCATCAAGTGCTGCCTGCGCCTTGCTGATGTCCGGGCCGCCGGCCTGCGCCATGTCCCGCCGGCCACCGCCGCCCTTGCCGCCCATTGCCGCGCTTGCGATCCGTACCAGCGCCACGGCATCCACCTGTTCCGCACGATCGGTGGTGACGGCGACAACAATGCTGCCTTTGCCATCGGCGGTGGAGACAAGCGCTACCACGCCAGAACCGATTTCCTTGCGCAGGGAATCCGCCAGCGGCTTGAGCTCCTTGGGCGGCAGGTCGCCTACGTTGCGTGCGACAAAGCTGGTTCCGGCCACGTCCTCGACCTTGGGCGTGCCGTCACCACCGGCGGCAAGCTTGCGTTGCAGGTCGGACAACTGGCGTTCCATGACCCTGCGTTCCTCCAGCAGCGCGGCAAGGCGTTCGGGGGCTTCCGCCGGGGTGACGCGCATCATCGCCGCCATCTGGAACAGGCGCTGTTCCGTGGTGACGGCCGCTGTTTCCGCCGCCTTGCCGGTCACGGCTTCGATACGGCGCACACCGGAGGAGACGCCATTTTCCGCCGTGATACGGAACAGGCCGATATCGCCCGTGCGCCGCACATGCGTGCCACCGCACAGTTCGATCGACCAGGCCGCGCGCCCGTCTTCTGGTCCGCCCATCGACACCACACGGACTTCGTCACCATATTTTTCACCAAACAGGGCCATCGCCCCCTGTTCGATCGCCTCATCGGGTGTCATGTGACGGGTCGTGACCTCGGTGTTCTCGCGGATGCGGGCGTTCACCTCGGCCTCGATATCCGCCAGTTCCTCTGGCGTGATCGGGCGCGGCTGGCTGACGTCAAAGCGCAGACGGTCCGGGGCGTTCAGGCTGCCTTTTTGCGTCACATGTGCGCCAAGGCGACGGCGCAGCGCCTCGTGCAGCAGGTGTGTGGCGGAATGGTGCGCGCGGATCGCGCTGCGCCGTTCGTGGTCCACACGGGCGGTGACGGCATCACCGGGATGGACTGTCCCGTCGATCACGGTGCCGGTATGCACCAGCAGATCGCCCAGTTTTTTCTGCGTATCGGTTATGGCGATTTTCAGGCCCTTGGCTGTGATCGTGCCGGTATCGCCCACCTGGCCGCCGCTTTCGCCATAAAATGGCGTCTGGTTCAGCAGGATTTCCACCTTTGTGCCCGGGCCGGCGGCATCGACGCTGGCGCCATCGACAATGACGGCCTGTATTTCGGCATCAGAGATTTCGGTCGTATAGCCAAGGAATTCAGAGGCGCCGAATTTATCGCGGGCCTCGAACCAGATGGTTTCTGTGGCGCTGTCGCCTGATCCGCTCCATGCTGCGCGGGCGCGCTGGCGCTGGACTTCCATGGCCTCGTCAAAACCTGCGACATCCACTCCATGATGGCTGTTGCGCAGCGCATCCTGTGTCAGGTCAAGCGGGAAGCCGAACGTATCATACAGCTTGAACGCCACCGCGCCCGGCAGTGGCGCACCCGCGGCAAGATTGGCGGTTTCGTCCTCCAGCAGCGCAAGGCCGCGTTCGAGCATTGCCTTGAAACGCTCTTCTTCCCCGCGCATCGTCTCTTCGATCAGGGCACGTGCCTGCACCAGTTCGGGATAGGCGCCGCCCATCTGGCGTATCAGGGCGGGCACAAGTTTATAGAAGGTGGGTTCGGTCGTGCCCATCATATGCAGATGACGCATGGCGCGGCGCATGATGCGGCGCAGGACATAGCCGCGCCCGTCCTTGGACGGCAGGACACCATCAGCAATCAGGAAGGAAGTGGAACGCAGATGGTCGGCCACCACGCGGTGACTGGCATTGAAGGGCCCATCCGGGTCCTGTCCCGTAACCTCGGCAGAGGCAAGGATCAGCGCGCGGAAGGTGTCGATGTCATAATTGTCGCGCTTGCCCTGCAGGATCGCGGCAAAGCGTTCCAGGCCCAGCCCGGTGTCGATCGACGGGCGGGGCAGGGGGGAGCGCACGCCGGGCGGGTTTTCGAAATACTGCATGAACACGAGGTTCCATATTTCGGTAAACCGGTCCCCGTCCTCATCGGGTGATCCCGGTGGTCCACCGGCCACTTCCGGCCCATGGTCATAGAAGATTTCCGAACATGGGCCGCATGGCCCCGTATCGCCCATGCGCCAGAAATTGTCGGTGGTCGGGATGCGGATGATGCGGCTGTCGGGCAGGCCCGCGATCTTGCGCCACAGGGCGGCGGCTTCCTCGTCTTCGGAATAGACGGTGGTCAGCAGCCGGTCCTTTGACAGGCCGAACGTGCCTGTCACCAGTTTCCATGCCAGTTCGATGGCTTCGGCCTTGAAATAATCGCCGAAGGAGAAATTGCCCATCATCTCGAAGAAAGTATGATGCCGTGCGGTATAGCCGACATTGTCGAGGTCGTTATGCTTTCCGCCCGCGCGCACGACCTTCTGCGCCGTGGTGGCGCGGCAGTAGGGGCGGGTTTCCTGGCCGGTAAAGACATTCTTGAACTGGACCATGCCTGCATTGGTGAACAGCAACGTCGGGTCGTTGTTGGGAACCAGTGACGAGGATGGAACGATCTGGTGTCCGTTCGCGGCGAAATAGTCCAAAAAGGTGGCGCGAATGTCATTTGTTGTTGGCATGGCGGAAAACAGACGATCCTGTGGTGAAAGAAATTGCGGTCTTGGTTCCCTTCACCTAGCGCACGCGTAACGCCACAGGAAGGGTATACATGACCCGGCCCGCCACATGATGTCGTGTGCCGAAACCGGGCGCGTAATGTAGCCGCGTATGAAGACGAGGAAAATGGACATGACATGGGATGCGCAACGTGACTGGCCCCTGCTGGAATCTGGACTGGCGGGGCGGTTGCGCCGGGATTGCATGGAGGAATGGGAACGCTTCATCCACCATCCTTTTGTCAGGGGACTGGCCGATGGGACATTGCCGGAAAATGCGTTCCAGAACTTCCTGATTCAGGATTACCTCTATCTGGTCCAGTATACCCGTGCCTGTGCGCTGTCGGTTCATAAATCGACAACGGTGGAGGACATGCGCGCTGCTGCTGCCCTGGTATCGGGCATCCTGGATACGGAACTGCCGCTGCATGTGAACTATTGCAAGGGATGGGGCATTGACGAGGACATGTTGCGTCGCGCGCCGGAATCCCTCGAACTTCTGGCCTATAGCCGCTTTATCCTTGATCGTGCGCAGACGGGGGATCTGCTGGACCTGCTGGTGACACTGGCGCCATGCATGATCGGATATGGGGAAATCGGGGCGCGCCTGCATGCCGATCCTGCGACCCGGCGCGACGGCAATCCCTACTGGTCCTGGATCGCGTTATATGGCGGTCAGGAATTCACTGACCTGGTGGAGGGGGGAATCCATCGTCTGAATATGGTGGGCGCGCAATATGGCGCCGATGCCCGCTATCCCATGCTCCGGGCGGAGTTCAACACGGCAGTTCGCCTGGAGGCCGCCTTTTGGGAGGCTGGACAAGGTGCCGGTGCATAATAATGCATTGATAAATAATGGAAAAACTTGGAATCGTTGCCTTGTTTCTTAAAGTCGATCTTTTCCAAGGCTTCCCTGCAAAAACGTCATCAAAACTTTTATTATTTTAGTGGGAAAAGTAAGAGACTGTTTGAAAAGTCAGTCTTGATAACATTCTGAAATTATAAAGGGTTTTTGGTGAAGCTTTTTCCAAAAAGCTTCAGAAGACGCCGCCTTTTTAAAAAAAGGCGGCACCCAAAAACTTTT
>ERZ746981.49-NODE-49-length-113080-cov-12.499376_pt1 | contig 113080 bp, 60 predicted proteins | sample MGYA00374948_ERZ746981 | MGnify/ENA primary metagenome ERZ746981 (study PRJEB28757, sample SAMN06711160) | food metagenome | host: microorganism | place: China:Harbin | collected 2017-01-30 | study: EMG produced TPA metagenomics assembly of the Analysis of...
GTTAAAGGCATTAACATTATCACACAGACCACTTGGTACATTTATATCCACCCACTTAGGTAACCGACCTTACAATTTTCTGAATCTCCCCGACTGCTAGGTTTTTATTAATACTATTAAAGAAGGAGTTTGATAGCTAAAGCCCGGGAGTAACTCATAAGGTCTCTCTTAACTCCGACACCACGGCACAGAGATAAGTGAGCAATTAAGCAGATACAAATGTCACACGGGATTTATATACTTTGAGACAACATTTATACACTCAGACAATCTTAGTTTTCATGCATAATTCAGAAGCAGAAACAGAAAATAGAATTTCCTATATAAATCTAAAATAATTATATTGAAAAGATACATAAAAACACACTTTTGCATAATTGGGTCAATGGTCTAGTGGTATGATTCCTGCTTTGGGAGCAGGAGGCCCTGGGTTCAATTCCCAGTTGACCCCTTATTTTTTTACTTATTGTAGTTATACAGTATATTCTTATAGTGACGTCTCTTATGAATTTTAACTGTTTGAGGATCAGATAGAAAGTGTGAATGAAATCGATGTGAAATCTCATCTTATCAGAGGGTTAGTAAAAAATGATAATTTATGGGACAAAACGGAAAGTGCAGCTAACTGTGGAAGCTTGTTGAAAGTAAACTTTTTTTTATTTTTTTTTGGCATTGGGATTTTACGTTTCAAATACACAGCTAAATCTTACTATTCAATCAAAAAGGGAGATAACGGAAAAGAATGGTAATTGTGTGAGTACAGTTGAATAGATGCCATTATATATATTATATAAATAAACACACATGAAATTACGTAGAATGTGCACATACTGATATAATGTTTTGTTCACTTCGTTGAACAGAATCCCAATAGTTGCAGAAAGGGAAACGGAATAATGCTTATGAAATAATTCAATAAGGAGAGTTGTGCTACTTCTTGGAACAAGGCTGTCGGTCTGAAAATTGAGCTTACATAAAAGGAAATGAATATTACTTCATCAGTGACGAACCTTAGCAGAATATTAAAAAGGAAAAGTCCAGAAATAGTCCAGAGATAGTCAGTAGAGCAAGTGACATTATCTTTCCTATTTTAATTACTGATTAAAGAAAAATCGTAACATGGATGCTCGGTTCCATTACTTTCATTAAAGCACACACTGAACGATTCCAAATATTGATCATTTGAAGAATATGCTATTTGTTATGAAAGTTGAGCCTCTAGTACCATCTCAGCTAAAAATTGCTTTTGGACCATCAGCAAACAAAGCTCTGTATTATTTTAACCAATAATATATACATATATATATATCCGCCCATAATTAATGATCTGCAACCGTATCTAGGCTATTTCTATTTTTCAAGCAACTGCAATATCATCCTCATAAGATTTCTCAGAATTTCTTTTACGTTTTCCTGTCAATGCCAAGCGGAGCTCTCTTCTCAATTTGGAAGAGGAAAAGTTATTGAGAAGAAATTTAGATATTATTTCGGGATCATCGGTTGGTGATGTAGACATCGAACTTTTTATCAATCGACCAATTGTTGCAGGAGGTGAGTCCACTAGTTTGATAAAATATTCAACGTAGCCCGAATACAATCCAAGCGGGTGGATTTAAACAGATCATCTATAGGATGAGAATGCACCTCTAACTGCTCAATTCTCACACTATGATAATCAAAATTTATATACACCTTGTGCTTGTACGGACAGGACTCACAAGGACATGACATGAAACAAACACATTCTCTTTTTTCACTGGTACCATTAAAGCTTATATCTCTGGTTTTAAAACTCTTAGATATGAATAATCCTTTCCAAAATGGAGTAATAATACGAAAGAAAGTGCACAAAAGACATACAAACCAACTTTAAACTTAGAATGTCATGTCTAACCTTCAGTATCATTTTTAAATCACGATTTGTAGGTAATTTTTCAAATTTGTAGAATGATGAATCTTTAAGAAACACATTTGCAGTACGGGATAAAGCATTATCTATAACACCAACCATAACATGATAAATGTTTCTTTCCACCGTGTTTATATCGACAAATCGCTTTAAAAAGTCAAAAACACATTTCCTGGCTGCCGAAATAACTAAGCACAAGTTTCCTCTCCACAAAACATCAGATAATCTACGGGAAACAGTTGGTTCATGAAAAGCTAAATGGATACATTCGTCAAGAGCGTGATAATCAGTAGGCATCCCTTTCGTGATATTCGTCTTCGGCAAAGCATCATTTATTACTTTGAAGTGATTTCAGTACATCCTTGAACTTCGTAATTTTTATTGCCGAACAGAACGACCGTACAGTTCCAAGTTTCCTTTTCGCATTTTTCGTCACCGGAACATGAGACCCATGATAAATATGCAATCTGGTGGCCGTTCTATGCTTCTCTAAAGATGGATCAGCCCAATAAGATGTTGCATTTGCAGCCAAGGAAGGGCACAAGGAACTAACTATTTTTCTTCTTTTCCTTTCTAATGGTGTTTCTGAAAGACAAAAGCTGTTAGTACTCTTACCCTCAGACACGTAATGTTTAAACTTGTAAACAGTATTGCGTTTTGACTAGGTACGCTAAAATGACTGGTACATGGAACCGCTGTAACACTGTGTAAACTACCAACTGTATAGACACTGGTATTGAAAAAAGGCTGGAGTTGAGGCTGAAGTAATATAGCACCCATCATATTAACACCATGATAAAAACTCCGGGACTGAGGCTGTGGAAAGAAACTTTAAATACAATTAACTTTGTTAGTAATCAGTAATCTAGGGGGATGAACATAATTAAAATTCATACTCACATTTGAATTAGCACTGCATTATATGCATGACTGTAAAGCGATACAAGGTTAGTATCATATCCAAAACATGCAAAGAAAAATGGGAAGCAACAAGCGATCATTACGGTACCATCTCCGGAACAGATCAAACAAACAAAAATAATTCCAAAATGATCTGGGAAAATCAAATAGAAAACACTTACTTACAGGGAGTAACCGCATAGCTACCAACAGTAGGTTTAGAATCATCACCATTTACGCTCATATTTTTAAGACGATTCATCGCAAACCAATGAATCCATCCAGGACCAAAATAAATTCACATTGACCAACAACTAAGAAGTATCGTGAGGGGAAAAGCTATATGTAACCATAGGAGGAAAAAACAACAACACGGTATGCACTCGAACGCGTCTGTTTACATAAAAAAAGTAAGAAGCTAATAGAGATTTAAGGTGTCGTCAATTTGAATGCCAGATGGAAGAAACCGAAGGCTGCAAGTTAACAATAACAAATTTATCCGCAGAAGATCGAGACAAACACAAGTCGAAAATTGTACGCTTGCAAGCATATATTCTTCGTTCTCTGAGAATTCGTTTCATTGAGAATAAAAAGGATAACAAAGATTTTGAAATAAAATTATCGAAAGGGGAAAGCCGCGATCGTACTTTTAATTTCAACCACATCCGTACTATTACACATGGATGTGTATATCTGTCGACGGATTACCTTTCTTGCTTAATGCACAACAGCTCTCGATCGAGAACTTATTTGGCCACATTAAATATTAAATAATGCACGTTTAATGACTAACCCTTGTCTTACATAGTTTACTTGTCAGGATGCACCACAGATGTTTCAGATGGAAAACTTGAGCTAGTGCCACCCACAAAGTAAGAAAAAATTAAAATTTGCAATATTGTGAAGTTGCGTATTCAGTACGATTTTATTTTATTTTATTCTACTTTATTCCACCTTGTACAAACCTTTTCTAACAAGAAGCAGAGGTGTCCAAATCCGGAGTTCAAACTGGATAGATCGACAGATCATATGGACGGATTCAGTTCCCAAGCTGCAGCAGATCACTAAAAGTGGTGAAATACCAATTTCTTGGACGGACATACCCAATCAGAAATAAGAGTGATCTTAAAATTGATTATGACGGAGGCTTCAACTTCAACAGCACTAAGTTCCCATACTGTCCATCAGAATACATCAACGCAGGATGTTATGACCACAATTGTGTACAATGCAGTGGTGTGTGGCGGTATGGTACTTGCGTTTCTAATTCTGAGACTTCGATTTAAACGTATTTATGAACCCAAGTCTAACTTCAAAATTGTTCCTCCAAATCAACGACCAGATAAGCTTCCCAAAACACCATGGGGATGGTTTAAAACTCTACTCACTAGACCAGCTAGGCAGACAATTTCAGAGGCCGGTGTAGATGGGTATTTGTTCCTTCGGTACCTAAAAGTTTTCACCTCGCTTTTTTTAGGTGGAATTTCCACGTGGGTGATTCTTCTTCCAATAAACATGACACACAGTAAGCAGGAGACTGGATTGGATCAGCTGGGAATTTCTAACGTTGGAACGGCAAAACGATATTATGCACATGCAGTTGTTTCATGGCTCTTTTACGGTATATCTCTTTTCACAATATACAGAGAACTTGTGTTTTATACAAACTTTAGAAATGCTATTTTGGTTTCTCCAGCACATGCGGGAAAGTTGAGCACACGTACAGTTATCTTTCAAAGCGTCCCAGATGCATTTTTAGATGAGAGGAGAATAAGAAAACTTTTTGAAGGGGTGAAACATGTATGGATTGCACGTGGTCAGCGGAAACTACAGAAACGGGTCAATGAGCGAGAACGTGCTTGTCGTAATCTGGAAGGTGCTCTTTGTAAACTTCTTAAAAAGGCTATGAAAAAGCTAAAGAAAGCGGAAAAGAAAGGACATATAATTGAACCAGCAGATGAACTTGAACAATACGTTCCTCGTAAGAAATGGCCACGTTTGCGTCCATCGAAGTTTAGCCGCAAGGTGGATATGATAGATTACTATAAGAAGAGAATTCCAGAATTAAATGAAGAGATCGAGGAATTGCAAAATGGTTACAAGTTATCGAATCCGATGAATTCCGTGGCGGTTGAATTTGTTAACTTATCCTATGCTCAAGTGGCATTTCAGCAGGAACCATATGATCAACCTCAGTACTTCACTCCCCGCCAATTTGGTGTTGAGCCTAGTGATATTTTCTGGCCAAATATGCAGATTTTCTGGTGGGAGAGGATTAGTCGACGTGCTGTAGGTGTTTCTATCATTACTGTTTTGGTTATCTTCTGGGCTATTCCATCAGCATTGGTGGGTATGATATCGAATCTTACATATTTAACCAACAAACTAACTTTCTTGCGCTTCATTTACAAACTACCAAGTTCTCTACTTGGCCTTGTTACATCACTTCTCCCAACCGTGATGATGACACTTTTGATGATGATTCTCCCGATGTTTATCCGATTTGTGGCAAAACTTAGTGGAGCAATTTCTATTCAACAAATTGAATATTACACACAACAATCATATTTTGCATTTCAGGTGATTCAAGTGTTTTTAGTGACTACAGTTGCCTCGTCAATAACATCGGTCATCACACAAATCATGGACCGTCCATCCTCTGTCATGTCACTTCTCTCCAGTAACTTGCCAAAATGTTCGAATTTTTTCGTTTCATACGTTCTTTTCCAAGGCTTTTCTATTTCCGGTGGTGCTCTTCTGCAGGTTGTCACATTAATCCTATTTTACTTCTTAGGCCAATTACTAGACAATACACCAAGGAAGAAATGGATTCGGTTTAATGATATCGGCTCTTATTCATGGGGTACAACATTTCCAGTGTATACAAACTTGGCTGTTATTACATTTGCATATTGTATCATTTCACCAGTTATTCTCCTCTTTGCTGGTGCATCATTCTTGATTTTATATATCTGCTACCAGAACAACATCAACTATGTATATGGTCAGGCTCCAGATGCTTTGGGCATATATTATGTCCGTGCTCTTTTCCAGAGCATGGTTGGAATATATTTAGGAGAAATATGCTTGATGGGCATATTTGCTGTTTCAAAAGCCTGGGGTCCTGTTATAATGGAGCTTATATTTTTGGTTGCAACGACATTTTTTCACATTCAGCTCAACAATGCATATGATGAACATCTTAAGGTTTTACCAAATACCGTTATGCGTCCATTAGATGGAAAAACAGACACTATTTCGTGGACGAATCGTAAACATGAAAACGATGATCAGTTAACAAACAAGGCTGCTTCACAGGCCGACTACATTTCCAGATATATACACAAAGAAGTTCCACTTCTTATTGATGGTGAGCATGGTAATCAGGAGGCAAAAAGGACAAATTTCTTGGTTCGATTCTTCAAACCGAATACGTATCTATCATACACGAGCATACAATCATATATTCCGGACAGATTCCGAGAACTTCCAAACGAGTCACCCGAGTACATTGAACATGCTTACGATTATAAGGTTGTGAGTGAGAAATGCCCAAAAGTCTGGATTCCACGCGATCCAATGGGTATTTCACAAAGCCTAGCTTTTGAGTTCAAGGATGTCGTTGAGATAGTTGATACAAATGCATTATTTGATGCCTCTTGTAATATAATATGGACTGGTCCACCACCAGAGGAGAATTTCTTTGAGGGTGATGATAAGAGTAGTGAGAATACTGATCTAGATAATAAAAAGGACAGGAAAAGCTTGCTATTTGGATGGACCGACAAATTACCGATCAACCCATTTACAATAAACAAGCGTGGTGACAAGGATAATGAAGCTACCCGGGAGGATGCTGAAAAGTCAGCAGATGAAAGTGAAGGACCGTTTGCATAGTGTAGAATGACAATTACTAGTTACTATTAAGCAGCTTGATGCGAGATACCAATACTGCTGATTATATCTATAGACAGATGACAACGCATGCTCATACATATGTACAAGCCATCAAATTTATACATTGCTTTATTTGATACCCAATTATCCATTGTAAGTTTAAACGAACCGGATACACTTCATTGCGAATCTGCAATTTCATCCGTTTCTAAGGGCTGATGGCCGATTATTGATGTCGATGGCAGCACATTCTCTACGTTATCGACATCAATGATATCGAATGTTACAGCATCAATTTTGAACCAACCCTCGGTGAATCGTTGATTGGCAGATTTACTTGGACCACAAGATGCTATCAGAAAATGAGGAGCACTTTTCATCCGACCGCCATTAAGCAATTCGATATACTTTTTGATTGAAGTTGTTTTGTCAAGACCAGTTGTTACTGGTCCATCAGGGGATACTTGACGAATCCAATCGTTGTAAAGTATGATTCTGTTGGTATACAACTCGGAAACATGATCCTGAAGGGATACCGCCGGCACTAAAATACGCTGAATAAAGAACTCTGGAGTTCTCTGCCCATCAGAAGACGTCGATGAGTCCGTATCCGAACGCTCTTCACTGTTACTCTCAGTATTTAACTCTTCCTGGCGAATTCGTTGATTAAAAACATCACACTTTCCGGTAGTAATGATTACAAGTTGATATTTCGATGCGATCGATGCAAGTGTGACAACTATGTCCTCCATTACACGGTATAACTTTTGAATTGGTCCAGTATACATATTATTTGTCAATGTACTTTTCCGTCTTCTTTTCCTATTTCGATTTATCTGCTTTTGAATTTCTATTCGATTCATCCTGTATAGGTCCTGAAAGCCATCTATAAGAACCATTTTAAATTTGGAGAAATCACTATTTTGTAAGAAAACAATGAGCTGGGATAATGTTTGTACCTGGACCACCTGAATATGATTAACAAACCGCTCATGAAAATGGCTTGATTTCCTTAGCTTGAACCATGGAATCTGATCAAAAGTTTGTACCACCAATACTTTTTTAGTTGCAGATGAGGTTTCTGATTGCAGACACTCCAGAATTATCCTGAAAATAAGTTCCCACTTTCCGACATTTCCAGGGACACAGTTCAAATCATAAATTAACCCACTTCTGAATCCACATCCTTCATATAGAGACGCGTTCAGCTTTTTTATACCACATGAATATCGAGGAAGTTGATGTCGTAGATTTATCACATCCCGTATACTCAAAGAGTTCTGATCACTATTTATTACCATTTTATTTTTTGCTCATGACAGAAAATATAAGAAGTGGAAGTGTAAAATCTCTAATGAGGGCTTTGGTGCTATATTGAAGCGTATCCTTCAGTGAACGCGTAGATAATACAAATATATTATACGGTGCACGGATGCATAAAAGTATGCACAACCATCATTTATCCGGAAAGAAGCATTCGGAGAAACTTACGGAAATAAACCGGTTCAATGCGATTATTTTCCGTTCTGAGATCCCGATTCCCTACGAGTGTTGGCTCAACTTATCAAACACCGAAGATAATGGAACATTTGTACTATAATTACACCTAAAAAACCCACGGAAATCAAGTTTGCAATCAAAAAGAATGAATCAGAAACGAAAATGTTTCACTATGAACAGTATTTGAAGAATATTATAGAAAGCATATATATAACATATAAACAATTATTTTCGTAGGACACGTATGGTAATGATGCTTCTTTTCCGGTGTCTTAATCAAAGTCGATAGTCGCGATGCTGCTTAAGGAAATCGAAGAGTAATATGGCGTCTGCGAACAAAGAAAGAGAAAAAAAAATCACTCCACTGCTGTGGTTCAGACAATAAGAATAATCTTTTGGGATGATCGAGATATATTCGATTAAACGGAAAAGGAATTCCGAACTTTCCTTCCCTTTATTTCATGCATTCTATTGTTTATAAATTTCATATTTTGCTACATGGCGCCAAATTTCCATTTTTGGTTGTATTCGCCGAAAAAAGTGAGAAAAACGGAAGCCAACATATATGGACAGAAAATATGCACACAAGTTGATATCACTACACTATCTATCGGGAGCTCACCGCTTAATTATTGTATTGTCTACTATTACGACCAAATTTTCACTATAATAATTCTAAGCCAAGTAATCTGACGTGTCACTTTACCTAGACCAAAAACATTAGACAAAAAGGAAAGCGAATAAATAATATTATTACACACTGGCTCAGCTTTATTTGAAACATTCCAGGATGAAGTAACATCATGTCAAACTTCCAGAAGCATGAACCGAAGAGGCGTGTATGTATGTGTATGTAATTGACAGTACATCTAAAACGAAAAATTTTAATGCAGAGTATTCATTTATTATTAGCCATTTATTATGATTCAATGTGACGATACACTTATAAGGAGAGGCTTAAATGCGGCGGCGCGAGCATTATCCCCAATTTTGTTATACATATAATTTATCTGGTATCAAGCGATTGACCAAATAGTAAAATCAGAGGACAAAAGAAATAAAAAGAGAAAATATAAGATTCATTATAGATCTTTCGGCCGATCAAGTACGAAGCATTCATTCTAAAAGCCATCACATAATTTTTTTTAGATTTCTTTTCGTACAGTTCGTTTATAGAAAATTTTTAGCAGGCTGACCAATAAGACGAAAGCCATCAAAAATGGTTGGGTTCTCTTAAGGTCTGTGTAGGGATCTTCGCGGGCATATTTTTTTTTTTGCAATTAGATAAATAATGCAGGGGAAACCTCGAAGTAATTCAAATGCAGTAAGCGGAAGTAAATGCGTTAGCGAACGCATGAATGCCCAAATTTGGAATGCATTGTGTTACAATTTCATGCGTCGAGTGTACGTGTGCATAGCAATTATAAAATTATTTTTTTCCCCTGAAAAGAACAAAAGAGCTTTTTTTCAAGTGCGCACAATATTTATTTATTTGTTTTATTTTTTTCACCCAAGACCAACTTTATTAGTTTTATAAATATTATTATGATTAGAATTAAACGTGAAATATAGATGCACTGGAATGAAAACCAGCATGGATGGCAGAGAGAAATGAAATCCAAAGGGAATAATGCTCCTGAAATGGATATATTCTATACCCAAAAAGATAAACGCTATAGAAAGAGAACAAGGAAGCAAAATGAACACGCACAAAAAAAAGAAAACAGAACGATAATGGTATGAAAGATTGGTTGGTACTTTAGAATTGAATAACTAAAAAAAATAACCGTAAGCAACACAAATTATAGCGGGAAAACTTGTGAGAATGAAAGAAGAAATGAAATGAACACAAGAAAACGTCGGACGTTATCATCATTTCTCAACTGAGACGGTACTCTTTTGGTACTTTGACATAGTAGCTTTGCATAACTCTGGTTAGAGCATCCATCAACCTATTCCATTCCAAGATTCTAACATCCTTATCAAAACCTCTAGGCTTTCTAGTTTTGTAGGACATTATTCTCTGAGCCAGTTGCTGCTTGCAGTCATCATCTGTCTTTGGTTCAATATGCGGCGACCCAGAATCCAATGGGAAAGGAGATGTTGTGGAAACAGAATTTCTGGAACCTGGAGATGAGCTTGCGGAGATATCCTTTTTAGAATTTATGGACTTCGACCAGAATGGGAGGAGATTCGATCTCACTCTTCCTCTTTCTCTTCTCTTCTGATCATTCGGCGTTGTTGATCCCCAATCATAAATCATGAGCTCAACAATGTGAATAACTTCAACACTTGTAATATAGAAGCGTTTATGTGAGTTGTCAAGACCTTGGTCATCCGGCGCACATTGACATTGCAAACATGAAACCTCTATTGATTGTGGAGCTGCATCTATAGAACTACATGATCTTTTATCCGACATCATTAATTCAGAAGATTCATGTTCCGTATCGACAATACTAAAATGAAGCTGAAACTTGTTCAGATCTTTAAACTTTTCAATCCGAACGATCCGCCTCATCTCTAATTGTTCTGTATGCGTCCATGGTGTCAGACACAAAGTTTTATAGTCAGAGCCAGTAGAGGATAAATCACACTCTAGGTAGTTATATTCTGGATCGTATAGGGCCGCCTGTGTAGACTTTTTGTGTGACTTTGGACCAAAGTCTTTCTTCCTTACTAATGGAAAACCATCAGTTAAAGGTTGATTAATAAAACCAGAAAGTGGGACATCCACAGGAGTTGAGAAAGTCGTGTACGACAAAAGACTGTTCTCATGTGTTGGAAGAATCGTGGATGACGAAGCGGTATCACTTATTCCATAAGCATTTGTAGGATCAGACGGGTTGGCAGTTGTCGTTTGGGAAGGTTCCATAGGCGGGAGTAGATTTGAAAGTGAAAACGTGTCTAGTATACCAAGAGATGAGGATTTCAAATCAGGAGTCATAGAACGTGGGGGAGCACAAGCGGAAGCAGGTGGAAACATATCAGGACGTGAATATTCATAAAGCTGAGTCTGGCTTTCATTAGCATTAACTTTATTGGTCAATGAACTGTCATCATCCTTGAGAATACTATGGTAGCTGTTGGGGATTTTAGAATAGCATGATGAAGAAAGACGACGCCTCTTGCTATTCATACAGAGGGCACGAAAGCCCTTCTTTTTTGGCAAGGACGAGTCTTGCGTACTCGGACAGAAGATGAAGCTGTCAAACGGGACAAAGTCCGAATTAAAAGTAAACGGATCGGAGCTTATTGCAGTGTTAACAGATAAAGGTGAGTTGCCTTGGAAATTATCGTTAGATTGAAACGTTTTCTTTTTTTCTTTGATTAACTCGAGAACAAGGATTCACCTTATCAGTATTTTTGGAAAGAAGAAATGAGTCTTCCAAAACAAACAAAAGAAAGCAAAAAATATGAAAAGCAAAATATGAGACAGAGAGGAGGATAAATGTGGCAACCAAATGATCAAATGATTGAATATATTATTTTGGCGGAGAGCTTGATTTTTATATTCTTTTGATTTTCGCTTAAAGGTATATGAGTATTTTTGGTACTTCTCAATGCTTTGCCGTCTCTTCCCAAACTTATTCGGCTTTTTGCACACTTTGCTTTCAAGATTGGCAAATGTGATTAAACAATTTTCAAAGGTGTGATACAACAAGAACAGAGGGAAGTGAAATACAAGCCACCGGTAAACCACTGACAGTTGTAAAATATGGCAGAGGATTCCTTTAAATACAGTGCAGACGAAAATTTTGAGATGTCGGCCATTATGACAAAGAAAAGCACGGGAAAAATAAAAGAAGACTAAGAAAATAATATGATGGGAAAAACAAGGCAGAAGCCGGGAAAATCTTTCATTGTAGAACAATCGCTGCCTTGAAAGGAGAAGTGCGAGAAGTAGAATGTCGAAGTAAGTAAAAAAGAAATAAGAAGTACGAGTACAGGTGGGAAGACTTCCCATGCTTAATTTTTTAAAGAAATAATTAGAGTTCTTATGCAATGGAAAACAAAGAGCGCTTAACAAACAAAAAGCACACGAGAATTTTTTCCTAGATAGGTTTGTTTGCTATTTCGATTGGAGTTCTGGAACTGGGTAATTCCAATAGGGGTGGTTCGAGAAAAAGAAAAGGAAGGAGAGAGTTCAAGGGGAGGGGAAAATGTAAAATAAAGGGGGAAAAAATAAAATGAAGTAGAATGAAAATGGGAATAGAAAAATAAAGCAAGAAATGGAAATCCATCTACGGCTGCGTTAACGCTATGGAAGTTCTTTTTTTGATTCCTTTACTTACGCCATAATTCAGAGACGCTATTTCCAATTTTCCATTTCCGAGTTTTTTTTTTTTTTTTTTTGAAATCGCCTTGCAAAGCTTTATGAGCAAAGAAAGTTCTGAGATAGCAGACTGTGCCAAATTCGTATCGTCATATGATATGGTTATTCAATGCAGATTTTTGACGGAATCCGGAAATAAAACTGAAAATGACATATGAGGGAAAATGTCAAAGTAGCAATAGAACTTGAGCAAGGAGTAATCAGCACTACAATTTAATTCTAGTATTTTCTTGACCAAAAAAATAATAAGCGACCTTGAGGACAGTACACTATTTTTAAAACTTTTTCCGCCAAATTTGCAGAAAATCAAACAATTATCATGAGAGAATTAGGTGATCTTCAGAAAATTTACAGGGCATATAGTCTCTGAAACTACATGGACAATCAAGCAGTAAATAATTGAGTCTCAATCATATATTGCTGATGGACTCTTTTTTTTTCATCGTACAACACAAATAGAAATAGTAACACTGCCCATGTGTACGAATCAAGACTGACAGAATTACATCACCTGCATTTTTTTCCCCATGCCATAGTGCTCTTTTTTCCATATCCCGGAGCCGGTACATTGTTGAAATGGAAATCTCGCGTTACAAAAGTCCACTTATTCATTTCGGCATGTTTTCCATGCGTTTTTAGGCTTCTATAACATTCTGACTACCTCTTGTTGCTCTTCCAGATTTTATTTTATTTTTTTTTCTTTTCCACCTCTACGAATTATTTTTCCCTGTTATTTTTTTATTTCCGTAACCATCGTACCGAATGTGTAAGGTACTCAATAGTGGAGCACTTATTTCCAGTGGTTCATCAATAATCAAATTTCAGAAATCTTATCTTTGAGAGCAAAGAAAAGAATACTTTTTTTTCACATTCTTCGATCGTGATATATTTTCTGGAATTTCAGCACTGTAAGGACTGTAAGGATACCATAATTCATATTTACTTCTCTAGTTGTATTCATCAATATGAAAATGGTTGCTTATTAACTGACACGAGGCTTGTTCTGGCCTTTTTACGTACTTTGAGAAGTGTTGGAATTGAGGGACAATAATTCTAGTTACGATTCTAGCTACGCCTCTTCCTTTATTCTTCACTTTTTTTTACATAATAGGCATTAATAACAATGCGGCGGCATCTCTGATGTGGTACAAAATCGAGATTTTTACTTGATGCCGGTAAGGGAATCCGATTTTCGGACTCTACCATTTTTTCTTTAATTGCTTCATTTAATGAGGCCATTATCATTCCAATTATCAATACTGTGGTGCTTCTTTAATCCTATGTTTTTGCTAATCTTTTTGTATCTCATTTTCGCTTTTGTACGAAGAGTATCAAATATCAACCAGGTACTACTAATTTCTGCAGCAAATATCTTCAATATATTTGGGTATGCGCCACAAATGCGACTGAGCTCCACTGATGTTTACATTCACCGGATGAGGCGTTTTTTTATTTTTAATTTTTTTTTTCTTCGTAGATGCTGGCTTTAATTTATCGTGACTGAATTTTACTGATTCATGTTTGAAGAAATGAAATTTAGGGGGTACCTGCGTAAAGATTAGCCTACACATACACAATGGTAGGCGAAAACCTGCTTGGGGTACCATTGAAGCGTACAGATAAAGTTGATCTATGCAAGGAACTCACAAGTGTTATTCAGAATGAATTTTACCAACCTCCTTCAAATTTCACGGATGACCTTCAAATAATCAATGAGTTAAGGAGATACACAGAGGAGGAACAGCCAAATTTGAAGACAATCACTGCGTTGAAGAGCTATTACATTCAGATAAGTGCTCTATCTCAAAAGCTCCCCCAAGACAGTTTGCAATTTGCATGGTATCCGATATTTGACACGGACGGCTTAAAGGGGAAACCGTTTGTAAGTCGATCATTCTTATACGAGAGGTGTTGCGTACTCTTTTTACTAGGTGGAATGTATTCGCAGTTGGCGTTAGTTCAAAATAGAATGACATCGGATGGGTTAAAGAAGGCAGGAATCTATTTTCAGTATGCTGCTGGCTGTTTCCAGGTTTTGACTGAGGATCAGTTTGCACCGTCACTAGATGCATTACCGGGTGATTTGCGTACAGATACACTTTCTGCACTAACTTATCTAATGCTGGCTTCAGCCCAGGAGATATACTGGTTAAAGGCTGTGACAGATGCATTAAAAGATACGGTTGTGGCCAAACTTTCGATGCAGACAAGTTCTTTTTATGAAAGCACGGCTTTAGTTATGCGGAAGGCAGGCGTATTTCCATCCGAATGGATCTCATTCTGCAGGGTTAAATCGCTTCATTTTAAAGCAGCAACGTTAAACAGACTGGCAACGCATCTAACTTCCAAAGAACAGTATGGTGAAGCTCTTAGCAGGCTAAGAAGTAGTTCCAGGATAGCTGGTGAGGCTTTGAAGATAAAGATAACAAACGAACAGGTGCTGAAAGATTTGACGGATCTCAACAAAGTGGTTCAAGAAGAACTTTCAAAAGCAGAACGAGAAAACGATCTTATTTATTTACAGGATGTTCCAAATGAGAAATCACTGCCGGAACCGGCAAAAGCGAATCTTGTAAAGCCATTAGTTTCTTCTGGAATAATACACCCTGTAAAAGCTTTAAGTGAGAGTGCTGAATACGGCAAGCCACTTTTCAAGTCTCTTATACCATACTTTGTTGTAGAGATGGCTGCTGGATTCAAAGAGAAGTGTATCACTTATATAAATTCAAATGTGAAAGGGCCACTTAGTGTGGCTACAAAGCAACTTGACGATATGATGGAGTCGCTGAATATTGAATATTCCATAGAGGCGATCATGAAACCGCAAAGAGTACCGGAAACGATTATGAAATATAGAGAAAACATTACCGATATGGGTGGTGCCTCAAGGCTTGATGAAATGTTGAGCCAGCTGAATAGTCTAAAGTTGAGATGCCTTACGGAGTTGGATTCAAATTGGAGAAAATTTAATGAAGCCAATGAGGAAGATAAAAGTCTTCGGGTGATGTACGGGGAAAAACGCTGGACGTTGCAACCATTAAAAGAGGAGGCAAACGATATTTTGAGCGGGTTTAAGCAGTTTGAGCAGTACTTGAGAGAATCCACGAAGGGAGATGAAACAATTGAGCAACAACTAGAAGAACTACGACCATTTCTAGGTGTTTATACCGATGAAGACGCGCTTAGGCAATTTATTCCGGCTGAGAAAGTGTTGGACCTCAATCCACAGTTTTGTGAGTTGGTAATGAAGATGAAGAACATTCTCAAGGAGATTGACACACTGAAAACAGAGAGATTCAAGCTGCTAGAGAATGTGGAAACAAAACTGGATCACGTGAGTGTTTTACCGGACGTTATAAAGAAATATAACGAAGTGCAGAAGCAGGGAGAAGGTGATGTTAACGCCGAACAACTGTCTCCCGTAGTTGAAATGGAAATAACTAAGTTCAAAGATGATCTTTTGGCCGTGAGAAACTCAATTCAGCGCCAACATCAGCTGCTGAACGAGTTACAGAAGAGAAATATAGAATACATGGAACAGAAACGCCGCTTACGAGTTTCTCCAGAGAGAGAGCAAGCATTAGATGTGCTCAGCAAAACGTATCATGGATTTTGTGAAGTTATCGGGAACATAAAGCAGGGATATGAGTTCTACAATGATTTTTCGACACGTCTTGGGCTGAAGCATGAGGAACTGGAGCAGCATTTGGAAGAAAGATATACAGCAATGAAACAGTTACAACGAGCATTAGACGAACAGGATAGGCAGTTTGGTGGAATGTAAAAGGAGAAATAGTACAGTGCCGGCACAAATCCTTAGACTGATAGATATGAGTTACATATACAAGCAGAGAATCACCACACAGGAAAGTTGATCGGCGAGGCAAATCAATAAATCAACAATGACATTCTTATTTTACGTAATAAAGCACCGGATCCAGTAATCAGTATCTAAATGACACTAAAACTATGTAAGAAGGCTTAATTGAAGTGAGCATCACTTTCAAAGATGTTGACACCCCAGTCCGGAGAAACAAACCGCTTATGGATGGTCTTGTACAGTTCACCGACAGCTTTAAAGTCCTCATCAGCAAGTTCAACGACTTTTCTGTTGGATGCAATCCTGATCGGGTTCACAGACTTTGGAATAACGACAATTCCACGCTGAACATCCCAACTCAAAATGATAGTGGCAGGGGAAACATCATACTTAGCAGCAATTGTGCGAAGAGTCGAATCTTTCAATAAAGGAGCACCGGATGAGCCCAAAGGTGAGTATGCCTCAACAACAATTCCTTTAGAAGTGCAGAAATCCACCAATTCACGCTGTGGGAGGTAAGGATGTAGCTCGACTTGGAGGCAGGCTGGGACTGTGTGAACATCCTTGTCATTCAAAAGAGCCTCAATCTTTGGAATATTGAAGTTAGAAATACCAATTGCCCTGGTAAGTTTCAAGTCCACAAGCTTTTGCATTGCCTTGTAGGTGTCAACGTAACTCCATTCATCGAATGGAAGCAGAGCACGGCCTCCATCTGGTCTCCTTGGGAACAATTCGGTCTTACTTGGAGCCATTGCTGCAGGCCAGTGCATTAAGTAAAGATCAATGTAATCAAGACCAAGTCTCTTCAAAGAATCACGAATTGCCTCCTCTGGATCCTCGAACTCCGTGCACCACAACTTTGTCGTGACAAAAAGATCCGAACGTGGAACTTTTGACTCTTTCAAGAAGTCGTTGATGGCCTTTCCAACCCATTCCTCATTACCATAAACCCGGGCGGTGTCAATATGCCTGTATCCACTTTGCAAAGCTGCCTTCACTGAGGCGTAACATTGATCACCGGGGGATTTCCACGTTCCAAGTCCGATCTGTGGGATGTGTGCTCCTGTGTTGAGCGTGAGTGTTTTTGTACAGCTTTAAAATGTATAATTGTTAGTATCACATTGAATATCAAGTAGACACTTATAAAGTGACGATGCTATACTTACTTGTTAGGAGTGACCATTCTTGAAGATGCAATTCCTTTTCTTTATTTTTTCCATTGATATCAGCTCTGACTCCCTTTCTGTTTAGTTCCCTTAGACTGCCCTTACGTGTTCACAAGGTAAAAATTCAAATGCCTGAGGCCGCTTTTATATAACCAATGCTTTTTTTTTTTCTTCTTTCTCGAACTCACACATTTTCGGATACCAGATTAATAATATCCTGGTGTCTTATCTTGGCAAGGGTAGCACCATAATGGGTGGAGTTTTTCCGCGATATTCCACTAGTACGACCATAAATGCGGAGAAGAAAGAGGGGCTAAAAAAAAAAAAAACTGTAAAAAAGTCGAGGTTCCCCCATCTCATCTACTGAAAAGTTTTCGAAACAATCTATCAAAGAAAAACGTTGACATATCTTCTTAGCGGCTAATCAGGTGCCTATATTGGACAATGCATTAAATATTATAACTATTCTATAAAAATTCTATCGTGACGTACATGACTTTCAAGCTTCCCGATCCGGAATCCCCTGCTTGTCCCATATCGCCACAATCTGCTCTCCATAGCCAACAATCGGCTCAAAATCCCTATAAAGAAGTCCTGTATTGTCTCTAAAATGGTCCACCAAGACATCTACAAGTTCCAAAGAGTCCAAAGTGCATTTGCTAACTTTGTAGTCATGTGTATTGTCTGATTCATAAAGCTGAGTGTAGATGCGACTGAAATGTTCTTTATACTTACTAATTACCAACTTTTCATCTGCCTGTGTTTCAGTTTCTTGATCCAGTGAAAAAATAGAGTTAAGACCACGGACAAGCATTTTCTGACCCCCTGAACCTTTTGCGAAAGTTGGAATATTCTCGTTCGAAGAAACTGGAAGATAGTACTTCTGGTATAAATCAGCAACCTGGCCGATTTTGTACCTATCCCAACGAAAGATATCCTTTGGTTTCGAATGGAACTGAATCTCGGCCTGCACAGCCACAGGATTAACCAACGTATTAAATCTTTCAGGGTCATTTCTATGCTCCGTGTATAGGAACAGCCACTTTCCATACATATTTGGAGAATGCTGAAAAAATATACGGACAGCAACAATTAAGATCCCGATTAACTTGAGCTCCGGGTGGAGTTCTTCTTGATCAAACTTCATACTAACCGAGGCCCGTGAAATGATCTCTGAAACAAGTTGGATAAGCTCAAGTGGTAAATACATATTAAGCACCAGGCGGACCAAAAGAGGCTGATAATTCAACTTGATCTGAGACAATTCCGAGCGGTGCTTGACAAAGCGATTCACATATCTATATTTGAAGAAGCTGGCCCGGAAATTTAAGTTGAATTTGAATTTTGTATGTGAAGTGGGGGGTATTCTTCTAAAAATACTCGCGGGAAGACAATCTATCGCCTTATTGCATGGTATCAACTCCAAATTAACAGCATTTAGAAAATCAGTAAGATAAACTGGCGTAGTAACCTTGCAGAGTGCAATATAGCATATTTCCAAAAGAACTGCAATGTTTATTGCGAATTTAAAACCTGCCGAGGTCTGATCTTTATATGACTCGGCAAGTAATCGACTCCAGTATAGTTTAACAAATGAAATGTAAAGATCAGAGTCAAGTCCATATATATCAATCACAGCACGAGCCTGCTTTGATAATATGATCTGCATTGATCGTAACATAAGCACATTGAGCTCAGAACCATACAAAAATCCAGTATTTGCATTATCCATCATTTTTTGTGCGATCCTATGTCTAGCCGTGGTTTGCGATAAGCCAACAACATTGTTGAGTCTCCTTGTCATCCGTCCACTAGCCAAAGACTCCATATTCTCTTCCTCATCATTAAATTCTAATGCATATTCATTAACATGGCCAAACTGGCAAACCATCCGACCGTTGATTGTTCGCCATAATCTGGATGGACAATTGTCAACACCACAAACGGGTCCTCGTCGAAACCCAGATGTACTCATATTGCCACTTTGCAGTGTGATTGACCTCTGATTAGACTTGCTTTAGTGTAAATGACTTGTTAAACTGCAGTACACTTACTGGAGTGCAGAATTTTCATGGCGGTGCAAAATGAAGAAAAAGTGCGTACACAAACAAGCCAACATCCTTACACTAGTTTGGATCATCAGTACCTGCTAGATCTGCATTTTAACTAATATGGTCATAGTATGGGAGCAGCGGAAAGAAAAGCATCACTTCAACTTGCGGCAATTTGTTGTCTGGCTTTTTTTTTGAAAAAACTGGTTGAGAAATGGTTACACGATTTCCGAAAATTCGATTACTGATCTCAGTGTTACCAGAATGGAAATAATATTTGCACAGCCATGTTCACGGCCATAAGAAATAAACGGAAATATCAATATTACCAAACACAGATAATTTGAAAGACGATAAAGCTTTGGGTTGAGTTAGCCATATTTGAATCCAAAATTGTATTGCTGTTATTGCATTGTTATTGAAGAAAATGATTCGACTGTATGTGTAGCCACAATTATGTCCAACAAAGTTTGACTATACAACATGCACAAAACCATATTACACCAAACGTAAATGCAACACTTATTATTCTATATATTGTGTGCTTGATTTTGTTGTATCAAGAACCTTACAGAAGAGAGTAAATGTGGAACAGTTCACAACAGTTGCTGAAATGAGATACATTTTATACCCTAGCTTAAATCCAGGATCATAATTATTCAAGCTTGCAAAATTCTGTGTTTATCATTATAACCTTGCTAACCCTAAGAACATACCAATAATTGCATTAAAAAGGCATTTTAACAAGAATGCAGTATTGCAATACTTATAATTTGTTGCTTCCACGAGGATAACTTCTGTTGAAAAAATAGTTCAAGATTTTCAATATCCCTATACTTCGGGTGTTGGGAAACAGGGCCATGATACATTCAAAGGGGAAAACTATATTACAGAGTATTGTAAACATGCAAATACCTTCGTAATGTTCGTCCAAAGTAGAAACCTATCATTTCTTTTAATAGTTATTAATCATCATACTCAAGATCAGATTTCACAGGGTGTGGTTATCGATTCGAATCCAGCCTCGCGAAATGTTTTTCACTTCTACCTTTTTTTTCAGCAGTTATTCCGATTTACATGAATCTGAACAACTGCAAACAGTTTAGAAGTTGAAACTTGTCGCTTTTCTGATCATACAAGAATATTGAAAATTACATACTTCAAATCAGTACTAAGGTTAAGATATTTGATCCCAAAAACAAAAACAAAAACAGATAGAAAAAGTTCTTTTGCTGAAAATAATATCAGTACTGTGTTTCATTCCTATTGACAACAAGCATCATTTTCCAACATCGGTAGCAATAATATAAATTTTTTGTCAAATGGAGGATTACAATTTAGATGATGACTTGGCAATTTTGAATAATGGATCGATGTTCCCACCCAAAATGAGAAAGTACTGGAGAAATAGGTATCGTATCTTTTCTAAGTATGATGAAGGAGTGATTATGACTAAAGAGCTCTGGTACAGTGTTACACCTGAAGACGTTTCTAGATTCATTGCGAAATTTCTTCGGAAGTCAATGAAGAATCCAAATAGTCGAATTCTCGATCTCTGTTGCGGAGGAGGAGGAGATACGATACAGTTTTTAAGATTATTTTCGCACGTTTATGGCATAGATAACAAGCAAATACATTTGGACTGTACTTTGAATAACTCAAGTGTCTACCTTACTCCCAGTTATATAGAGAAGAGACTTAAATTATTGAGATGTGATTGGAGCTATTCAGTAGAAGCGGCAGAGTTTATTGCAAGCAAGAAAAAGATAAACGAGGAAATGAATCCAGAACTTATCAATTGTATTAAGACAATCACCTATCTCATTGAGGAACATTTAGATATAGTTTACAGCTCTCCACCATGGGGTGGTCCTTCGTATTCGGACAATGGTAGTTTTAATCTTGATGATTTGCGGCCTTTCGGACTGGAGAAGTTCTTGAGGAGTATTCTGCCCATCTGCAATAACATCGCAGTGTTTTTACCGAGAAACTCAGATCTAGCTCAGCTAAAAAGCACAAGTATTGCTGTATTTGGGCCGAATTTCAAGCTTCGTGTGCTAAAGATTTCTACAAATGGACACTTGAAAGGTCTACTGTGCTGCTGGGGTGATGCTTTCACAGGTATAGCTCTGCCAGATGCTGCTGGGGATAATTGCTAAAGCAATCCTATCTTTTAACAGAATAGTAGAATCAGAATTTGTGATAACTTACAGAATGCTGAAGGATTATGGGTTCACAGTATTTTAGAATGGCTTGAATCAAACTTACGTGTGGAAGATATTGCCTCTATAATGGTTGTTTGATTTGTTATGTGATGGGCTTTGCTTTTATGTTGAGAGCTCCATTAACTAATATTAGGCTTTTATTAAGCCCACGGTAATATATTCATGCCGAGCTTGGAAATTTAGAGCTAGTTGATACATCTAGTATAGACAATTGACTTTGCACTCACATGCTATTAGACATATTATTAGACAATATAACTGGCCTAATATTGATTATCCGGCATTACCATTATTGATAATGGCCTCGGTCTAACTTGGGCGAAACTTACACAAAAAATTAGCATCATACATTTGTGTAACATGTTTACTTTAACTACATATAATCTTTACTTAATAGATCCATATTTTAAAAAATGGCCTAATGCAGTAAAACCATTTTAGACTGCACTAAAACAGAAATACTACTAATCGGCGTTACATTGTAATGCCAAGTTTGACACAACAAAATAATTATTTTTTCTGGTAAGACTACCTCAATTTGCTATAAACAGCTATATCTTGCAAATGTGAAATTAAGCGCTTTTAATAGCACTTATCTTTCATATTAATTCAGCAGAAGTTTGGCAGTCTTTTGAGTTAAAGTATAACTCCATCTGGAGATCATTGTTGATAATTACTAATGACCAGGTTTGACAAGTTCATAAATATTATTCAATCTGTTGACAATAAGATTAATTTTATATACAACAAGATGAAACCATGGATCTTATTTAAAAAACATAATAATTTGATGCAAATACAATTACAGCTTTGTTGGGATTTTCCATAACGAGTACACGATTATCTCAATGCAGAGAACAGGAGCAAATGACATCCCTACACCTCTGTTGTGATTTTCTTTTTTTTTTCGAACTGATCAATGTTGTCTTTGTATCACAATACGATAAGTTAGGTCAACAACTGCATATTTCATCGGGTATACTTTCCTTTACGGTTAACAAGTTTTGACAAAATGCAATCCTTCAATCCAATCAGGATGGTGATGCTTGGCGCACCTGGAGCTGGAAAAGGAACACTTTCCAGAAGACTTCTTGCCAAAATAAGCCAACTTAGCTCAATTTCTACAGGTGATCTTTTACGTGCACAAATTGCTAAGAATACGGACATAGGCAAAACAGCTTCCGGCTATATCAAAAGCGGAAAGCTTCTCCCGGACACGTTCATGGCAAATTTGCTAACGGCTGAACTATCAAAGAAAAATTGGCTTAACGAAAAAGCATCATTTCTTTTGGATGGCTTTCCAAGAACTGCTGGTCAAGCGGAGCAGCTCAGCAAAGCCTTGAACCCTCATAAAGCCAATATAAACTTAGTACTGGAGCTTGATGTTCCACCGGAAGTGATTTTAGATAGAATTGCAAATAGATGGATACATCCGGGATCAGGAAGAGTGTACAATTTAAGGTATAATCCACCAAAGGTGCCATTCAAGGATGATGTCACGGGAGAGCCTTTAGCAAAAAGAGCTGATGATAATCCAGAAACATTCAAAGTGAGGCTTTCGCAATATTTCGAGGAACTCAAGCCGATTAAGCAGTTTTATGCTAAAGAAGGTGTTTTGAGGACGTTATCTGGAGAGACTTCAGACATTATATTCCCTAAAATGCTTAAGCTAGTTGAAGATGAATTCGAAAGACATTAGGAGTGTTAAGTTGCTTTGTTATAATGAACTGATGCATATATAGAATAGACTTAATGATGGAATTTGGCGCTGGTATGCATGCCTTGTTTTGTTTTAATTATTTTGATTATTTTGCTTATTATTTCACTTTTTTCATCCATAATTTATTCCCTATTTATTTTCTCAATTTGAAATTCATTGAACAGAAAAGCTGCCAAGCCAACGCTTATTTCTGCATTTCTGAATAAAGTTTTACAATGAAATCCATGTACAGGTATAAGGTCAGAATGAATAAAATGACAACAAAAAGCATGTCTTACAGATAATACGAGGGTCATGTTATTTAAATTTATTTTTGAAATATAAATATGTTGCCAACTTACATGAGAGGCTGATGATAAAACAAATAAATCCTGCAAGTGCAGCCAGTAGGGCTCCGAGCTATCTATTCATTCTATTTTTTTTTTTTTTTTTTACTTTCCCCCAACATACATTTTCCTCCTCCTCGTTTTGCATAATTTTATTTTCATTATTATTTTTTTTAGTTCATTCCATAATTTAGTTCATTCCGCACACTACCGCTAGTAGTGTCAGCTAGGATTTGAACAAGCATCAAACGCAAAACGCAGATAAATACAGATCATCGAGAAAGAACCAGGAAAGGAACAAAATTTAACAAAGAAGGGAATTAGGCAAGAAAAAAATAGCCAGATCAAATCAAGGCGCAATCTCGGAAGTGTTCGGTTAGAGTAATAACAGCAGGATGAAAAATACAGCAAGAAAGCATTCAATACAAAAGGAAGGAAAGCGAGCAAAAAGAGTGAGGTCATCGCATGCATGTCTGGTATGCAGGCAGCGGAAAGTGAAGTGCGATGCGATGGAAAGATACCCCGAAAAATGTACAAACTGTGTGCAGTTCAACATTCCTCGGTGTGAGATACTACAGCCCAGAAAAAGACAGAGCAAGAAACTCGAGAAGTTTCTAAGGGAGCATGATCTTTTTATAGGTTCGAAGGTGAAGCAGGAGCGGCTGGAAGACGCGGGTTCTCCTGAGAGCAGAAATATTACAGATGGCAAGTTTCAGCGGGAGGTAAAGGTGGAAAATTCACCAAATGAGCAAAATTCCAACATACTGCAATCAAAGCCGGAAATGGTGATGGAGGATCCACAGAAATTCGTCCCAGAGGTGAGTGCCATAGTGCTCAACCCGGATACAGTGTTGAAAAAGGTGCTTGGGTCGGATCCAACACCAGAATATGTCGGTTTGACCGGTCCGGCACCTATAATCGAACAGATACTTCAGGAATATCTGGACGTGAGGCGTAAAACGATGGGGCAGAGGCCGAGGCTTGATGCCACGGAGTATGAGCAGCTTGTGAGGCTAGGGTGCTTCACTTTGCCCCGGGAAGACCTCTGCCACAAATACATAGAGGTGTATTTTAGAATTCTCCACTGGCAGCAACCGGTGCTTGACAAACGCAAGTTTCTTCACGATTACAAGAACCTCAGGGACCCGCCGAGCCTCCTTCTTTTGCAGGCCGTGCTCTTTGCAGGCTCGCGGTTTTACGAAGAGGATGATTGGAGCAAAGAGCAGATTGCTCGCCAGGATAGAATCAGTTACGTGTTGCACAGAAGAGCCCAGTCGTTGTACTCGGCTCGGTTGGAGGCTTCTTCGCTTCCGATGCTCCAGGCATTGATAATTTTTGGCAACTACTGGGACTCGGACTTCATCTCTGCGAAGAACAGCACGTTCTGCTACTTGAAAGTGGCAGTTTGTACGGCATACTCGATCGGCATCCACAAGAACAAGATGGTGAGGCGCAATAGCAAGCTCTTGAAGCGCATCTGGTGGGCCTTGTTCATGAAGGACACGTTTTCGTCGTTTGCGTTTGGTCGGCCGTGGTCGATCGACCTCAACCAGTGCGACGTCGACCTGCTCACCGAAGACGACATGCTCGAGGAAAGGAACACCGGAAAATCCGCCGTTAATTCCGGCGGAACCGATATGAGCGGCACACCTGACTCTTCATGGAGTGGCAGTAGTAACGATGGTGAATCTGCAACTGCAACCCATGTTCAGTCGTTGTACTTTGTGCACAGAGTTCGACTTGCGTGCGTAACAAGGCAGGTATCCGATATAATGCATGAGATGCACAAGCAGGCTTTGGCAGGCCACTCTTCGGCTTCTCTGCTTGCAGAATGCAACAATTTGCTCACAGGGTGGCTCCAACAGCTTCCCAAGTGCCTCGAGTTCACGTTTGACGACAGCTGCGTCAACAACTTCTACGCTGCATCTCTAGCACTAGAGTACTACTCGATCGTCTTGATCGTCTACAGGGGAAACATCGTCTACAAGTCCAAAGGTGGTGTTCTTGACACGGGCAGATACGATCTGGAACACTATCCATCATGGAGTATAACTTTCAAGGCGGCGCATCTCATCACTTACCTTGGCCAGTACTTGGAGAAGCAGCATTACTTGCAAATATACCACTGCTTTGTCGTGTACAGCATGGTTACCGCCGGAATTATGATGATCTGCCACCTGTACAACGAGGATAACAGCGTTTCCCAGGTTGCCGACACCGACATCCGGATTTGCCTCGATGTCATGAAGGCATCTTCGTCCAAATGGCCGATTTCCAGACTTGGCACTTTCTATCTTGACGCCATATACCACAACAAGCGCTTGCAGTGCACTGTGATCCGAGATATCCTCGAGGCTGCCAACAAGAGCACCTTTGTTGGCAAAGTGGAGCCTCATCTTGTCATGTTGGACAGCTCTGTCAAGAATTTCAACGCCGCAGGAAACCTTGCTGCGAACGTTAGTGCACAGAGATCCACTTCATATACTTCATCTTCTGCAACAACGCACAGCCCTTCCCCGCAGCAGGAAAACGGCAATCAGAAGTATCCAGCCTCAAGATCTTCAACTCCCGGTGAGGAAATGCACCAGAAAATGGCCAACACTTCTGCAAAATCAATCATGTACGAAGATGGGGGTCCGTCTGCCTCGGAAATTCTAATGCCAACAATTCCTCAAAGGCCAACCGCCCGTGGATGGGATAGTGGCAAGGATGAAAGAAGAGCTTCCGACTACAGCTCGCTTGGAAAGCTTGCTGAGGCTGCATCTGCCATGAGTGCAAATACAAATATGAGCACAGAGCTAATTCCACAGAAGCAGGCAGAAATTCGGCAGAATACAAACGGTAACGGCAACAATTCCGGGACCCAGAACTCACTATTCTCGGCGATGAACTTTCCTGGTGTACGGAATACATTCCCGGAGGTGGTTAAGGACAATTGGCGGCCGAAGTTTGACACTTCATCGTTTCCAACTGACACATTCAACTTTGACAACTCCAGCAACATGATTGACGATTTCTTTGATTACTTAGGAGGAACCAACATTGGCCTGCTCGGATAGACACGGATTTTTACTTTAACCTTAATTATTAATAATGTATTATAGTTTTCTCGGGTTTTTAATTTTAGTAAATGCTTTGGAAGCTGGCCCAGCTTTGTCTGGTCAATTTGCCCAGCGTGTATTTTCTGTACGAAAAAAAAAAAAAAATAGTAATACCGAAAACAGCGTTATGACGGATTTGGAAATCTCCAATCTAAATTTCATATCGTATCTAAACATGAACTATGCTTTTTCCCCGATTTCTATAGCTGGTCATATTGCTAGATATTAACATATAGGTATTTTCATCACAACCTTAAATTAAACAATTCACAAGATGATACTATTACAGCAAAGATCGCTTTATCTTATCAACCCTTTTAAAGCCAATACAAACACACTTCTGAAATGCTTAGGCCCTCGCTATTATAACATACGGCAGTTTGGAATTGCGCATGATAAGAATCAAAAATCGTTCATTGGACAGACGATGACATTTACAAGACTAAGTAAGCAGACTATTTTGCACGGCAAATTTGGTCAGATTAGATTGATATCGACGACAAATGTAAATGAACAGGGCAATGAGCACAATGATCCGTTTAATAGAAACGGTGATAAACAACCATCCAAGAATAGAAAAGACAAGAAAAGTAATCAAAATCCCAAAGATAAGAAGTCATTTTCAGAGATACTGGATCTATTAAGACTGACAAAACCAGAAATTCCAAAGTTTGCAATCGCAATGGTACTATTATGCATTTCTTCAGCGGTCAGCATGCTTTTCCCAACTATCATGGGAAAGATCATCGATACAGCAAATCCAGAAAAGACGGATGTGCCTGAAGGCGGCATTGAAAAGCAGACAAAGATATTTGGAATCCCAATGCCGTCGACAATTCACATTTTTTCCAAAGATGTTGCAACAAGTGTCTTTTACGGATCATTAGGAGTAATCTTTCTGATTGGTGCCGGAGCCAATTTCGGCCGAATTGTCTTGCTACGGACCATTGGTGAGCGGATCATGATGAATATGAGAGTCAACATCTTGGGTAAGATTCTTCTTCAGGATGCGAAATTCTGGGATTATCACAAAGCCGGAGATTTGATATCTCGACTAGTAAACGACTCGACTGTTGTTGCCAGGTCTGTTACACAGAATGTAAGCAATGGTATGCGGTCATTAATAAGTGGTTTTGTCGGTATGGGGATGATGATTGCCATTTCAGCTAAGCTTACGGCATACATGATGATTATTTTCCCAGTTTTGCTATTCATAGCGCTGGTGTTCGGTCGTAGAGTGAAACGAGTTTCACGAGACATTCAGTCACAGTTAGGAAGCCTTACAAAGGTGTGCGAGGAGCAATTCAACTTTGTGAAGACAATCCAGAGTTTCAACAACGAGAAATACGAGGTTGGGAAGTTTAAGAAGGAGGTAAAGAAATTATACAACTTGTCGATATTTGAGGGAAAGTTAAATGGAGTCTTCTACGGGACAAACGGGTTTATTGGAAACACGTTTCTCTTATTTATGCTCACGTTGGGAACATACATGGTGAGACAGGGTGATTTATCTCTTGGTGAGCTTTCTTCATATTTGATGTACACTACATACTCAGCAACAAGCGTGTACTCACTTTCGAACTTTTACTCAGAGCTAATGAAGGGAGTTGGTGCTTCGGGGCGAGTGTTCGAGCTTTTGAGATTGAAGCCCTCGATTGATCCCGAGGCAGGTCAAAATTTGAATGTTAACGGTGACATTATGCTAAAACACGTCCATTTCAAGTATCCAACAAGACCTCATGACGTGATCTTTCAGGATTTATCTCTCACAGTGAAAAAAGGGGATCACGTTTGTCTAGTTGGCCCGAGTGGTTGTGGAAAAAGTACAATTGCACAACTTCTTTTGAGATATTACTCAGCAGAGAGCGGATCTATCAGTGCAAACAAACACGCATTAAACGATGTTAACATAAAATGTTACCGAGAACAGGTTGGAGTCGTTGATCAAGAACCTACGCTGTTTTCTGGAACGATCAGAGAGAACTTAGCTTACGGAAGAAAGGATGTTTCAGACGAAGATATATGGAAAGTGTGCGATCTCGCTTATTGTAGCCACTTTATTCGGGAATTCCCAGAAGGATTGTATACGATTATTGGTTCAAAAGGTGCCCAATTAAGTGGAGGCCAGAAACAGCGTGTAGCTTTGGCAAGAGCCTTACTATTGGGTACAAAAATAGACGAGGATACGAAGCAGAAACTTATGGATAGGGAAGGGTCAAGATTGTTTGATTCTGAAGGAAGAACGCTTCTCGGACCAAGCATTCTACTTTTGGATGAGGCAACATCAGCATTGGATGCACATTCTGAAGATGCAATCAAGAATACGTTAAATCTTCGCAGTGAGGCCAATTTGACCACAATATCGATTGCCCACAGGGTGAGCACGATTAAGATGAGCAATATTGTTGTTGTCCTGGATTCCAACGGTAATATTGTTGAGCAAGGTGGATACTATGAGCTTACATCCAAACCAGATAGTGAGCTTAATAAGCTTTTGCGCAAGGATATGGAAAAAAGCAGCGTTGAAATTAAGGGGAAAAAGCAGAGTATAGAGGATTTATAGAGTATGTTACACAGTGTATTTAATGGTGGGAGTCACTGCTATCGACAATTTCCCACGCTATATATTTTGACAATCTAGGAGATACAAGAAGAACTGTATCATTACAGCCATCCTCGGAGAAACCGTGTGCAGTACTTTCACCATAGCTGGTATTGCAATCTCGCACACCATACATTAGAAGAGCAAACCAAGGCAACTCATTGCTTGATAGCAAATTTTGCAGTGTGGTGATTGTTAGTTCTGTGTCGATAAGGGCTCCTGAAAAATCAACCTTGAATAACTTCGCTTCACTTTTCTTTTCCAGCAGACTTTTGTAGCTTGAAATGTAATCGTCCGTACTATCGAATGGGAAAAGCTGCTGCCCGCCTATAGATGCATATGTGATCCATTCGAGAGTATCGGCAAGTGACGACATTCGATTTTCTTTATCAATTGATGATTTCCCGATAGGATCCACAAAAGCAGCATCGAGATCCGGAATATTGCACAATCCAAGGTCAATGGATCTGACATGACTCTGCTTTAACGTGCACGAGTCAACAAACCGCTCTAGAACTCGTTTGAGGTTCGGGGAATCACAATTTCCGCAAGATATAAAATACTTATCTTTGACATTTTTCATATTCTCTGCATACCAGAACAATCTGGCGGTGTTTTTATCGCGTTGCTTTAGCTGCTTATCCAATCCTTTGGTTAAGTCTATAGTAATGTCGTGAAATTGTTGATGAACAACGTTATTTCCCTGTGAAACCTGCGATTTCTTACCTTCAAAGCCAGACGACTGGTATGTGGGCTGTGTCAAACGCAAGTGTAATTGTCCTTTCGCTAAGCATAAAGTATCCTCATGTGTGATATCCCGATCAAGAAGTACCAGCTTTAAATATGGAATCGATGGTCCATCATCAGTTTCCAAATTTTCAACGGCAAGGAGGAACTGAAGTACATTGTTCAAAGAAGCTTGTACCAAATAACCTGAACATAGCTCCTTATTTATTCCGTTTTTGTAGTGCGACGACTGCGTAAACTGCTTAGGAAACAATGCCGTCAGCTTACATATAAAATTATGCTGCTCTATACAATCGATTAATGCAGATGCATCGGATGGTAATGTGCCAATGTGAAGATGACAATGGGAAGGTTTCATTTGTCTATTATGAAATTCAATTTATTGAATGGTATGCCAAGCAAAGACGATGATGTATATATGCAATGCATGCACATGTACCTTCTATGAATATGTCTCAACAGAAACAAGAACAAATTCTGAAACCACGTAATCGTCTTCTAGCTTTAAACGAGGGGCCTGCACAATATTCGGCTTAAATTGGGGATGATATTGGCTCTAGTCTGGGGCTTCATATGGATAAGATTCAGAAGAAGTGAAGGTGAAGAAATTTCGATTCGCTAAAATGTGGCACGTGACTTGGGGTGAAATCGCGAAGTTATCGTCTACAAACTGAGATATATCATTTTGTGATAAGGATAAGTGAGAAAGAAGCTTAAGTTTAAGTTGCATCGATGTTTGAAAACAGTGGCATTGTAAGAGATAGCCTGATACAAGGTTGAAGAATTCAAAATAAACAGAGAGAACTGAAAATTGCCGAAAAAAAGTATCACCTGCTTTAATCGTATATGCGAAAACTGTGGATCGAAGATGCAAACAATAGTATTAGACGCCAGAAAAGAACGGCCAATTATAATGGGTATTTTTGCCAAACGGTGGACATTTGTTTAGGAGGGGGAAAATGGCAGGGTTATTGTATAGATTGGCACATTTTCTTAACAGCCTTGGCTTATTTTTTGTGGGTGAATCATCAAGTAGCATTTATACATTTATTAAGGACTTGTAAGGCAGATATAGGGGAATCTTACATCCGAGAAAAACACACAGTACATGCAGAATTATGAGCAAAAACGAAATAAAATGAGAAACCAAAATTATTCTTTTTGCGTGTAACAGTGGGGGATACGTGAGCTTGTATTTCACAATGATATTACAAGCCACATACATAATTGCGTAAGCATTATCAATAGTCTGGCAAGCTCTCTCACATGCTTGTCCGATTTTTGATTTTTTGGGTATATATAATTTTCTCCGATTTTTTTACAGTGACTAACTATTTTTTTCTCGCACTTTTTCTCCAGTTATTCCTTTTTTTTTTTTTTTTTTCGTTCATCCTTATCCGAATCTGCTGACTTGCATATCTGATTTTTCACTTTCACACACCAGGCTTATACCGTGAGCATAATCTTCACGCGGATCGTTCATTCAACTGACACAGATCTGGCAGAAAACAAGCTGGACACGGGTGTAACTTATTTCTGGTGGCAAAAGCGCTAGATTCAAATACATAGAGCATACTGGCAGAGTCTAAACGAAGTCATTTGCAGGAGTCGTACAGAGCGAAACGGAAACAGCGTTTGTCGACAAAAGGACAACAAAGCACGTACAGCAGGCAGAGGCGAAAATCAAGAAAGGCTTTGTGGACAAGATTGGGGAAGCTTGCAGAGGTTTAAACAGTAAAAAGACACTTGAAAGTATACAGAAACACAGATCAAAGAATACGGGCGAGTCAGACATGGCATACAGAGAAGTCAATTTAGAGGAGGAGAATCCATTTTCAAAGCTTGTTACAGGGCAGACGATCGTGGAAATCCCGCGGTTCGAGTTGGAGTGTGGCGAAGTAATTACAAAAGTGCCTGTGGCGTATAAGACGTGGGGAAAACTCAATAAGGAAGGCAGTAACTGCATGATAATCACGCATGCACTCACCGGGTCGGCGGATGTGTCCGATTGGTGGGGGCCGTTGCTAGGCAAGGGCAAGGCTTTCGACCCAAGCAAGTTTTTCATCATCTGCCTAAATTCTTTGGGCTCTCCGTACGGTTCGGCATCACCTGTGACGACCGATTGGGAATACGGCGGCCGATATGGTCCCGAGTTCCCTCTGTGCACTATCCGGGATGATGTGCGGATCCACAAGCTGGTTCTAGACTCGTTGGGCGTGAAGAAAGTGCCGATTTGCATCGGTGGCTCGATGGGTGGAATGCTAGCCCTAGAATGGATGTTTGTAGACGATGGAAAATACGTAGAGAATGTGGTTGCACTCGCGACAAGTGCAAAACACTCTGCCTGGTGCATCTCCTGGGGAGAGGCCCAAAGGCAGTGCATCTACTCGGATCCCAAGTACAACGACGGCTATTATTTGCTGGACGACCCGCCTATAAACGGATTGGGGGCTGCCCGGATGGCTGCTTTGCTCACTTACCGGTCTCGCAACTCGTTTGAGTCCAGATTCGGTCGGCAGGCGCCAACTGAGAGGCAGAAGGCCAAGAGTCTTGGCAACAGCCGCCAAGAAACCGTTGAAAGCGACGAGTCGGCCATAGACGACCAATCTGCGGGCTCCAGTCTTGTCAGAGAGGAAAACTGGAAGGTGCACAACGATGGGTCTGCCAGAAAGAAGTCTTTTGAGGAGTATCACTCCAGGGCCCCGTCAACAGACACCGTGAATGTGATTTCTGCCCAGCAAAACGACACTTTGGGCACCAGCCCTGCTCTTGGCACCAACAAAACCAGCCCAACTGCCTCTTCCAGGTCTTCCCGCTCGTCTTCAGTGTCTGGGAGACGCCACAGAATGCCTAGACACTACTTTTCGGCCCAGTCGTACCTCCGGTACCAGGCAAACAAGTTTGTTGGCCGGTTCGATGCCAACTGCTATATTTCAATCACGCGAAAGCTTGACACACACGATGTTGGCCGTGACAGGCCTCAGTATGACAATGATGCAGCCAAGGCTCTCGAAAGCCGCAAGCAACCCACTATGGTGATCGGAATCTCATCGGACGCTCTTTTCACGCTCAGCGAGCAGATATTCATTGCAAAGCATCTCCAGAACTCGACAATCCACAAAATCAACTCGAATGAGGGCCATGATGCGTTTCTCTTGGAGTTCAAGGAGATAAACGGCCTTATTCTGGATTTCGAGAATAAGCACTTGAAGAATATCATGCAGGCCGAGGGAAATAACGAGGAGTGGGACGATGCCAACATCAACGACGGAAAGAAGGAGAGTGTGTTTGGTGAGGCTGAGGATGTGGCTAGTTGGTGATAAGGCGGTGGCACGCACGCCACATTTATATAGGCGGAGACGAACATTTGTACAAACAGCACAGGTATATACTAATGATAGAGCTTATGCAGTGTGTGAGGTAGGAGTTTTGGTTGGCTAGTGGGAAATGTAGATATACGAAGTAGTGATAAAATGTATGGCAGAATTTTGCATGGTAGTGGTTATGGAGTATGCAAAGGATAAATGCACAAGATGAAACGAATGCAGCGAAAAGAAATATGTAGATACAACAGTGGATAATGATATGTGGTGAAAGGGACATGACGCTGAACAGTGATGAAGAAAATAAGTATATGATGCAAAGCATATGGTGTACAAAGTATATAGAACAGTTCATATAGTATAAGAAGGAGTGACATAGAGTAAAAGTATACAGAATAACCCATATAGTAATACAATTAGATTTCCACAAGTACACTGGTGGTGGATCAAATGTAAAAGCTACATCACTCATCATATCCAAAGATCAAACTAAATAAATTACGTACATAGCGTTACCTCTTATGATTCAACGTTTAGATACATGAGCGTGCAATGCATACCACAGTAAAGATGACTAATAAATGCAGAAAGCAGACATACAGAGACGCCAGCAAACAAAGTATATACACAAGTATACCAAAGCTTCACTCAGAAACAACTCCTTATACCAGCAGCCATGATTCCCCATCCTCCGAAGTCACCTCGTCCAGCTTGCATTCAACTTTATCATCATCCGCAACTGATACCCGTCTTTTCTGCAAGGACAAGTTCTTGGCGTACTTCATTTCGCTGTATATTGCAGCAATGGCATTTTGCACTCCGTTTTCTTTGCAAATCATCGACCCAATGGCCTCAGCCTTCTGCATTAGCCGGTTGTTGGTGGTGATTTCCTTTAAGGCAGACGCCAAACTACTCACAGTCAACTCTTTCAAGGCTATTCCACAGCCTAGATCCTCCACCCGGTTCGCATAGAACTTCTGGTCTCCGAAAAAAGGTTTGATGACAGTTGGAAGGCCAAATTTGAGCGACGCACCGGTTGTTCCAGAGCCTCCGTGATGTACGGCTGCGTCGATGCGTGGGAAAAGCCAGTCATGCGGAATAGAGCCGATGCTGAGGATCTCTGGTGGGAACTCGTCCATTCTACGAGATGTATCGCGAGGATTTTTGCTAGAATCAGTGCATTGGCTGTTTCCCTTACTCTTGCCACGCTCTGACCAGCCCTTATTCAACACACACCACACACCGGCCCTGAGAACGGCCTGCGTGATTACAGACGATATCTTGTGCGGGTCCTCCACTACAATTGACCCGAAACCTATGTACACTAGCTTCTTATGGTTGCGCCTGGCATCCTTTATGAAGCTTTTGAGCTTTTCGGGTGGTTTGTAGTCATCGTGGCCCTCGTTTAAGAACCAATATCCGGTAACTTTGACCCACTCTGGGAAATCTACGCTTGGCGGAAATACAACCGGCGACATGTTGTACAAAAAGGGCACGGAATTCTGCTTTAGTGCTGCCAAAGTCGTCCGCGGAATGTGCAGAGTGTTCTCTCTCCATTTGTTCACCTGGGTCGACACTCCTCTCCAGTATCCGTTTTCAAAAACAACGTGTGTCATGTAATTGTACGATCCGCCCAATTTCTGGTCGGGAACCATAAAAGCATTCGGATATGCCCGAGTCCGAGACCACGGCATAGTAAATGCCCTAAAGTATGCAATGCCAAGTGCCTCTGCAATATGGATACCGGAAAATGATGATGGAGACTCAATAAGCACGTCTGTTCCCTGGCAAGCCTTCCAAGAGGTGTCTAAAAGCTCGTTAATCCAGGATGAAAACTTGGACTTGGCCTCTCGCACAAACGAGTAGCTGATTGTCGGATGGCTCACCATTAGAGACATCAATTCGGACGGATCGCCGGCAATCGGTGCAAATTCCAACCCGTGCGACTTGATCCAGGGTTCGAACTCCCCATGGGTCACAATTCTCACCGAATGGCCTTCCTTTTTCAATGCCTTGCCTAGTGCTATATACGGCTGCACATCGCCCCTGGATCCAATTGTAAGCAACGTGAATCTGTAGTGCTTCAAGGGCTTGAGAACTGTGCGCTGTAAGGGATTATCCTCGATCAGAATCGGCACATCTGCCCCAATCTCGTCGTTCAATTTGCTTTCTACAAGTTTTATCCTGGCCGAGGTCAACGTTGGAGCTGACTCGGACGATTCGGGACTATTGGAGTGCGAGGCAGTGCTTGCACTTGCATGGCTGCCCTTGTAGCTTCTGTGTCTTCTTTTATCGTTATTTCTCATTCTATCTTTCTGCCGGAGAAGCTGGCACTCGCAGTCGTCACGTGCCTTTTCAGTTGAAAATTCAAAGAAAAGCTCCTCGTGGCCTTTTATGACCACCACCAATCCGCAGTATCCGAACCGGAACCCTTTTTCTTTCGAGGCATTTTCCAGAACTGTAAGCGGAAGAATCATCAAGGTACCCGAACCAGGAAGAGATGACTGAAAGCAGAGGTAGTCGGTACTAATGAACACTTTTCCATACACGGGGAGTCCTCTGAGACAGTAACCGTGATATATTGCTCTGAGTTCTTGATCATGAAGCGAGAAAGCTTTCAAAAACCCGCTCTGCTTCTTCTCTCTTGTCGTCTTGTCGAAAATGTAGAATGGATCACCAACGAACTCAGACCCTACGTGAACGATCTGCTGCTGCTTGTACGATAAATTCCTCGTGATTGTAGAAATTCCAGAGACTGCAGCCTTCGATACACGCTGGAAAGTCGAACTTGTGGCTGAATCGGATGATTGCACCTCTACGGACTCCGGCTGAGACTCATCCTTAATCTTTTTCGTCTCCTTCTGTATGCTTTCCGGATCTCGAATCATACAATTTGACGTCTCAATGCCTTCATTGATCTCCTTCATGAGCTCAGCCTTGCGTTTCACAAACTGTGCACACTCCTCCTCATTTCTGCCATCTGTAAGTTTCACTCCGGCACGATCCACAACATTTCGAATGTCTCCAGCCACTTTTGCGCCATCGGAAAAAAGCAAGAGAAAGTAGTCGTCTATGGCATAAGAGTCTGCATTCTCGATCACCTTGATTCGCAAATTCTTCGTCTCACCAAGAACTGTCGTAAGCTCGAAATCAAGAATGCTCCTAAGCGGTATCTTCACAATGGCTTGGTCCCCTTTATTTCTGCTTTGAAATATTTGTTTTTTGATTGCCGACACCCACGAACGGGCCGAGCTCATGCTGTCTGCCTGAAACCAGTATGCCTTTTTCGGTGTAAGGACTTTGAACCAGACCGGAGCACTCTCCGACGTTTTCTCCTTCCCTGTGCCGCTCTTTTTCGATTTATGGTATATTTCCGCTCTTAAGGCCGCCTTGAGGTCCAATACCATATCTGGGAAGTACAAGTCATTGGAATGCGAAAACACAGAAAGCGTTCCTTCCTTCAAGATAATCCATCTCCGGTGTAATATTGCAGACTTCACTGATAATGTTCCCTGCTGTATTATCTTCTCAGGCTGCCGTTTGGGCAAGTATGCTGAGAAAAACAAAAACTGCGTTGTGATGAAAAGGTGTCCTTGAAGAAGAACATCACCCATTAACCAACAGTTGTAATCGGAAACAAACTCACAGTCATCGGGGATTTTAAACCGTTGTCTGAGCATCTCAGCAAACATTCTAGCCTTTTCCTTAGAAAGTAGTGGCTTGTGAATTGTAATGGACAGCTCGAGCTTACTCTTTGAAGCAGTGCTCTTCGAGTATATTGTATTTTTACTTTGTTTTGTGCCACCATAATCTGCAGCCTCACTATCTATGATTTCGTTTTCTTCCTGTTGTGCTTCCTGCAAATCCTCAAATCCAGCATAAACACTTGCAGTAGTGAGAAAGCCGGCAAACGACCTTGATATTCCCAATATGGAGGCCGATGCGTCTGTTGTCCTTCTGCTTCTTGTTGCAGATTTTATATCTGATTGTAAACCTCCTGTATCACTGCTTGCTTTTGTATTCACATCATCTTCAGATTGATTGGCTGCTTCTTTATCTCCAGTTTTTCCACCCCGCATAGGAGAAAGGGACGACCAGATGTGCGATGGGGAAAACGATAGTCTTGAAAATCTGGATTTTCCTTGCTTGTCCCTTCTTGAACGTCCATCTCTATTTGTTTTGGAAGATTTGTCATAATCATTGTCGTCTCCAATTTGAATAGAAGGAAAATCAACATTTAATAATTGTGAACTTGAATCTAGAGTTGAGCTGCTAGTATTATCAGTGACAACATCATTATCTGACTGTCCTTGTATCACACCTGGACTTATATGCTTTTTATTTGTATTGAATACCGCCATTGTATGTTTGTTCTAAATAAAAGATGTAGCAACTAGTGTAATACTGACGAATATTCAAAGAGGAACTTATCAGAGATACAGTTGCTGCGCTCCACACTTAAATTGTACCGATATTGCTATATACTCTGGCACTGCCACAAATAAGAATACAATTGGTATTAAATTTTGATGATGATATTTGCCCAAGTTGAAGAGAACAAAAACACAGACAAAAAAAATAATAGGAGAAAAATAGAGAAAAATAAATTATTTATGATCGATCCGATTTGGATCTGATTTAGAGATAAATTAGATCAATTTTGCTGATAAATAAAAGAGCATCCGTTTCAGCCGCACCAAGGCTTGAAATCTATCTACTTCAAAATTTGATACCTAATTCATTTCCTGTAGGCTTGCAAATAAGAAAATAGAGTTCTTGCCACAATTTATTATGTAAAGCAAGTAATTGCACAATACTGAATATTCACGGTATAATAATCATTGTCATCTGACATCGTCATAGTGTTTGTCCATTAGCATCAACGGTCGATTGTCGCGTCGAAATCGTATTTCAGCAATTAGACACAAATTACCTTTCTAACCCGTTCATTCTTTTAATGTGCATCTCATATATATTCCAAATCCAAAAATTTAACTATTACGGGACCCTGCAGAATTCACATTTAGCAAGCAGAAAATATCTACCATAAATTGCTTTTTCGAATCAATGTTAATGGCTAGGTAGTTTGTGAGAGGTGCTTATTTTTTTTTTTTTTTTTTTTTTTTTTGTGGTTGCTATCTTATCTGATAAATTTCTTTTTTTCGCATAGAAACCAAATTAGGCATATTGGGAAAGGTGCGCTTTGATAGTAGGCAGGACTTGATGAATATCATGTCTCTTCTTAATGCCTTTATTATTTGTCGATCTAAGTTTTCAGATTTATAAATAAAGTTGCAAAAATTTACTGTAAAGTGAAACCGTCAAATATTGGAGGGGGTACCACTTATCACGATAGTTAAAGTTCCAAGAAACTTTTAATATTTGAGGACAATAAAGACAACTTTGATACATTGCTCTAGTGATTGCAAAATATATCTTACTTAGATGATCAATATTTATGCAAATTTGCATTGATATTTTAAGTAAGAAATAGTAGCAAACCGTTTTTAATTTATCACCTTTAAGAATGCAGACTTCATTAACACTAATTAATGTTTAGCTATGCAAAATACTCTGTTGTAGAAATGAATAGTCTCATATTCAGTTAAGTAAAAATACATATTAGTTACTTCATCTTCAAATTTGTGAACTAAAATGATTAAGAAATTATAATTAATTCTGAAGCATCTTTATGATATATCTAGTAGCTGTGAGTTTTAGCAAAAGTAAACGAAATCTGCTCGAAAAGATGTTGATATTCAGCCTTATCTCAATTGTCCCCTAAAACTATCATGTCATGTATCCTATAAAGAAAAAATTAAAATCAGGATTGAAACAAGGGCCTCCCAAATAATTAGCATATAACATAAGCTACTGCCTTGACTTAACTTGTTGACACTTCTCATGAGCAGTTTTATTTCTAACAATTTCATCATTTAGTATCCGTGAGATCCCTCATCACTATGTTCATTTCTATCTATCTGGATGTACCTGATCCTATCGTCTATCTGCATGATTTCTTCTTTTAGCGCGCGCTGCTCATGTCTTCCAAATAGGAAGGAGATTAGTCCATCGATAACACCGGAAACAGTAATTAAGCAGCCAATTATGTAGAAGATAACAGAAGCCCAAGGTGCCTGATAGGAAACAACAATTATCACAGGTATAAAAGCAATGAAAAGCACCATCGAAACAACAAAATGGAAAAATCTCCAGAACCGCTGCTTCTTAGATGTAGTTAGCAGATAGTTGGACATTGTAATACGAGCATCCTTGCACACAGATAAAGGGTCTTCGTGCGTTGCTGGGTAATTATGCACGCTAGTCTCATCTCTTTGAGACCTAGTTTCGTTATCGATGGAAAGAACACTAACAGTAGCATCACTGACATTTCCAGTAACTTTCTTGCATGAATGTGGAGACGTTTTCCTTCTGCTTTCGCACGGTTTTTGTTTATCTGTCACCTTGAACGTGGCTGTGTAAGCGAAGTGGTCCGAATAAGAACCGATTCCGGGTATTCGCTCGGTGAATACGACCGATGCATCCACTGCGGTAAGCATATCACCTCCAACAAAAGCATAGTCAAGTCTGCATGCTTCAGTTGGAGCCCTGGATGCCCTCCAAGTGTTAATAGTGGAATCGCAAGTTGTTCCAGCAAGCTTTACTTGATCAGAAGGTGACATAAGTGCAATTTTCGATAATGGAAGAGGCTCGTGAAGCATAAGCCATGAATCCTTGAGCTTACCTACACTGGAAAGAATCCGGTGAGGTAAAGTTCCGGGTCTGGAGTTGAGATCTCCAACCAATATGACACCGTATCCTTGATTTTTGAGTCTTGTAGTAAGCCCAGCAAGATCCCAGGCCTGCGTTGTTCGATGACATTCATATGCAGCATCTCCTGTTAAAGCATACGGTGCATGCATATGCGAATTAACGAGGGCAATACGGTGTCCGGAGCCAGTTGGCTCCAAAATTGTTACAGATGCCGATTTTCCGACGTACCAATCGCCTCTGTAAAAGGCAGATGGCCGCCCATTGACCGCATAGCGGTACAAGAATGTTTCTACTATTGGAAATCTGGACAAAACTGCAAGACCTGGTCCGGATATCATTCCGGAAGAAAACCACCTTCTATAAGGATATCGAAGAGCACAAACGCGATCGATATAGTCCCAATCATCCTGACACCAGACCTCCTGAAGTGCCACTATGTCATAGTTGTCTGTTTGCAATGCATCATCACCTGATGCAAGTCTGTTTGCTACTGCATGCAAACGCTCTTTTCTAAAGTGTGAAACATACTTGAGGCCCCAAAGATTAAACGTGAGGAGTTTGAATTTGAACTCTTCTTTCTGTTTTGCCATTTCTCACCCACTGAATTTCGCACTTTTGCTCTTTAATGCTTGCTATATTGAGAGAATGTGTGTGTATCTTGCTCTATTAGCTAACTCTCGATACCGTAATTACCCGATATAGTATGCAAATGTTCAACTGGTCAATATTCAAATGCCGCCTTGAACTTTATAAACTTGGATTTAAAACTCTAGTAATTCTGCAAACAATTCGTCTTGGCGCTTCCTCAATGTGCTGTTTTCCGTAATGTTCCCGAAACACAAAGAAAAGTGATACATTTACGTGGTGAAATTTGTGGAGACCGGTGTTTTCCTTTTTTACGATAAACGAGAAAATAACAAAACACCAATCTCGTTTGAGCCGGGAGGAAATTTTTCCTGAATTTCTCCGAAATGGTTATGACACTGCGCTTGATGTGATGAGGGGGGAGTGAAAATGTATTTTTGTCATTCAGATATTATATGTTACTGCAAGGCTTTCATAATTGTGACGTTCTATAGATTTAAGTGTGCCAAATATATGGAAACATAGAATTTTGCTGATTATACATATGGTTTGCAAGTAAATTGGAGTTTATGAACTGAACATCTAAATCAACATTTATTTTGGAATGAATCCTACATCACATTTTAATATGGCTCTAATTTTATCGACCAATCTTATTATTTCAGTTAAAATTTCACTATGGTATAAAACATGAAATTAAAAAGAACGTGATATATGATACTGTACGAAGGAATTAGAGTTTCCAAATGAAAATATTAAGCTAAACCATGAAGAACAGCAAGGCTCAGTGAATAAAAAATGCTAATCTCCCAAACAAATCACACATTGAACAACATCACTCTTACTATGTTGTGTATCGTAGATTGTAGTTGATAGATTCCAATACTCGATACGAAAGTGTCTTTAACCTTAAAGCCAGCATAGCTACAAGAAATAAAGTATCCAATAAGTAATCCGATATCGTAATTTCATCCTCATAGATACATACACAGGTGTGAACACAACAGATACACATAAACATACTCGCAAATTTGAAATGCAGCCACCGTGTATCTTTATGCATGGGTATAAATATTAGCAAAACAAAGCAAAGAGGAGGAGTGGAATGCAAGTAAGGCAGAGTGCAACAAACGGGAAAGGAGGGAAGCAAGTGAGTAGAATGCAAAACGGAGATAGTACGCACATACAAATCAGATGCCGGCAAGCAGAACGCAAAACAGAGATAGCATGCAAGATATAGCAGGCTGCACCTGACATCTCCAAAGTCTCACTTCTTCTTTGCTGCATCTTTACTGGTGGCAGCACTTGTTCTCCTTGCACTGCTCATACTGAGGGTTGTGGCATTTGTGCTGCTGGAGGACCCGGAGTCTCTGTCATGGGAAGCAGGCTTAGTGGGTGAATTTCGCTGGTTGCTAAACACAAACTGGGTCGCACCCGGGCTTCTCCGATTGCTCTGCGGTGTGGCGTTTGGAGGAAAGCGGTAAGAGGGAAAAGATCGTTGCTGGGGTTGCATTTGTTGCTGGGAGTGCCGATAATAGTACGGTGGCTGTTGGGGAGCGTAATAGGGTCCGGATTTGGGAAAAGATGTCCCCTGTGTTGATGCTGATCCTAATCCTTGTCCAGGTCCGAACCCTAATCCTTGTCTAGACCCAGGTTCTAATCCAGGCCCGGATCCAGGGCCAGATCCAGACCCTATTCCCGGCCCATATCCCGGGTACCGCTGATTATAGTAAAGCCCACCCGAAGGCTGACCGTACTGCGGATATCTGTACATATAAGGCCCGGGAACGGCACCCTGAGCCGCCGGATACTGCCCGGAAACAGCCGGCGGAAAGCCCGTGACGTCCGACCGGCTTTTCTTATGCTCCGGTGATCGCCGATGATCCATCCCGCGTCCTCCAGTCACAGTGATGGATTCTCCCCGGCTGTGGAGGCCTCTCCGCGGCTGAAGGGAGAAAACTGCCTCCGTTCCGCCGAAGCCAGCCTCCGCAGACTCGTTTCTCGAATCGAGCTTCCTCTTCGTGGAGGTGGTCGGCGACGCCGTCTCGGAGACGAGCGAGAGGTCTGCTGGCGAGTCGATCGACGCGTCGTCGGGCTGCCTCGCGCTCCGGCTCGACGTTCGCGAGTGCCCAAGTCTCGACTTCCTGTTTTCGTCCTCGTTATCTCCGGGACCCGACCAGTGGTGAAACTGGAATTGCTGCTGCTGCGGTAAGTTCACCTTCCACACGGATGTTGTTCCCGTCATCCCGGAAATAGTGTGTGAGCGTTGGTGTGACCGCCGGAAGGGGCTCCCGGTGGGCTGCTGCTGCTGCCTCCTTACACCAGATCCAGATCGCTGGCTCACTGCGTGCTCCACGGGCACGGATGCCACAACGAGGCCCGGAGTATGTTGCACAGCCCGTCCCGTATTTGCTGCCGGTGCAAATTGTGGATTTTTTTCGGGAGTGCGGATCCCCAGCCCGGTGGAACCAGTGGAAGTGGGCCCGGTGTGCCCCGTGGACCCAGGTGGCCCGGTAGATGCCGACGGCCCGCCCACGGTATCCCCGTGCGGCCTCTCGGTGTCCCCCGTGTGCCCCCTCTCCCAGTCAGAGATCAGCCTTGCGAAAGATTGCGACTCAGTTCTCGAAAATAGGAAAAGGTAAGGGATCAGCCCCGGCGGAATGCCAACCGAGTGGGCTTGCTCTAGAAGCTTCATCGACAACTCGAGATCTCTCGCCCGGGCCTGCTCTGCCTTGACGGTCTCTTGCTGAATTTTGAGCGATATGAGGGAGTCGAACGAGTCCCGGCTATATGGCCAATCAGAAGGCTGCACTCCCAATATCTGCGAGACCATCTGCTTCATGTCCTGAACTGCCACCGAGGGCATTTCGTCCTTCCACGCTTTTTTGGGATTCATCATCTCGCCAATCGAAGGCGCGTGGCTCATCCCTGGCCCGCTTTGTTCGGCATGCTTCGACTCCCCCTGTGGCGCAGTCTCTGAACTCTCCTTCCCCTGCTTTGAAAGTCCCTTTGAACGATGCCCACTCTCCTCTTCTGTGCTGTCGACTTCCATTTGGCGTCAAGTGCACAAGTGTCTGCGGAAAAATCACAAAAGCAAAACGAATTTAATGCCCTGTCTTGTGCTCTGATGTTAAAATGCTGTTTTCACGTGTCCGGCGAATAAAATTGGTGAAACCGCACCAATGTACGGTGTTGCGTCTTCTTGTACTGTGTGTATTTGTGCTGTATGTAACTGGACGGGCACAATGAAACTCAACGTGTACTCTTTGGAGGTGAAATTCGTCAATTGTGCGAACTGTATGTGATTAATGTATAATGGGTGGAGCAGAGCCACGAAGCACTGCTTCAAGAAAGAAATGCTAGGTTTTCTAATGAACGATTATACGACGTGTTCACACGGTAAACTGAGATGTGTTCAGCAGTCGGAGATTACTGGCAAACCATTTCTAAGAAGGGAAAGACTGAGTTCAAAGGCTTTGCGACCTGCTTACAGCTGCGATCGTATATATAAATGGACTTTGCCGAAAAATGAGGAAATTTAAAAACAAATATAAAAAAAAAAAAAAAAAAAAGCCAAAGCCAAACAATCAAACAAAAATACAGTGCTACTAACAATACATTAGGCAGACAGGTGAGAGGCAGGCAACCTGCTGTGTTTACCTTGAATTCTTTACGTATTTGTTTTAAAATCTGTTTGGCGTTTGTCTAAAATTTTTTTTTCTCTTTATGCGTTCTATTCTTCTGCATTTACAGCTTTAGGCGAATTCATCAATTATCGTATTGTCCCTGGGATGTGATTTAACGTTACTTAACTATTTTGAGAAATGCCGATTTTTTTCAGCTTGTAGATTGTCTAATCTTAGCACAAGCAGGCGTCCATTTCAGGGTACGGGATCTCCCTTTTTGTGGTTCAAATTAACTGCCGTCTGGTAACTGTATCGAATAATTTGTGTAACATGACACGCGAGATAATAATTATATCTGATTTTGACACACATTCTGATAGGATGTGCCAATTGAAAGCCTTGGTATTTCAGCTATCATCCGTGTATCAATTATATTATTTAGCAGTAAGCGCTATACTTGAGATTTGGAAACCATGTTTCTAAATTCGGCATTCGCTTTTTCTTTTTCTTTCTTTGATTATTTTTATATTTTTATGCTTTTGCATTGACAGCAGAGTTAGTGATAATCATAATACTATTTGTATGTATTTGTTTTCTGCTTATTTCCGGTGGGCACACTTTTCGATTTCGAAATTAAGGTTGCCTTCGTGAAGGATCAAATTTTGTTCCATGTAGCATCTCACTGATAACCCATTACAAAATGTAAGCGCCTGATCAATAATAATATGACGTATTGATTCACAATTTGGCTGTGCATATTCATTTTTGTAAGGCTAGATTCTACGTTCGAGGCAGCGAAAGCAGGATTGGAGATTCTAAAAAAAGTACTTGAGAGGGATATGCATGTATAATTTTTTCATACCTGTTAGAGCAAATCTTTCAAAATACTATTTCTTCTTTACTTATTATGTCGGCTTCTAGTACTACTTAATCCCAGCGCTAAATAAATTACATCTTTTACCCATTGAAAACGTAATAAAATCGATCAATGAAAAAGGCATGGCGTCTGGGAGTTGGGTGTAACTATAAAGAGTAATCACATATGGGGATATACATTTATATGTTATATCAAAGAGAAAATAAAATTTGTTGAGGAAGTATTTTGAAATATCAAACAAACGGCTGGCCATTAAGGCATACAGGAATTTTAATAATTTGGGCTGGGTAAAGACGGGTAAAACGTATGGAAATTAAAAGGGATCGGGGTGTCATTTTCAAAAATAACAGTTATTCACATGCATATATTACGGGACTTGATACAAAATTCATCATTACATTGATTGTGTATGTGATTCTTAGATGTAGACTCTATGGATTAGCTTTTAATAGCTTTAGTATGTTGCATAAAGCGTCAAAAAGTTTCCCTAAGCTCTTCAGACTTAAAATCGGTACATCCGGTGGGCCATCCTTTTTCCTTCTTGTAAAAGTTAAATATTTTCTAAATAGTTTTTAGGTATATCTTCAAACCGTTTATTTTGATATATTTCAAGGACCATGTGAATCCGATGGTCATCCAGATGGTGAAAAATTAGTCAATAAACGCGGCGTACTACTTTTTTTTTTTATTTTTTTGTAGTCCCCAAATACGGCCCATGATTCAGATACTACTTCCTTATTTTTCACATTCATCTCGTCATATCTTTGCGAAAATACAGTGGATAACACTGATTTTTTAAGTGATATAGATATAAGGGGAAGTTGCTTTCTTGTTTGACGTAATAGGAACACAAAGTTTGCAAAAATGACCGCAGATATAATCCAGGGAAAGGTTATAAGCAAAGAACTCCGGCAGAACATTAAGAATGAAATAGATGCCATTAAAGCCAAAAACCCAGAGTTCAAGCCAAAATTGGTGGTAATTCAAGTTGGTGCTCGTCCAGATTCATCAACCTATGTTAGAATGAAGCTTAAATCATGCAGAGCTGTGGGGATCGAAGGTGAATTAAGAAAGTACGATTCTACTATTGGTGAAGAAGAGCTTCTTAAGAGTATCCATGAACTGAATGAAGATACATCTGTTCACGGCGTCTTGGTTCAACTCCCGCTTCCGGCACATATTAGTGAAGAGAAGATCACAGATGCTGTGGAGCAGGCTAAAGATGTGGATGGCTTTTCTCCTTTGAATATGGCAGCTATTTTTAAAAGAAAAGCTCAACCTTTACAGATTCCATGTACTCCAAAGGGTGTCATGTACATGCTTGATCACGAAAAGGTTGTTATTGACGGTAAAAACGTTGTTGTCTGTGGAAGATCGGACATTGTTGGTGGACCAATGGCTAAACTTCTCGAGAAAAGAGGTGGAACCGTCACTATTATTCATTCAAAGACTACGGAGGAACAGAAAAAGTTCTACTGCTCCAATGCCGATATTATTGTCAGTGCGGTGGGTAAAGTCAACTTTTTAAGAGGAGAATACGTGAAGCCGGGTGCCGTTATTATTGATGTTGGTACAAACTACGTTGAAGATAGCACTAAGAAATCCGGACATAGATTAGTGGGAGATGTGGACTTCGAATCGTGCCGGGAGAAAGCATCTAAGATAACTCCTGTTCCAGGGGGAGTTGGACCTATGACTGTTGCTATGGTGCTTCATAATTTGCTAGAAGCTTCGAAGAGGGCTTATGGAATCGAGTAGAAAGTCTTTTTTTAACGCATCGATTTTACTATAAATGATTAGACGGATTTACAATAAATTGATCCATATACACGGTGGAAGGATGAGTTGAACATTCCAGTAATATATTTATACCGGGCAGAGTTGCGCATAATGGTTTCCGAATTGTGTAAAGTGATGCTTCTTCCGGGTAACGGTGCATGCTGTGAAATATCCTTTTAGTATGTTACTATTTACTAAGTAAATAACCAGAAATATATAACTAAATACATACTGAGAAGGCGACGCGTAGGCTGTAACAAAGCATAACGAATATTTATGATTAAACTCTGGATATATTGCAAGCATATTAGTCTAGGCAGATTCCAGGCAGACTACATGTATATGACAGATTACGGCTAGATAACATGATATACATACGGATACTGCATGATTAACACTTTAGATTAGTACATGCTGATACCACAGTAACGTTTCTGCTAACGTTTCCGCATGCTTTTTCAGTCATTTATAAGTCATCCTGAGATCCCACCCAGATCTCACGATGATCCTTGTAATTATTCCAATTATATATATAATACCTCTATTTGTTCTAACTTTGAAAAAATAAAAACGCAACGTTTACTTCAAATGAGCAGATGCATTCTCATACAGACTCTCCCAGACATATGCCTCACTTAGCATCATCTCAATATCCTTTTCCGTCCATAAATCAGTCTTCTTGCTATCCTGAAGAAACATTATGATATCCTGGAATTCCATATTAATTAAAACGTCACCAAACCGCCGCAGAAATGCACAGCAAACATACACGTGGAACTTGCTGAAACCGTCTGGAAAATCAGAAAGATAGGTATCCCACATCCTGATAACTAATGGAAGCTCAAATTCTCGCATGAGGAGACAATTCATCCACCTGAAAGCAAACTGAATGAAATCCAAATTCTGGTCCGCCAAATGCTTTGCCAAACGTGGTTCATCCCGCGTAATTAAGTCCTTCAACTGATCGATCTGCCGGATGATTCCCGGCTGCTCATGAATGTAGTTATCCTGGATCGTATCTAGCATTTTTGTCAGACACCAATACGTGTCAGCCTCAACTGTCGTCATAAGTTCAGTTGGTGCTTGCTTTGGGTCAAAATTGACAACAGTCTCTGGCTTGCAAAGATATGCAGAGAGAAACACCTGAAAAAATGGTGTAACCAAGTCGTTTATTCCCTGAACATAGCCAGAAGCGGGATGCCTAACCGCCCAAAGGTATAAAATTCGCTCAAGAGACCTATGTGTGGCATCTTGCGCATATAGATGTATACCAGGGTTCGTTCTGGGAACATCTATCTCGATCTGATGCCACATGGCCTGGTCTTTCTGTCCTTGAAGTAACTGTCGGATACTACTGGCATATTCCTTACGTTTTCTACCCAAGACCGAAGCTCGAGTTCCCCTATTTGCAGGCAGATATCCCACCAATATCTGCCACACTAGTGGTCTTATCGAGGCCGGAATTCCGCTCCAGCTCTGCTTCCTGAGCTCGCCCATGTCAAAGGGCTCTTTTGTGAGCACACGCACAATTTTTTTATACTTGATGGCCTCCTTATCGTTAGGTAGGTACTTTGTAAGAATCGAAAAGGGATTTCCCACCAACTCCTTCCAATCTGATCGTATCAAACTGTATTCACTATCACTTGCAACCACATTATTTTTTGAGACATCGTGCGCCAGGCCTGCTTTTGGTAATTTTGAGCCTGCTTTGATATTAATGTTATTACTTTCGTCACGCTTACTATCCTCAGACTTACCCTCAAGTGTCAACCCCTCAAGTGAGGGATATAGTGCGGGCTTTACCATTCCGGGGCTCTCTTTCCCAACTGTGCTCTCACTATTTTGACCTATATCTCCTATATCTGCACTCCAAACATCATCTTCCTCCTCAGAGCCAGATATTGCACGGCCACTCTGGTGGCTGTGATTGTGGCGGTGACGATGGCTGTGCTGATGGTGTGCATATGTGCTATCCAAGTTGCTTTTGGCTACTGCTGGTGGAATACTAGGAGAAATTGATCTTATGCTTGGAGAAGGAGAAGGAGATGCTGTATCCATATAACTGAACCCAGCACCTATAACAACTTTGCCAGAATTCGCAGATGCTACTCGTGAACGATTGAACGATTGCCTAGCATCGATACTGCTAATGCTAGTTCGTCCGTTTCCATACTCATGTGAGGACTTGCCCAAAGTGCTTAACGAGGTTAGAGATTTGAAAAATGATGATTTTGTCAGTGGATTCTTGGTTTCTTTTTGAAGATCGTCATTTAGACTGTCACTTGAATTGAACAGATAGTCATTCGATCCGGGTGTTTGCTAAAGAATAGGTAGGTAAATGTGAAATGTTAGTGAAACATGCTAACAAATTAATTTTGCTCTAACAAATGATCAAACTTACCTCAATTGGATGGTGGTATCCATGCTGACCAGATTTTCTCCACATAATAAGAAAGAACCAACCTGCTTGGTTCCACTTAAGTGTATTTCACGCAATATGAAATGCTGATAGACGTACAAAAGACCCATATATTATTATACGAGGTATATAAACAGAGGTAGCGAGCGCATTGCTAGGCATTAATTTTATTTCATTTATTTACTTATTTTTTTTTTTTTTTCCCCTGATGCTAACTTGATTTCTCACTATTTGAAAGTATGCATAACAGTCAAATAAACGTAGTGGATAACACAAAAAGTTAGCATGCGGATTAAAGCAAGTAAGTAAGATTGCGAATTGATGCATATTACACACCCTAAGTTGACTATTCAATATGCTAATTAGTCGATGTACTGCAATTTTACCAACACTAAAGCTACCACACTTTTAAAGCATTCTAGTAGTATTGCGTTCCTACTGCGTGTAATCTTTCATTCCCAAATTCCATAAGTCATGAGACTCACTCAATCCATATGTAATGGTCTTTTTGGAAAAGCCATTTTCACCAAGAAGCTTTAATGATTCGATAACTTCCTCGAGCAAAATAGCCTTCCCTGCCAATATGGTATGACCAAGACCAGTATAATTAGCATTAACAACGTGGATATGAAAGTGATAGAAAGAGGGCTGATAATGCACATACAACCTAAGTTGATCTCTAGCAATCGGATACTTTGTAGGAACGTTTTCTAAAATACTGTTCCGAATAGATTCCAAATACGGTATATCTCCTTGCTTTAGGTCCCTGATGGATGCAATATCGTTCCTATAAACGATTGCAACAAGATAAAGCGAGTCTATGGCCACTCCGTCCCATTTCATATCTGGAAGTAGAATGTAATTGCTGTCTTTGAACACAACTCTCTCTGCCTCCTGTCCATGATACAAGATATTCCTCACCCAGGACAAACGATTACCTTTCTGAGTTTCTATGTATGGTCTTACTATTTTCTGATAGGCTTTTGGCGTCTCTATCACCATATGCAATGGATGCTTACGATATTTCGCAATGTGTGCTGCAGATGCCGGGTATATGAGATTAATTTTGCATTCTGCTGAATCAGTAGTTTGTTTATCACCAGGATCTTCTGTTGATCTCGAACCTGTACCCCAAAAGTACACATCATTGCTTTGTGTTTGGATGATATTCGAATTTGGAATACATGCTTTTGAGTCAAAAGGCCTCTTCTCTAGCTGTAAGATGGCATTTTTTCCGTTAATAGTGCCGAGAAGACTGACTTTCTTTGTTTGAGAGTCTGACTCTAGAGTTTCCGTTGAGTGGAACAATGGTAAAAGGGTACTCAATGACATTACTGCTTGCTTCGAATAGTAACGCTATCGACAGTTCAAAGTGTTGTTGTCGGGAGAGAAATCCACATGAAAAAATAAAATCATATAAGATGGGAATGTGAAAATTATTCTGTAGCGCGATCTCCCTGAAAAGACATGCATACGTTACTTCTATTCATTTGTGTATTAAAAAGAGATCAAACGGCACATCTTAATATAACTGATATAACATGCAGTAAACAGTAATAAAAGTTTCTAAAATGCTTACTACCACCTCGCTTGACGAACAGTACTATCACGTGACCCAAATACCAACACCCCGGTATAATCCAACAGAAAAATCCGGGCAATCCCGATGCCAAGGCTGAGTTTTGAATGCGGGAAAAACGTTAAAAATGGCAAGAGTTGTATAAAAAAGTTTCATGAATGACACTGTAAGCTTAACTGCGCCACATCATACTCCTCATTAGTACTCGGCAAATATTTATCAGCTAAGGAAAGACCAGGTGTTCAATATAGGGTATTGCATATTGACTCATAATTCATAAGCATGTCCATTAAGGTAATGATGTGTAATCAGGGCTAGGCTATTTCTTTAAGGCACTATTAGTGAGCATTTCTTTATATTACCATAATGCATATTGTTCAGGAGTCCTAAAAAAACTTTTTGGTAGCGCTCAGTACAATTAACTGCACTTTTCTATTTCAACCTGAAACCAGGTACGGAATCTCGAATGTTGGTTGATCTACATTCCCCTCGCTTCATACATAAACGCTGGCCTTACTGATCGCCCGCCTGCTATCATAGTTTAGTTAATTTCCATTCATATTTATTTTTATAATTTATTTTTATCATTTATCGAGTACATATATTTTTTTTTCTTCTTTTGAGCATTTGCATTTGACAGCTGGCTCCCCACCTCCCGGCAGTCTTTTAGTTAACCTTAACTTTCTTATAGATACTTTTTGAGCTCCGGACCAACTTCAGTTAATTGCACCGCTCACTGCAATTGCAAAAGGTAGTTTGAATTTTTGGAGCAGGAAAAGCCTACCAATATTTGTTAGCCATAATACAGGCCATCACATCACATAAGATTGCTTCTAGGTTTGAAATTGTACAAATTATAGGAATTTCGCAAATTTCGCAAATTTCACAAACTGCACAAATTGCACAAACTGCACCTTTTAGATCATCCTTATTGCTAGAAACACTTGTCGTATTCTCTGAAGCTATTGATTAAGTGGTAGATTATTGGGAAAAGAAAGTTCAGCATCAAGATATTCGCACAATGTCATTCTTAGCAAGCAACTCGAAAAAGAAGCTATACGAGTTTCAGGAAACTCTCGGGGCTGGATCATTCGGAACAGTGCGTAAAGCCGTGGTGAAGGAAACAGGCGAAGAAGTGGCTATCAAGATAATCTTAAAATCTCGACTTAAAGGCCATTTAGAGGCCGTTGAAAGAGAAATTAGGCTTCTTGCTTCTATCTCTCATCCAAACATCGTCAGGCTTATTGACTGGTTTGAAACCAGACATAACTTTTACATTGTGACCCAGTTGGCCACGGGAGGTGAACTTTTCGAAAGACTCGTGAAGCAAACGTGCTTTACCGAGTATGATGCTTGCGAAATCATATATCAGTTGTTGTGCGTGCTTGACTATCTTCACAAAAGAGGGATCATTCACCGAGATATCAAACCGGAAAATGTGTTGTACTTGACCAAGGCGACCGACTCACCGATCGTCCTCGCTGACTTTGGTGTTTCCAAGCAGACAAACGCCAAGGGAGACCAGAAAATTACAGGGTTGGCAGGTTCGTACGGCTATATAGCACCAGAAGTGTACGCGAGTGAGGGAGTTGGCGATTTATACGGATTGGGAAAGGGCGGATACACAAATGCATGCGATATCTGGTCGCTTGGTGTCGTGGCCTACACACTTATAGGTGGATACTCTCCGTTTTGCGCTCAGACACCAGAAGAATTCCTCGATGAGGTCCGTAGCAACAATTTCGTTGTTTTCCACCAGAAATACTGGAAGGATATCAGTGAAGATGCCAAGGACTACATAGTGAAGAGTCTTGACATTGACAACAGACGAAGACCAAGCGCAGAGCAACTGCTTCACCATCCATGGATTTTGAAGCATGTTGCACAGAAGAATAGTACTAAGGCATTGCCTCAGCAGAGAAATATCATCACGAACATCCAGGGTGGATTCAATGCTGCCGAGAAGTTGCGTAAGGCTGTTAGATTTGTGATAATGAAGAACAAGCTTGCCAAGTTGCGTGTATTGAGAAAACAGGAGGGTGAGGAGTTCGACTCCGACTCAGAAGACTTTGTTTTCCACGCATCACCGACAAAGAGCAATGTTGTGATGGATTTCTCGAAGCTGTCACTTGACGAACTTCGTGATAAAGAGCATAAGGCTGAGGAAGGGGCCCGGAAGTCCAGGAGACAGCAGAAAAGTGAGCATTTGACACTTGCATTCCAGAACCTGGTAAGGTTGGCACAGGACTCGAAGGAGCGGATCAAGAGGTACCAGGATGAGGAAGATAGAAATAGCAATTGATCGTATATGATATTACAGACGTGTCTCACAGACAGTTTGGAACGATAATAAATAAACTTCAGGTTTTTCTAGCAAAGACTATGCATATGGATGTAGAAGTACATAATTTATAAAAAGTAGTCCGGCGTCCTGCTGATCCTCCTACTCATCCAAAGAGCTCATCAAGTGCCTCATCAGCCAAATAGCGTTGCATAGCACTTACTGCACTTACATCAATGTGTTGTGTTAGCAAGGCACCTCTGTACTCATCATCTTCTTTTTGCCTACCCCCCGATTTCGAACCTGGACCATCAGATGCCCCAAACATTGGCGAAGAGATAGCCGAAACCTGCCGCCTGTAGTTCGAAGAAGAAGAAGTTCTTTCCATCTCCGCTCCACTTCTGTATTCGTTATTCCTGAGTGCACTGTTAATTTCTCTGCTCACGTGATCGTTCAATCGACTTAACTCTTCAATATCCACAGCATCATTAGATTTCACCGTGTCACAAAGAGCCGAAAACCAGCTTGATGTGCCCATGTTGGAAAGAACTTTCTGGTCCTCATCTGTGCAGAAAACACTAACATTAAGCGCGTAGTACTGGTTGGCATGAAATCCGTAATCTTTCAACTGCTCATGGCTTGTCTGGTCCTTTATTTCCGTTCTATTTGTTACGCCATGGCGTATTTCCGACTGTATCTTCTCATCCTGTCGTGCATTAGGATAATAGGCCCGAAATGCGCCGATCGAAACTTTTCCAAGACTGGCAGTCTGTTCGGGGTCAATAACTATTGCCACATACGGATCTTGAAACGTCTGATTGAGTAGTTGTGTCTTCACATCTATACCCGAAAGCCAGCATCCAAATCCTGGATGTGAATGATACCAGCCAATGATATTTTCGGGATGCAAACCTGATTTGTGCTCCTGCTCAATATAACTAAGCATGAACTCATATGCCTCATCTAGCGGGTTAACCCTTGACTCTGTACCATGAACTGGAAGTGGGAAACTGTCGAGAACTACGAGATCATTTCCAATATACTTGCCAGTCATCATTCCCATAATCTCCAGTGGTCCTCCCAATCTTGCGTGCACTGTCATTTTGATCAAAGCAGAAATCGCTATATGAACCGTCTGAAAGTAGTGTGCTTGCTTTTTCCATGGTTTGGCATCTCCTGGCTTCAAACTCTTGACTTCGGTGGTGTAAAAGCTCCTAATCTTCGTATCATCAGTTCGCTTAATTTTTGTAATGCCCATTTCTTTCTCAACGTTTGGTTTCAGGTCCAATCGTTTATTTCTTAGTTGTTGCTCAAATTCCGCAGCCCTAACCGTTTCCTCGGTGAGCTTTGAACAGATGTCCACGGTTACCATTTTGAGGCGGTGTTGAGGTACTATAACGTCCTTATTCATGGATTTGTAACTTGTTAACTATAAAAGGCACCTGAAAGTTCCATTCCAGTTGTGAATTTCGAAAATGAAAATGTGCGTTTGCAGGACTCCGTTTATAATGATGTATGTCAATATTTGTCCATAAATACAAGTTATCACGAAATCAATCGATGAAAGTGGCATCTAGCTGCCAATAAAGTAAGAATTATAAGTTCGTATGCTTTCGCTTTGTTCAACCTATTATTTATTTTTTGGTCTGATAGTTTTTTTATTTCTTCCTCATTTTGCTATTTTCTTCTACCTACAAAGTATTTAAAAATAACCAGTGACCCATTATGACTATACATATTATCTATATAAGAAGCTCCCTTAGTCTGGAGACCAATTCCTTGTTAGCCAGAATTGAGCTGATCTGCTTATCTAGCTTATCTTGAACGTCCGGCGTGTTGATTGCTTTCTCCAATGGCTTATCAGAAATGGACTTTGCATCTGAATTCTTCTCAACATTGCTCTTTTCAGAGCACTCTTTCCCAGTGTTACTGTGCATAAATTCGTAACATTGGGAGTCGGATCTCTCACAGAAAACCTTCTGATACTGCTTAATATCAGTAATCGACGGCTCTTTCTGAATTTTGGTTTCATCATCACTGGCATAACTTTCATCAACAGCGGCATTAGAATTGCATGACTTCAAAACTGGTTTATACTCGTTGTCCACAGAGAGTGACAATCTCTTTCTTTTCCTCTTCATAAGCTCTATTTCATCAACCTCATAAAAATCATCCGTGGTCTCATCATACTGCCAAATTTTCAAATCCAGGCCATAAGGTTTGGGCTCAATACAGTAGATATAGCCATGATGCACGTCTAACTCTGTTAGCATCTCCTTACTGAGGTCCATGAAATAACAAAGTAAGACTCTAATCACAACACGGTGTGATATAAGTAGTACGTGCTCTTTGCATCTTTCCAATTCGATGATGATCGGTCTTAGTCGAGAGATAAGATCCAAGTATGACTCTCCGCCAAGTCCAGGAAACCTGTAACTGAGCTTGTTTTGAATCATATTGTAGTACTCGTCAAAGTGATCTATTCTAAAGTCATAGTCTTTTGATGAATCTAAAGACCCGTAACAAATATCATTCAGCATTCGGAAAGATTTCATCTGGTACTCGTTATGCGAAAAGTACTGGGCTGTCTCGTTTGTTCTTTTCAAGGTGGATGTCCACACGTTGAATTTCTGCTCAATATGTGGCCCGTTATGGAACGAAAAGAAGTCCGAATTCTTGACAAATTGCTTGTTGAGTTGTCTAAGATTGAATTCCTGTCTTTTTCTGGCAATAAACTTTGGAAGTGCTTTCGCAAACTTCCAACCATTTGTGGATAAGTCCGAATCTCCCCCTATTATATGCCGAACATCATCTTCAGTCTCTCCATTTGGAGTAAGCCATATTTGGCGATCGGTGAGGTTGAAGTTGAGCAAAAAGAACACGCACTGCGAAGATAGATAGCCGCTGATGTTATACGATGTGATCTTCTTGCCTGCATTGATGATTTTCACGTACTGCACATCATATTTTTGATTTTCCATCTCCTCTATTTCATCGATTGTTTCATACACACTCTCATAGTTTCTCAACCTATTTCTAAAGTCCTCTAATGCAAGTTTGGGCTTCATGGATCGGTAGTCCGGACCCATAAGCTTCAAGTGGATATTCTTTTCAATAAGTTCACCATCCGTGCATATGCTTTCCAAAAAGAGAATCTTTGCCGAGCCCTTCATTCGACTCGTGACTGTTTCCACAATCCACTTACGGCGGTTCTTTGTTGTGTTGGTTGCATCAAATATTCCAACGTTTCCGTCTTCATACTGAAGATAATCCAGAAGCCTGTTCAAGGTCTCTTTTGCCCATTTTTCCCTCAGCTTGAGATTTTCCTTGTTGCTTGAGTCAAAAAAGCTGGCATCATGTGTTGTGGAGGTCCCTATATGTTTGTTCTCTGTGCTTTTTTCCTGCTTCTTTGGTGCGGTATTGCAATTGTTCGATATTGGTCCTAGAACAGGCACCTCACTTGGTCCTGTATGCTTTTCACGCCTAGTATTACCGACATTGAATATCTTCGTATTGAATTGGGACCAGTTGAAATATCGCTGGAGCTTTTTTGTAATATAGGATTTTCCCCTTGCTGGAAGACCAACACAAACTATAACGAGTTTTAGGGATTCTCCCGGAGACACATCGGATGATGTCATAGATGAGCTGTCGGAAATGTTTGACATGGCCGAAAGTGAAGTTGAAGAAGCCCCTGTTGATGCTTGAGCTGAAATAGTTGGTGATGGTAATTGGTCGAATTTAAAGCTAAATTGTGCTTTTGATGCTGTTGAATTAGAACTCGGTATTAAAGTCATATCGAAATTTTTATCTGGCGCTTAATGCCACTCGAGGAAGATGAACGTGTAAACAGCTTGACAACTTTAATTCTTTCTAAATGTATATGAATCTCACAGTCTCTGTCGAGTATACTTGGTACTAGAAGTCAATTGCTATCAGGAAATAATTGGATTGAAAAATGTGACCGTTATCATACATATATTGATGTAGTGGTATAAAGAAGAAAACAAACTACCAGGGAAAAATAATATTTGCGGATTGTATATCGAGGAAACTACATCTTACTTATATTTCATATCTAACATTCACACACGAGCATTGCAAAGACTCATGACTTGACTATTCGTCATAAATATTGATGTTGCTAGCATGTAAGCGGCTGGAATTGCAATAATGGGTAAGAGGTGAAAAATATGAACAATGGAAATTGCCAGACGAGAAAATTATTTGATGGGTGGAGAAATGGAGAAATTCGGACTCAAGATGATTTGGGAATTATTCTGAAAACTGGACTTTTTCGACAATCTACGCTGAGATTTGTCGATTAAAGTTATTCCGAACATGATGAAAATTTTCGCTATTAAGTGATGCAAATGTTAATTTACGGTATGATTGAAAAGCTAGATTTTCACTTTTGGTCTGTACTAGGTACATGTTATACAATTTTTTGCCTGCTCCCACAATCCAAAACACAATTTGCTGACCTCCCTGATTTCGGCAAGGTTTGCTTTCGCGGCTAAAATTATCGCAGTCCTCATTCTGTAACCTTTCCCCGCGCTAGTTCACAATTAACTGAATGAGTCAACTGGAGAAATGGCTGATTCTTCTGATGGGTGGACAAACGGAAGACCAAGGGTGTAGGGATGTTCAACTCAAATCGATTAATATTCCTTCGAAAGGAAATAATTCATCTGTAAAAGGTTGGTTTATGTTGTAGTTTTGCAATAAAGCATAGTATAAGTTTGGACAGAAGTGATGATCAAATAGAATGCTTCTAAAACTATGACTAGCAGTAATGGTTCAAATGTCCTCCTGGAACCTATTTTATTTTGGAGTAACTTTTTTTTTTTTTTTTTGGCAGCACCCTGTGCAAACTCTAAAATGAAAAATTCATAATTATCGAAAATCAATATCGGCAGCGCAATTCTCGATCATGTAAATACGTCAGTATTTTCTTTCACTAATTTAACTACTCAAGGTAGGTCTTTTTCTGAAACACCTACAACAGGTTATCATTGGAATATATCATTCAAGATATTCTAAGTTCGCCATTATCTGATTGCGGGCTGTGGCTTAACACTACTTCATATACATATTCATCTTCCAATATCTCAAGAACTGAATGATGTCTGGTCTCCTTCGCATTCAACTAAGGCCACAGGCATCCGGATTGCTCCGTGCTTCCGAATCAGGTAGAGCCAGTTTTGCGCATGTTGCCAAAGCCGTTGCTAGCATCGGGGAACTATCTGGTGCACGGATGTGTAACATAGCTAAGAAGAACTTAAGTATGAGGAGACGTTTTGATTACTTCAGTCGGGGAATGGCCACTAAGAAGGAGGTTACATTGACTTCAGAGATGTATCCCGAGACCAAACGGAATCCCGCATTTAAGAAAATCACAACTGACGATATTGACTTCTTCAAAAAAGCTCTTGGAGACAAGCAGGTGATTACAGATGTAGAAGAGTTAGAGAAGTACAATGTGGACTGGATGGCCAAATACAGAGGCCAGTCACGTGTCGCATTGCGTCCCAAAACGGTCCAGGAAGTGTCAAAGGTTGTGAAGTACTGTAATGAAAATATGATTGCAATTGTTCCACAAGGTGGAAACACAGGCTTAGTTGGTGGTTCGGTCCCAGTTTTCGACGAAGTTGTTATTTCTGTGGCTAACATGAACAAGGTGAGATCGTTTGATGAGACCTCTGGTATCCTCAAACTTGATGCGGGTGTGATTATGGAGGATGCAGACAACTTTCTTGCCAAAAAAGGTCATATCTTCCCGCTCGATTTGGGAGCCAAAGGATCATGTTTCGTTGGAGGAAATGTTGCAACCAATGCTGGTGGTGTCCGGTTGTTGAGGTACGGGTCACTGCACGGTTCTGTTCTCGGATTGGAAGCAGTTTTACCCGATGGAACGATATATGATTCGATGCACTCACTTAGAAAGGACAACACTGGCTATGATTTGAAGCAGTTGTTTATTGGATCCGAGGGAACATTGGGAATCATCACTGGCATCTCTATTTTGTGTCCGGGTCGTCCAAAGTTTTCGAACGTTGCATTTTTGGGACTTGATAGCTATGAAAAGGTCCAGCAGACGTTTAAAGCGGCCAGATCTCAGCTTTGCGAAGTTCTTTCTGCATTTGAGTTCATGGATCGCCGCTCAGAAGTTTTCTCGTCACGTTTACTTGGCCGCGCACATCCTTTAGCTGGTGAAGACGTGGATGTGGATTCTCTCAAAGGAAATTATGCAGCTTCCGTTCCAGAGTATCCATTCTATGTGCTTATAGAGGTTGCTGGTTCAAGCAAGGAGCACGATGATGAAAAGCTCGAGTCTTTTCTTGAAAACGTGATGGAAAGTGGTGAAGTTTCAGATGGTACAGTTTCGCAAGATGAGGCACAGATGGCGGAACTTTGGGAATGGAGAGAGTCCATCAGTATGGCTGCTAAGATTGATGGCGGTGTTTACAAGTATGACGTGTCGTTACCGCAGTCAAAGATTTACGACTTGGTCAATACTGTTCGGGAGCATCTTACGGAGAAGAATTTACTTTCTGCTACAGACAAGTCGAAACCGATCGTTGATGTTATTGGATACGGCCACATTGGTGATGGCAACTTGCATCTCAATGTTTGTGTTCGTGAGTACTCCAAGGTTGTTGAAGAGGCTTTGGAGCCATATGTGTATGAGCAGGTTCAGAAATACCACGGATCTATTTCGGCCGAGCACGGTTTGGGATTCCAGAAGAAACACGCAATTCAGTACACGAAGAATCCGGTTGAGCTGCACCTTATTCGTGATATGAAGAAGCACTTCGATCCGAAGGGAATCATGAATCCATACAAATATGTTTGAATGAGCAATACACAGTGTGTTTGAATTAGAGTGTGTGACTCCATATTACGTTTAGTGCTGACTTATTTATAGTTTATTTATGAAATCGGCCAGAGATGTGGTCGGCTATTAGAGGTGTTCTGTGATGTAAGATTTTTCTTAGAATGAGATGTAATGAAGTAATAGTAAGCAATAACCCCAGGTTCAATACTTTCAGCTTCAGCACTTCCTGTTTCCAAGTAATACTAATCAGAGAGAAAATCAACAAGTACGAACTAGTACGAACTAGTTCATTTCCAAGTCCAATACAAGGTCAGAGCTAAAACCAACATTACAACGGAGACGCATACTAAATGATAACTGGATGTAGGTAAATATCATCTGTATAAATACAAACTATAGGGAGATCTGCCGGAAGGCCCGTTTCCCCCAGGCCGGCGACAAATCACCAAACAAAGCAACGCAACGCACACAAAAAGTAAGGAATAGCAAGAAAAAAAAAAGCGAAACCGTATTCAGAGCCAAACGCTGCCATCAACAGATGAGCATTTGCAGCATACTCTAGTAAGGATGCCTGCAAAAAAAAGAAGCAAGAGAAAATAATTGTACGTCGAGAAGCAGCGACTGGAAGGAATATGAGAGAAGAGATAAAGGCAAGACTAAGCAAAGAACAAAAAAAGAGAGCGAAAAAAGGATTCTCGTCGATCAGAACTTGCCCGTGGTGTTGTTCTCAGGAATATCATCATCAGGATTTGCGACTCTTAGAACTTTTCGGTTGTAATCGGCAGCATCTGCAAGAGATCCATCACTCAACCTCCGCCTTCCCAGCATCACTCTGTTTGCCGTATCATCCTGCTCAGAGGCAAATGGATTTGTGCTCGACTTAAGAGCCTCCTCGTAAGCCACGTCATCAACTATTCCGTTGCTTGTGTTGTCGCCAGACTCATAATCATCGTTTCTTCTCTTTCTCCAGATAAAGAAGAACAATCCAGCCGCAATTAGGCCTAGACCCACGACTCCGCCAACGACTCCACCGGCTATTGCACCTGTATTTGACCCAGAAGAGCTTTTTTTGCTCTCTGGTGTGGATGAAGCTGTGGCTGACGATGTGGCTGACGAAGATGATGACGTGTCCGTCGATTTAGGAGACGACGTCTTCGACGTGACTGTCACCACAGATGTGACAATCGTGCTACTGTTCAAAACGGTTGTTTCAACCGTTGCACTAGACTTTGTACTCGTTGTAGGGTTTGCAGAGTCGGAATTTGTAGATGAGGTCTCGGAAGAGCTTTCTGAGTCCGAACTCGTGCCTGCAGCCGAGGTCGTCGCACCAGCATTCGTCTGACTGCTTGAAGCTGCTGCTGTTGACGAAGTACCAGCGGCAGAAGTCGAATCTTCGGTCGAACTTGAGCCTGAGTCGTCTGAATTTGCGGATGATACAGTCACACCTTCCTGCGCATAAACGTTGTATGCGTTTGTTCCTCCACACATATCCGATGGATATCCATCGCATGTTGTTGAGCAAGAGTCGCTCTGGCTGCCTGATGGCTGTGATGAGCCACAGTAGCATTTGTTGCCTGACATGGCATAAAAGTCATACCCACTACATTGACTGGAGCAATAATCCGACGACTGCCAGGTATATGAGCCCTTATCGACCCAGGACGACGGGACGCTGGAGTAGCAGCCCACCATATCGCCTGTGGCCCCCACCAATGACGGTATCACGGCTAATGTGAGTGCTATAAGTGCCGACATTTGTCTTTATGTGTATATGTTTTAGTTTTCAGCTGTTGAAATGTGAAACGAGCGGGAAAGCAACGCGTGCAATCTGTTTGTGGTATGTGGAGCGTGTATGCAGTACACCAGATAAAGCAGAATGCGTCTGAAATGTAGCTGTGATTCAAATAAAACTCCTGTGACTTTTTCTTGCTGTTAGACTTATGACGTCCTCAAAGCTGAAAAAGAATGATTGCTCTGGGTTGTACAAGTCGGTTTTTATAAAGAAATGAAAAAGACAACAAGTTCCTCGCGTAAAAGGCTATAAGTATTCTTCAGACTGTGCGAATGTGCAAAATACTGTATGGTATACCTTGGATGACTTAAGGATAAGATGAATGGTCAAGACGTGAAAAGATCCATTCGAGTATTTCCCAAAAAAATATAAAATAAAATGGATAAATTTAAAAAAAGAAAATTCAAAAAATCAAAAATTCAAAAAATCAAAAAATCAAAGTCAATAAAAAAAAAAAAAAAAAAAAGCCCTTGTATAACAAATAGCTCACGCTAGAAAGAACCCGAATAATAAGGAAAACGGTCAGAAGTGAAAATGTCGATTGTAGCTCTTCGGCAAAGGGGCGAGAAGATCAAAAAAAATTGAATGAATGCTAAATTGTTTGATTTCGAAGAACAAAAATACCGAAAGAAAAAATATTTTGCATTTTTAGCATTCGGCGTCCTTGGTCTCGAGCAATTTTTCATTGTTCCGGGTCTCATACAACCTTAATGCGTTATTCTGATTCCGAATTATTTGCCTGCACCTCTAATTTTTAATTTCGCGTTTCTATGCAATTACGCTTTTACTATTTGCCGGTACCAAATGCTCAATCAATTATTGAATACATTGATTAAGTTCAGATAATATTCAACTAGGATAAGATGTTCCGAATGTATTTGCTAAACTTAACTTTTCTCAGCATTTCAAGAAATATTCTGTAAGGCATTTGGCAAGTCACCATTCACGGCCTTGGGATTCATCCTTACACCGTCAAGCTGCACTTTGTATGGCGTTGTCTCTGAATGTTGATTTGATAGCATTGGAGTAAGTATTAATTTGAACTGTTTCGAATTATTAATTCCGGCTACTTCAAATTATTGGTTCTAACTACTTCAAATTATTTATTCCAACTACTTCAAATTATTTATTCCAACTACTTCAAATTATTTATTCCAACTACTTCAAATTATTTACTCCAACTACTAATTAGTCTACTGTTGTTGCATGTGTTTGTAGCGTACTCCTTAAGCTCATCGAATCAATGAGGCACTTACGCATCCTTGCACCATTACATTTTTTGCGACGAATGTAAGTCATCGTCCGGACTTCTGTATCACTCAGTATTTTTTTTTGGATTTTTTCTGTTGCTTCTGAGTAATATTCAAACACAGGAATATAGTCTTTTTTTGGACCCCCGCTTTGACGTAACCGGCTGGAACGGAATAGCATCTCCATTATAATTAATTTGATTAGTCCGAATCTTAATATCATTTGACAATTTAGCAAGACTTGAAACAGTGCAAGGATTGTTAATACTACTAGCTTTCAATTTTGAGTCTAGTATGGAAGCAAACGGAAAATAGTTGAGGTGATTAAATAGACAGCATCGAGAAAATACATTAAAGGCAGTTTGACAGGTATATGCAATATAGAAATGGTTACATCAGTCAACCCTGTGCCGAAATATGAGGAAACAGTGTACAATGCATTGCTAGGACTTCAGACGAAGCTTCTTGAGGCAAAAGCAGACCCAAAGTACTCAGATAACAAGGAAATACAGAAAATATACAAAGACGTTCTTGAACAGATCACAGCATTAGGAACTATTCGGGATGACAGAAAGGAGGATACGGCAGGTAATGTGGATGGCAAGAAGCCAACAACAATTTTGAACAAGGTGGATGTGCTAATTGACGAAATTTTCCAGCTTTTATCGCTTTTCTTTGTGAGTTTTGGATTGTCAAATACTGCACCTGCCACTTACGCATCGCTTACAACGGTGCAAAGGCTTCTTATACATTTGGAGGAGTCACGTGTTTACACAAGGCAAGACTTAGAGCCAATCAAGGAGCGGCTTAATGAGATTTCAAAGATCATAGAGCAGGCTTCAATTGCAAATCAGGATGATATGGCAGAAGTGCAAAGAAGGCAAGCCCAATATAGGGAGAGAGATCGGTGGGAGGACGATAGTATGAGTGAGGAGGAAGAGGAAGAGGAGTACAATGAGGATGAAGAGAGAGGAAAAGCTACCGAGACGGAAATCCAGTTGTTGAGGCACAAACTGGCAGTTTCGTATGCAACGTACGACGAGCTGAGTAAAAGGATCCAGAATGTTCCACCCGAGGTGCAGACTTTGATTGATGAACTTCTTTCGATTAAGTACAGGGTGCTTCAGCTTATGTCAGAGTCGGGTAAGAGAGATGCTTCCAGAGACATGAAGAATTACCACAAGAGTTTGAATCACTTGGCCAGAAAGCTTGAGAGAACGCAGGCCGAGTGTGATGTGGCGTTGAAAAAGCAGGCTGATGCTCCTGAAAAGAAAGGTGCCGGAAACTCGGACGAAGGTTCCGAGGCTGTGCTCAAAGGTCTCTTGGATGATTGCCACAACTATCTCAGCAACTTGCAGATGGGAGTGGACAGGGTGGATCCCCACCTTAGACCTCTATACCAGAGATTGATCTTGCTCCACTCGAAATTATCCAAGCTCTTGGTTACCCGGCGTTGGTCTATGCGAACTGTGGACTTATACAGCTATCAGAAAGAGCTCGGAAAGTTTGATAAGTCTCGTGTTGGGGGCTTTTTCGGCAGCAAGGACTACAAAGGCCAGTCTGTTCTTCTCTACTTGCTGAGATCGTGCTATGCCATCGTCTATAAGCTTTTGGAGTCATCAGAGCCTGTCAGTGAGGCTTTACAACCTTTGCACAACCAGCTTAGTACTGTTCATCGTTGTCTTTTGGACCTCAAGCGGTCCGGTGGAGTTTCTTCACTCAGAGAGCTTTATCCATACCAGCTGAAGCTCACCTCAATAGACAATGAGGCTGTTGATGGCGTTTTTAAAGTTAATGGCCAGATCCCACCCGGTCAGGCCACTCTTACCGCACTTTTATCGGAGTGTTTTGACATTTTGCACGAGCTTAAGGTGGACTACTATGATACTCATGAAGATATTGATGAAAGCACGCTTCAAACCTCAAATGATAAAGCTGCAAATATCATTGGAACTAAAGCTTTACAGGAGAGCACTTACGATTACAACGATGTTGGTGAGGAAAATTACAATGAGGCCGAGGACAACTTGGCAGACTATCCTTCCAGTTATAATAGTGATGAAGAGAGTGATCCTGAGGAGGAAGAGAAGTAGAATGGTGTTGAAATGAGAATCTCAAACACATTAATTGTTCAATGGCATCGTTAAGCTCCACAGCAATCCTCAGCATGTACTTTCGCTTTAATCCATTGACGCACTTTATTCATGGGTCGATGATTGCATTTCTTTTTTGCCACGGGCTTCCATTTTTAGATTTGCAGGCTTTTCGCTTGTAGTCTTTGATATGACTTTCTTGCTATGACACTTTTCAACGTTGTATTTAAATGCTGGTTTCGCCACATCTCTTTTAGATACTGTACCTCTGTTTATTAAATGATGCTTGCGAATTCATGGTCTCGTATTATAGTCACAGTAATGTTAGATTTTCGGATGAAGATGAATGCTTTAAAGTTGATATACTTAAGCGCGGTCCAACTTTTCCGTTTTTTCTTTGTACTGATATAAATTTGGGAGCTTTTGCTGAAACTAAATTTAAGGTGTAGCACATTTTTGTAAATTAGTAAATTTAGCTAGAATTAACTCATTTAAATTTACTTAGACAATAATATACCACATAAACATTTCGGATGGAAGCTAATTATATGCTAAGGTGATCAATTAAAGACAAATTAATTGCGTTAGAGTAGGTACTGTTTCATCATTAGTTGGACTTTAGTTCACATTATTGGTCAAAGTGAAGACTTCCTTCTTTAAGAAATTCTTTTGATCTACAATACCAACCTTAATGAGTATCACATACATTATTAATATCAAATATCTGATCAATACCAATTGTGTATAGAAGATAATGGGTATGACAATCATCTTTGCATTTTGACTGCATTTATCCCAAGACCGCTTCATCACATACTACATGTTTTACATTCACAACTACTAACCACACTCGTTGTCATATTATCGAAACGATCAAAGCTTGTTTTGATTAGACAACTAGGTCAATTTAAATATCTGTTCAAAAGAATCCCAGTTAAGTATTTTACTGAGCCACAGGGCTTCTGCCATGTGGCTGAATACCAGGAAAAAGTTTTTTTTTTTTTTCAGTGCTACTCTCTGTCTTGGTGAAATTTTTTTGCAGCGAACATTTTAGAGAGGGGTACACACAATAAATTGTAGTTATTTATATCCTTAATCGAAACAACATTCAAACACATACATAATTAGACGATCAACATCTAACAGTGAGAAAAGCACAATCACCTTAAAACAATTTATACAAAGAATAAGAAAGCAATTGCTGCAAATCAGAATATCTAGCGTCAGAATTCAAATACTTCAACGTTTAAATTTAAAGAGCGTACAATTATACTCAGTGTTAATATTGGCTTTGGTTGCAAGTTACCGTTAAGGAAGATCAATCATAGCTTCAAACTGCAAGCAGACAAATACTTGGAAATCAAGGGGAGAAGCGAATAAAGGAAAGCACACAAATAACACCTTTTTCCGAAAACAGACATCTATAAGTGAACATTGAAATCGATTGAAAAAGCGCAAGGCTATACGAGAAAGATAAAAAAGGAGAGATCTTAGGTTGGAAGCAAAATGTCGAAGTTCTTTGATTTGTCAAAAAAGCAGCCAGTTGTAGCAGCACCAGTTCCAGAAGTGGCATCAACAGTTTCTGGATTGGTGCCAAATCAGGTTGGGGCTGTGGATGGAGTGAGTGGAGAAAACCTGCATCTTCTTCCTGATTGGTGGACTTTCTGGCATCATCAGCGGTACACTGCCAATGAGTGGATCGCCATAAACAAAGAGATGAATGCCGAAAAGGACGAGAACGTCGACGAGGCCGAAAATAAGGAAGATACTGAAGAAAAAGACAACGAGGAGAAAGCGATTGAGGAAGAGAAGAAGAATCGGTTCTCAGTGATGCAAAACCAGTACCTTGAGGGCACTAATCCGGTTAGTTTTCCCAAGTATGGAGCACCGGATGAGGCGCAGACAATGGTAATAGACAGCGTTGAACAATTCTGGCAGTGCGAGTCGAACTTGAAGTCAGTTGAAAAGTTGCCTCAGGGTGCAGAGTTGTTTTTCTTTAAGGACGGCATTAAGCCAATGTGGGAAGACCCGAGAAATGTGAAGGGAGGACGTTGGTCGTTTTTCTTCACGATTAGTGCCCATGGGGAAAAACGTCAGGAGTCACTTAAGCGAGTTGGAATGATTTGGGAGCGGATAATCATGAAACTTGCCTGTGGAACGTTTATTCCGGCCGATAACCACTACCAGGAGATAATTGAGCGGGAGGTATGTGGAGCCATATTGAGTATTCGGGCGTCAAAGGCGATCATTTCGATTTGGAACACGCACATTGAGTACGAGAAGTATGTTTCAGACTTGATGAACTTGTATCGGGCCGAGACTGCAAGACTTAGGCGTGCTTTGAGGGAGGATCAGGGAGGGGAAGATGGAGAAGAAGTGGATTCTGGACTTGCAGATGCAGAGAAAGTCAGAGAATCGTCTTCTTCGGATGTGGCAAGAGTGGTGTCTCGTATGTTGCACAGAGACTCGGGTGAAGACGAAGAAGAGGTTAAGCCGGCATTAAACCGGGATGTGGACCCTACGGCAGATGCGGAATCAGATGTGAATGAGGATAATCAGGCAGAAGATGTGCAGAAGGTGCTCAAGTCACCACATTTCACAGGATTAACACCATTCATGATCCGTAGAGGCATCTGTGATTCGATGCTGCGTAATGTGGCGGAGGTGGACAACATACTGAAGACAGGCGAGAACCCAATCACTGCAAATGTGACAGAGTTGAAGCACAGAACTGCAAACATGAGGCTACAGTACAAGCGGCACTTCAACCACGGGAAGGCAAGTGGTGAGACTTACTACGAGGTTCCGGGTGAGAGTGGTTCGAACCCAGGTGCCGGCAGTAACAGCAATGGCAGCAATGGCTACAGAAACCACAATTACAGAGGCAGCCGGGAAAACAACAACGGCAATAACAATACCGGAAGCAGGGAAGGAAACGATGGAACGTTTAATTTCCACCGCAGGCACCGGTATACTCGGCATGGCGATAATGGAGCAAACGAGAGAGAAAGCGGTGGCAGTAAGGAATCGGCATTGAGTGAGGAATCGACAGGTGGCAGAGGGCAGGACTCTGATCACGTGTTCTCGTTTAGGAGAAGAAAGCACTACCAACCAGCAGTGAAAAACTCTGGGGAAGATGGTGAATCTGGTGCTGAGAACGATGGATTTGTCGTTCAGGGAAGAAGAGCGGGCAATTTTGGCCGTTGGAGGAGGAAAAACGGCTCGAACGGCAACCAGAGAAATGATAAAGGATCGAATTCGAGAAATAACAACCACACAAATAATAGCAACCCAAGTTCAGGAGCCGAAGTCTTTGAGAGCAGCAATCAAAGCAACTCGTTTGCATCTTTGGGAAAACAGCGTAAGCGGCTCGAGATCAAGGAGGATGGAAAGCTGATTGGTGAAGTGAATATGCTCAGTTTTGGCTCTCGCAGAAGACGGCTACTGCAAAAGCAGCATACTGCAGGAAGCAAGGAATGAACAGATAAATAGATTACGATATCCTGTAATATAAAGTAATTATAATCCAAGTGACAATCACTACACTTTTTAGTCTCTAGATATCGACTTTAGTTACATCCACCCTATTATCTTCATCAAATAGCTTGTATCGAACTTATAAATATATAACGGAATAAATAACTTGCCAGCTGGAGCATACCACCTTCAGTAATGCCAATTCAAGCGGACTTGGATAACGTGGTTCCGAATTTTCTTTCAGTTACGTATCCAAAGATCCCTTGCCGTATGTGCACTTCAAACCTATTGCCATAACAACATCTCAAAACTTTCTTACTGCAACATCTCAAAACCTTCTTACTGCAACATCTCAAAATCTTCTTACTGCAACATCTCAAAACCTTCTTACTGCAACATCTCAAAACCTTCTTACTGCAACATCTCACAACCTTCTTACTGCAACATCTCATAACCTTCTTACTGCAACATCTCAAAACCTTCTTTTTACAACCAAGGAAAATCTTCTTGCTGCAACCTCAAAACTTCCTTGCTGCAACAGCATGATCATCACCATCAACTAATCCCAAAGTTTTGGGCGTGAGAAAATCTCTCTTTTTCACGTATGGTGCACCAATCTCCTCCTTAGACAAATCCGGCCTATCCTTATCTAGATGATCCTGTATAATGGACATCTTATAAGTCTCTAGTCTGTGCCTTCTACACTCTATGAAGTCACTCTTGAAGTTTGCACACTCATCATTACTTTTGGTCTTCGGGTTGGTCATACACTCGATTGCTTTTTGGAATTGTCCAAAGCACTTGTTGGGTCCACCAACTCTGCTGACTTGTTGTAGTGGCATTTTTGATTTTCCGGATGAATATATAAATGATGCTGTGCTGCAATTATCTCAAAGAATAAATTGATACCTGGTGTATTTTAAGGCTTCGAATATTTCTGTGTCTCCACACTGAGAGTGCTGTAATAAGCGAGGGAGTGTAGTGCTTTTTTATTTTACTTTTTTTATCTTCTCCGCTGTTTTTTAGGAACACCCGTGCACCTAGAAAACTCTGCCAATGAAATTTCCTGAAATTCATTCTCCAGAAAGACTTCACCAGCCTCTTACTACACCAGATATAGCAAATAAGAGATTTTCAAGCCAACAAATCAAAGCCAAATACACAACATGTCTTTGGAAACGATTTATGGTCGAGGTAGGACTCGAACTCGCCAAGAAAACATAACAGATGATGGAAAATGGTCAGGACGGCCAAAACTACAAGCAACATTTGAACCTGGCATTACTGTGCAAACAGTAATCACAAAATCTCTTACAGATGAGCAGATCAAGGAAATTACAACCTTAGGACGGTTATCCGAGATTGAACACATGCTCAAAACCAACAGCTATGTGCCGGATGAAAGGAACAGATCGCCGTCTCCAGCTCCCACATATAATAGCAAAGGTCAGAGAACAAACACTCGAGAATTGCGGTATAAGAATAAGTTCATGAATGAAAGAGACGAGCTGATCCTCGATCTATTGCAGAATGTTCCAGAATACGAGGCACCATTTTGGTACCGGCGCATGAAGCATATTACAGGCAAATTGTTTGTTCCGACCGAGGAGCATCCCGAAATCAACTTTATGGGACTTCTGATTGGCCCAAGAGGAAACACACTTCGGCGTATTGAGCGTGAAAGTGGTGCAAAAATTGGCCTTAGGGGCAAGGGATCTGTTAAAGGAGGAAATGCCAACTCGGCATCGAGTGAAAAAATGCTTTTGGAGGAGCCTCTTCATTGCCAAATAGTCGCAGATACCAGGGAGCAGGTAGCCAAGGCAAAAAAGCTCTGCCAAGAGGTTATAGATAAGGCCATATACTCGGGACCTGGCGAAAATGACTTTAAACGTAACCAGTTGAAAGAGCTTGCCATATTAAATGGTACATTGCGAGAGGAATCGGAGCACATTTGCAGTCTTTGTGGTGAAAAGGGCCATACCAGACACGATTGCCCAAACAAAAGAAGGATAGATTATGTCAGCACACTTGTTTGCTCCAAGTGTGGAAATGTCGGTCATCTTGCCAAAGACTGCCGACTTAGTTTCGGCCAGTATGCCACTGATGCAAATACAGGTGCAGCAAGAACAATTATGGACGCTGGCCAGGATAAAAACAAGGCCATGGACGATGAGTTTGCATCCATGATGCGTGATTTGAACGGCGAGGATCAGCCTGAAGATCAGAATGGTGAAGGTGCTCCCCAGATTTCAGAAAATACTGAAAATCAAGTGACCCGTTCCCAAAGTCAATATTCAAATAGTCCAAGGGAATATTCAAACAATCCAGGCCAGTATTCAAATAGTTCAAGACATTTCTCAAATCACTCTGACATGAACATGGATCGCGGTCAATCGCAAAATTTGTATCAATCGGGCCATAGGCCCGATTACTACCCAGGTTCAAGTGAAGGCTACTCCAGAGAATATGGTGGAAGCAACAATGGTTATAATGCTGATTACCGTTCTCATTCTTACAATGATAATCGTAATAAGGCTCGTGGACGAAGCGAATACCACAATCCAGCAAGATTTTCGGATCACCGGCACGACCAACCACCTTCATATTCGCAAGAAATGCGCAATTCTCCTCGCTTCAATATTGGGCCGAGCGATTATCATCATTCTTCATCATTCAGGGGTTCTGACAGATCCAGATATAGAGATAATGAATCAAGATGGCATGATGACAGACCTCATGGATACAACAATGGATATAATGGAAGGGATAATGCCGATAGAAACGTCCAAAGACCATATAATGGAGGAAACAGACAATATTCCGGAGGAGAAAGTCACTATGAGACTTCGTCTCAAAACTGGAATAACCGGGATACTCAGTATAGTAGTGGAAACTATAGAGAAGAAATGTCATCTTATGGACAGGGTCAACATCATGGATATGCGGAAAAACGCCACTATACTGAAGATAGGAACAGCAATTATAACGGAAAGCGGCCGAGATTTGAATCTGCCGCGCCACAGCCGAAACTTCAGGCACCTCCTGGATTCTACTCTGATAATTCTGTATCAAGGCAAAGAGCTCCTCCACCTCCACCTTCAAATAGGCCAAGAAGACCACCTCCACCTCCTGGAGGATCAAGATGATTGATAAGGGTGAATACCAAAATATATATGTAAACTTATCGCTATCATAATGAATGCACATGTATCATAACCTTATGTCACAAATGATTTAGTCTGGATTTAGTTTTGTATTTAGTTTGAATTTAATTTCGAATCTAGCTTTGGAAGATAACGTATTTGCATAGTAAAAATTTGGTGATCTGATAGTCTGTATGAATGTTCTGTTTCCATATTAATAGCTGTCATGAACACACAATCAAAAATCTATCGAAATATGTATAGTACTCTATGCAGGTGTACTAAACAAAAAGCGATATATATAATAACCTAACCAAGTGTTTGAATTTAAAGAAAACACGTTGAGATGGAAATATACCTCTTTTTATATACGTTTTTTCCTTATATAAAACAAAATAACCACGCAAACATTCAATCCTTAAAATGATAAAAAAATCATTATGATTGGATATATCTGAGGGCTCAGGGTAATTTCCTAAAATGGCTGGCTCCTTTCTTTTTCGGAAGACGGCATCAAACTTGCTCAACAAATTTGCGGGGATAAAGAAATCTGACCGATTCGGACACAATGCATAAATAGACGGCATTTTCCCACCTTCCTAACTCTAATATACAATATTCTTATATCATGCACTCTATTTCTTATACATATCCTCCTATCTGAATATTATAATTAATCTTAGCATCAGACATATATTTAAAGCTTACTCTTCGCATCCTTAAAGTTGCTCAACAAAATTTCATAAATTCCGGTAGATCTGAACCGCAAGCAAAAAAAAAAGCAAAGCTAAATGCAGGAAAACGATCTTCCATACTTTCCGAAAAAGGTGACCCCCTTTGAAAAGGTTATCCCAGTTGCTGATTGCAACTATCACACATACTTCTGGAGTGTGGAAAGAGATCCGAAAGATTATAAGGGAAGAATTTTGATTCTTCACGGATATAGAGACCTTAGACAAGTGTACTACTACTTTTTGGAGCAGTTGGCACTAAACGGATATGATGTGTTCTACTTCGACCAGAGAGGAGAAGGAGAAACAGTTTTGAAGAACGGTAAAAAAGGAACTACCAACGATGAGCACGCATTTAAAGCCGTTGACTATTTCATTGAGTACAATCAGAAAGAGTTAGAGCAAGAGGCGAAGGAGGGAAAAGTGGACGAAGCAAAGAAGTTGAGCATTCTAAGTGTCTCAATGGGAGGTGGAATCTCACTAAACTACGCGGCAATAGGAAAATATGCCTCGAATTTGGCCGGCATGGTTAACATTGCACCACTAATTCTTTTGCACGAAAAAACGTACCCCGGGAGAATTACCGAGTTTGTCGTCCGAACATTGTGTGCAATTCCAGGATGCCAGTCTCTACATGTGAAAACTAATCTTCATCCAGAATACATTTCGGGAGATTCGAAATACAGTGAATATATCAGGGAAAGAGACAGGAAAAACCCGCTTTCAGCCACGCTTGTAGAGTCACGTGACTTCATTCTTAGAGGACGCCGACTTCTTTTGCCAGCGTACTACAAGAAAGTTGACAAGGAGTTACCAATTTTAATTTGCCATGGAGATACAGATTACATCAATGATATCGAAGGAAGCCGTATGTTTTTAGTGAAGTTGAAGGAGGTTCCGGGCATGAAGAACAAGAAAATTATTGAATACCGTAACGGGAGGCACGAACTTTTCATTGATCGTCCGGAGATAAGAGACAAGGTGATCAATGATGTTGTTGATTTTTTGGATAGCATACACAAATAAGAGTGGTGTACTAGAACTGTGATTATAGCTATTTATCTCAAGTGCTTACATTCCACGGAGAAATCATTTAATTTAGCTTAATACAATTTGACCATTCAATTTAGTTTAATATAATTTAACCATTCAATATAGCTTAATATAGTTTGACCACTCAATTTGGCTTGACTTAATTGAAATGTTTGATTTGGTTTAAATATTTAATTCAGTTTAAGTTATTTTTAGTGAGCTATTCAACTTAACTCAATGTAATGTAATTCAACAACTTAACTTAATTTTATGTGACTTAATTTACTTAACTTTACTTTACTTGACTTAATTTACTTAACTTCACTTTACTTGACCTAATTTAACATAATTTAATAGCTCTATTTTTCGGAAGCAACATAAATAAACTTTATAAGAGCCGGAGATTCCATTAATATCATGAAGCAAAGACAACTAGCAAAAGGGAATGAACGAAAAGAAAGGAAAAAAAGGAAAAAAAATAAAAGATATGATAAAGTATAATATGATATAATAAAATAGAATGAAAGTTAACACCAGAAATTTACCCGTGCTATACCAAGCGCGGATCTTAATCGTAAGAGCACTGCAAAAGTTTCCGCGTGCAGTTCAGACAACTCGAGGAACCGTCAATTTTTATGCATTTGATCTTTTTGACTCTGCAGACGCGGCACGAGGTTTTCTTCGAAGCCCGAGAGCCGTGCGCGGAAGAACTTCTCCTGGACCGCGCCGAATCGGCCGCAGGCCTGCGGGAATCATCCGCCATCTGCGCAGGGTTGCGCTCCGAGGAACAGCTTGCGCTGCGCTCCAGGCTGCCCCTGCGCTCCCTTTGGCACTTGTTAAACTTGATGATATCATTTCTAGTGAAGCCCTTGGTGAATTTGCAATCGAGATTCTTCGAATTGCAGGCTTTGCAAGGCTTGAATTTCAGATAGTTGAAAGTTCCCAGCTTGGCACGGCGCGACGATGATGGCGCAGCCTCCCAATCCGTTGGGCGCACAATTCTAAAGTACTGATATCCGGTATCTGCGTCTGCGGCTATCCACTCGCAGTGCGCTATCTGGGATTTGCGGCTGCCGTCAGCCGCTTTATCGGATATACCGTCGGGAAGATGCGCTAAGATCACAATCTCCGAATCGCACTTAATTTTTCTCGATCTGCAACAATCGCACGATGGTCCAGAACGCTGTCTTTTGGTAGAGGTTGATGGTGAGGCCAACTTGATTGCAATAGGACTGGATGAAGAGAAATCGTTTAGAGACTCATGCCTGCGCTTCTTGCCTGCGGCGCCGTCAGCGCCATCAGCGCCGTTTCTGCGGCCATCCGCGTGTGCGTGCATGTGTGTATGCAGATGCGCATGGTGGCGCGCATGCTCAATTTGTTCCGGCAACGACTCCTTGACGTACATTGCGGAGTCATCGATCAGATTTCTGGATGGTCCGATGTGAGCGCTGTGGGCGGCGGTTGGGGTGCGCGGCACAGGCGGAATAGAAGAGGAGGAAGAGCGCGAAGAACAAAGCGAAGGTGGGCGCGGAACCTGCGCAGGGTACCCTGCGGGACCTTTATAACCGAGAAATGGAGGAAGCATTGGTTCTAGACTTCCGGGAGAGGCTGTTGCGGTTTGAACAAGCAAGTCTAGTCTGCTGTGAGGGTAAGAAATACTGGATGTTGGTCCAATAGAAGCCTGGTGCGAGATTGCCACAGCGCCCGAAAGTTCAGGGCCAGCGGGTGCGGGGGCGCCTGCACTGATGCCTGCGCCGACGCTTGTGCTGCGCGAGCCCATGGCGCTAGACACGGACTTGAGGCGGGGAAGCCGGATGCCGTGCGCTCTGAAGAAGGGGTGGCCGCCCAAGGATTCTGACGAATCAGAGCCAAAGCTGCGCTCAGAAGATGTCGGTGCAGAAGTTGTGATGGATGATGAAGAAGGAAATGCGTCAGGCGGCTGGAGTTCGTGCGGTCGGTAGCGCATGGCGGGCGGCGGCGCATGGCGCTGCAAAGAGCGTACCGCCTCGGACGCGGCCCTAGCAGCCGCCGCAGAGCTTACGGGTGCGCGCTTCTGCGGGAAAAACGACGGCCCCGGAGAAAACGGCTGAAACCCAAATGGTCTCGTGGTAGCATATGTGGTTGGAATGTTGGTGTTTAACCGAAGAGAGTAAAAAGACAGATCCGTGACTGGAGAGTCGGATCGAATGTAATTAGGGGTGCACATGATAATTGTGGATGTTTTGAATTGCAATTGCAAATATAATAATTAAATTTTGTTAGCGGTGCTTTGGTGGATTCACGTGGTGTAAGGTGCCGCACTTTTCTATGTGAGGGTTGTACTTGTGCTTGTTTTGGTATCCCCCGCTTTTTTTTTTTCTCGAGAAAATAAAAGGGAGAAAAAAAAATTTAATTTATCGTAGTTTTTCCGCGACGGAGTTCGGAAGAAGATTTGGGATGGAAAGGAAAAAGACAAGTCGTAAGATCAGAATCTAGCCGATTAGTGCTAGAAGCCCGGAGTATAGTGAATATCGCAGCTTTCCTGCTGATATTACCGATAACGAAGTAGTGATGAACGTTCTAATAAGCAAACCAAGATTTCTGCAGTGTACAAGAGCCCAAGAAATCCAAACGCTTCGAAGTATATTTTAGAGTTCAAAAAAAAAAAAGGAGAGGAAATGAGAGGAATGCGAAGATTTAAGAAAACGGTGTATTTAAGTAATAAGTAATGTCATATTTTCACAATCCATTTCGAATATAATGGAGATTGATTAGAGTCGGAAACAACGAGAGAAAAAAATAAAAAAAAATATCCAAGGATCAAAGCTCCGTTTTTCTCGAATGCCTATTGGCAAAAATAATCTTGAAGGGCTTGTACATTGTTCTAGCACAATGCAAAATTTGAACAATGGATGAACGAGCGCCGTCAGGGTGCATTAACCGGCAAAGAAAATAGGTGGGTGCAGGCGAGGATGGGATTTAAATTTTTTCTGCCTTGTTTTCAAGTCAGACGATTGAAAAAGAGGAGGTTGGTCCGCGGGCGGCTCCGGCCGCTAGTACCCGCACTACAGGGAGCGCTTACTGTGCGTACCCGGCGTGGCGCAGGCGCCGCCAGTGTGCGCTAGCCGGATCTCCGACCGCAAAGGTGGCGGAAATGTGACAAATGACTTTTTGTTGTATGCGCTCGCATTCGTGGATAAAGTTCATACCAATGTATAGCCTGTGAGTGGTGTCATTTTATCAAAGGGCATGAACATGTCCCAAAAATAGAATGTGAAGCTTGAGGTGCGAGTAGATGCGGTGCGCTGGACAAGGCGCCATAGGCCGCGCTGGCGGTTTGCGCTAACGGGCAAAGTGCGCCAAAGAAATGAAACAACGAAAAAAGTAATAAAAAAGGTAAAAAAAGAAAAGAGGGCGACAGAAAAAAAAATCAAGAAAACCTTTTTCTTTGTTTTCGGTTTGATACATGTCGGACCCAAACTCCTCCGAACTGTGATTCGGAGTATCATAGTGGATCTCTGTGCACTCAAATAGATGGGAAAAAATGCAGTATATCGGCCGGAAGAACTTTGAGGGATTGACACATGGAGTACTGAACCTGAAGATATGTATTTCTTTAAAAAAGGAAGAAAGGAAAACAGAGTATTTTGTGAAAATGTAAATGAACCCATGTTTGAATTCTTGAGATTTTTGAATCGCTCTATTGTCTGGCTCCCCCACGTTAAATTAGTAACTCCACTTTTTACATGTTAAATTTTTTCTGCTCGCGATTCGTATCCGTTGCGATTTGTACTCCGAAAATCCGCTGGTAGTGAGACATTAAAAATTTCCACTTTGTAGAAAAGCCCGCGCTTATTGTTCAAACGCATATTCCTCTATTCTATCTTAGCTTTATTTCAAAATAATTTATGTACACGTTTTAATTTTTGACAGCGCTTGCTGGCTCAGAAGCATCATAGTGAACATGCCCGGCAGTTATTGTTTTTTTTAATTAATAAAGACCGGGTAAATCTTATCAGGTAGCGGCTAATCGTGTTGTGATATCCGTGGAGAGAGTCATTGCCGAATAAACGCACATTGTATTTGCACTTCAATTTGAATTCGCTTTTGATTGCGATTGGTGCAATGGATCATGTCATTACTTTTCAATTACATTTTGATGATACAATTTCCTTGCTTTCATGTATCTTTACCATGGTAAGCACTACATCCTGTAAATACAGTAATTATACCGATTTCTACCCGCGTTTACATATTCTTAACAGTATGAGTTTTTTTGCGTTATTTTTTGTGATTCTCGGAGTAAGAAGATCTAAATATTTTCCCCTTATGCATTCGCTCTCAGTAACCCTATAGGTCGAATCTCCGATCATGCGGATTCGGATTCTTCCGATTTTACCCGATAGTGTACGGGATGACTTTTCGTGCGAATATTTTTTGAATTGTAGTTGGACATGAAGGATTTGAAGAATTATAATTGGTGGAAAGCATCATTCTACAATTGCTTAGGGTTATATTTATGAATGGTGTAGTATAAGGTCACAAGATGGAAATTATGACATGACAGAGTAGGGGAGTGGATAGAAGGAAGATGATGAGTGACGTAATAATATATGTAAAAGAGAGTGTAAGTCAGGTAAAGGTATAAAATTATGTGAGAGTGGAAGTGGGATGGACATTTTAAGGTCAACACAGAGGTAAATAGTAGATATTGCCAATTCTGACATCGTAACATAGAATACTGAATAAATCATAATGTAAGCAAAACCAAGATGCCACTAAGGACATATTTAGGATAAGCAAGACGAGTTTGGCCGAAAAGGAAGAAGATATGGAAAATATTAAAGTCAGCAGATTAGTGAGCGAGTAAGTAGAAAAGCACGGCAGTGTAATTAAATGGCTAGGTATATATTAAGTACATTACATTAAGTACAGTACATTAGGTATAGTACCTTAAGAGTATTTCAAAAGTGAATTGAAAAAAGTACATTACTGTAAATGCATTAACAAACCGAAACAGAGATGCGAACGACATGCATCCAGTTGAAAGATACTACAAGCCACATAGAAATAATCAAAGCATGTCAGAAGGACATTATAAATAAAGATATGTCATCAGATATGAGAAAGAATATCAAACATAAGTAAGAACATCGAACCTCAGAAATTATACCAGATAAGATGGCAGATAAGATGGCAGATAAGATACCAGATAGGATACCAGATAGGATACCAGATAGGATACTAGTGTTTCAGAAAGAACGCATCAAAAGAATGAACATACTCCTACAACAACTAAAGCATACTATATTAAACTAAAAAGCACGACCACATTACAACCTGCCCAGCACCTATTTCTGCTGCTTCAAGAACCACTCGTGCAGTTTCTGCTGCTGCCTCCACTGCTTGGCAAGCTTCTTGCGAGCACTCTTGCTGAGCTCTTCACCCTCCTTATTCTTGACTGGGATCCCATCATCATCCCAGGCACTGTATTGGCTCTCAAAAGCAGGCGTACGGAACATCTTCAAAGGATCAACGCTCGCTTTCTCGAGCTTTTCGCGCATCTTCTGCTCGTTGATGCTTTTCTGGGCCTGCTTACGCTTCCTCTTCTCATCAAGTTGCTGCTGCTTCTCCTTCTGCTGCTCCACCAACTCGTCACGCTCCTTGTCGCTCACAAATTTGATCAATGCACCCTGCCCCTGCGTGCGATCATCAAGAACTACATTCAGAGGAAGCAACTGCTCGTCCCGGAGCTTGTCACAGGCCTCAAGGAGAGATCCAAGATCCTTTTTTTCGATCGCAGTTTGCCGGACGAGGTCCCTGAACCGCGATAAAACCTGCAAGTAAGGCATTGCGACCGCCTCAGCAGACACAGCCTGGCTTTGACCGGATACCTGGCCGCTGGAGCCGGTTCCGGCGGCATTTCCGGTGCTGAAGGTGGCATTTCCGTCCTCAACCCAGCCCAAACCGTCTTGCCGGACGGGAAATCCAAACACCCTGACCATTTTAGTGAGGTAGAAAGACACCTGGGCAAGCAAATCGACCCGGAGATCCACCCCCGCACCGCTAATGTAGCTGTTTGCCCTGGTCACGAGGTCTGCCAGCTCCCGGAGGGCAACTGGGGTGGCAAGGTTGTCGCACAAAGCCGCGTGCACAGCCTTCTTGCACTCCTGCAAGTCTGCAAAGAGCTTCTTTTCCGGCGCATTGAACTTCTTGCCGATGAGCTCCCCAGCAGCAAGCCGAGCCTGGTTATCCAACTGCAAGGCCCGAACCTTCTGGAAAAACTTGCTGAACGCGGACTCCAGCGACCGGGCCTCGGCCAAAAGACTGTCCTTGAAGTCTAGCGGGTTGTTCCACTGGACCAACGCGAAACAGAGCCGGAGTTCACGACACGTGTACTTCTTCAACGCGTCACCAATCGTGATGAAGTTCTTCAACGACTTCGACATCTTCTGGCCCTCGATGTGGAGGTGGCCCGTGTGCAAGAAGTAGTTCACCCACTGCCTGCAGTCGAAATAGGCCTCGGACTGGGCCGATTCGTTGTCGTGGTGCGGGAATGCAAGGTCAATTCCGCCCGAGTGGATGTCCATGTGCTGCCCAAAGAAGTCCGACGACATCACAGAGCACTCAATGTGCCACCCGGGTCTTCCCTTGCCCCAGGGTGACTCCCATGCCGGTTCGCCGGGCTTGGATGCCTTCCAGAGGGCGAAATCTGACGCGTTAAGCTTTGATTCCGGGTGGCCGAGCGAAAGTGAGCCCTCCGCATCCTCAATAAGCGCCAAATCGTGCTTGGACCATGGCTGGTTCTTTGCATAGGTGTGGTTTTCCGCCGCGTCGAATTTCGCCGTGTTGAAGTACACCGACCCGTCTTTCGTCGCGTACCCGTACCCATTCTTCACGATTCTCGCCACAAAATCCACAATCTCCGGAATGTACTCCGACACGCGTGTGATGACTGTTGGGGGCATCACGTTCAACCGGCTCATGTCCTCATCGAACTTCCTCTCCCAGAAAGCGGCACAATTCCGGAAAATCGCCGGGTCGGTCACCGTCGAGCCCAGTTCCGCGTCCAAAAGTGGCATCACAACATCCCTCGTCGCATCAACAAACACCTTAAACTGTTCTCCGTCCACTTCAGCATCTGCTTTACCGCTGTTTGCGCTCTCGACTGCCGAAAATGCTCCAAGACACGATTTCACGTGCATCGGCACTTTTGGCCGGCTAATCTTCAACTGCTTCATGTCCAACTGCTCTGCCCACTTACGGAACGCCCCGTAGTCTAAAGCCGGGCCCTTGTAATCCGGCAAGTTCTTCGCAATGTACTTTCCAAGACCTTCCTTCACCTTCTCCACATACTCCTTAGTAATCTTCCCAGACTGCTTCTCAATGTAATTCTTCAAGAGATACTCCTCCCTCGCCTTGAGGATGATCTTGTCGTCAATGTCCGTCACATTCTGCACAAACGTCACATCGTAGTTAAAGTAATCCTGCAATATCCGCCGATTGATATCGATCGTAACATAATTCCGGGCGTGACCCATATGACTCACATTGTAAACCGTTGGGCCACACGAGTACCATTTCACTTCATGCGGTTTGATCGGCACAAACTCCACCTTCGAGTGTGTGAGTGTGTTGTACAGCTTCAACACTGGCTCATCTGCTGGTGTTTCAGTCTTTGGTTTCACCCAAAATGTTTGTTTTTGGCCTGCTTTTTCTGACATTGTCCTCAACAATCGTTTACCTATATTGCTCACGACTCTCGGGCGCATATACGCTGAAAAATGTGTGTCTAGGAAAATGGATAGCTAATATTGCAATGTCACACCCTGTAACTGCATGGGGTATACCTTTTTCCACTTAATGTTCACTTTCTTTCTTCACGTTGGAACGCTTCGACTTTATATAGAAAAAATAAAAATAAAAAATAAAAATGTCATGAAAAATTCTGCCGCATCCCACCACTACTGTGGCTCATCCGATCACCAGAAAACATGAGACGCCCGACTCCGAAATTTCACGCTTCTCCTTGTCTGTCAGAAAAGGAAACATTGCTGATCCCTCCGCAATCTTTTGCGATTCATACATTCCTGAAATCTTCTGCATACATAAATAGTGCCTTTTCCTGCAACTCAATCCCGCATCTGCATATTCCTACACACCCTTTTCTTCCTCATTTATTTATGTCATCCATATACAAACTTTCGATCTCCGGTATACGATCTTTCAGCGACCAATCGCAGGAGACTATCCAATTTGGAAAGCCCCTCACACTTATCGTCGGAACAAATGGATCAGGTAAAACGACAATTATCGAATGCTTGAGGTATGCGACTTCCAGTGAATTGCCTCCCAACACCAGAAATGGCGCCTCCTTCATTAATGATCCCTCACTTCACGCATCTAATGAGACAAAAGCACAGATCAAGCTCGCATTCCAAAATGTCAATGGTGTCAGCATGATCTTGTCGAAGAATCTAATGGCAATCCGAAACCCCAAATCGCATAACACCAGTTTCAAAACAAGAGAAAATCAATTGATGGCCATTAGGCACGGCGAGAGACAGACCATCAGCTCCAAGATGGCCGATATCGAGTCATTGATCCCTCAACAGCTGGGAGCATCGAAGGCTGTGCTTACTTATGTGATATTCTGTCATCAAGAGGATAATTTATGGCCAATCAGTGATTCATCGACTCTTAAGAAGCGATTCGATGAGATATTCGATTCTGTCAAGTTTATTAAAGTGCTTGAGGAATTGAAGCTGACGTCGAAACAGTTGAATGTGGACATTAAAGTCCTCACAAATGATGTCTCACATTTGAAAAATGATCGCGATCGTGCAGTTAGTCGTGAGCGGATGGTAAATCAACTTACAAGCCAAGTTTCCACTCTTGAGGAAGAGATGAACACATTACAGGAGCAAATTGATAATGATGATAGACGGTTGGATAAGCTTTATAGCAGCAAACGGGATTATGAGCAGACCCTTTCAAAGTTGTCAGTGCTAAAGCAGGAAAAGCTTAATATTCAGCATAGAATTGACCGGATAAGATCGACGACCAAAATACTCAAAGTACCAAAAGAGGTTTTGAAGTCCAGGCTTAATCATTTTTCGACCTTTCTTGCCGATCAAAACCAACAGGTCGAAGACATTACTAAGAAGATAAAGGAGCTAGATGCAACATATCAACATTTAATGTCTGAATATGGCGAAAAGACATTTGAGAAGGGAAAGCTTGAAGGATACTATCAAAAATATAAAGCAAATCGGAATGAGTATGCAGGGCTTATTTCTTCTTTTCAAAAAGACGTTGATGCTACCGCTCCAGGAGAACTGAAGAGATTTCAACAGTTTGTTAAGACGGCTTTTGAAAGCTTGAACTCAGACTATCAAAAGAAAATGAAAGTAGAGCAAGAGAAATTGGATCAGCAACAAGAAACTGTGAACGAACTAAAAGATAAACTAAAAGAGCAGTCAAGACACTCAGAGTATATACATTCAGACAGAGAAAATTTGAAAAGGACTTGTCAAAAGATGCAAGATAAGCTCTCCGAATTGAGTGATAACTCCCTCAGACTTGAAGAAGCAAAGTCCGATTTGGTAGAGAAAGAAAAGCTGCTTCAAGAATTTAAGCAAAAGAAGCAGATATCTGGTATTGCTTCTGAAATTGAAAATATAACTAACACTATAAAGCAGGACGAGATTTCAATTGATGATATTCACCGCAAGATGGAGATTGTTCGTACCAATGATAGCATTTCAAGTCGGAAGAAGGTTTTGGTTGACATGAATACGAAGACTGCCAAGATGAGAGAGTTAGCATTGGGAAAGGTTAGAAGCGTTGTCACTTTTGAAAAAGATCCGGATAGCGAGTATTATACAAAGCTAGGGAAAATTGATATTGCACATACGAAGCTAAATGCAGAACTTGAAAAGCTGAAAATGCACAAAGCAAAGCTTGAAATAGGACTCACATCACAAACTGATGCAAAGACGTCTTTTGAGAAAGAGATCAAGACTCTAGAAGTAAATTTTCTACGGTCAGTTGAGGAATATAGATCAATTTATAATGATGATGTGACGTTGGATAATTTTGAAGAACGCCTACAAAATGTTGCCGATGATTACAACAGCGACTATGTAGCAATGAAGAATCATGAATCATATGTTACGTTTAATCAACGTGCGATAGCATTGGCTGATTCCAAAAATGCCTGTCTTTTGTGCCATAGGGAGTTTCATGGTGGTGAAAAATCACAATTTTTTGAGATTCTAAAAAAGCAAACAGCTAAACTTTCACATACAGAAGAGGCAAGTCAACTGCTGAAAAATAAAGAGAATGTGTTACATATCTTTAGAGAAACATCAAAAATAGTTTCAAGGCTTAAGCAGTTGAAAAATGTTGAACTGAGTAAGGCGCAATCAACTATAGACAAGTTGAATACGCAAATTTCAGCAATATCAAGAGACGTGGATTCCACAAAAGAAAAAATCGAGGAGATTACAACTGAAAGTAATCGTTTGAAAAGTATTTCACAGGATATATACAACGTAAAGCATTGGACCGAAGACATAGAAGAGAGAAAGGATGAAATTACGAAAATATCCGAGGATATTGTTGATGAAGGACTTGAATATGATTATGATGAACTCGAGAAGACTTACAAGGAGGTTGAGCAACGTATCAGAATATCAAGATCAAAGTTGGAAAATCTAAGGGGTGATAAAGAACTAAAGACAACCGCGTTTAATCACATGAAAGCGGCAGTTAGTGAGCTCCAGATAAAAATAAAGAACTTGGAACTTAAGTCCATGGATAAGATTAATATTGAACGTTCTGTTGAGGAGAACAAGAGGCAAATCCAAGAAATGGAAAACGCATTGAAAGAAGCGGAAGTTGAGATTAGCAAAATTCAAAAGAAATATGAAGAGAATAACCTGGAACTTCAGAAGATGGCAAACAGGATAGAAAAGGAGAAGGCCGAGTCTGAAAAGAGCATATCTGTGCTGAAGGAATACTCAGATAAATCGCAAATACTAAGTAAGGACATTATGGATTTTGAGGAAAATAAAGCTTCCACACTTGAGAAGACTAAGGAAGAGACGTCTGCTCTTAAACAAAAGATGGCCGAAATGTCATCGCAGATAGAGGAGGAGGAAAGTTCTCGAAGAGAGTTGGAGAAAGTAATTAGTGATGCGAACGGACAGGAAGCCACAATTTCCTACAATCTAGAGCTTTACAGTTTGGATGACGAGTCAGTGTCAATTGATGAGCAGGTTGGTATGCTTGATGTGGAAAAGGCAGAGGCTGAGAAGAGTAAATATGTTGAAGAGAGTCAGAAGCTTCAGGAACAGCAGATGCAGCATCGTAAAGAGTATGCAACAAGATTGGGACAGAAAACACAAATTGAGAGACAGATTTCTGATATTAGAACGGAAATACAAAGGGATTTCAAAGATGTAAATAAGCGATACGTGAAGCAATGTGCACTGTTGCAGACAAAGCTTGCTTTAGTCACGGATTTGGGAACATGCTATAAGGCTACTGACGATGGTGTGATGAAATTCCATCATGAAAAAATGGCTGAGATCAACCGGATTATAGATGAGCTCTGGAAAGGCACATATATGGGAAATGATGTGGAGAGTATTATGATTCGGGCCGATCCGGGAGCAAGTAAAAGTCGTGCTGGTACACTTAAGACGAGACGATCATACAATTATAGAGTTGTCATGGTGAAGAATGGAGTGGAATTAGATATGAGAGGCCGTTGTTCTGCTGGTCAGAAAGTTTTAGCCTCCATTATTATTCGTTTGGCATTGGCTGAGTGTTTCGGCTTGAACTTTGGAATGATTACCTTAGATGAGCCTACAACAAACTTGGATGAAGAGAATATTGAAAGTTTGGCTAAGGCCCTAAATAAAATCATTGAGATGAGGTCGGTACAGAGTAATTTCCAGTTAATAGTGATCACACATGATGAGAAGTTTTTGCGGTATATGAATGCAGTTGAGTTCACCGATCATTATTTTAAGGTTGTACGGGATGAAAGATTGCATTCGACAATTAACAAAGTGAAGATCAGCACACTAGAATGATGTTTTATCCGGTTGTTTTTGTCTAAAATCAAAGTGCCAGCATAATAACACACATGATGACATCATGAAACATTAGCATTCATTACGACGTTCATGGAAAGATTCATGACTGATTATCGCAAACTTTTGGTATCTCAGCAGTCTGCCTAAATTGTTACATTTAATGTGGATATGGCATTTAGTTTTTTATATAGTTTCTGCTTTGTTTCTTCTACAGAGCATCTTCGATTATTGATTTGTCACATCCATACTATCATCACATTTAGTTAATAGAACTCATCCGATTATTACACCTGATATATTTGCCTTTCTCTTTCAACCTGGGCAGCCACCTTTTTGCAAATATCATCTCCATCTGCCTGAGACCATAACCATAATGCTTCAATTGCATAATTTCTAACACTGATGTTTTTTTCCGTCTCAGCGGCACTGTTATTAAGCATTTCCAAAATATGCAATTTCAAAATCAGCTCCCAGCACTTTTGCTCAAACAGTCCTTGCTCACCAGATGCTTTCCTTTTCTCTTTTTCAACTCCTCCCGCCTTCTCGTTGGTCACTTCGGTTATGCTATAGTTTAAGGATCCAAGCTTAAACATGATTCGACCGAGAGTTCGGCTTGCTATACATCTTTGGCCTGGATATGTTGACTGTAGGTATTGAGCTAGTTCCGGTATTGTGTAACCGGGTAGTTCTGGATGTGCCGAATGGTTGTGAAGCCCATCTTTGGTTGTTTCAGAGTGCTGAGCAATGTTTTCAGAAGTGATAATGTCGCCTTTGAAATCAAAACGGAGATCATCGATTGAGTCGTAGCTGACAACTTTTGGTGTTTTCGGCACGTTCTTATTCGACATCCATTCCAATTGGTTTGGGTTGTTTGGAAGATCAGGGAAATACTTTTCATGAAGTTTTTCGTTGAATGCCGGGTCTGCAAGATCTATCTTCTCGTATTCATCCTCTCTTTTATGAAATTTCGCGTGATCAATCGTTTTCTTAGCACTTTCTCCCGAAAGCTTTCTTGCTTCATCATATGTGGGACCCGCATCATCCAAGAACTCGATATCTTCCCACTCATCATCACTATTGTGGTTATCTGACTCTTTACCTTTCGCATCTGGATACTGAACCTTTGCCTCGTTGTTAAATCTCACTTTCTTTGCCTTCTGCTTGGACTTGCCGTATTTTTTCAATACTGGTTTCAAACTGGAGCCGCTACTACCATTTTCAACTTCTCCGGACTTCTTTCCATCATTCTGTTTACATTTAGCTGCTTTATCTTCTTTTTTAGTATCAATGTAAACGCCACTATCCTTTGCTTCAGTAGCAGTTTCAGTATTCTTATATCCTCCTATCCAAGTATTGTCTGCATCTATAATAGGAACAACATCCGGAACCAGTTTTGTTCCCATATCACCACTTTCCTCTGATTTAGAATTCTTATTTTTGTCATCATTATTCTCTTTCTTCCCCTTTTCATAATCCTCCTTCTTCTCCTTCTCTTCATTATTCTCCTCCTTCTTCTCATCATTCTCCTCTTTCTTTCCTTGCCTACTTCTCTTGATTAATAGACTCAATGTCTTACTATTAACATTCTCCAAAAGCTCTTTCCGCATTTCCTCTTTTTCGGAAACGTTCATGTGCTTCACATAGTCCAAATTTTGTTGGCTTATCTGTTCCCTTTGTGACTTTTCGTTTGCTAATCCGTCAGTTCCATCAATTTTCTCTTCATTAACTGAAAATTTCTGATCGATTCGATCTGCCTTCACAACGCCAGAAATTGATGTTATACCCTTTTTCTCTAATCTTTGTCTCCATCTGCTTGGTCTCTGTTTCCTTGCCGTAGGAAACCCGTTATTACTTGCTTTTCTTCTTTCATTTTCCTGCTGTTTCGGTTTTGGTGGAAGTGCTTCTGCTCCACTTAAATCATGCTCCACAATATCACCCAGAAGATCCATTTTTAAAGCGTAAAACTTCTGCCCTGGAGTTTTTAACTACTAAATACAAATGTACTCTGAGATTGGGTAGTTTTAAAGATAAGTATAATGTCCTTCTAGGGCTGGTCCTAATTAAAATGAGTGGCATAATTTTTTTTTTTTTTTCAACTCTCCTTATCGCCTTGCACAGCCGTGATTTGGTAGCAATAGAAGAGGCATTAATAATAGAGCGAAAATTTCATGAATCCTGAAAGAATTGGAGTGCACATAGCCGGTGCTATATAAAAGTGAACCAACATACTTAGAATAACACTGTATATGAAATAAATTTTGGTTCCTCAAATCGACCATGTAGTATATTATGGGTCGGTATTGGTTTATATTAAAATTCAAAGCTAGCTATAAGTGATATGGTGCATAAGGAACTCGTTCAATAGTATATCTACTCGCCAAGAGTTTCCCATTAACTAGGTTTTGACTCATTTGAGAAAGTGGGGATGGAGATTTTTCGACGGTGAAAAAAAAAAAATTAAATTAAATGGCATACAAGAAAACGAAAAGAAAAAGTACTGAGTAATTTTTGAAGTATAAATAGTAAGCGAGTGCATCTTAAGAATGAATGTGTCATGAAATACAAAGCATACAGAAGCCTCTAATCAAATATCCACCCTTTGTTCAATACAAAATTTCAGAGTAGCACAGTAAATTGTTGCTTTCATCGTACCCCGACATGTCGAGAGGTTTTTATTCAGAAAACATCAAGCAACTTCCACCAGATCCATTATTTGGCATCAAAACCAGATGTGCAAAGGATACAAGGCCTGAGAAAGTGGACTTGGGTATCGGTGCATACAGAGATGACCAGGGAAAGCCTTGGATTCTTCCTTCTGTGAGAAAAGCCGAGAAATTGCTTCATGAGTCTGACGACTACAATCATGAGTATTTGCCTATTCCAGGTCTCAAGCAATTCACACAACTAGCCGCAAAAGTCATTCTTGGTGATGATTCGAAGGCCATCAGTGAGGATCGTGTTGTTTCTGTGCAGTCGCTATCTGGAACTGGCTCTCTTCACCTTGCTGGAGAGTTTGTGGCGAAGTTTTTCGTTCCAAAGTCTTCAAACGAGTCCTCTAAGGCAACTATCTACGTTTCAGACCCAACCTGGGCTAACCACATCCAGATTTTCGAGCATTGCGGACTCGAGGTGCAAAAGTATCCTTATTGGAATGCTGCTACCAAGTCTCTCAGGATTAAAGAGTATGTTGAAACCATCCAGAAAGCTCCAAAAGGCTCCATTTTCTTGCTTCATGCAACGGCACACAACCCTACCGGTATGGACCCAACTGAGGAGCAGTGGAAGGCCATATTGAAGGCCATTTCGGACAACGGACATCTTCCATTGTTCGACTGTGCTTATCAAGGCTTCACAACCGGATCTTTGGCAAAAGATGCTTGGGCTCTTCGGTATGCCATTGACTCTGGTCTCTACAGCTTCCCTGGTGTGCTAGTCTGCCAGTCTTTTGCCAAGAATTGTGGAATGTACGGCGAAAGAATTGGTGCTTTCCATGTTATTCTTCCTGAGCATAATCAGGCCTTGAACTCTGCGGTTTTCTCGCAGTTGTCCAAGCTCATCCGGTCCGAGATCTCTAATCCTCCTGGATATGGTGCCAAGATTGTTTCTCTCGTTCTATCTCACCCAGAATTGAGGAAACAGTGGCAGCAAGACTTGATCACTATGTCTTCTCGTATTATGGGAATGAGAAAGGATCTTGTTGCTGAACTACAGAGATTGAACACCCCTGGTGTCTGGACACACATCACCCAGCAAAAGGGTATGTTTTCCTTCACGGGTTTGTCTCCTTCCCAGGTGCAAGAGCTTGCTGAAAAATATGCAATTTACATGTCTGGAAATGGACGGGCTTCGATTGCCGGTTTGAACCCTGGGAATGTCAAATATGTTGCCAAAGCTATTGATGCAGTTGTCCGTGAGGGTAATTAAGGCTGTATTTACGTAGTATGCGAACTTATCTAGTGAATGAATTTGTTAAATGTATGCTTTAAGTTGTGTTCCCCTCGTAAATTGTTACTTTGATTTCGTTTACCTTACTATCTTTTGCTTGCATCGATCGACGTATGTAGTCCAGCCCCTGGCTCAGAATATCACATTCTGACCATAGACTCAACAATTGAACCCTTTAGTAGAAAGCATGTGAAACTGACGCGCATATTCAACGTCCCCTTTAAGAATAAACCCAATCTGTCAACATATGTTGCGTGCATCAATCATGCTGCCAGCAATTATAGAACATGTAAAAAAAGATTTTCCAAAAAAAGCTGACTGTTACTGATAGTGTTCTGTTTGCTGAATACACCTAAGCCTAGCACTAAGCCAATTGGTGGACAATAAAAAAGTTTGGTGAGCAAAAAAAAAAATAGGAAAATAAGCAATTGGAATTACAAAAATGAGGAGAACAGGGAATACCGAGAAAAACTAAATTAAAGAGAAAAAATGCATATGTAAATAGAATATTTTTAAAAAAAAAATTGGTCCTATATAACAGAAGACAAATACCCGTCTATCTTTCAGCATAGACAACGTGTTGGTTTACTGATACATTATTTGAGTTCCCTTGCCTATATATAAATATAGTTATTTTTTGATAAGGCACTAGTTCATTTAGCTGATAACTCAATTAGTGGTACTCAATTGGATATATTTTGCACGAGAATCAGTTACTACTAGTGTACGTTGTTTATTTGAAAAAAGTTGGTATTTCCTTTACTCCACGTTCGAACAAGTGAGTTTAAGATTGTGCTACTTGCGAATCTGAAAATACTTTGGATACCATCCTTTGCAGGCACTACATTAGTTTATCGCCAACCAATCAGCTATATTAAGTGAAATTACACGTTGGTTACATTTACTTTTCCTTTCCAATACTCACAACACATACAGAAAATGGCACATAAAAGCAGACAAAGTCATACCAAGGCATCAGGATCGGCCGCAATACCATTAACTGCGGAAATACCTGATCCACAATCGGATGTCCTGTCGGATACATCGGATGTAGAAGAGTTTTTGAATCCAGATCTTAAGAAAAGAAGAACATCTTCGGTTTCATCACTGTCATCCATGTTTTCGCTTCATCAAGAGCCACTCCCACCTCCAGACAAAAAGGAGATCTTGGCTTTCACATCTGATGAAAGGCACCTTTCGTTTGTGCGGAATTTGCACATGGCAGACTGCATTACGATGCTTAATGGGTTCTCCGGTTTCTATGCAATTATCTCGTGTCTTCGGTTCGAACTTAATCATGATGAGTCGTACATCAAAAGGGCAGTGTTCTTCTCATTTATGGGTGGTTTCTTCGACTTTTTCGACGGAAAAGTCGCCAGATTGAGACACAAAGCCTCGCTTATTGGCCAAGAATTGGATTCTTTGGCAGACCTCATCTCGTTTGGTGTTTCCCCAACATGCATTGCTTTCTGTATGGGTCTACAAAGTACCGCGGATGTTCTTTCCATGGCATTTTGCGTTTTGTGTGGCCTGGGAAGACTAGCACGTTTCAATGTTACAGTTGTAAACATTCCTAAGGATCAAACCGGAAAATCAAAGTACTTCGAAGGTTTCCCAATTCCAACAACCTTGTTCATGGTGCTCATAATGTTGATTTTGGTGTTTTCCGGTCATTACGGTGAAAATATTCCCGGTGGCTTGCTCTTTAGTGGTGCCTCTTACGAATGGCATCCTATTTCTGCGTTTTTCCTTTTCCAAGGCTGTATGATGATCAGCAAGAGCATCCATATTCCTAAGCCTTGAGTTTTTATAGTCTAATGTGTACTTATTCTGCTTCCTGCTCCAATTTTCGTTTTTTTCTGTTATCTTTTTTGTCCTGTAATTAATTTCGAGTAGTTCCAGTTTTTTCTTCTTTATCTCTGCATCGTATTTAACTTGAGTGTCGAATCATTGATACTCGAAATCGTGTCGGCGCCTTCTTTTTCTTCAAGAGTTGTTTTAAACGCCGAAGCAGTATTCAAAACTGCTGTATTTGGATTTGCTACAATCTCTATTCTCCTCCTTTTCTTGGCAACGGTTCTACCTATGCTTGGTTCATGTCTCCACATCTTCTTTGTTCTTGTGCCCGAAATTTCCTGCTTCAAATTCTTAATCTTTGCTTCGTACTTGGCTATTTCTCTGTTCACATTCTGAAGCTCTTTCCACTGCTTCCAGGTGTTTGAATTGGGTGCATTTTCAAAATGCACACACCATGCATTCACATTGAGACCCATGAGTAATGATCCAAGTGATTCATTGAAATCTGATAGTGAATTGCTGGCACACCTAAGCTGTTCCATGTTATTTCCAATAGAAACTAGTCTGTCTGCCAATCGGTTCATTTCAGGACTCAAGTCTTGAATATTTTTGGTGGAATCTTCAGACTCATACTCCGCTATTGTAGGAGATAGCATTGGAAACCTAAATGGTGAAGATGGGAAACCGGAACCATTGAAAAATGCTTCATTGATATTGTCAATGTGCATGTCGGTTGGTTTGTTACTTTTTTCTGAAATGTGAGACATTATTAGGTCAAAATAATGCTGGGATCTATGGAAATAAACAAATAAATAGCAAGCAGCATATGTTGTTTCGATATATGCTTATGTACTTGACTGAAATAAGAGCCTATCAATCTAAATGTGACATTGATAAATCTTGAAAGAAAGCAAGTCTAAAATGATGAAGAAAAAAAAAAAAAATAAATAAATAAAAAAAGAGCCGAAAGTAAATAAACGACCAAGCGGAAGTATACGTAAAATAGAATCCTCAAAAACTTCTTATTAAAATTGAAGTCCTTACCACAAAAGCTCGATTAAGATCCATCACTGTTGGTCACACATACTCATTTAGAGCTCATAGCACTCATCTACGCTGATTTATTCAATAAACCATCATTATGTACATGCAGAATAATAGAAATAACAGTATGTATAGACATGCATATTTTCAACGCAAGAACCTCTTGGCATACTTCACTTTTTCGTCTCTTGGATCCACCCACCGCTTCTTCTTCACTATTATAAAGAGTAGAACAGTAGCTGCAAATGAAAGTGAAAACCACGTAATTAAATATTGCATGTGGTTATTCCTATACTCGATTCTTGGTTCCTGACCAACTGGAACACCTGCAGAAACAAATTGTTGTTCATCAAACTCAATATCCCTTTGCTCATCCTGTTCCAACTCACCGATTTGCTTCTTTTGCAAATCAGAAAGTGTAAGTTTTGGCTTTTTGTCAGAGTTACCACCAAATCCGACTAAAGAAGCCAAGGCGATCCATATTCCCTTCTTTTCTGTGGAATTTTCATGTTCATCTGAATCGCTATCTAGTGTTTCTTCTTGCCTCCATTCCGGACGATCGCAAAACGACTTAACTGCTTGTAAATAAGAGTGTCTTGTTCCAAGTTCATCCGCCATTGCATAAGCATCGGTATATTCAAATAGTCTGGCACCTTTATCGTGTTTCATCTGTAGTGCACTTTTCTTATGGGGCATTTTCACCACACATTCTATAGTAATTGTTCCCTGGGGACATGATAAGTGTTGAAGTTTTCTAGAGTCAGGAATCACTTTGGATTCGCCAATCCATCCTCTTTCCACCAATATATCACCATCACCGTTACTCAAGACAAATGGGCAAACTACTGTATACCCTTTCCGGCCATCCCGAAGTCGTGGGCCCACATATACCTCCCGGGTATAGTCGAATTTACCCGTGATGTAAACTTTTCTGTATAGCAACTCTTTCTCGACTTCTTCGTCTGTAAGTCCGCTTGGAAACACGATTGGTTTATATGCCAATCTGTCCTCGGCCTGTGCAATTAACTTGGTTTTCCACTTTAGACGTTTCACCTGCCAAACTCCCAAGCAAAATGTGAGAATAGGGGCAAAACAAAGCAAGCCAAAAACAACTTTATGCGATTTTGTTCGATCTCCCTCGTTGTTGAGATCATGCTTTGACCTCATCGGATTCCAGTCAATATTTGGAGTCTTCACAGTAGCATATCCTCTGCTTGTTAGTCTTACGTTTATTTTGTGGTTTATCCATCCCGATGTTGTGCTTGCAATATTTGAAGTTTTGTATGTATGCATGAATGTTCGCACAGGCAATGAGCCCAGCTTTAAGCCGTAAATGGCTCCCTTAAATGGCAACATTTCCGTACCTATGAACAATTGACCAATTGCAAATTGACGGCACAAAATGTTATGTTTCTCGAGGCAGTGTTCAGTGATTATGTCTCGATGATAATGAAATGTTGTCTTGATCTTACTTATTTCTATGTACTCTTTTTTTTCTCCCTCTATTATTTCTATCGCTAACTATTTGTTTTGCCGAATTAATAAATTATTTTAAGCGCGCCCGTTTGGTTATTTCAGGTTATCTGCTCTAATCAGTAACGTTCATATTGTATGACAGTTATTTTGTTGTGCATTGATAAGGATTTTCTCTTAACAACTACAAAATCATAACTATAAAGTATACCCGCGATGATTTCCGTAAACAAAGGATTACATACATATAGGAACTTTTCCCTTTATATAGTTACCCATACCGGGTACCATATTTGAAATAACTTCAAAGGAAATTGAACAACTATCCGTTTTATTTTGGGGTATAAAATATAACGAAGTACCATACAGTTATTGCATCCCACATCATACATACAATTTATATACAATTTGCAATGCAAAAACATTGTTCAAACAAACTACTTTAATGACCTGCCTGTTCTATATTTGAAATATCTTCATAAGCTAGCAGAATATTAGTTATAAAACATACTTTTCACGGCTTACCTTATCAGCGACATTCCTTAGCATTTCAACAGGCTTTTTATCCCAATTCTTAATATCCTTAACCACTTTGCACCACAACAGACCTCTGCTAGGATTATTGTCCACAAACTTTTTCTCCAAGATTGAAACTTCATCAACAGTACCATGATCTCGCAAAAAGCACGTATAATATATATATCCATCACCATAATCAGGATCTTTGTCAATACAAGCATCGAAAAATTGCTTAGCCTTTGAAAGCTTTCCTCTTTTCCAAAGATCCCGGGCAATGGTTAAGATTACCACCGGGTTATCTTTAGTGCTGTTAAGCGCCGAGGAGTAAAAATTCTTTCTGTGTTGAAGTTTGGCGGTTTGAATCTTCTCTGACCACAAATATCCAGAGTCTGGAATTTCTCTAAGTCCTTTACTGAGAATCATTTCCGCTGTTTTCGAACCTGAACCCTCAAGTTTCATTCTTGAAAGATACAATAGATCACTCTTTGGATTAAGTGCCATACCTTCTTCCAATGCAGATCTAGCTTTAATCTTTCTTCCCAGTTTATGCTCATAGATATCTGCTAACTCTATCCACAATTTTACTGAGGATGGACACATCTTCACACCTTCATTAAGAGTATCTCGTGCCTTATTAACGTCATTTTGGTCCTCATATATCTGGCTCAACTGCAAATAAAAGTTGGCTTCTTTCGGATACCTTTTGAGTCCATCTTGAGAGATAGCTATTGCTTTATCTGAATTGCCAAGGCATCTTTCAAGAGTGGACTGTTTATACCACAACTTTGCTGAAGGAATATTCAGTTTTTTCCTACATTCCTCGTATATTTCACCGGCTTTCCTTGGGCTTTTTTCAAGCCATTCAAGTTTCGCATACAAAAGCCATAAATCCTCACACTGCTCATTCTTCTTAATACCTCTCAATAGTATATTCTCAGCTTTATCAACATTTCCATCAATCTTCCAAAGGGATTTAGCATACTCCTGATACAAGGCCGATGCTTGAGGACAATTTTCAATCGCCATCTCATAGACAATGTATAATTCAGAAGTATGATGCTGTTCCAGTTCGAACTTTGCGTATTCCAGCCACAAGATTTCATTTGTCTTGAACTTAGATGTCATATAGGTGTATATGGCTCTTACCACTTCAAAATTCTTCATGGTTCGTGCCTTTGCTATATCATTCTGCCATAACTGAATACTTTCCTCTGTACCCAGCTTTTGCGTTCCAATTCCAATACAATTCCATATAATAGCTCGTGCAGTCATTCCATACTTTTCGTTCTCAACTTTGCATGCCATTTCAATCCACTGATCCCTGTCGAGACATGAAGAGTATTTACCTCCAAAACAGTTTTCGACATCTCGCCCAACTTTCACCCCATTTCCGGTAGTTTCTTCTTCGAACTTTGCTGCCGCAAGCCAAAGTTTATAAATATCATCGGTATTCACCTTTCCCTCAGCCTCTGTGATAACACTCGATATTTGCTTTGGTGAACCAACATTTATCAAACAAATCCAGAGCTGTATCGAGGTTGGAACTAGCTGTGTAGCCTTTTTTAAGATCATCTCCTTCATATGTGGATCAGCTTCCAGCTTCACAATCTCAAGCCAAAGATTTTCTGAGTGTGGAACCTGTTCAAGTGCCCGCATTAGCACTCGTTTTTGAAAAAGTGTACTTTCTTCATACGAAGCAGCCTTTAACCAAAGCTTAACAGAGCCTGGAATGTTCTGAAGTGCATCTGCTACCAAGGCCCGACATAAAGGAATGTTACTAGAATGTATTTCAAGACTCACAAGCCATATTTCCTCGTTCTGTGGACACTTATCGCATCCGTGCTCCACAATCTCTCTTGCTTTCTTCATCTTACCAACTGAAGCTTCCAATCTTGCGCTGGCTATCCAATTTTCAGCCTTGTGTGGCTCCAACTTTCGTAATTTCTTAAATAGAGACCTTGTCCGTGCATAATCACCAGTATTAGTTTGGAATTGACCTCCGACATCCGTACCATTGACTTTCAAATTGGCATCGGTACTCTTTCCGAACAGTTGCCGAATATATTCTTCCTTATCAACTGAACTATGATCTTCAAGATTCTCTTGTCTATCCTTGTTAGCAAGCTTGGAAAGCTGACTCTTTAAAACTTTGTCTCTTGCCAACGATATTTGGGTTATGTCAATGTCTCCAGGCTCATTTGTTCTATTATTAGTACTCCTGTCTCTTAATTCAGCAGTTATAGTATCTGAATTCCTATAAAACCGTTGCTGCGCCTGCAATTCCATCCGTCTTCTTTTCGTTTTTCTCGTAAAATCACCTGATTCTGGCAAGTTGAGCCACTGATCCTCGGATATGGAGGATAATGCTTTCTTTTCATTAACGAAGTCCTTACTTATTGCTTTAATAGCCTCAGCTGAATCCAAAACTTCAACTTGAACACGCCCACTTTTCGCCTGACCACTTTCAGCAACCTTCTTTTTCCTTGATGTCCGCTTTTTATGTAATTTACTCTCTATCTGCTCGAAAAATTCATCTGCCTCCTCATCATCTTCTTCCTCTTTCTTTTCATATTTTATGCTTTCCTCATCGGCATCATCAAATCTACCATCATTATTCGATTGCCCCTGTTCAGCAACAGCTACATGTGCCGTTGATCCAAGATCCGCCTGTGTAACAAATCCAGTTGCACCTCTTCCAAGACCGGCAATATATCCTGGAGGTGGCTCTTCATCCAAAAAGCTGTGTGCCATATGTAAGGTTAACTTTCTTCAATGGTGGAACTGGTGGAGTAAAGTTTTCACTTCTTAGACTTCTATAGTGTATTTGAATAAGGCTGGATGTCCAGTGCTGTTAAATTCAAGGGATACTGGCTTTGATAATGTTGTTACATGCATCGTCAAAGAGATAAGCGGTCCCGTTTATATCGGAAGGCTGTGCAAAGAGAGAAGAAGGTAAGAAAAATGATTGAGGTGAAAAAAAAAATATATATATATATGAAAATAAAAATAAAGTGAAAATTTTACTGGCACACCTGAGGAAGGTGAGGACATCTATCTGACTGTGAAGGAAGTACTAGTATTGACAATCCTCATAATTTACGGCAACATAAAGAAGAGAATATAGAAAGCACGAAAGAGCTTTTGGTTTTGTTGATAGACGATAAATAGTTTGGTAGAGTAAGGAAACACAGGCTGAAGTACCACAGCAGATTTCGCAATGCCAAAAAGAGCAGCTGAAGAAACAGGGCCGCAAAAAGCAGCCAGAACGAGTTTGAGCGGGGCACCACCAGCAAAAGTGGTAGAGTGGGGTGATGCGGATGAAGATATGGATTTAAAAATTGAAGGTGGAATGGAAGGAAGAGTTGGGGATGATTATGAAAGTGAGGAAGAGATAGTAGAGCTAGGGGATGAGGAAGGGGAACACATGGAGGGAATCAAGGAGGAAAAAGATGGAGAAAGCAATAAGAACGGAGCACAACAAATATATGTGCCGGGTAAGTCGCGTGCATTGGAGCCGGGTGAGATTTTGGAGCCAGATCCAACAACATATGAGATGTATCACAAGGTGAATATGCCTTGGCCCTGTATGAGTGTGGATATACTTCAAGACAAGCTTGGTAATGAGAGAAGAAGCTATCCTGCAACGATGTATGTTGTCACAGCAACGCAGGCGATGCGGCCAAAAGACAATGAGCTTCTCGTGCTGAAACTTTCGTCTTTGAAAAAGACACTTGAGAAAGATGAAAATGAACAAGATTCAGATGCAGACTCCGATTCGGACGATGACTTCTCCGGTGACCCGATTCTCGAGTCGGAAGTGATTCCATTACGCAGTACGACAAATAGAATACGCACGAATACACTTACAAGCAGATCGGACCGGTATTATACGGCGACAATGCACGAGAATGGAGAAGTGTGCATTTTCGATGTTGGTGCACAGATGCGTGCATTCGACACTCCCGGCTACGTTATTCCGAAAACAGCGAAAAGACCACAGCAGGTGGTGAAGGCACACGGAAATGTGGAGGGATACGGAATGGATTGGTCGCCCTTGGAGCAGAATGGCGCACTATTAACGGGAGATGTGAGCGGCAGAGTTTATCTAACAAAAAATACCGGGTCGAAGTGGACGACCGACCGCCAAGAATTTCAGGCGAGCGACGCGTCGATCGAGGACATCCAGTGGTCGAAGTCAGAGCGGACAGTTTTTTCGACCGCGGGGGTTGACGGGTACATCAGGATTTGGGACACGCGCGCGAAAAACCACACTCCGGCCCTCAGCGTCGTCGCGTCGAAAACGGACGTTAATGTTATTTCGTGGTGTGAGAAGATCGACTATCTCTTGGCTTCCGGCCACGATGATGGTGTTTGGGGTGTGTGGGACTTGCGAAACTTTCGCCCGAACAAGCAACCGTCTCCTGTTGTGTCGTACGATTTCCACAAAAAGCCAATCACGGCTATTTCGTTCGACCCGCTCGACGAGTCGATCGTCGCAGTCGCGTCTGAGGACAACACAGTCACACTTTGGGATCTTGCAGTGGAGGCCGATGATGAAGAAGTCCGCCAACAGCAGGCTGGAAATGATCAGCTTAAGGATATACCACCTCAGATGATGTTTGGCCACTGGCAGAGAGATGTGAAGGATGTTTGTTGGCATAGGCAGATTCCGGGAACACTTTTGAGTACTGGAAGTGACGGAATGAACGTGTGGAAGACCATCTCTGTGTGAGTGCAGGGTGCATTTTTTGAGTCATTATGTGTACAGGAAGGGTGGAAATGGCTGTGTAATGTGAAATAGGTAGAAATAAAGAAGAAGACAAGTATAATGTAAGGGAACCTTTTGCTAACGCTACTCTGAATGTGATTGGTATTAACATAATTGTAAGTGATATTAATGATACTTTATAATATTATTTTAAGTGTAATTCAACTCTAAAAATGTCTACATATAACAACTTACATCGTAATGCCTTGCATTACAATTAATGCTCCATTATCGTATATCCGGTTGCAGATCATTCGACACATTAGGCAACCCAAAAGAAGCAGAAAAAAAAAACATATTAAGCATGGAGGAGAAGAAGAAGAAAAATGTACTTGAAAATGGATAAAAGAAAGCTTCATGTCTCGTAATAATATAGTGTCGCTTAGTAAAGTTATAATGGCACTCTCGGCCCACCCACCCGCTCACTTGTGCAAGGATGTAGCATCCAACGATCTCTGTGGCGTTTCCATGTTAATCGCCGTCTGAAGATCAAACGTGCTTCTAGTTGCACTGAGGGGAAACGCGTTCTCCGTAGTGTTGGCTTTATCGGCAATGATGCTAGGCGATCGTGAGGCTACCACGGAAATCCCGTTCGACACCAGGGAGTGCGCGTCGATCGACGCGTCGACAGCTTTTGCACCGTCCGACGCCCGATTCTGTGCATTGTGAACAGCAGGAACCGTTTCAGAAATAATGCTGCCGGCACGAGAAACAATGCTGTTGACGTGGGCTGCAGATAAGGCTGGAATCTGCATGTCAGACACATCCTGGGAGCCGTCGCGATCTTCGCGGTGCAAGGATGTGCGACCATTTTCGGAGACTGCAGCTTGACTGTTTCGGTGCGAAAGCACACCCTGTTCGGGATCGGCAGTTCTAGAAGAGGAGTTACTTGCAATAACAGAGCCGTCTGTATCCGCCGCGTCGTCGACGCTATCCTGGTCGCTCGATTGGAGAGTAAGTTGGCGAGATTTGCGAACATGCATTCTCCATCTGTAGAAAATGCACATCAACAACAAGATTCCTTGAAGTGAGGCGGCAGCAAAGAAGGGGAGGTAGGAACTCCACTTAGAGTCGGCCTCATCGTAAAGAGAGTATGCCCAGTAAAAGGTTCCGGGCACTTGAATGACCAAAGAAGGAATGGAGAGAGTTCCAGGCTCCCTGATTCGGTATGTGGTCCATAATTGGGGAAGATACTGGACAACCTGCAAAATCAACGAGACAACACCACTGGCATCTGCGTAAGCATTACGTCCATGTTGTTGTCCGGGTGCGTGGACCACACAAATACAGGCGATGAAGTTGACTATGACATAAATCACGAAAAAGAGATAGTACCGGTATATCATCTTATATTCGTGTGCAGGTTCGTTCGGCGAGTTTTTCGTAAGGTAAACACACAACACGATCACCAAGCAGAAGCCAACTGCCTGCACACCAACCTGGATATAGCCGGTCATGGCATTTGCGCACTGATAGGCATTGAGATCCACAGTGCAGCAATGCCTGGCTGGAACAGTCACCAAATACATATTGACGAATGAGGCAAATGCAGAAATGGACCCCATCAACAAATATGACGGTGAAAGTCCCTCACTGGTTCGTCGTCTAATCACACGAACGTGTTGTGGAACAAACGAGATGTAAATACCGACCACAAGCACCCAACTGAGGATGAAGTCGGTCTTGCCAACTTCATAGTACGAAGAACAATCTGATGCCATCGAAATTTCAATGTATAGAGTAGAGTTCTATTCTAGATGATCAGGTTTGCAGCTTTAAAGTATGGCAAAAAGAAAGATACCAGCACAAGTTCAGAGTTGAAATTCAGAAATGAAGTTCAGAAATGAAGTTTAGAATCGAAGATTAGAGTTGAAAACCAGAGTTGGAGTTCAGAGTTGAAGTTCAGAGTTGAAGCTCAGAGTTGAAGCTCACAATTCAAAATTCACACTTCACCTCACTTTACTTCAAAGTTCAAACAACACTCTCAATAATGTAGTAGCAGATCAAGCAGTGAAAAACCGTACTTGACGAAACTATCAACTATACAGAAAACAGTTGCTGCTTTCTCGTTTTGACGCCGGTGAAAAAACAAATCTGGTTTATCTTTCGAAGTCAAACAACGAGTAAAAAATGGTTGTTCTATTTGCCCAGGGCACCTGGCTCAACAAGCAAACACTGCTATAGTCCTAAAGATTATACCAGAAAAGGTTGTAAAAAAATGACCTTAACACAGGATAATAGTGTTAAAGGTGAATATATGCCGCTTTAATGCAGAAGCTATGCGAAGAGCTCAAAGAAGCTTCTTTAAGGACAAAAAAAAATATTTTGTATGCGACGTTTTAACGCGAATTTTTTTTTTGTTCTTTCGTATACTCCAATTAGTGAATGAACAACGCCCCAAAGCTGACAATTTCGAAACTTACAAGATAAGAAGAGGAAGAAGAAAGGTTACAAGATAAGAATGAACTGATATCAGAATATCGGCTTAAGAAACATCTTAAAAAAAGGAGAAACAAAAAAACTAAGACAGAAACAAAAAAAAATCAAAGACCGAATAGTCTGCTAATCTGGATAGAAAAAAATGAAAAAAAAAGGAGAATATCGGGAGAGAAAAAATAAGTGAGAAAGACGGCTGCAGTCGGCCATAAGTAAAAAATATGTGTTGATCTTCATCATAATACCACATTGGGAAATCTTGCTGATCGCGTTGACGTCGGGCGGTCATCAATAGTAAAAAAAATATTATTCTTGAGTTCTTAATAATTTGAGCAGAACAATCATCTTAACTTCCGGATAAATATCGGACGCGCGAAAACACATATTTAGATCCGAGAGAAAGAGATAGGAGAATGTGAAAAAGAAGCGAAAAGTGAGCGAGCACGAGGAAATGCGAAAAAGCAGGAAAGACAAGAAAAAAAAGAAACTTACTGCCAAGTAAAGTGAGAAAAAGCTTATACTCACGAAAAGCAGGAAAAAATATCCTGGAATCCAGCGCGAAAATCCACACAAATGTCACATCAAATAACGCACAATTGAGGGTACATTTGTGCATAAAAAAACGCATCAAGTTTTGCCGTAGCTTGCCCAATTTTTCCCCCTACTCTCATTTGCTTACTTTACTTTTTCCCCATCCTATTATTTCTCGCTTAAACAGCCATGTTAGTTGTAGCCGAATGGTACAGCAATATTATCAACATTGCATATATTTATAACAGCATATCTTTACAGCCAATCACAATGACTCTTCCCACGGCATTTGCTGAAACCACAAGGTTTTCAACGTCACATGCCGAGATGAGAATCCGCATGCTTAACCTGTATAGGAGATACATTAGACATTCTAGAGAGTTTGTCAACAATTACGATCTTGATATTCCAACATCAGAAGTGAAGACAAAAATTAGGCAGGAATTTGAAAAGCACAGACACGTGAACGATTTGGCAGTGCAGAATGTCATGTACATGAAGGGTCAGATGGAATTCCAGGAGTTGGTGAACTTCTGGAAACAGAAATGTCATGTTATGAAGTACTTCGAGAACTTTGATTACTATGATAAGGCTGCAAAGAACAACTTTGTGCAGAGATTTTTGAAGGGTGCTGACTAAGCTTCATGAGGCCAACGCATTGGGCAAATTGCCCATTTTATTTATTAATATCACGCAATATTTATTCATTTATCTAGGGAGAAAGTACACTTGCTATCAATAGAACATTACATTCTCAGGTATACCTGGTTCAATACGTCTTCACTAATGATCTCCTGCATGCATACAGTGAAGTTTGTAGATTATTGATACTGCTGTAAAATTACGCACTATTAAAAGGAGAAGAGACCGAGCGTCAACCAATTGTCTATACAGTAAAAGACGCTTTAAAAGTCATAGCTATTTGATTTGATTTACCAAATTAAACAGTGTAAATATAACATTCACAACATTCACATTAACTTCATTAAATATACACACACAAAAATATCATAATAATGGCATAACAGTTTGAATTCACTCAATGCTTTTAATAACTTCAGTGCAAGCTTTGGGGTCCACCAACTTTAGGAAGTGAAGCATTTCAAAGCATGTCACATAGTCACGTGCTGATGCCAATTTTTGCACGATACTTCTGAACAGCAAAGCATCTTCCGCCTTTAGTTTTGTGTCGGACCAACTTTCGATCCCATCTTTTGGCAGTTTATCATCGTGCTTTTCACCATTTAGTGCAATAATAAGGTAATGGGCGCTTAACTTATAGTTTTGGTCCTCGTGCAGCAACTTTCCAACTATATCTCTTGCGTTCTCACCCAGTTTTTCAAACAAAACATTCCAGTATTGTGCCTCCGTCTTCTTGAGGCAGTTTAGTAGAATTTCATACATCTTTCCAGTCATCTTTATCAATTCAAAGAGTCTGTCAAAATACTCGTCTTCAGAATCAAATAATTTCTTTTCGTACACATGCTGTATGTACCGCACCATTAGCAACTCTAAGACATACTTAAAATGTGGTAGTTTGTGCATTTTCCTGTAAACAGTTGTTATTCCAAGGGCTTCCATGCTATCCGACTTGCGGACACGAATATTTGCCCAAATTTGGTGGTCAATGATATCATCCAAGTAGTTTTTCTTGGTTGGAACAAGCCTGATCTTTGTATCTGAGTAGCATTCAACCTCAACCCCATAAACTGTACTATCTGATTGCTGTGTAGTAAGCGGATATGGTGTTACCCCAGAAGATTCCACATCATACGAACCGGATTCCAAACTCTCGACCTCATTTCCAATATTTATATTCACTGGAACGCCCAGATTCGTTCCAGAACTCAAGTCGTCAACTATTACACTGTAATGGAGAATTTTCGAGCCATCAAACACAAGAAACGTCTTCTGGTCTAATTTCTGGACGTACTCGACTTGATTATTTACAAGTGAAATGTGATACTTGCTTAATTGTGCGGTTCCGGCCTGCTTTGACACAATAAAGAGAGACGTTCCGTCAAGTATAAGAAGATCCGTTTTCCGAAGAAGAAGTACGCTTCTCACGTTACACATTGCATTGTCCAGTTCTTTAAAAGCATCCTTTAGCTGATAGAGACTTAGCTTCTCAAAAATCAACAATGCACGTACATTGGATACGCTATCTGTACTTTTTTCACAAATCTTCCATGTGTAAATGCTCATCTCGTTTGTCGTAACAATAAGAGTAGACTGGGAAAGGTCAAGATCTACTGAAATAATGTTTGGCCTTGCACCTTTGCCGGCGTTTGGAAGTTTGAAATTCCACACTGTAGAATCAATTTTGAACTCAGCATCCGATTTCAGGCAGGATGGCGGGAAAACATAAACTGCAGGATCAAAAGTTGGATCCTCTGCATTTTCAGCCACAAATACTTCTTCCCTGGCAGAAAGAATCAAGTAATCCTGATACCAAAGGCAGGAAAAGAATGCATGACATCTTCCTGAGGCAGATTGCTCAAGGATGTCTTCCTGCTTCCAATCGAGAAATTTCCATAAATGCAATTTACAATCAAAAACAATCACATCTTTCTCTCCCACAACACAGAAAAAGGTACCACGCTTGTTGGCACAAGAAGCTCGAACCTGCGAGTTTCTTTGAGTGAATGCAAGAGGCAATGTTTGCAGCATCCATGAATCGGCAAACCTTGATTCGTTGTAAAGTGTTTCCTCGCTGGCAGATTTCAAAGTATCCGGGGCAGATGACCTATTCGAACCGCAAAACAATCGTAAAGCGTCAGCAGAAAACAAAATTGGTCTATTTACTGCAAGCGATGAAAGATCAGACATGAAATTAAGACCAGAGAGCTTAAGACGAAGGATTTTGTCTGCATGGGTCAGTAAGATGTTTTGATAATCGATGAAACGAATGTCGTTGGGACTGGATATCAAGAGTGGGTCAAACTCAAAGGTGGAAAAGTTGAGATTGCCCAAAAACGAGTGGATAGTCCAGCCGTCGGAATACTGAATGATGAGAGTATTTTCATCTGGAGAAAGTGAAAAATGTCGTAGCTGGCCAGCATTCGGAGGCTTATTGATGGTTTTGAGCAATGTAGAAGAACCATTATTTCCTATTTTGAAAAGTAAAAGCCGTCCATCGTGGAGACCAACATACACAAGGCCTTTGGAGTTGGATATAAGAGTCAATACGGCCTTTTCGGATCCGGAGTACAAACACGTGCCAGTTAATGCGTCTGGCTCAAGAAGTGTGATGTCTCTAGATTTGCCAACTTGTGCCAGCCAGCACTTTCCCAAAGAATTCACCCAGCAAAAGCAATGCAAAGCGTAATTATAATGGAAATCAATTATATCAGCATTTCTATCTTCCTCCGGATACCATGTAAGGTTTTCGGCGAGGAGGTATGTGATCTTCTTATCTTTCCCCAAAGGAACAACCTGAAAAGCAGTCGGTGACTTGTTCACTAGAATGATGTGCAAGTCGGAAAGAAAGAAGAAGTCAGCAAGCCGGCTTTGAACGTTTAGAATCAGTCGAAGTCGCAATCCAAAATCAGTCACTGGAGTTTCATTCTCAGTACTTGGTTTAAAGGCTTTAAGCAAAGACTGGACGAATCCATTGGCAGTTCCCTCATCAAGATTCAATCCAGAGTCCTCATATGTCTCGTCATGCTTGACAACTCTATATCTTGGTAGAGGAAGACCGTTTTGAAGTACAAAGCCATCTGAATTGAACACAGTAAGCATTTCATGATCGGAAAGATCTGTCCGAATTGTGTAAATCAAAGCAACATTTCCGGAGGTCTCAACTGCAAATATACGGCCGCATGGAGACACTCGGACCTTTACATTGGATCCGTACTTGGCAATTGAGTTGTCTGAACGAATATGAGCAGAAATAGGTGAACCAGTTCTGGAATCGTACAAATATAAGCCGCGATAAGTCAAAATTGCGTATGGAAGATGCAGGCCAGATCTTGCATAGTGTTTCTTGTAGCTTTCTGTGTATACTGGCTGTGTCACACTTCCAATTATGGGATCTTTCTCGGGAGATGGTTGATACTCGATGGATTTTGCATTTTCTGGACCTTTAACGGGTTTTTTGTCAAATATAGCTTTAAGGTTCGGCAATTCCGGCAATACCTGAACGCTTGTGAGCTCAGTTGGCCAAAACATTTTAGTCGTGCACTTTTAGTCTACTGATTGATGTCCGAAAGATAGAATTGGCAAGGTAGAAGTTCAATTGGAATGCCGAAATTTGGCAGATAGGTACGTGTAAACAGGTAAAAAAAAATAGAGATAAAAAAAAGAATAAATACTTAAGCAGCGAAAAGAACACGATCACATATTGTAGCTGGATGGTTGGCAAATTAACATTATATGGATGAAAATACTAAAGTTGAATTGATTAACACTAAGAAAGTAAGAAAACAAGTGTGTTGTTAAAGCAAGAGGTGTTCAAATTGCCGCTCCCACCAATACAGAGCAATACTTAAGGAAATAGCATGTCACGTGACTTTGGGCGCTTAATCCAAGAAGGAGCAGTAGAAACGGTCTACAAGTAATTTGTAATCGGGTATATGAATTGCTCAGAATCAACAGACGGAAAACAAAAAAGGAAGAGTCGAAGCAAAAGTAAAATAGAGAAGAAGAGTAGAATAAAACGAAGAGATAATAAAATAAAATATAAGATAAAGTAAAAGAGAAAGTAAGACGTATTGAAACAAAGCAAAGGAGTGAAGCAACCAATAAGCAGAGTTAAAGCAATATGTAATAGGCTATTAAAGCATGATGAAAAGGCACATTGCGGCCGATATATTGGCACAACGGTATGGCGGGATAAAGGAGAGAAAGGGCAGAAAATAACAGAAACAACAACAAGAAGTAGGTGGTATCGCTAAAACAACAAAAAAGAACAAGTAATTAAAATAAGAAAAAAGCCAGTGCTTCAGGCAGCAGCTGCAGGAGCAGGCTCAGCCTCAGCAGGCTGATCATCTTCCATTGGAGCCTCATCAGCATACTCAGCAGCAGCATTAACATCGGCATCTGCCTCATCATCAGCATCACTAACATCCTGGTACTGCTGGTACTCGTTGACCAAGTCCTGCATGTTGGATTCTGCCTCCACAAACTCCATTTCGTCCATTCCCTCGGACGTGTACCAGTGCAAGAAGGCCTTTCTTCTGAACATGGCACTGAACTGATCACCAACACGTCTGAAAAGCTGTTGGATGGAGGTGGAATTGCCAATAAAGGTGGCAGCCATGTCCAAACCGACAGGAGGAACTGAACAGACTGCAGATTGAACATTGTTAGGTATCCAATCGACAAAGTAGTCTGCATTTTTCGTCTGCACCTTGTGCATTTCGTCCTCGACCTCCTTCACAGACACGTTACCCCGGAAAAAGGCAGCAGCAGTCAAATATCTGCCCTTTCGAGGATCGGCGGCTGCCATCATGTTCTTTGAATCGAACAACTGTTGGGTCAACTCTGGAACTGTTAACGAGCGGAACGACTGTGATCCGGTCGACGTCAATGGAGCATATCCAACCATAAAGAAGTGGAGACGAGGAAATGGAACCAAATTAACGGCCAATTTCCGGAGGTCGGAGTTAAGCTGACCTGGGAAACGAAGAGAAGTCGTAACGCCAGACATAACTGCAGAAACAAGGTGGTTGAGATCTTCGTACGAAGGCTGTGGAAGCTTAAGTGTGTTGACGCAGATGTTGTAAAGGGCCTCATTGTCGATACAGAATGTCTCATCTGAGTTTTCAACCAACTGGTGGATCGAAAGCGTCGCATTGTAAGGCTCGACGACAGTGTCCGAAACTTTTGGAGAAGGCAGAACACTAAATGTGGCCATCATCCGGTCAGGGAACTCTTCTCTAATCTTGGAGATCAACAAGGTACCCATTCCGGATCCCGTACCTCCACCCAACGAATGTGCAATCTGGAATCCTTGAAGCGAGTCGCATCCCTCTGCCTCTCTTCTGATCACATCCATCACCGAATCAACCAATTCTGCACCTTCCGTATAGTGGCCTTTAGCCCACACGTTACCGGCTGATGACTGGCCATAAATCATGTTATCAGGACGGAACAAGTTGCCGTACTTCGACGATTTGACGGCGTCGATTGTACCTGGCTCTAGATCCACTAAGACTGCTCTTGGGACGTATTTTCCCGAAGAGGCCTCGTTGAAATAAACGTTAAGCCTTGATTTTTGAAGTTCTGACGTGCCATGATAGTTTCCCTGAGCATCGAGACCGTGCTCATTGCAGATATTTTCCCAGAAGGCTGCTCCAATCTGGTTACCGCACTGACCGGCTGATAAATGAATCTGTGTTAGATAATGTTAGTAATGCTGCTTTGAAAAATGTGGGTGTTTACATTTGAAGAATTGTGATGTAAAGATTTAGACTCTCTAATGCTGTTTATCGTAGCACATGATTTTTCTTCTCTTGATTTTCTACTATCTTGATTTCTCCCTTCTTGTTTATTGCTGACTCCGGCTAACTTTGTTTTCTAGATTTGTTCACTTTGAACTTATTCCACAACTCTTGATTCTTGCACCTGCAATTTCAATACGCAACACAAATATAGATGTATTCGCACTATCATTCATTAATTGCCAAACACACTCTCGTGTATGTTGCCCAACTGTAAGAATAGCATATGTAAACAAACAATAAATACCTGTATGGAATCAAAATTGCACCTTAAATCCAATCAAATGATATCCAACCAACATATGAAATCCAGCATTATCAAAAATCGCACGATCAACAATTTGCTGCAGGATACCTGCTTAAGAATGCTTGAAAAGTCCAAATCAACAACCCAACGCGTTATTTGCTTTTACCACTAGAAACTTGAAAAAAAGGCAATATGCTTACAATTTCTCTCATTGTGCAACGGTAACTATCCCAACTGAAGTATTATGAGTTCTGCCAGAATTTTAGGTTGTGCAAATTCTGGTGATAAAGTCTGAAAAGGAGAAGAAATATAACCTTAGAGTAGGCTTGAGATTTAGATGAAGGGTAACTAACAAGGAGAACTGACAACAAAGTTCGAGAGAAAATGTAGATTAAAAAAAATAAAAAAAGTACACAATACTATTAAGGGGCAGTTATTCAGATAATGGGCACAAAACCTTTTTCAGTGTTTTGGCAAAAAATATATATATACATTATGAATACTTCTGTTCAGGTGAAACAGGAATGCAAAAGAGAGAAGAAAAATTAAAAATAAAAATTCAGATGGCTAAGGCGATGGAGTGAGAACCTTACGGAATAAAGGCATTACTGAGGGAGAAAAATTTTAAGTAAATAAATGAAAAGTATAGTATGCACAAGTGGAATTGCCCAAATGTGCAGGATTAGGGAAAGTAAGTTCTGTTCTACATCATATCTAATAACTAGGCAATTTACTTTAATAACATATTTTTACACCATATTATTGCAATAATTTTTCATAATGTGTTTTCGTAGCACTTTTTCATCAAACCTTATAGACAAACCAATTGCACATGCCCTGAATTCTCATATTCCACCCCTATATGTATGCCATAGTCACATAATCAATATTTTGTTCTCTGTTTATTTCCGGCCTCCTTTATTACGTTTCTGCATTCGACGGCGTCAATTAGGATATAGCGAAAAAAAATTGATAGGATGGAAAAATCTCCCGTGCTTATTTACATTAAATTGTACCCTATTGTTTATAAGTTTCCATATTCGAGAGCCCAGTGAATTCTCGCGAAAGGGGAAAAATGTTGTAATAGCTACCTTTATTCGGCATTCATATGTTGGCGTTGCCGATTAGTGCTAATTCAGAATTGGCGCCGTGACTAGGACAAACAGATAATCTGGCATCGATGATATCAATTACATTCAGTACTAAGTCCTACAAAGGAATTAAAGAAATTGACTAGCTAAAATCGGTGTATCGAATTTTTTGATGGGATTTTATGCCCACTAAGATCGTATTCAGTAATTTGTGCGGAATTTACACACCGTAAATCCCGTATACTTTATTCTTTCACGTATTTTATTTTGTACATATTCTAAATCATTAAACTTGCAGTTTGGCTTATCACGCCAAATATCTCAACAGAAAAGGCACAAACACGTTCGTTATCTATTCATTCATTGTTGACGTTTTTATATTATTCCATTTTATCTCTTAAATACCCAAATTTATCAGCCGATCATATCCTTATCATTACGGCACATAAACCTTACTGTAGCTTTCAACTTTAGAACGGCAACACACACACGTCTTGAAATTTCTCATATACAATGAAATTCTGCACCGATCGCAAATTGCAAAGCACTTACAAGGCCATAGTATTATCTGCCTTGAGTTCACATGACAAATCACACAGGTTCCAAGTTCATTAATATCATCTTCTGATTTTCCAGTGTCTTGATTCCTTTCCAATGATTGCGATTTCTCTTTTTCCTGCAACCGTCTTTCTCGAATCAGATCTATCAGCTTCAAGTCGTCACTGTAATAATTTAAGAAGCTTGACCTCGTCAATGCAGAAGCCGGACGATTGATATTTTGCAAATGGTATTCCATAATTCGACTTTCAATAAAGTCATCTGCATTTCTTGGTCTTACAAGTGAGCAAAACTCTTTTACATCAACTAAATCAGTGAAAGCATGATTTTCTAATTGGTAGTTTTGCTCTTCTTCATTGAACTGGGATGGGTCGTTGATATCAGTGACATCTTCATATTTTTTTGGCACATAATCCTGTGAGTCATCGTCACTCTCAATTTCCGTTTCTAGCAAAATGTGTGCGTACTCTTTAGAAAGTTCGCTTTCTGTCAAATTTTCGATATGTGCTTCTGGAAGTTTATCAATGTCGGTTGCTTTGGATAAATTTCGGGCAGTTTTATGTGATTCTTCTTTCACATCCTTCTTATTTCCAACTGAGCGAACCGGAATTCCCAAAAATTGCACAAACTCAACCAGAAGCATTCCCATTCTTTTGAATCTGTTTGCAATTACCCAGCTGTTCTTTCCGGTATACTTTCCTTCTCCATTATCAATTGCTTCAAGTTTCTTCCCGTAACCGGAGTTCACTAATTTGGATAGTTTGCCATTTGCAGTCTCAAGATAAGTACCTCTGGGAATTGAAATTGAGGATTTCTCGTACAAGTAGCCTTTTCCAATTGCGTTTCGCATAGTAAAAGAACTAACCATTGTTAATGCGGTATAAAAATCGTCGGATGCCGAAATATTGATTGCAGAGAAGTTCTTAATGAGTGACGTCATTGAAAGATCTTCAAAAGATCCCTTGGAAAGACCAGCAATGACATATATAAGCAAGCTGAAGATGAACACTAGAGCGCATATGACAAACGGCATATAGCCAAACACAACAAATACAGGAAGATAGAACATTCTGCCTGTGACTAAAACTCGCACAAAGAATGCCATAAAAGTCATTTCAATAACTGTTGAGCAGGCCAACCTGTAATCAAATAAGTTGAAGATGGAAAATGTGTGCTTCAGGAGCTGTCTGAAAACCTCAAATATGCACAGCACAAGTAATTCAAATGATGGACGTGAAGACAGGCCTTGTGTTTCTTGAAATGCAATTGAGTATTCGAATAGTGTTAAAGAATTGTCTCTGCAAGGCTTGTCACCACCTGTGATTGATATAAATGCGAGGATTATCTGATTAATGCACATTGCCAAAAATAGAGGCCGAAGAATTGATGTTGAAGGTCCCACTAATGCATCAGGTAGCTTTTCTGTGCTTTTAGGACTTCCTATCATACTGGAAACTGCAGAAGATAATGACACAACGGCCCGCAAAGCCTTTCCTTGCTTATCTATATCAGTTACTGCTTCTTCTGTGGCATTTGGAGCGGCAATTAATCTAGTGCAATAATACATTCCAAGAAAGTTTTTCTGCTTGAATTCCGCCGGATCAAAGTTGAAATAGGATGATCCAAGTATGTAGTTCACAATCGTAGATGGATAGTAAAGCTTTAGACACACCCAAATGCCATAGCTGGCTCTTATTAGAAAATACATGGCGACTAATCTGAGAAACGTTCTTGAAATGTAAGGAAGTTGCTTTCTTCTAGTGGTACTTGCAAAAAGCATGATGCGATTCACAACCACAGCTGTAAACATTGACATCACAGAAAATATTGAAATGCAGTACGAAAATAGCATCTTACTCCGATCCACGTTCAGTTGATCAACTCTCGACTGTTCGGTAATAGCCGCGGTAAATGCCTGATACACTTCACGGATTTGGGTGAAAAGTTGCATTTTAATGATCTCTATTGATGGTCAGCAGTTGCTGAAATAGGCAGCTATCAGGCTTTGTTCCGAAATGCCAGCTTGCTAATTAAATAAGAATAACAAGTCATTGTCGTTTATCTGTTCAATTTCTTTTTTTGGTCGTTTTGCGGGTCCCCTTTAATTTCCGACGATATCGATTTGGTTGGTACTGCACCCGTACACCGGAATAATGGTCGCAAGAAATAAATAAAAATGAACGATTTAAGAAATTAAGAAATGATTTTTTTTTTTTTTTTTTTTTTTTTCTTTTTTTTTTTTT
>ERZ746981.50-NODE-50-length-112426-cov-38.913929_pt1 | contig 112426 bp, 95 predicted proteins | sample MGYA00374948_ERZ746981 | MGnify/ENA primary metagenome ERZ746981 (study PRJEB28757, sample SAMN06711160) | food metagenome | host: microorganism | place: China:Harbin | collected 2017-01-30 | study: EMG produced TPA metagenomics assembly of the Analysis of...
CACGCGTGGTTGATGATTGCCCATATCCGCAGAGTTCTGCGAAAAATCAATCAAACCGCTTTCTGATTCAGGCTCTGAGGTACTGTGCCTGCGTTCACGCCTGGGGCTGGCATCCGGTGCGACGACGGGCCATGGCCCCGCCGCCCTGCCGACACGGTGCGACACACAGGTGCATGGCATGGCCGCACTGCTGAACGGGATCGCGTTGCATGGCGGGTTCCTGCCATGCGGGGCGGCAACCTTCGTCGCCGTGGACCGCATGCGTCCCGCCCTGCGCTTTGCCGCCATGATGAAACGCCAGGTCATCTATTTCCTGACCGATGGGGGCCTGTCGCCCGAAGAGGACGGGCCGGCCTGGCTGCCGGTGGAACAGCTCGCCAGCCTGCGCGCCATGCCAAACGTCGCGGTATTCCGCCCCGCCACCCGGCGCGAGACGATGGAGTGCATGGAACTCGCCCTTGAACGGACCAACGGCCCAAGCCTGCTGACGCTGTGCCCGTTCATCCCGGCCAGCGACATGGCCGCTGACGCCTCCATGCCCAATGCGCACCCACTGACGAACCTGTGTGCGCGGGGTGGATATGTGGTCGCCGATTCCCCCACCCTTCCCCGGCAGGTCACGCTGATCGCCACGGGACAGGAGGTCGCGACCGCCCGCGCGGCGCAACTGCTGTTATGTGAACAGGGAATTGGCGCGGCCCTGGTGTCGTTGCCATGCTGGGAACTGTTCGCGGCGCAAAAAATATCCTATCGTGAACAGGTGCTGGGAACGGCACCCCGGATTGGCGTGGAGGCCGCATCCGGGTTCGGGTGGGAACGCTGGCTGGGACAGGAAGGAACATTCATCGGGATTGATGGTTTTGGTGAAAACGTCACCGCCGGCACACGGCAGGTGCGTAACGTGACCATCGAACCCGAACATATCGTCGCCCGCGCGCTGGAGGTCCTCCACGCACACGGCAACGGCCCTGCCGGGACCATCGGTAACCGGCGGCATGATGACGGGGATCTGCCTTTTCCGGACACGTCATCCCGAAGCGCTGCACTACAGAACTGACCTTAACGGAGAATAAGAAATGGCTGTCAAAGTCGCGATCAACGGTTTCGGTCGCATAGGTCGCCTCGTCCTGCGCGGGATTATCGAAAGCGGACGCACGGATGTCGTCCCTGTCGCCATCAACGACCTCGGCAGTGTCGAGGCAAATGCCCACCTCCTGTCCTATGACAGCGTGCATGGCCGTTTCCCGGCCGAAGTCCGTGTCGAAGGCAACAGCATCATCATCACGGCCAATGGCCGCACCTATGCCCCGATCCATGTCTCTGCCGAGGCGGACCCGACCAAGGTCGGGTTCACGGGCGTGGATGTGGCGCTGGAATGCACCGGTCGCTTCACCGACAAGGAAAGTGCCGCGCAACTGATCAAGGCAGGCGCGCGCAAGGTCATCGTCTCCGCCCCTGCGTCGGGCGTCGATGCAACGATCGTCTATGGCGTCAACCAGGATGTACTGACATCCGACATGACCGTCATTTCCAATGCATCATGCACGACCAACTGCCTGGCCCCGGTGGCCAAGGTGCTGGACGATGCATTCGGCATCGAATGCGGCTACATGGTGACAATCCATTCCTATACCGGCGACCAGCGCACGGTGGATACCCTGCACAAGGACCCGCGCCGCGCGCGTGGCGCCGCGCTGAACATGATCCCGACCTCCACCGGGGCAGCCCGTGCCGTGGGCCTCGTGCTGCCGCACCTGAAGGGACGTCTTGACGGGACCGCCATCCGCGTGCCGACGCCCAACGTCTCTCTTGTCTCGCTTGATTTCGTGCCACAGCGCGCACCGTCCTCCGTCGAGGAAGTAAACGAGGCGGTGCGCAAGGCCGCGGGCGAGGCGCCGCTCAAGGGCATCCTCGATTACAACACAGCACCGCTGGTAAGTTCGGATTTCAACCATTCGGTTGCATCCTCCACCTTTGATGCGACACAGACGGCGGTCATCGACGGCGGCAGGCTGGTGCGCATCTGCAGCTGGTATGACAACGAATGGGGCTTCTCCAACCGTATGTCCGACACAGCCGCCCTGTTCGGCAGCCTGTAATGGCGACGGTCGCGTTCAAGACGCTGGATCAGCTTCAACCCGCGGGCAAGAAGGTTCTTCTGCGCGCGGACCTGAACGTTCCGGTGAATGGCGGGCAGATTACCGACGCCACCCGCCTGCTGCGCCTGCTGCCGACCATACAGGAACTGGCGCAGAAGGGCGCGCGCGTCATTGTGGTCAGCCATTTCGACCGCCCCAAGGGCAAGCGCGTGCCTGAAATGTCGCTCGCCCCGATCGCAGATGCGCTGGGCGATGCGCTGGGCCGTCCCGTGACCTTTGCCGATGACTGTATCGGCCCGGTGGCGCAGGCCGCCGTCGATGCGATGCAGGATGGCGACGTGGTGGTCCTGGAAAACACCCGTTTCCATGCTGGCGAGGAAGCCAACGACCCAGACCTTGCCAAATCGCTGGCGTCACTGGCGGATTTCTATGTCAATGACGCGTTCTCCGCCGCCCACCGCGCCCATGCCTCCACCGAGGGGGTAGCCCGTCACCTGCCGTCCTTTGCCGGACGCCTGATGGAGACGGAATTGAATGCGCTGAACATCGCGCTGGAAAATCCAGAACGTCCGGTGGGTGCGATCATTGGCGGGGCGAAAATCTCCACCAAGCTCGACCTGATCGGCAACCTGCTTGAAAAGGTACAGGTGCTGATTATCGGCGGGGCGATGGCCAATACGTTCCTTGCGGCGCAGGGCGTGAAGGTCGGGCGTTCCCTGCAGGAAGGGGAAATGCACGACACCGCGCGCGCCATCCTGGCGAAGGCCAAGGAAAAAGGGTGCGAGGTCGTCTTGCCGGTCGATGCCGTAACCGCGACTGAATTCAAGGCCAACGTGCCCACGCGCGTTGTCGGGATCGACGCCATTCCCGACGATGCGATGATCCTTGATGTCGGTCCGCAGACCGTCCGCGACCTGTGCGCAAAGATCGCGACGCTGAAAACGCTGGTATGGAACGGCCCGCTGGGCGCGTTCGAAATCGCGCCGTTTGACGCAGGCACGAACGCCGTGGCGCAGGAAGTTGGTCGCCTGACGCAGGAAGGCAGGCTGAAAAGCATCGCCGGTGGGGGGGATACCGTCTCCGCCCTGCGCCATGCGGGTGTAACGAAGGATATTTCCTATATCTCCACCGCGGGCGGCGCATTCCTTGAATGGCTGGAGGGCAAGACCCTGCCGGGCATCATGGCGCTGGAATCCGTGTTCGAACGCGCATTGCCGATCTGAACGGTCGTTTCACGACCGCCCTGACGGGAACGGGGGATCATCCTTTGCAGGATGATCCCCTTTTTCATGGCGCGTAGTGGGGGAAAGATAAAGTTTCTGGAGGCGCGATTTTCAGGCATGCACCCCGCTGCGCAGCTTTTCAGGAAAAATCTTCGCCTGAAACTTTTTCCAAGGCTGCCTGTAAAGACAGGTCCAGCTAAAGACAGGGCCAGCAGCCTGCTGAATGATAAAAGCCCTGAACGGCATTCCCCTTTGGGGAAAAGCAACATACCAGGGCTTTTATCATTACTTATCAATGGGTTGTTTTAAAACGCCCTTTACTGCCCTGCATCGGGTGATGCGCCTTCCTTGTTTTCCCCATTGTCCGCCGGGGTTTCGCGGTCGATCACCTTGATATCGTCACCCACCAGCCCCTGCGCAAAGGCCTGCGCGGAGAAGGGGCGCAGATCCTCCGCCTGTTCGCCCACACCGACCATATGGACCGGCAGGCCGAACGCATCGGCCAGCGCCACGACAATCCCCCCGCGCGCAGAACCGTCCAGCTTCGTCACCACCAGTCCTGTGACATTCACCAGTTCCTTGAACACCCGCACCTGTTCCATCGCGTTCTGGCCCGTGGTGGCATCCAGCACCAGAAAGACGGAGTGGGGGGCGGTTTCATCGAACTTGCGCATCACGCGGATGATCTTCGCCAGTTCCTCCATCAGCGCGCCCTTGTTATGCAGGCGCCCCGCAGTATCAACCAGCAGCAGGTCCGCACCTTCCGCCTTGCCTTTCTTCAGCGCCTCGAACGCAAGACCGGCGGCATCGGCATTGGGGGGGCCAGCAATGACCGGCGCGCCCACACGCTCGCCCCAGACCTGCAACTGTTCCACGGCGGCGGCACGGAACGTATCGCCCGCGACCATCATGACCTTCTTGCCCTGCTCGCCATAATAACGGGCCATCTTGCCGATCGTCGTGGTCTTGCCCGTGCCGTTGACCCCCACCACCAGCACGACATGCGGCTTGTGCGCGGGATCGGGTTCGAACGGGATGGCGACAGGTTCAAGGATCTTCGCGATTTCTTCCGCCAGTGCGGTGCGGACTTCCTCGTCCGTCACTTCCTTGCCGAATTTGGAGGAACGGAAGGAATCAATCACCTTCGCCGCGACATTTGGCCCCAGATCGGCAGAGATCAGCAGGTCTTCCAGATCCTCCAGCGCCTGATCATCAAGCTTGCGTCGGGTGAAAACCGCGCTGAGCCCACCGCTGAGTTTCTGTGTGGAGCGCGACAGCCCCGCCTTGAGTCGTGAGAAAAAGCCAAGAGCCATGTCAGGGTAATTCCGCCACCAGTCCGTTATCGTCAAAAGCCACAGGCCGCACCGTCTCGATCCGTCCCGCCTGCGACGGCGCCACACCATCCGCCAGCCGCACCGGGGCAAATTCCTCGGAATGCCCGGATGTCTGCGTCTCCATCAGCACCCGCAACGGCCGCCCCAGCAATCCCGCGTGATAGGTACGTGCCGCCTGCGCCCCCACCGCACGCAGGCGCGCGGCGCGCTCGCGCCGCTGTGCCATGGGAATGGCGGGCATCCGGGCCGCGGGCGTTCCGGGCCGCTCGCTATAGGGGAAGACATGCAGATAAGGCAGCGCCTGCCCTGCGATGAAATCCAGTGTTTCATTGAACAGCGCTTCGTCTTCGGTCGGGAAACCGGCGATCACATCCGCGCCGATCCCGATATCGGGCCGCAATCCGCGCGCGCGCGCGATGACGGCGGCGACATCATGCGTCAGGTGACGCCGCTTCATGCGCTTGAGGATCATGTCCGACCCTGCCTGCAACGACAGATGCAGATAGGGCATGAAGCGGGGTTCATGTTCCAGCAGTTGCCACAACCCGTCATCAATCTCCACCGGGTCGACCGACGACAGGCGCAACCGTTCCAGTTCGGGCACCAGGGCCAGCAGCCTGCGGCACAACTGCCCCAGCGAGGGCTGCCCCGGCAGGTCCCCACCCCATGATGTGATATCCACCCCGGTCATCACCACCTCGCGATAGCCCGAGGCGACAAGCGCGCGCACCTGTTCAACCACCACGCCGACGGGAACGGAACGTGACGGCCCCCGGCCGAAGGGAATGATGCAGAAGGTGCAGCGATGGTCACACCCCTGCTGCACCTCCACAAAGGCGCGGGTGCGGCCTGCGAACTCCGTCACCAGATGCGGCGCGCTTTCACGGGCGGCCATGATGTCGGATACCGCATTGCCCTGCGACAACGCGGCTTCACTCCAGCTTTCGGCGGCCAGTTTTTCGCGATTGCCCAGCACCCGTGTGACCCCAGGCAGCGCAGCCCAGCGGTCAGGGTCGATCTGTGCCGCACACCCCGTCACGACGATGCGCGCGTCGGGACGGTCACGATGGGCGCGACGCACCGCCTGACGGGCCTGGCGCTCGGCCTCCGCCGTGACCGCGCAGGTGTTGACGATCACGACATTGTCCAGCCCGGCGGCATGGGTGCGCATCACCTCGCTTTCGTAGGTATTGAGCCGACAGCCAAATGTCAGGATTTCAGGCTTTTTCATCGGGGATAGGTATCCAGCGCCACAGTGCCTTCGAAACTCATCACGGCGGGACCACTCATCAGGACATGGCCATCGCTTTCACGCCACGTCACCGACAGCACGCCGCCATCCATTTCCACAACGCATGTACGCCCGACCAGCCCACGCCGCACGGCATTGACCACGGCGGCACACGCACCGGACCCACATGCCAGTGTCAGGCCCGCGCCACGTTCCCATACCCGCAGCCGCATGTCATCGCGCGCGCGCACCTGCGCAAAGCCGATATTGGCCCGTTCGGGAAACAGCGGGTCGCATTCCATTGCCGGCCCACGCACGCGCGGGTCGGTGGTATCCCCCACATCAAGGAACACGGTGGCATGCGGGTTGCCCATAGATGCCGCGGCCGGGTCCCCCCACAATGGCAGATGCAGGGTATCGACCTCCCGCACGAGGGGGATATCGCGCCAGTCCAGCGCGGGGGGGCCCATATCGACGGTAATGACGCCATCACCGGCAATCCGGGTTGGCAACAGGCCCGCGCGCGTCTGCAACACGGGGGCCATCGTCCCGCGTTCATCCCCGATCAGGGCCGCGACACAGCGCGAGGCATTGCCACACGCCCCGGATTCCGTGCCATCGGCATTAAAAAAGCGTACGAACACATCCGCACCATCACGGCAGGCGGGGCGCAGCACCACGAACTGGTCACAGCCAATGCCGCGCTGACGATCCGACAGGGCGGCGATGCGCGCGGGCGTCAGGTCAAGGCGGCTGGCACGTTCGTCCATGATGACGAAATCATTCCCCAGGCCATGCATCTTGTAAAAGCTGGTCTTCATCTGTGCCCTATATACGCCAACATCGTCCCGGCCGCGAAATGCCCGCCCCTGTGCGAGTCGCCCGCTGACGCGTTTTTACAGGAAACGCCCCGGCGCGCCACGTTGCAGAACCTCGATCCGGTATCCATCAGGATCGGTAATAAAGAAAAACCGCCCCACGAACCGTGCCCCGCATGACATGTCCTTCACCGGTTGCGGCGACAGCCCGGCGGCGGACAGGCGCGCATGTTCCGCGTCCACATCCGCAACCGACACCGCAAGGTGGCCATATCCGTCACCAAGGTCATACGGATGGTCACGATCATGGTTAAGCGTCAGTTCGAGTTCAAACGTCTGCTCCGCATTCGCAAGGTAGATAAGCGTGAACGTATCGAACACAAGCCGGTCCACTGGCCGCAGGCCAAAGGCAAGGTCATAGAACGCCTCGCTGGCGGCTGCGTCACGCACGCGGATCATGGAATGGATCATTCGGGCCATGTCTGCGGTTTCTCCTTTGGTTCAATCTGTCGTAAATGGCGGCAACCGGCGGCATTCTCAACATGCCGTGGCGTCTTTTCGCGCATGGCGAAACGTGCAGGCGACCGGCCGTTTCGTCCCACCCCGTCGCATCTGGCACATTCATGAACGATCTGCACGGCTTTCATCCTGGCGCCTTCCTCAGCGCGTCGCACGACTCCGACACCGTTTTCTGGTCCGCACGTCCCTCCGGCCCGATGCTGGACCCCGGGGCATGCACGGCCGTCACGGCGTTGTACCGCACCATGCTGCCCGAAGGGGGACGCATCCTTGACCTGATGGCCGGAAGTGACAGCCACCTGCCAGATAATGTCGCCTTTGACGCCGTGATCGGCATCGGGGTGGATGCCCCGGCACTTGACGCCAACGGGCGCCTGACACAACGGATCGTGCAGGACCTCAATGACACGACCGAACTGCCCCTGGCCGATGAATCGCTTGACGCCGTGTGCCTGTGCGATGTCGTGCCCTACCTGCGCCATCCTGTCGCGCTGTTTCGTGAAATTGCCCGTGTGCTGCAACCCGGGGGGCTGGTACTCGTTACCTACGGCAATGGTTTTGTACCGCAAAAAGCCGTGGCATTATGGCAGGCGATTGAAACGGAGGAACGCCAGCGTCTGGTGCGTATCGTGATGCAGCGCGCAGGCTTTGCCCATACCGATACCGGCAGCGTCACCCCACCGCCCAACGATGCCGTCTGGCACGACACGGTCTATGGCGTGACGGCGCGCCGCGACGAAGGCGCGGCATGACGGCCCCACGGGGCATGGGCCGAATATTGCAGAAGGTAAAAATATCCTTCTTAAAAGAAATTATCATTTACGCCGACGCCGGGAAATGTTTTGACACAGAATAGTCTTGACCCGTAGTCCGAGGCCCACTGGTAATATATGCGGAATTTCCCCCCCCGTCGCGCTGGCTGGCACCGTCTGTCGGCCGCCCTGCTTCTGTGCTCTGTCATGGTGCCCGTATCCGCCACATGGGCCGATGATGACCCGGAATCGCTCGATATCATGGAGCGACAGATGGAACGCATCCAGCAACAGCAGATGGAACTGCAACGTGACCTGACGATGATGCGCAAGCAGATCGCACAGCACCGCGCCCATGCCGGTACCGGCACGGGCACGGGGGAACATTCCCTGCAGGTATCAGGCAGCGCAGGGCATGTGCGCGGTGGCTGGACCCCGCATGAGGGGCGTATCACCGCCATGGGTGAACGCACGCCGCCGGGCATGGGCGCGCCGCATATCGGGGGGCATTCCGACAATCCGAACGGGTCGTTCCTTGACACGCCGACATTCGAATCCGTCGTCGCCCATCGTGACGAGGATCTGATTTCCCATATGGCCAACAATAATGTCGGCCCCCACACCCGTGAAACCGTCGGCGCGCAGTCTGCCGGCGCACTGGGCAGCAAGGTCTTCCATGCCGGGGCGGTATCCATCATCCTTGGTGGTTTCTTCGACGCCGCCGCGTTGGAGGAAAACCGCCATGTTGCCTCGGGCATCTTCAATTCGTGGGCAAACATTCCCTTCCGCAACAGTTCGAACTTCCACACCGACAATTTCAACGGCGATGCGCGCTATACCCGCTTCTCCCTCATGGCGCGCGCGCCGCTGGGCACGCACGTGACGGTGGCGGGATTTGTCGAAAGCGACTTTGGCGCCAGTGCGGAAACAACCAATCCTTATGAAAGCAATTCCTACGTCCCGCGCCTGCGTCAGGCGTACCTGACACTAGATGATGCCAAGACCAACTGGCACTTCCTGATCGGACAGGCATGGACGATGCTGACCCCGGATCGCGTCGGCATCATACCGCGACAGGAAAGCCTGCCCGAAACCATCGAATCCTCCATCCTTGCGGGGCAGACATGGACGCGGCAGTGGCAGGTGCGCCTGGTCAAGGACTTCCTCGAACACCGGCTGTGGGCGGGTCTGTCGATCGAAAACCCGGCCACGATCTATGACACCACCGGTTTTTCAGCCTATAGCGACAATGGCGAATATGCCCTCCCCGGCAGCGGCAACTATGCCAAGGTGGGATCGAACGGCGTCGGGCTGACGGGATCCAGCACGAACTATTCCAACGAAATCGCCCCCGACATCATCGCAAAGATCGCAGGCGACCCGTCATGGGGCCATTATGAAATGGAAGGTATCGTCCATTTCCCGCATGACCGTTCGGTCATCGGTGGCGAGGGGCAGAACCATACCGCCATCGCATGGGGTGGCGGCGGGTCGATGATCCTGCCGGTCATCCCGCACACGCTCGAAATACGGCTGGCCGGACTGGCGGGCAAGGGGATCGGGCGTTATGGCTCCGTCCTGCTGCCTGATGCCACGCTGAAGGCCAATGGCGCGCCCGACCTGCTTAGCAGCGCGCAGGCCACGGCGGGCGTGATCGCCCATCCCAACCGCCTGGTCGACGTCTATGGCTATTTCGGGATGCAGCGTTCGGGACGCGGATATTTCGATTCCGATGGCACCGCCTATGGCTATGGCAACCCGCTCTCCGACAATAGCGGGTGCTGGACCGAAGGGTCGTCAGCCTGCACCGCAAGCATAAAATCGGTGGAGGAATTCACGATCGGGGCATGGTACCGCTTCATCAAGGGCAAGTATGGCACCGTGCAGGCAGGCACGCAGCTTGCCTATTCGCGCGTGCATACATGGGGCGGAATCGGGGGGGCCCCCACCACAAGCATGAGCGAGATCTTCTTTGATTTCCGCTATCTGCCATTCCAGTAATCCCCTGCGGATCGCCACCACACAGGCCATGACGCCTGCGCCTTGCACCCGCATCGAAAAAGGGGGATGTTGCCCCCTCCTGTGTGGATAAGGCGAAAGGGCGCGACGCATATGCCGGTAAAGCAACGACACTGGAGGATTGCCGGATGCGTGGCCCTTGGGCTTCTCCCGCTTCTTCTGTCATCCATTCCCGCCATGGCGCAGGAAGACGAAGACGAGGCCGATTTCAAACGCCACCAGTCCATGCACCAGCTTTCGCGTCACCCGCCGCTGCCACGCCTGCATATGGATTACAGCCAGTACCGCTTCATCCCCCCCGGTGACAAGGTAAAGGAACAGCCCGACGTCAACCGGCTGCTGTTCTGGACGCAGCATGGCACGCCCGATGGCTATGCCGAACGCCATGGCGGGGCCATCGTCTATTACGACAGCACGGGCAAGGCGATCCGCGTCGATAATGTCCCGGCCACACCCACCCGTTAGGACGATTTCGAAAACATCCAAAGGCTGTCTGCAAACAGCCGGGGCCGTGACATCAGCTTTTTTCAGAATGCCCCAAAAGGCATTACCTGTTTCAGGTCATAAGAAAGATTGTTTGAAAACAAGAAAAGTTTCTGGATGCCGCCTTTTTCCAAAAAGGTGGCGTCTTCTGAAGCTTTTTAGAAAAAGCTTCACCAAAAAACTTTATAATTTCAGTATGTTATAGATCCTGACTTTGCAAACAGCCTGCCAAGGCAACGTCCTGCAAGTCTTTTGTAAGGTCATGATATTTCTTCTGGTGATGCTGCCCCTGTGCATTCGTCATCAGGTCCGCGCGCATACAGCCGTGCGATCCCCTGCGCATCCAGCACCTGTGCGGCCGGGCCATCACGCATCACCCGCCCGCACCGCAACAGGAGTGCATGGTCAAACGCAACAGCGGCCCGCACGGGGTCATGTGTTGTCGCAACAATTGCATATCCATCATCCGCCAGTTCGCGCAGCAATGCATACAGCCGCTGCTGCTGCCCATAATCAAGGCCGGTTTCTGGTTCATCCAACACCAGTATCCGCCCCCCCTGCGCCAGCGCACGCGCGATCAGCACGGCCTGGCGTTCGCCGCCTGACAGATCGGTATAGGACCGTGCCGCCAGGTGGCCGATCGACAGGCGCACCAGCGCATCCGCCACGATGGCCGCGTCCTCTGCCCCGACCTTCCGCGCAAAGGGTGTATAGGACACCCGCCCCAGCGCCACCACGTCACGCACGGTATAGGGAAACAGCGATATATGCCCCTGCGGGACATAGGCGATCCGGTGCGCGACCTCGCGCCGGTGCCATTGCGACAGGTCGCGCCCATCCAGCAGGACCTGCCCCGCATCCGGCCGCAACACCCCCAGCAGCACACGCAGCAACGTGCTTTTCCCCGCCCCGTTCGGCCCCAGAAGCCCGGTCATCCGCCCCGCCACGATCGACAGTGATACGTCATCCAGCACACATCGCCCATTACGGCGCAGCCCGACACGATGCACATCCAGCACCGTCCCCTTCATAACCGCCACCCCCGCCGCAACAGGCGCAGCACGGAAATGAACACCACGACGCCAAGAAGGTCCGTCAGCAGCCCGACGGGGATTTCCTCGGCCGACAGACATCGTGCGAGGTCATCACATACCAGCAGGAAAATCGCGCCCAGCCCGGCGCTCAGCGGAATGACACGCGCATTGCACGGCCCCGCCAGCAGGCGCGCCACGTGCGGGATGATCAGCCCGATCCAGCCAATCATTCCCACCGCCGACACCGTCAGCGCCGAAAGCCCTGTTGCAATACCGATCGTGCCATAACGCAATGCCGTAACCGGCACGCCAAGGGTACGCGCCTCTTCATCGCCCATTGCCAATGCATCAAGCATCCGCCCGCAGGCCGACAGAACCACAATCCCCAGCAAGACCGGGACCGCCATGACCTCCAGCCGCAGCACATCAACCTGCGTCAGGCTGCCCAGCAGCCAGAACACGATGTCGGGCAACTGCTGCTGCGGGTCGGCAACATATTTCAGCATGGACATCAGCGCGGTGAACAGGGCGGAACTGATCAACCCGCCAAATACCAGCATCAGCAGGGAGGCCGCATCGAACATGCGCGCGACCCCCACCCCGAACGATACGGCAAGGATACCGCCCGCGAACGACAGCGTCTGTACGCCCGTCGTGCCCATGCCATTGACAATCCCCAGCGCGGCGCCAAACCCCGCCCCCGCCAGCACGCCCAGCAGGCCGGGGGAAACCAGCGGGTTACGGAATACCGCCTGATATGTCGCGCCAGAGACCGACAAAGCAGCCCCCACGCACACCGCCGCCCCGATCCGCGGCAGGCGCGCGCCCATCAGGATCGCATGCACCATGTCATATTGCGCCTGCGGCAATGCCTGCCCGCCCATGGCCGTCACCACAAAACGTGCGATCACACCCGGCGCAATGGCGTAACGCCCAAGGCAGGCAGAGACAAGGAGGCATAGCACAAGTCCGCCGAACACCAGCCATCCGGCAGAACGCCCCATCATACGCAGGATCAACGGGGGGAGGCCCCCCCGTCCTTCGTCGCCCCGGCAGGGGGCAGCCCGGCCAGTATCCGCCGCGCCTGCGTGACATCAAGGTCGTAATGAAAGAAGGTGCGATAGAACGCACAGGTCCGTTCCACCATGTCGGTGGCCGGGAACAGGTCAGGATGCAGCACCTGCGCCGCCCATGCGACCTGCAACGGGAATTCGCTGCCGTACCGGTCCCACGGGAACACGCCCGCCGGGTTATGGATCACATGTCCCGTGCGCACGGCGGTGATATTACGCCACACGCCGCCATCAGCCATCGGGTCAAAGGTCCCGGCATCAGGGCCAAGGATGATGACATCAGGATTCCATGCGGCCAACTGCTCGACCGAAATGGGCTTCATATTGCCATCCACCCCGTCCGCCGCATTCCGCGCCCCCGCGATCGACAGCCATTCGTCAATGATCGTATGCGCCCCGTCCACACGCAGCGGATGCAGGGACTGGATATGCACCACGCGCGGCCGTGCATCCGGGGCCAATGCGTCGGTGCGCGCGCGGGTATCGTGGATCACCCCGTCAAGCAATGTTTCATAGGCGCGCGTTACCTCCTGCGCCTGCCGTGTGCCGATCACTTGTGCTGTCATCTCCAGCGAGCGACGCAGGCTTGCGGCATCGGTGAACCCGGCCACCAGCACCGGAATCCCCACCGCACGCAGGGCCGCCGCCGTGGCCGAACCGTTGGGGACAAAGGCGACATCCACCCCGGCCTTCAGCAGGCTTTCGGCGTTGACCGCCGGGCCATTGACCCCGATGGCATGATAGAGTGCAGGCGCGACAAGGAACATCCACGGCCGGGTATCGGGCCGGTCCACCGTAACCGCAATCCTGTCCGCCGCGCCGAGCATGATGGTCAGTTCGTTATGCGCAAACCAAAGATCCGCGATATGTCCGGGCCGCGCGGGCACCTGCTGCACCTGCCCCGTCATGTCGGCCACACCATGGGTGATGCCATCCCCTGCCGCATGCCCGATGGGCGCCATAACGAAAGATGCCGACAGCATCATCGCGCCGATCACACCCATGCCCCATGTCCGTGGATACCGCATGCCCGCCCCCTGTAACCTGATGATCCCGATATATCCCATCGGATACATCCCCGGCCAGAGGCGATCGCTCCACATGGCACAAGACCGCGAACACAGACGTAAAATGGGCATTCCAAGGCAATTTTTTAGTATAGAAATTATTATAAATACAAAATGAACATATTTATGAAAAAATAAAAGATAATTGTGCAGATTTTTCAAAATTATTAAAATACAAACATTCCTTAATATCGCATTATTTTCTTAATTAGTTATATTTTTAAGGGTTTTTAAGATATATATACTGCAAAAAATTATGATATTCCGTTTAAAAACAAAACATTGATAAAAATTAGAAAAGTTTTTGGGTGTCGCCTTTTTTCAAAAAGGCGACGTCTTCTGAAGCTTTTTAGAAAAAGCTTCACCAAAAACTTTCATAATTTCAGGATATTATTGAGCCGGACTTTGCAAAAAAACAGGATAACGCCTGAAATGTTCGCGTTCTCTCTTGATGGAGTGTTTTAAAACAGTCGCTCCAACAGCCCCTGAACGCTTTTCATAGGTATCGCACAGACGGATTTCCAGAAAAAAGCCGCCCCGGTAAAGGGCGGCTTTTCGAAATACCCTCAGATGCGCCAGCGCATCCCTGGATCAGTCCTCGGCATAGGTCGAAAGGTCAGGGCATGAGCAGACGAGGTTACGATCCCCATACGCATTGTCCAGCCGGTTGACCGGCGACCAGTATTTGCTTCCCGCCTGCACCGCACCGGGCAGGCACCCGCGCGCACGGTCATATGCACGGTCCCATTCCGGGTCGGTCACGTCACGCACGGTATGCGGCGCATGGCGCAGGGGGCTGTCCTCCACCTTGATCCTGCCGTCCATGACCTCGCCGATTTCTTCATGGATGGCGATCATCGCCTCACAGAAACGGTCAAGCTCTCGCAGGCCCTCGGACTCCGTCGGCTCGATCATGAAGGTGCCCGCGACGGGGAAGCTGACGGTCGGGGCGTGAAAGCCATGATCGACCAGGCGCTTGGCGATATCATCGACCGTGACCCCGGCCGTATCGCGCACGGGACGCAGGTCAATGATGCATTCATGCGCCACCCGCCCGTTCACCCCGCGATACAGCACCGGGTAATAATCCGACAGCCGCGCCGCAATGTAATTGGAATTCAGGATCGCAACCTCGGTCGCGCGACGCAGGCCCGCATCCCCCATCATTTTCATATAGGTCCATGAAATCGGCAACACGTCGGCTGAACCGAATGGGGCCGCGCACACGGCATTGGCTTCGCCCAGTTCGGGGCGACCGGGCAGGAAAGGCGCCAGATGCGCACCAACCCCGATCGGCCCCATGCCCGGCCCACCACCGCCATGCGGGATGCAGAACGTCTTGTGCAGGTTGAAATGGCTGACGTCCGACCCATATGACCCCGGCCGTGACAACCCGACCTGCGCATTCATGTTCGCGCCATCCAGGTAAACCTGCCCACCCGCCGCATGAACCAGATCGCACAGTTCGCGCACGCTTTGTTCAAACACGCCATGGGTGGAGGGGTAGGTAATCATGATCGCGGCAAGCTGCTGCGCATGCTGCGCGATGCGGGCCTTCAGGTCATCCATGTCCACGTTGCCATGTTCATCGCATTTGACGACGACAACCTTCATCCCCGCCATCTGCGCCGAAGCCGGGTTGGTGCCATGGGCTGATGCCGGGATCAGGCACACGTCACGCCCGGCCTCGCCGCGTGCGCGGTGATAGGCACGGATCGCCAGCAGCCCGGCATATTCGCCCTGCGCACCCGAATTGGGCTGGAGCGAGACGGCGTCATACCCGCTGATGCGGCACAGCATCTGCTGCAGTTCCGCGAACAGTTCGGCATACCCCTCCATCTGGTCCGCCGGGGCAAAGGGATGGATGTCACAGAATTCGGGCCACGTGATCGGCATCATCTCCGCCGTCGCGTTCAGCTTCATCGTGCATGACCCCAGCGGGATCATCGAACGGTCCAGCGCCAGATCCTTGTCCGCCAGGCGGCGCAGGTAACGCAGCATGTCAGTTTCAGAGCGATAGGCACTGAAGACCGCCTGCGTCAGCAACGCGCCCGTACGCGCCAGCGCCTGTGGGATTGCGGTGGCCGGGGCGTCAAGCGTCCCTTCCATCGCGGCCACGCGGGCCGCATCACCGGCAAAGCAGGTCCAGATCGCACGCACCACTTCGGGTGTCGTGGTTTCGTCAAGGCTGAGGCCAAGGGTATGCGCATCAACCCGGCGCAGGTTCATTCCCGCCGCCACCGCACGATTGACGATGTCCGCCGTGCGTTCACCCGTCGCGATGGTCAGCGTGTCAAAGAACGCATCCGTGCGCACATCCTCGCCCAGCACGCGCAGACCCGCCGCCGCCACGACACACAGGCGATGAATACGCGTGGCGATGGCATGCAGCCCGTCCGGCCCATGATACAGCGCATACATCGACGATACGACGGCAGGCAGCACCTGCGCGGTACAGATGTTCGACGTCGCCTTTTCACGGCGAATGTGCTGTTCGCGCGTCTGCAACGCGAGACGATAGGCAGGCTCGCCCCGCGAATCGATCGATACGCCGACAAGGCGACCGGGCATGTTGCGCTTGAACGCATCACGCACCGCCATATATGCCGCATGCGGGCCACCCGCGCCCATCGGCATGCCGTAACGCTGCATCGAACCGACCGCGATATCAGCCCCCAGCGCGCCCGGACTTTCAAGCAGCAGAAGCGCCATCGGGTCCGCCGTCATCGCCGCGATCGCACCAGCCGCATGCAGGGCCGCGATCGCGGCACGCGGATCACGCACCTGCCCGGACGACCCCGGATACTGGAACAATGCGCCAAACACCTCGTCCGCGCGCAGGTCATGCGCCGGATCGCCCACCACCAGCGTCCAGCCCATCGGTTCGGCACGGGTCCGCAGGACGGAAATCACCTGCGGGTGACAGTCCGCATCGACAAAGAACGACATTGCCTTGCTGCGTGCGACGCGACGGGCCATGGCCATCGCTTCCGCCGCCGCCGTCGCCTCATCCAGAAGGGAGGCATTGGCCACGTCCAGCCCGGTCAGTTCGGTCACAAGCGTCTGAAAGTTCAGCAGCGCCTCCAGCCGGCCCTGGCTGATTTCAGGCTGGTACGGGGTATAGGCCGTGTACCAGGCCGGGCTTTCCAGCACGTTGCGCTGGATCACGCCCGGCAGGAACGTATTGTAATATCCCTGCCCGATCAGGGACGTCATCACCTTGTTGCGGCCCGCGATCTGACGCAGGCGTTCAAGGGCCTGCGTTTCGGACATGCCGGCACCCAGACCCATTTCCCCCTTCAGGCGGATATCGCCGGGGACGGTCTGCGCCATCAGGTCCTCAAGGCTTTCGGCCCCCACGACATCAAGCATGTCGCGCACATCGTGGGCGTCGGGGCCAACATGACGCGCACAAAACGCGTCAGGATCGCTGCCCGTACCCTGCCACAGGGGGGAATTATCGGTGGAAGACGTCATGATCGGGAACTCCGTCAGGTCACAGGCAGCAGGAATGTCAGGCCAGCAGCGCGGCATAGGCCGCCGCATCCAGCAGGCCGTCAAGCTGCGACCTGTCAGCCATCTTCATGCGCACGATCCAGCCGCCGGCCTCAGGCTCGCGGTTGATCAGCGACGGATCATCGGACAACGCGTCGTTGAAGGATGTGACCGTGCCACCAACCGGGGCATAGATGTCGGAGGCGGCCTTCACCGATTCCACAACCGCGACACTGTCGCCCTGCGCGACGTCGGTGCCTGCATCCTTGCCTTCGACAAAGACCAGTTCGCCCAGCTCATCTGCCGCGTGCTGCGTGATGCCGACGACGACTTCGTCACCCTCGATGCGCAGCCACTCATGTTCCTTGGTGTAATAGATGCTCATGATCCGCCCATTCTTCCGTAATGTTGGGGGTTGAAAATAACCGGGGTGGAAAACCGGGACCTAGCGCCGGAAGGTCGGCGCCACGAACGGCAGCGCCACGACATGAACCGGCAGGACACGCCCCCGCACACCCGCGAACAGCGGCGTGCCGATGGCCGCCGATGCCGTATCGACATATCCCATCGAAACCGGTCCGGGGACGCTGGGGCCGAACGCACCCGATGTCACATGCCCGACCTGGTGCGTGCCTTCGGCATCACTGAACAACGGCGCACCGCCACGGATCGGGGCACGCCCCTCCCCCCGCAGGCCGACGCGACGGCGCGCAGCCCCTTCGGAGAGATGCTTTGCCACGATATCAGCACCGGGATAGCCACCAGCGCGCACGCCACCGGGGCGGCGGCTTTTCTGGATCGACCATTCCAGCGCGCCTTCGACCGGCGACGTCGTGGTGTCGATATCCGACCCATACAGGCACAACCCGGCCTCCAGCCGCAGGCTGTCGCGCGCGCCCAGCCCGGCCGCCGCGATATCCGTACAGGCCAGCAGCGCACGGGCAACATCTTCCGCCTGTCCGGCAGGCATGCCGATCTCGAACCCGTCCTCCCCGGTATAGCCCGAGCGCGAGACGATGCAGGCAACGCCCGCGATATCGGTTTCGATCACGTCCATGAACCGCATGGCCGCCGTCGCGGGGGCCAGTTCGGCCATCGCCGCAACCGCCGCAGGCCCCTGCGCCGCGATCAGCGCGCGATCCGACAGGAACTCCACCTCGCATACATCGGCAATTCCCGCCTGTATCAGGGCAAAATCCGCATCCTTGCACGCCGCATTGACCACCAGCAGGAACCATGTCCCCATGTTGGCGATCATCAGGTCATCGCTGATGCCGCCATCTTCGCGCATCAGCAGCGCATAACGCTGCCGTCCGGGACGCAGGGCGAGGATATCGGCAGGAACCAGACGTTCAAGCGCAAGCGCCGCATCCGCCATGACGCCCGAACGCGGGCGCACGCGCACCTGTCCCATGTGCGAGACGTCAAAGATGCTGCCCGCCGCGCGGGTATGCAGGTGTTCGGCCATGACACCGGCCTCATACTGGACCGGCATGTCATACCCGGCGAAGGGCACCATGCGCCCCCCCAGTTCAAGATGCAGCGCGTGCAGCGGCGTGCGCAAAAGACCCTCGGTCATGCGAAGACTACCTCGTCATTGCGATATGACCCGACAGCGCACGCGCCACGACCCACGCCCCGCGACGGCACGGATGCCGGCAGGGTACGGATCACGGCATTATGGCGCGCACAGGCGGGACATGTGCGGGGGGATGCAGGAAATTGCGAAATCGTTATGATCTGTGCCGAAGGCGTGGACATGAAAAGGGCTCCTGCGACTCCGTAATGGATATCACCTGCCCCTTCTGTCACCTGTGCCTGAGATCGCTATCCCGTCGGCGGGCGCACCGGAACCGGGCGCCTCTTTCCAGAAGTTATCATCGACCGGTCCTTTTGCCTGAGAGTTTCCGGGGCGGTTGCTCCTTCGGCGCCGGCACATGGCCGGTCTCTCCCGTATCGATACCCGACTGCTTGACATGACACCCGAACACAAGTCAATCCATGAAAACGCCTGATGTCCCGCGTCCATGCGCCCACGCTGGCATGCACCGGTGCGGGGCATCTGATTCCCTTGTGACAAGGATGCCAGACATGACCGACACGCCCCTGATCATCATCGCGGAATTCGAAACCACGGCCGCCACGCGCGCGCCCTTCCTCGCAGCCTGCATCGAGGACAGCATCCGGTCGGTCACGGATGAGGCGGGATGTTCATGCTTTGACGTGCTGACCACGCCGGATGAACCGGATACGGTGATCCTGCACGAGGTCTATGACAGCCCCGCGGCGTTTGACGCCCATCAGGCGACGCCACATTTCAAGGCGTTCAGCAATGCGGTGGACACGCTGAAGATACGCCTCGTAAGTGTGCGCAGGACGGTACGCAACATACCAGCGCCCAAATAAGAGAGCGTTTGAAAACAACTCATTGATACAAAATAAGAAACGTTTTTGGGTGCTGCCTTTTTTCAGAAAGGCAGCGTCTTTTGAAGCTTTTTAGAAAAAGCTTCACCAAAAATCTTTATAATTTCAGGATGTTATTGAGTCTGACTTTATCAAACAGCGTCTGATAAGGGGTTCCGGGTGCCGCTATTTTCAAACATGCACCCCCTTTGGAACCTGACCAAAAGGGATGCCTGAAACGGCGGAACCTGCGACTTTCCGGAACAACAAAAGTTTTGGGCGCAGCTTTTTTAAAAATCACCCAAAGATGTCGCCTGTAAAATCAAAGGCGACATTCAGGAACGTCTGTCATTCCCGACCACGCTGTCATTTTCAAACAGCCATTTATGAAGGTCAGGCCAAAGGGCGGGACGTGCGACATCCCACCCGTACGGGGTCAGCCCCTGGGGGTATAACCAGGCAGGTTCCGCGCGATGTAGGGCGGCAACACGAAGGAGGCGACGTGCATTTCGGGCGTCCAGTACTGGCACTCCCCAATGCCTGCCTTGCGCGCACGTTCACGGATCGTCGCGACATCCTGCGTGCCCGGTGCATCCCCCTTCGCCGCGATGCCCAGTGTCATGAACCCGCCGACATAGGTCGGAACCGCCGCGACATAGGCCGAGACATGGCGGAAGAACTGCGCACGGCGCGCGCTGGTGTCACGCAGTTCATCGGCCTGCATGAAGGGCACGCCGCACTGGTTCACGATCAGGCCGTTATCCGTCAGGATTCGCGCGCAATGACGATAGAACGAATCGGTAAACAGGACTTCGCCCACGCCAATCGGGTCCGTGCTGTCGACGATGATCGCGTCAAAGGAGGCATCGGGCGCGGTGGCAACATATTCGATGCCATCGCCCACGATCACCTCGGCACGCGGATCGTTCCATGCATCCCCTGCGATGTCGGGCAGGAATTGTTTGGACAGGGAGATGACCTCCCCGTCGATTTCCACCATGACCGCGCGTTCGACGGTGCCATGTTGCAGCACACGACGCAGGACACCGCCGTCCCCCGCCCCGATAATCAGGACATTGCGCGCCGCCCCATGCGCAAGCAGCGGCACATGTGTCAGCATTTCCTGATACACGAACTCATCACGCCCGGTGATCTGCACAACACCATCGAGCATCAGGACACGGCCATAATCCTCGTTCTCGAACACCGCGATGTCCTGGAACGCGCTCTTGGTCTGGGCCAGCATCTTGTTGACACGAAACTGCTGCCGCCAGCCACCATAGAGGGTTTCGCTGATCCAGATGTCGGACATCACAGTACTCCTTGAAAAATATCCATGCGAAAGCGGGCCGGACACAAGGGCCCGGCCTGCCATTCTTTCCCATGCGGAAAGTATCGGTTATGGGCGGAAAAAACACGCCACAGCATGGGAACACATGACGTGTTCCCATACGCACGCATTACAGCGCGACGCGGCCGCGACGCTGTTCATCGACCTCGATCCGGCCGGCCTGAAACAGGCGCTGCATGACCGGAATCGCAAGGTGCGGGTCGCATGCGCCGCACATGAAGATATCCACGGCGGCGAAGTTACGCTCCGGCCACGTATGGATGGAAATGTGGCTTTCCGCCAGCACGACCACACCCGACACACCACCATTGGGCGTGAAATGATGGAAGTGACTGTGCAGGATTGTCGCCCCGGCCGTCACTGCGGCTTCACACAGGGTGCGGTCAATCTGTTCCGGATTGTCAAGATTGTGCGCATCCCAAAGATCGACAAGAAGATGCGTTCCCGCAAACTTCATCCCGTCTTTTTCGACGAAGTAATCTTTCCGGTCGTCGTCGGACGAAAACGGCGCTGAAGAGATCTGGTTATCGCTCGGGAGTTCCGAGACCATCCCCAGTTGAGCAAGTGCGTTCATCACGTACCCCCAAACCAGTAGACAGCCTGTTGGGCAGACATTGCCCCCTTGGGCCAAGAGCGCCGCTGATAGGGCTTCTGCCGGGCGGAACGCAAGCATTTTCCGCATGATGGGCACAATATTTTTTGTTTTTTCCCATCACGCGTGCAACCGCGTCCCGCCATGGCGGGTTCTATCCGCCCTTCATCGGCTTTTTTCCGCCTTTTTTCGCCTTTGGCGTGACCTTGGCCACCACAGTGCGCGTTTTCGACGCGGCGGGAGTTTTTTTCACGCCCTTGCGCCCGGGACTCTGCTTTGCAGGCGCATCGCCCGGCTGCTGCGCAAGTGCCGCCTTCGCCGCCTTGGCGCCTGCCCCCCGCAGGAGCGGACGCAGGAACCGGCCTGTATGGCTTGCGGAAGTCGCGGCAATGTCCTCCGGCGTGCCCTCGGCCACGATACGGCCACCGCCGTCGCCCCCTTCCGGCCCCATGTCGATCACCCAGTCGGCGGTCTTGATCACCTCCAGGTTATGTTCGATCACCACCACCGTATTGCCCTGCGCCACAAGCGCATGCAGCACCTCAAGCAGCTTTCGCACATCCTCGGTATGCAGGCCGGTCGTCGGTTCATCAAGGATGTAGAGCGTGCGTCCCGTCGCACGCCGCGCCAGTTCCTTCGACAGCTTCACACGCTGCGCCTCCCCCCCTGAAAGGGTCGTCGCCTGCTGCCCCAGCGCAACATAACCCAGCCCCACCTTCTGCAGGATGGCAAGGCGGTCGCGGATGCGTGGCACGGCGGAAAAGAAAGGCAGCGCCTCGTCCACCGACATCGCCAGCACATCGGCGATCGACTGGCCACGGAACTTCACCTCCAGCGTTTCGCGATTATAGCGCGCGCCCTTGCACGTATCGCAGGTGACGAACACGTCGGGCAGGAAGTGCATCTCGATCTTCAGCACGCCATCCCCCTGGCACGCCTCGCACCGCCCGCCCTTCACGTTGAAGGAAAAACGTCCCGCCTTGTAACCCCGCGCCTTGCTTTCGGGCAGTTCGGCGAACCAGTCGCGAATCGGGGTGAACAGGTCGGTATAGGTCGCGGGATTGGAACGCGGGGTCCGCCCGATGGGGGACTGGTCGATGTCGATGATCTTGTCGAGCTGTTCGATCCCGTCGATGTCCCGATACGGGGCGGGGTTCTGTCCCGATCCCATCAGGCGGCGCGACAGGGCCTTGTACAGCGTGTCGATCACCAGTGTGGACTTGCCCCCGCCCGAAACCCCCGTGACGCAGGTGAACGTGCCCAGCGGGAAGCGCGCGGTCACATCCTTGAGGTTGTTGCCGCACGCCCCACGCAGGACGAGTTCACGCGCCGGGTCGATGGGGCGGCGCTGTGCCGGGACCTCGATACGTTTACGCCCCGACAGATACGCCCCCGTCAGGCTGTCGGGATTGGCGGCGACCTGCTGCGGTGTGCCGCACGCAACGACATTCCCGCCATTGACGCCAGCACCCGGCCCCATGTCGATCAACCAGTCCGCGGCACGGATCGCATCTTCGTCATGTTCGACGACAATCAGCGTATTGCCCAGCCGCTTGAGCCGTTCCAGCGTGCCCAGCAGGCGTTCATTGTCGCGCTGGTGCAGCCCGATGGACGGTTCGTCAAGGACATACAGCACCCCCGTCAGGCCCGAGCCGATCTGGCTGGCAAGGCGGATGCGCTGGCTTTCCCCCCCCGACAGCGTGGCCGACCCGCGCGACAGCGTCAGGTAATCCAGCCCCACATCATCAAGGAACCGCAACCGGTCAAGGATTTCACGCAGGATGCGCCGCGCGATTTCCGCGCGCTGCGGGCTTAACGTTTCCTCCACGGTGGCAAACCATTCCAGCGCGCGGCGGATGGGCATGTCGGACGCCTGCGCGATGTTCAGGCCCGCCACCTTCACCGACAGCGCCTCCGGCCGAAGGCGCGCACCATGGCAGACATGACACGGCTTTTCAGACTGATAACGCGAAAGCTCCTCGCGCACCCAGACGCTGTCGGTTTCCGCCATGCGGCGGCGCAGGTTGGTGACAACGCCCTCGAACGGCTTGGTCAGGGTATAGCTGCGGCGGTCATCACGGTAGGTGAAGGCGATGGGATCACGCCCGCCATCAAGGATGACGTCGCGCACCTCCTGCGGCAGGTCGCGCCAGGGCGTGTCCATGCTGACACCGTAATGTGCGGCCACACCAGCCAGCGTCTGCTGGTAATACGGGCTTTGGCTGTTGCGCCAGGGCGCAATGGCTCCGCCGGCAAGCGACAGCCCCTCGTCCGGGACCACGAGGTGGGGGTCAAAGAACGTCTCCAGCCCGATTCCGTCACAGGCGGGGCAGGCGCCCTGCGGTGCATTGAAGGAAAACAGCCGTGGTTCGATCTCCTCCAGCGTAAAGCCGCTGACGGGACAGGCAAAGCGCGAGGAAAAAACGGTGCGCTCTGTGGGTGTGTCATCGGATTCATCCGTCGCGCGCCGCACCTCCTCGGCATAGACAAGCCCATCGGACAGCGACAACGCGGTTTCGAAACTGTCGGCAAGGCGTGATTCCAGCCCTTCGCGCACGACGATGCGGTCCACCACTGCCTCCACCGTATGGCGCAGGCGGCGGTTCAAGTCCGGCACATCGGCGATTTCATACAGCGTCCCGTCCACCTTCACCCGGGTAAAGCCCTTGCGCTGCAGGTCGGCCAGTTCCTTGCGACATTCGCCCTTGCGGTCACGCAGGACCGGGGCAAGCAGCATCAGACGCGTCCCCTCCGGCATGGCCATCACACGATCGACCATCTGGCTGATGGTCTGCGCCTCGATCGGCAGGCCGGTGGCGGGGGAATAGGGCACACCCGCGCGCGCCCACAAAAGACGCATGTAGTCATGGATTTCCGTGACCGTACCCACGGTGGAACGCGGGTTTTTCGACGTGGTCTTCTGCTCGATGGAAATGGCGGGGGACAGGCCTTCGATCGAATCCACATCCGGCTTGCCCATCAGTTCCAGGAACTGCCGCGCATAGGCCGAAAGGCTTTCCACATAGCGGCGCTGCCCTTCGGCATAGATGGTGTCGAACGCCAGCGACGATTTCCCCGACCCCGACAGGCCCGTCATGACCGTCAGCGCGTCGCGCGGGATATCGACATCAATGTCCTTGAGGTTGTGCGCGCGTGCGCCCCGCACCCGAATCGCCGGGCCGGTTACGTGCTGCACACCGGCCCCCGCCCGTGCGGGAGAAGAATCGTCCATATTATCCTCCTGCCCCACCGACGCCGCGTGGGGACCGAATGTGATGTTGCCATGTTGTTCTGTCCCCATCCCACTCATAGGGCAAGGGGCCGTGAGGGAAGTCGCCGATTTTTTCCCGATTGCCTTTCCACCACTGCATCGGGGAAGACGCAGCATATCGCCAAAGCAGGGCTTTGCCGTTCCGGCCCAATCTGTTCTAGGATGGGGGATCACGACCGGCCGGACCGCCCAGCGGCGGACATGGCGGTTTCCGACGGACCGGCCCCTGCCCCCGATACCGGGATGCAAGGCAGCCGCCCGCGAACCCAAACAGCAAGCAGGACATCAAATGGCGGGTAGCGTCAACAAGGTCATCCTCGTAGGTAATCTGGGCAAGGACCCGGAGATCCGCAACAGCCAGAACGGCACAAAAATCGTATCCCTGACCCTGGCAACCAGCGAGACATGGAACGACCGCGCCTCTGGCGAACGGCGCGAGCGTACGGAATGGCACCGCGTTGTCATCTTCAACGAACGCATTGGCGATGTGGCCGAACGTTTCCTGCGCAAAGGGCGCAAGGTCTACCTTGAAGGGACGTTGCAGACCCGTAAATGGACGGACCAGTCGGGGATGGAGCGTTACACCACCGAGGTGGTGATCGACCGTTTCCGTGGCGAACTCGTCCTGCTCGACAGCAATCGCGGCGGTGAGGGCGGCGAAGGCGGCGGGTATGGCGGCGGCCCCGGTGGGGGTGGCGGGTATGGCGGTGGCGCGCCCCGCCCGGCGCAGGCCCCCCGTTCCACGCCACCCGCAGGTGGCGGCGGCGGATGGGACGCGCCGTCGGGCGGCAGCGACCTTGACGATGAAATCCCGTTCTGAGTGCGCCGCGTCTGACAGGCCGCGAAGGCTGCCTGAAAATATATATTCAAAAATATATATTCAAAATCCACGACTGAAGGAGGGCGCGCGAATGCGCCCTTTTTCACAGGTAGCCCGTATCGCCGGGCACAGCACAAGAGAGCGGAGCCGCAAAGAACGGAACAGGCCCCATGAAGACGGACGCCCCCCGCACGCGACGGCCCCTGACCGATCGCGAAATCAGCAAATTCCTCAGCCTTGTACTGCGTCACGCACCGGAGCGGATCGCTATCAGCCTCGACCCGCAGGGGTGGGTGGAAACCACCATCCTGATCCGTCAGGCCCGCAGGCATGGCCAGACATTCGACCTGCCGAGCCTGCAACGCGTGGTGCGCGACAATGACAAGCAGCGCTTTACCCTGTCGCCCGACGGCAAACGGATCCGCGCGGCACAGGGCCATTCCATCGCGGTGGATCTGGCGCTGCCCCCCGCCATCCCGCCTGCGGTCCTGTGGCATGGCACGGCACGCACCAGCCTGGAATCGATTTTCCGTGACGGGCTGCTGCCCGGACGCAGGCGGCATGTCCATCTTTCCAACGACGAGGCCACGGCCATGACGGTTGGGACACGCCATGGCCGGGCCGTGGTCATGCGCGTCGCGGCAGGGCGGATGCATGATGATGGCCTGACATTATGGCGGGCGGATAATGGCGTCTGGCTGACCGACGGCGTGCCGCCATGCTATCTCTCTTTCGCCTGATGCGCATGCGACCGCACGGGGGCGGCGCGTGCTGCGACATCAGGGGAACAGGCGCATACGCAATGCGATGCGGGATAGGCACTTGCACGCCCGCGCCCCCGCCCGTACGTTCCCATGCGCGACATGCTTCGCGCATGGGCGCAATTCTGCTATTGGAGGGCAACAAACCCGCACGCCATGCGCGATGCGAGTCCTGATGCCCGCCCCCGCCCGCTTTCCCCCGAATGCGTGCGAAAACCAGCCATGACGGAACTGCCTTGACCGAAATTCCCGAACAGACTCCGCCCTCCGACATGCTGCCGGTGACCATTGAGGAGGAGATGCGCTCCTCCTATCTGGCGTATGCCATGTCCGTCATCGTCAGCCGCGCGCTGCCTGATGTGCGCGACGGACTGAAACCGGTGCATCGACGCATCCTGTATTCCATGCGCGAAAGCGGCTTTACCCATGACAAGCCGTACCGCAAATCGGCCCGTGCGGTCGGTGACGTCATGGGTAAATACCACCCCCATGGCGACTCCTCCATCTATGACGCCATGGTGCGCATGGCGCAGTCATGGTCGATGCGGGTCAAGCTGATCGACGGGCAGGGCAATTTCGGGTCGGTCGATGGCGATTCCCCCGCCGCCATGCGTTATACCGAGGCACGCCTGGCGCGGGCGGCCTCTTTCCTGCTTGACGATATCGATCGCGACACCGTCGATTTCCAGCCCAATTATGACGAGAGCGAGCAGGAACCCCAGATCCTGCCCGCCGCGTTCCCCAACCTGCTGGTCAACGGTGCATCGGGCATCGCGGTTGGCATGGCCACCAACATCCCGCCGCATAACCCCGGCGAGATCATCGACGCCACGCTGGCGATGATCGAACGTCCCGACATGACGCTCGACGACATTTTGCAGTACGTCCCCGGCCCCGATTTTCCCACCGGCGGGACGATCCTGGGCCGCGCGGGCATCCGCAGTGCGTTCGAAACGGGACGCGGGTCCGTCATCATCCGCGCCCGTGCCGAGGTCGAGGATATCCGCCGTGACCGCAAGGCCATCATCGTCACCGAAATCCCGTATCAGGTGAACAAGGCCACCTTGCAGGAACGCATTGCCGAACTGGTCCGTAACAAGCAGGTGGAGGGCATTTCCGACATCCGCGACGAAAGCGACCGTTCGGGCATGCGCATCGTCATCGAGATCAAGCGTGACGCGACGCCCGAAGTGGTGCTGAACCAGTTGTACCGCTTTACGCAGTTGCAGACTTCATTCGGGGTCAACATGCTCGCCCTTGATGGCGGGCAGCCGCGCCTGATGGGCCTGAAGGACGTATTGCAGGCCTTCATCCGCTTTCGCGAGGAAGTCATCCTGCGCCGCGCACGCTTTGACCTGAACAAGGCGCGCGACCGTGGGCACCTGCTGGTCGGGCTGGTCATTGCGGTGGCCAATATCGACGCGGTCATCGCACTGATCCGTGCGGCCCCGGACGCCGCCACCGCGCGCGCCGCCCTGATGGAACGCGCATGGGACGCGGGTGACATCGCCCCGCTGCTTGCGCTGATCCATGATGAGGGCAATGTGGTGGTGGACCAGCGCGTCCACCTGACGGAGGCACAGGCACGCGGCATCCTGGAACTGCGCCTGCAGCGCCTGACCGGACTGGAACGTGACAAGATCCAGCAGGAACTGTCCGAAGTCGCGACACGCATCAACGAACTGCTGGAAATCATCGCCAGCCGTCCGCGCCGCATGGAGGTCATGCGCAACGAACTGGCGACGGTGCGCGCCGAAATCGCAACGCCGCGTGCCACAGACATCGCCGATTACGCAGGCGACCAGACGGATGAAAGCCTGATTGAACCGGGGCAGATGGTCGTGACCATCACGCGTGACGGTTTCATCAAACGCACGCCGCTTGACGTCTTTCGCGCGCAGAACCGTGGCGGGCGCGGGCGCACGGCGGCGGGACGGCGGGGCGATGACATCATCATCCGTTCGTTCAATGCCCATACGCATCAATGGGTGCTGTTCTTCTCCTCCGGCGGCAAGGCCTATCGTGAAAAGGTCTGGCGCCTGCCCGAAGCCAGCCCCACGGCCAAGGGACGCGCACTGGTCAACCTTTTGCCCGACCTTGGCGAGGATTCGATCACTGCCGTGCTGCCCCTGCCGCAGGACGAGGATCTGTGGGAGAACCTGCACCTTGTCTTTGCCACATCATCAGGGAACGTGCGGCGCAACAGGCTGAGCGATTTCCGCAATATCCGCTCCTCCGGGCTGATCGCCATGAAGCTGGATGACGGCGACAGGCTGATCGGCGTCGCCACCTGCCGCGAAGGGCAGGACGTCTTCCTTGGCACGCGCAATGCGCGCTGCATCCGGTTCCAGATCACGGACGATACCCTGCGCGTGTTCGCCGGGCGCGGCAGTTCGGGCGTGCGCGGTATCCGCCTTGCCGAAGGGGACGAGGTCAACAGCCTGTGCGTGCTGAACCATGTTGACGCCACGGTGGAGGAACGGTCCGCCTATCTGCGGATTGCCAACGCACGCCGCCGCGCCGAAAATGCCGCCCAGAACGGCGAAGACACCGACACCACCCCCGATATCGCCAGCGATGACGAGGAAACAGCCACCGACCTCGCCCTGCCCCCCGAACGCGTGATGGAAATGGAAGGGGCGGAGGAAATCCTCCTGATCGTCAGCAATGCCGGGTTTGGCCGTCGTTCCTCCGCCTATGACTACCGCGTCAGCGGACGCGGCGGGCTGGGTATCAACAACATGTCCTTCCCCACCGCGCGGCGCGGCAACGCGGTGGTTGCGACCCTGCCGGTGCTCGCGGGAACGGATGTCATGCTTGTCACCGATGCGGGCCGCCTGATCCGCCTGCCGGTGGACCAGATCCGCATCATGTCCCGACAGGCCAGCGGCGTGACCCTGTTCCGCCTGAACGATACCGAAGAAGTCACCAGCGTCTTCCCTGTCATGGATGATGGCGAAGATGATGAGACCGACGCGACAGGCACGGATGAAAACGCGACCGGCGAAACCGGTGCCGCAACGGACGGCCACGATGACTGACGCGCGTGTGCGCGCCGGCTTTTACCCCGGCACCTTTGACCCGGTGACGAATGGCCACCTCGATATCATCGCGCGGGCGTCCCGTCTGGTGGGGCGTCTGGTGATCGGGGTGGCAAAGGACACGACCAAGCAGCCCCTGCTTTCACTGCAAGAGCGGATTGCGTGCCTGCGCACCGATATCGCGGCCCTTGGCCTGCCCCCTTCGACCGTGATCGAGGTGGTGGGATTCGAAGGGTTGCTGGTCAACGCCGCCCATGCGCATGGGGCACATGCGATATTTCGTGGCCTGCGGGCGGTTGCGGATTTCGATTACGAGAACCAGATGTCAGCAATGAACACGCATCTGGCCCCGGATATCGAGACCGTTTTCCTTATGGCGCGACAGGGGAACCAGTATATCTCCTCCCGCCTGGTCAAGGAGATCGCGCGGCTGGAGGGGGACATTACGGACTTTGTCTCCCCCTCCACCCGTCAGTGCGTTCTGGCGCGCCTGCAGGGCCGCTGAAAGCAGCCCTTGGCTGCGCGTCCCCTGCGCGCATGGGGCGCCCGCCAGTTTTTTTCAATCACAAGCGACAGGAAACGGACCGTCATGTCTGACACGAACAAGGCCGACCTTATCAACATGGACCTCAAGACCGGGCGCGTGGTCATCCGCCTGCGTCCCGACCTCGCGCCCCTGGCGGCGGAACGCATCCGCACGCTGTCGGCCGAAGGGTTTTATGACAACACACCGTTCCACCGCGTCATCCATGGGTTCATGGCACAGGGCGGCGACCCGACCGGCACCGGCACGTCGGGCAGCAAGCTGCCGGACCTGAAGGCTGAATTCACCAACAAGGCAAAGTTCGAACGCGGCACGCTCGGCATGGCCCGCACCATGAACCCCGACAGCGCCAACAGCCAGTTCTTCATCATGTTCGAACCCTCCCCCCACCTTGATGGCCAGTACACGATCGTCGGCCAGGTGATCGAAGGCATGGACCATATCGACCAGATCAAGCGTGGCGCGGGACATAGCGGCATGGTGCAGGAGCCCGACCGCATCATCAAGATGCGTCCTGCCGACGACGCGGCGGCCTGAACCCAGACACCGGTGCGGCACACGCAAGCCGCACATGGGGGCCATGTCATCATGGTCCCCAACACGGGCACCGCCGAAAGGCGCGTCAGGGAACATATTGAAATCATAAAGAAGTTTTCAGGGCAGCTTTTGGCCAGAACGTCCTGAAAAGACAACTTTCCGGTAAAAAAGCACCCCGATCCCCACACCCCGCCCCGGTATTCCCGTTTGCCATTACCGTGCGCCGCAGGGTGTCCTGAAACAATCCTGCAGGGTCACGATCATCAATTCGTGGCGTAACGGACAACAACTCCCCTTAATATCAGCGATTTAGTTCGCGGGTATATTTTCATCTTCTCCTTGACAGTCCGCATCAGGCCGCCTACACCCCCGCTTGAGCAGTAAAGGGACGTCAAGGCGCGTCGGGTCGTCCATGACCTGACCCCTGTTACGGCAGGCCAGATCCCCTTATCGTGAGCCGGTAGCTCAGTCGGTAGAGCATTCGACTTTTAATCGAATGGTCGTGGGTTCGAATCCCACCCGGCTCACCATCATTTTCCCAATATTTTCCCGGGCACGCCTTTTTCCTTGCCCTGGCGCTCCCTATCCCAGGCACCACGCATATATCCGATACGATACATCGCGGCCACGTCTGTGATTACGCCTGTGCCCTGACACCATTCCGGGACAGGGGCTGGAATGGTCAGTTCCACATAACCATCTGACATAAAAATCATAAAATCTCTGGGATCTGCCTTTTCCCAAAGGGGCGATGTCTTTTGCAGCTTTTGAAAAAGCTTCCCCGGGGCTTGCTGTTCATTGTCATCCCAGAATGCCGAAACACCTGTTTATCACCTGTTTATCAGTGGAAATGACAGGGTTGCCCGATGGTTGGGGATATATCCATCTGCACGACCATCAGGTCCACCGCACCGTCGCCAACATTGCCCCCCAGATGTCCCCTGCGCCCCTGCATCGGCCCGGTGCGAAACGGGCGGGTATTCTGATCCTCGCCCAGCAGGACGTCCCCCGGCCCCATTTCGACACGCGCGCCATCCATCGCCTGCACAAACCAACGCCCATGCAGGGGCACAATCCACTGCACCTTCGGATCTTCATGCCATGTCCCGTCCCAATGTGGGGGCTGCACCGTCATCAGCACCGTCGCACGGCCGTCTGGCTGCCGGTCCTGCCATTGCGGGCCTGCGGGTGGGGACATGCTCTTCAACACGAACCGTGTCAGCGGACAGGTCGCGATATGGCTGACACCCTGTGCATCGGTCCACATATGATGGTAGGTAAACTGTGGCAGTGACGGTTCCTGTGGGGCGGCCCGCAGAACCCCAGGCGACAACACCTGCACCACAAGGACCAGCCCAACCGCCAGCATCCATGCCCGGCACCACCTGTTTTCATGCCCCATGATCATTTCATGAATCCCCCATGCAAATATCGCGCTGCCACAGCGTTGCACCCATGCGGCGATTGGTTGGATATGGTGCCGCCCCCATAACCCGGATCGGGAACGGAATTTTGTAAATCTGGTGACGAACAGCACGCATAAATAATTAAAATACCAAAACGAGACATTAATTATAATTTTATGTCTTGTTTTTGTTAATATTATGTCATATATAACTTCATTCTGATATATCGCCATGCCATGACGATATCAATCCGGCCGAAATACCGCGTTCCGCCCTGTTCCTTTGCGGCCGGACGCAACAGAAAATGTATCATCGGGATTGCAACAGCAATCTGCGGCCACATGACATTCTGTGAGAACTGATGAGCCTGAATCCTGTCCTGACTGCCGTAACCGATCGCGTGATCGAACGTTCTGCACGATCGCGTCGCCATTACCTTGACCTGATCGCACGGGAAAAGGACGCCGGCATATCGCGCCCGCACCTGGCCTGCGGCAACCTTGCCCACGCCTTTGCCGCGGCAGGAGAGGACAAAGCCGGTATCAGGGCGCAGCGCGCGATGAATATCGGTATCATCACATCCTATAACGACATGCTTTCCGCGCATCAGCCCTATGGGCGGTACCCGGACCAGATCAAGCTGTTCGCCCGTGAGGTCGGGGCCACGGCACAGGTGGCCGGGGCCACGCCCGCGATGTGCGACGGCGTGACACAGGGTCAGCCGGGGATGGAACTGTCGCTGTTCAGCCGTGACGTGATCGCGATGTCCACCGCGGTCGGGCTGAGCCATGGGATGTACGAAGGCGTCGCGATGCTTGGCATCTGTGACAAGATCGTACCGGGCCTGCTGATGGGGGCGCTGCGCTTTGGGCACCTGCCCACCATCCTGATCCCGTCGGGGCCGATGCCTTCGGGCATTTCCAACAGCGAAAAGCAGCGTGTCCGCCAGCTTTATGCCGAAGGCAAGGTGGATCGCGAACGCCTGATGGATGCAGAGGCAGCGTCCTACCACGCGCCGGGCACCTGCACGTTCTATGGCACGGCCAACACCAACCAGATGCTGATGGAGGTCATGGGCCTGCACCTGCCCGGCTCCTCCTTCGTGCCGCCCAACACGAAACTGCGTCAGGAACTGACGCGCGCGGCCATCCACCGGCTGACGCAGATCGGGCCGAACGGCAACGATTACCGCCCGCTGGGCCATTGCGTTGACGAACGCGCCATCGTCAACGCCGCCGTTGGCCTGCTGGCGACGGGCGGGTCCACAAACCTTGCCATCCACATCCCGGCGATGGCGCGCGCAGCGGGCATCATCATCGACTGGGAAGACCTCGACCGCCTGTCCGCCGTGGTGCCGCAACTGACGCGCGTCTATCCCAACGGATCGACCGATGTGAACGGCTTTCATCAGGTAGGCGGCATGTCCAGCCTCATTGGCTCCCTGCTTGATGCCGGGCTGCTGCATCCCGATATCCTGACCGTCACCGAAGGTGGCTTCACCCGTTACCGCACCGCACCGCATATGCGCGACGACAGACTGGTATGGGAAGAAGCCGGGCCATCACGCGACGACACGGTCCTGCGCGCACCAGCCAACCCGTTCCGCAAGGATGGCGGCATGCGCCTGATGCAGGGGAACCTCGGGCGCGGCATTTACAAGACGAGCGCCGTGGCGCCAGAACGCTGGACAATTGAGGCCCCGGCCCGGATATTCGAAGACCAGCAGGACGTGATCGACGCGTTCAAGGCAGGCGAACTTGATCGTGACGTGATCGTCGTCGTGCGCTTTCAGGGACCGGCTGCCAACGGCATGCCCGAACTGCACCGCCTGACACCGACACTCAGCGTCCTTCAGGATCGCGGCCACAAGGTCGCGCTGATGACCGATGGCCGCATGTCCGGGGCCAGTGGCAAGGTACCCGCCGCCATCCATATCGGCCCAGAGGCCCATGCCGGCGGCCCGCTGTCGCGCCTGCGCGATGGGGACATGGTGCGGGTATGCGCGCGATCCGGGCGCATCGACGTGATGATGGATGCGGCGCAATGGGAACAGCGTACGCCCGCCACCGGACCAAGGGGTGGTTTCGGCACGGGACGCGAACTGTTCGCGCTGATGCGTGACGGTGTGGACAGCCCCGAACGCGGGGCTTCGGCCATTCTTGCCGCGATGGACCATATGGCCGAAGCCGAAGGGCTGTCGTAAAATCCGCGCACAGGACCCGGACGTAAGGCCGGGCATAAGATACCGTCATCCCCGCCCCGCCGGGACCAGAGAAAACCAAGGAAACACCATCGTGGCTACCATCGAAGACATCATGACACTGTCCCCGGTCATTCCGGTGCTTGTCATCCATGACCCTGCTCATGCCCGTCCCGTGGCCGAGGCCCTTGTCGCGGGGGGGCTGCGCACGCTGGAGGTTACGCTGCGTACGGAGCGCGCGCTTGATGTCATCGCGGAAATGGCAAAGGTCGAAGGCGCGGTCGTCGGTGCGGGCACGGTGCTGAACAAGGCCGACCTCGATGCCAGCGTGCGGGCAGGCGCACGCTTTATCGTCAGCCCCGGCCTGACCAAGCCGCTGGCGCATGCGGCGCGGGACGCGGACGTACCGCTGCTGCCGGGCATCGCCAATGCGGGCGACATCATGCGCGGGCTTGACCTTGGCCTGACACGCTTCAAATTCTTTCCTGCCGAGGCGTCAGGCGGGATTGCAGCGCTCAAGGCGTTGTCGGCCCCGTTCGGACAGGTCCGTTTCTGTCCCACAGGGGGGATCCGTCAGGACACGGCGGCAAACTGGCTGGCGTTGCCGTCAGTACTGTGCGTGGGCGGGTCATGGCTGGTGCCGTCGGGCACCCCGGACGCAACCGAAATCACCACCCGTGCCCGCGCGGCTGCGGCACTTACGGCCTGATCCCCCATCACTTTAGCAGGCCGATCGCCTGACAGAGCGGGCACGCACCCCGCGCGGTCAGGCAGTCAGGCAGTCAGGCGGAATGTCAGGTTATAGCGCACATCCCCACACAGCGGATGATGCGCCAGGGGCAGTGGCGCGATCCCGTGCCATGTCAGGCGTGACGCCCCGCCCCACACCACGACATCCCCATGGCGCACCACAATGCGGCGCACAGGGGCCACACGTGTTGGCCCGCCCCACAGGAACACCGCCGCCACCCCGAGCGAAATGGAGACGATGGGCGCGTCACACCGTTCATCACGATCCTGATGCAGCCCCATCCGGTCACCCGGGCCATAACGGTTGATCAGGCCAGAATCGGGCACGAACCGTGCATATCCCGCCTTTTGCGCGCATTCCCCCGCAAGGTCACGCAACAGGGCAGGCATAGGCGGCCACGGCCGTCCCGTCCGGGGATCATGCGTTTCATAACGGTATCCCGCCGCATCACTGACCCAGACCCGCGCGCCACACCCGCTCATGCCCACCGACATGCGGCCCCCACCGGGCGTCGCCATATGCCGTAACGGCGCACGGCCTACGATATCGCTGATGATCGACAGGAGTACGCCTGCCCGGTCGTAGACAAGGCCGGGCAACAGCCATGCACCGGGCGACAGCGCCTGTGCGGGGGCATCCCTGCGGCCCGGCGGTTCCTCCGTATTGAACAAGATGCCCTGCGTCATCGAACCACCTCCCGGCAAGGCGCATAATAACAAGGCCCATAATAATACGATGCCACGGCATGTCTGGCCGGGATTTTCCATCTGTGGCGCCAGATGTGGATACCATCATAAAAAAGGCCATCGCACCTGGATGGCCTTTTCATCGTCATGTTGGGATGGTTGCGTCAGAAGCTGTTGTCGTCACCCGCATCAAAACCGCCGCCATCATCGAACCCGCCTGCATTGTCGCCACCGGCGTCAAAGCCCTGATCGGCGGTCGTGCCGCTGCCCGCGAACGGATCAGCGGATGCGCCACCCGCGCCGGAATCGCCATAATTGTTGTTGATGATGGTTTCACCACCACCGGGCACCCCACCCGCGCCAAAGCCGGCATCACTGTCATGATGGCCACTGAACAGGCCCGTCAGGGCGTTACCCACCATCATGCCGCCAGCGACACCTGCCGCCGTCGTCAGGGCGGACCCAAGGAAACCCGAACCACGCTGCGGGAACATGCCAGGCTGCATCCCCGGCGGATAGACCGGCTGCGGCGGGGCGGCAGGGGCGGCGCCCCCACCCCAGCCCGGCGGCGGAGCGGCGGCCGGGCGCGGTGCGGATTGCTGCGCGCCGCCACCACCGAACATGCCGCTGAAGAACCCGCCCGGACGTGCAGGCTGCGCCGCCTGTGGCTGGGCCTGCTGTGCCGCGGCAAGCTGCTGTTGCGCCTGCTGCACTTCCCACTGCAACTGCCGGATGCGGTTCTGCGCCTCCGCCAGGGCCGCTTCCTGCACCACGGCCATCTGGGTGATGCGATAGCGGGCCTCGGGGTATTTCTGGAACATCTCCCCGATATACTGGTCGGCCTGCGGATCGATCGGCGGCAGCGCGGACGCCGTCTGCGGTACGCTGCCGGTGGTCGCGCCGCCAACGCGGGCGAAGAACTGTGCGATCAGATCGCGTTCCTGAATATTCATCGTAATTCCATCCTGCTCCACACAAGGATACTGATCCAGCCATCAATCATGTGGCGCGCGACGCGACAATGCGCAAGACCCCGCGCCATGCAGGCAACAGACAGCCACACGGCATGCCCCGCCTTCCGGTCGGGGCGACATGACGGTATGCTGTTCGCAGCAATTGCGCCAGATGGTGCAGACCCGACCCCGTTCAACGGAGCATCCTGTTCATGGACCCGGCCCCCGTGCCCCGATCATCCCGTACGCGCCCCCTGTCGTTCCAGGGGCTTATCCTGAAACTGCACCAGTTCTGGTCCGAACAGGGCTGCGCCATTCTCCAGCCCTATGATACGGAAGTGGGGGCCGGCACCCTGTCGCCGCACACCACGCTGCGCGCGCTTGGCCCACGCCCGTGGAAGGCGGCATACGTACAGCCCTGCCGCCGCCCGTCAGACGGCCGGTACGGGGAAAATCCCAACCGGCTTCAGCATTATTACCAGTATCAGGTCCTGCTGAAGCCCACGCCCGAAGACAGCCAGAAGCTGCTGCTTGACAGTTATCGCGCCATCGGGATCGACCCGATGGAACATGACATCCGTTTTGTGGAAGATGACTGGGAAAACCCCACCATCGGGGCATGGGGGCTGGGCTGGGAGGTCTGGTGCGACGGGATGGAGGTGACGCAGTTCACCTATTTCCAGCAGGTCGGCGGCATTCCCACCGTCATGCCCTCCACGGAACTGACCTATGGGCTTGAGCGCCTGGCGATGTACGTACAGGGGATCGAGAACGTCTATGACCTCGACTTCAACGGGCAGGGCCTGACCTATGGCGACGTGTTCCTGCGCGCGGAGCGCGATTATTCACGCCATAATTTCGAGGTCGCGGATGTGGAGATGCTGCACCGCCATTTCGTCGACGCGGAACGCGAATCCACTTCCCTTGCCGAACAGGGCCTTGCCCAGCCCGCCTATGACCAGTGCCTGAAGGCCAGCCATCTGTTCAACCTCCTCGATGCGCGTGGCGTCATCAGCGTCAGCGAACGCGCCTCCTATATCGGTCGCGTGCGCACGCTGGCGAAGCGATGCTGCGAAGCGTGGCTGGCGGGCGAAGGATAACAAGATCATGCCCGAACTTCTGCTTGAACTCTTTTCCGAAGAAATCCCCGCCCGCATGCAGCAACGCGCGGCAGAGGATCTGCAACGCCTGCTGACGGAGGCGCTGTCCCCGCTTGACCCGCGCGATGCCCGCACCTTTGCAGGGCCACGCCGCATCGCAATCTCGCTGGAGGTTGACGCGACCGTGCCGGGCAGCACCGTGGACGAACGCGGCCCACGTGAAAGCGCACCGGACAAGGCACTTGCCGGTTTCATGCGCAAACATGGGGTCGAACGTGATGCGCTGGTGCTGGAAAACGGGTTCTGGGTCCTGCGGCGTGATGTGCCCGCCGTGCAGGCCGCCGCCCACATCGCCGTCACCATCCCTGCACTGTTGCGCCGTTTCCCCTGGCCCAAGTCGATGCGCTGGGGTGTCGGCAGCAGCTTTACATGGGTGCGTCCGCTGCGCCGGATTGCATGCGTGCTTGATGGGCAGGTCGTGCCCTTCACCCTGGCCGAAGGGGACGATAACGGGCATGGGCTGGTGGCCGCCAACCTGACCGAAGGGCACCGCTTTACCGCGCCGGGCGCGTTTGCCGTGACCGGAACGCAGGACTGGCTCTCGGGCCTGCGCGCACGCCAGGTCGAACCCTGTGCCGTCGCCCGCCGTACCACCATCGCCGAAGGCGTCGCGCGCCTTGCCGCCGATGAGGGGTTGGGTGTTGTCTCTGACCCCGCCCTGATTGACGAGGTCGCGGGCCTGACGGAATGGCCGGTGCCGTTCCTGGGACAGATCGACGACGAATTCATGACCCTCCCGCCCGAGGTGATGCAGGTGTCGATGCGCGTCAACCAGCGCTATTTCGCGCTGCGCAACGCCGATGGCTCCGCCGCCCCGCGCTTTGCCTTCGTCGCGAACATGGAACCATCGGACGGTGGCGCGCTGACAATCGCGGGCAATGAACGCGTGCTGCGCGCGCGCTTTGCCGATGCCCGGCATTTCTGGGATCTGGATCGCACCCACACGCTGGACAGCCGGGTGGCGCAACTGGACCGCATCGTCTTTCATGCCACCCTTGGCAGTCAGGGGGAACGGGTGCGGCGTATCGTGCGCCTTGCCGGGCTGATCGCCCCCATGGTGGGCGCAGACACGAAACAGGCCGAACGCGCCGCCCTGTTGTGCAAGGCGGACCTGACCACCGGCATGGTGGGCGAATTCCCCGAACTTCAGGGCACGATGGGCGCCTATTACGCCCGCCATGATGGGGAGGACAGCGCGGTTGCCGATGCGATTGGCGCACATTACATGCCGCGCGGGCAGCATGACGGCGTCCCCCACGCCCCCGTCTCCATTGCCGTGGCACTGGCAGACAAGATCGACAGCCTTGTCGCATTCTTCGCGGCGGGGGAAAAACCCGGTGGCTCCGGCGATCCGTACGCCCTGCGCCGCGCGGCCCTTGGGCTGATTCGCATCATCCGCGAAAACCACCTGCGCCTCGACCTTGCGGAAATTTTCGTCATGGCCGCCCATGGCCTGCCTGAAACCCTGCGGCTGGCGCCGGACCTCGACCTGCTGCCACAATTCGTGGCCGAACGCCTGCGTGTGCAGTTGCGTAACGAGGGCGCGCGCCACGATATCCTGGCCGCCGTGTCGGTGGGCAATACCGATACCGACATCACACGCCTGCTGGCACGCAGCGATGCATTGGCCGACATGCTGGCGACGGAGGATGGGCGCAACCTGCTGGCCGCGACAAAGCGCGCAGCCAACATCCTGCGTATCGAGGACCGCAAGGATGGCCCCCACGAAGGCGCGCCCGACCCCGCCCTGTATGCACAGGACGAGGAACGCGCCCTTGCCGATGCGCTGGCCCACACGATCCCCGCCGTGGAAAGCGCCATCAGTGAGGAACGTTTCGCCGACGCCATGCGCGATGTCGCCCACCTGCGCCCCGTGCTGGACCGGTTTTTCGAGGACGTCACCGTCAACGCCGAAGACGCCGCCATACGTCGCAACCGCCTGCGCCTGCTGTCAGAACTGCGCCGCATGACCGTACTGATCGCAGATTTCAGCCAGATCGAAGGCTGATCCCACGCCCCCGTGACTATAACCACGGGGGCGTCTTTCTCTGCGGCTCTGCCCCCTCGCCCCACCAAAGGTCACAGACCTCTGGAAACCATAACTTCCTCAACGATCGGGAGGCAGGGGATGGGCTTCCTGCCGGGGCCGGGCAGAGCCCGGATGGTCCCTGCATGCGGCGACATCGCGCACCGGAAGACAGAGAGGCTGTTTGAAAAGTCAGGCTCGATAACATCCTGAAATGATAAAGGGTTTTTGGTGAAGCTTTTTCCAAAAAGCTTCAGAAGACGCCGCATTTTTGAAAAAAGGCGGCACCCAAAAACTTTTCTTTTTTATCAAGGAGTTGTTTTCCAACACTCTCCGGGCGTCATTACGCCAGATATACAAGACGCGCTGCCTGCCCACGCCGCACCACCACCACCGCATTCTGCCGATATCGCCGGGCAAGGCGCAATGCCGGGGCAAGGCCCATTTTCACCGCATAGAGCGGTTCGGACCATCGGCCCAGCCGCCCTTCGCCGGGGTAATGGGGCACATGGCGCAAATCATGGGCCAGACGCGCCATCATGCGGGTATTCCATCCATCCGTCCGCCGACGCCCACCCGGATTGCACGCACTCAGCATCACGACGGTCCCCCGCCGGGGCAGGCCCGCATCGTCGGGACGTTGTCCCACCCGGACAACCGGCAGGGAGGCGGCATGATAGGTACTGAGGCGATAGGACCGGCAGGTGGCGGCAGACGGAGGCAGGATGCCGCTCATGCATCCCCATCCGTCGTTTCGCCAAAGGGGGAATTGCGATGCACCCACGCAGACAGCAGCAGCCCGAACCCAAACATCACCATCAGCATGGCCGACCCGCCATAGGAAATCAGCGGCAGGGGCACGCCCCCCACCGGGATTGCCCCCATCACCATGGACAGGTTAACCGCGCAATAAAGAAAAAAGTTCATGCTGATCCCCAGCCCGAGCAGCCGCCCGAACTGGTTGCGGCTGCGGATCGCGATCAGCATTCCGCCCAGGATCATCACCAGCAGCAGCCCGATCACCGCCGCCCCACCGACATACCCCCATTCCTCCGCAATCATGGTGAAGATGAAGTCGGTCTGTTTTTCAGGCAGGAAGTTAAGCTGCCCCTGTGTGCCATGCAGGTATCCCTGTCCCCACATCCCCCCCGACCCCAGCGCGATCTTCGACTGGATAATGTTGTAACCCGCCCCCAGCGGGTCATTCTCAGGATGCAGGAAGGTGATGACCCGCGCCTTCTGGTAATCATGAAGGTGGCTGTAGGCAATCCTGGTCAGGAACGGCAGCGGCGCGGCCAGCAACGCGATCTGCCACAGGCGCATCCCTGCGGCAAAGAACAGGCTGGCCCCCACGGTGGCGATAATGACCGCGGTGCCAAGATTTGGCTCCTTCAGCACCAGCCCCACCGGCACCAGCACAAGCAGCGCGGGCGGTAACAGATAAAGCGGATTGCCAATGTCACGGTAACTGATCTTGTGAAACCAGCTTGCCAGCACCAGCACCAGCGCAATCTTCGCCAGTTCCGAGGGCTGGACCTGCAATCCCCCGATCATCAACCATCGCTCCGCCCCCTTGCCCACATGCCCCATACGCAGCACCGCAACAAGCAGCAGCAGCGATACGCCATAAAGCGGCCATGCCAGACGGACCAGCACCGCCGGGCTCATCAACGCGACCCCCAGCATCATCACCAGCCCGAAGCAGAAACGGATCGTCTGCGGTTCGGCAAACGGGCGTGATGTCCCGCCACCCGCGGAGTACAACGCCCCATACCCCACCGCCGCCAGCAGGCAGATCAGCACGACATAAATCCAGTTGACCTGCCACAGCTTGGCAAGGATCTGGAAATTGGGTTCCGCCCGCAGCAGGCGTTTTTGGAAGTTCATGTCAGTCCCCCGACGGCAGCCATGGCCGTCGCGATAACGTATGCGATGGGCCGCCCCACGCCAATGGCGCGACCGTTATCCCTGATCCACGTCCGCCTGCGCCACTTCCTGGCCCGGCGATTCCTTGTGGTTGACCGGATCGCGCATCAGCGTATCGGTCATGATGTCACGCGCCAGCGGGGCCGCGACCTCCGCCCCTGCATTGCCATGTTCCACCACCACCGCCGCCGCATAACGCGGTGCGTCATAGGGAGCAAAGCAGATGAACAGGGCATGGGGGCGATATTCCCACGGCAGGTTGGCGGAATTGAAATGACCGCTTTCACGCATGGCGCGCGAAACACGGCGCACCTGCGCCGAACCCGTTTTACCCGCCATCTGCACGCCCGGAATGGCCAGACGCGCCTTGGGCGCGGTGCCGCTTTCCTCATTCACGACGGCATACATGCCCTCGCGGATCGCGTTTAGGAAATGATCGGGCATGTTCGCCATCGGCCCGGCATGGTCCAGCCCCGCCATGTCGCCAAGCCTGCCGCCAACCGCGCGCACCAGATGCGGCTGCACGTCGCGTCCACTGGCAATGCGCGAGGCATAGGTGGCAAGCTGGAGTGGCGTGACCTGCATGAAGCCCTGCCCGATGCCGCTGACGATGGTGTCGCCCCCGTTCCAGTGATGGCCATGCGCGCGCCGCCATTGCGGGGTCGGGATCAGCCCCTGACGCACATGCGGCAATTCAATGTCGAGTGGCGCACCAAGCCCGAACTGATGCGATGTCATCGCAATCGGGTCCATGCCCGTGCGACGCGCAACCTCATAGAAAAACACGTCGCAGGAGAATTTGAGCCCCTGTTTCAGCGTCAGTGACCCATGCCCATAGCGCGACCAGCAGTGAAAACGCGTACCGCCGACATCAATATAGCCAGGGCAGTTGATCCGGTCGGTTGGCGACAGCGTGCCCGCACGCAGCGCCGCCATCGCCACCGCAGGCTTGAACGTGGAACCGGGCGGATACAGGCCCGACACCGCCTTGTTAATCAGGGGGGTCTGGCTGTTGTTCGTCCATTCGACCCACTGCGCCTGGCTGACGCCACTATCGAACAGGGACGGATCAAAGGAGGGATTGCTGACCATGGCCAGCACTTCGCCATTGCGGCAGTCCATGACCACCGCGCTTGCGGACTGATCCGCGATCCGGCCCAGCACCTGCTGTTGCAGCCCGCTGTCGAGGGTCAAGGCGATCTCGTTCCCCGGCCGCCCCTCGTCACGGTCCAGTTCGGCCATGATGCGGCCAACGGCATTGACCTCCATCTCCACCGAACCGACCTGCCCGCGCAGGCCCTGGTCCTGTGTCTGCTCGATCCCTGAACGCCCGACGCGCATGCCCGGCAGCGCAAGTTCGGCATCCCCCGCCACGTCCTTTTCCGACGGCGGAGCCACATACCCCACCACATGCGCCAGAAGCGGGCCAAAGGGATAGACGCGCGTGGTGCCCACATCAATCAGCACGCCCGGCAGCGAAGGCATGTTGAGTTCCAGCCGCGCCATGTCATCCCATGACAGGAAATCGCGCAGCATGATGGGGATGAAGCGTCGCTTATGCCGCAATTCACGCTCGATCCGCGCGGTATCGCGGGGCTCCAGCGGGACAAGCTGGGAAAAACGCTCCAGCGTGCCGGGCAGGTCATTCGTCTCTTCCGCCAGCAACAGCGCGCGCCAGTTCACCTTGTTCGCCGCGACAGCAATGCCGAAACGATCCGTGATGCGCCCACGCGGCGGCGCAAAAAAGCGTTTGCTTAACCGATTGTTTTCCGCCAGCCGCGCATAATGGCTGCCATCACGAACCTGCAGGCCATACAGGCGTTGCGCCAGCGTACCCAGCACCGCCCCCTGCGCCGCCATCAGCAGCAATGCGCGACGCGTGAAAACACCCCGGGAAGGATTCTTGCCTTCCTCCGGGCGGGTCATCAAGCGCGTACCTGTTTTCTTAGTGCGAAACTTCATTCACCCATCCGGGCAGATCGGAAGACGTCTGATCCATAGCCCTGTTCAGGCGCGATTCGCGTCGTTGACGATAAAGTGGTAAGTCCAGACGAATATGACATAAAGCACCGGAAAGCTGCCAAATGCCAAGATGCATTCGAACATGAACGGCAGCGTTTCCACAAGATGCAGCGCAAGGGCCGAGCATAATACCCATTGAAGCGCGGTCGCGAACACCATGACAATGCCAAACACCAGCCACAACACAAAGACGTTCAGCCGCGCCAGGACGTAACGCCCCGACAGCCCCACCCCATGCACCACCAGCATGATAAGCAGCATGACGCCCGGTGGCTCGAAACTCAGCAGATCGACGCACATCCCCAGCCCGAACACCGCCACCGATGGCATCAGCGACGGGCGGAACACCGACCACAGGAAAACCGACACCTGCACGATGGCAGGCATCAGTTCCGCCTGCGCCGGGATATTGAGCGGCGCCGACAGCACCAGCGTTACCAGCAGCACGAACAGGCACGGCAGGCAATGCCGCATCAACAGGTCCGTGCCATGGGCCAACCCGGAACGTGGCTGGATTTCCGGCTTCAGCGATGGTGGGGAAAGCGGTTTCATACATGCACCCCTTCATCCCCGCTTTGGCTGGAACTGCGGCGGAAGGGTCATGGTCCGCCCAAGGGTGGGCAACGGTATGCGCCCCGGCGCATCAGGCGGCACCACCGCATCGGCATAGTTGAATATCCGCAGGATATCGAGGTGTTCCAGACCGGCGGCGGGGATCACCACCGGTGTGCCCGGACGCAGGTAATGGACATGCCCGACCGGAAGGCCGGCAGGCAGGGATTCAATTTCGCCGTTGGTCACGACGCGTTCCCCTTCCACCGGCATATTGTCCTGCGGGTAATAGATGATTTTCGGGGTGCCTGAATTATCCCCCGCCATGATCGCCGCCGCATGGCTGGATTCCAGCGTGACGGGCAGGCGGCTGGAGGAATCAGTAATCAGCAGCACGCGCGCCGAACGCTTGCCCACCTCCGTCACACGCCCCGCAAGGCCCGCGCCATCAAGGGCGATACCGTCCTTGCGCACATTGGTATCTGGATTGATGGACAGCAGCACCGCGCGCGCATACAGCCCGCTGGTATCGCGCACCACACGCCCGGTGACATAGGACGGGGCCTCGTCAGGAATCCAGTGCAGGTTGGCCTTCAGCGTCGCATTTTCATCCGCCAGCGCGGCGGCCACATCGTACCAGTGCTGCAAATTGGCATTTTCGGTGCGCAGACGGATATTTTCCGCCTCCAGATTGCGGATGTCCTGCAGATTGCCCGACAGCTCACGCAGGCGGGCCTGTGGCCATGCCACAAGCCCATAGGCCGGGGCCAGCATGTCGGCCACCTGCATGCGCATATGTTCGATCAGGGGGCGGTCCGCCTTGCCAAGCAGGATGACACCACAGGCGACAAGGATAAGGAATGGCAGGACAAGCTTGCCCATCGCCTGACGGGACTGGATGGAAACCGGCATCACCATGATCCTGTCGCCCCCCTGCCCACGCATTGGCCGGACCTATCGAACGTGCCTGAAAGCCGGCCCCCCATCGTCCTGCTTTCCCCTCATTTCATCTTGTGCCCTGCCACCGCACACCATCGGCGGCGTGGCGCAGGTCATCGTCAGTACATGCTTGTCAGCACATTGCGCAACCGCTTCATTTCCTCAAGCGCGCGGCCGGTGCCCATCGCAACACATGACAGCGCGTCTTCGGCCACCGTCACCGGCAGGCCCGTCGCACGGCGCAGCACCTCGTCAAGGCGATATAGCAGCGCACCGCCACCCGTCAGGACAATGCCCTTGTCCACGATATCAGCGGCCAGTTCGGGCGGCGTGTTTTCCAGCGCCGTTGTCACCGCATCAAGGATCTGGCTGACCGGTTCGGCCAGGCTTTCGGCGATCTGCGCCTGTGACACCACGACTTCGCGCGGCACGCCATTGATCAGGTCACGCCCCTTGACCTCCCGCCACGGCCCGGCATCATCCGGGTCATCGGGGGGAATGGCGGACCCAAGGCCGATCTTGATCTGCTCTGCCGAACTTTCACCGATCAGCAGGTTATGGTTGCGCCGGATGTAGGAGATGATCGCCTCGTCCATCTTGTCGCCGCCCACCCGGACGGAGCGGGCATAGACAATCCCCCCGAGCGAAATGACCGCAACCTCGGTCGTGCCGCCGCCGATATCGACGATCATGCTGCCCGATGGTTCGGTCACAGGCAGGCCCGCACCGATCGCGGCGGCCATCGGTTCCTCGATCAAAAAGACCTTGCGCGCGCCCGCGCTTTCGGCGCTTTCCTGAATCGCGCGGCGTTCCACCGCGGTTGACCCCGACGGGACGCATACGATAATCAGCGGGCTGGCAAACATGCGTCGATTATGTACCTTGCGAATGAAATGCTTGATCATTTCTTCCGCAACTTCAAAATCGGCGATGACGCCATCGCGCAGCGGGCGGATGGCCGTAATATTGCCAGGGGTACGGCCAACCATCAGCTTGGCTTCCTCCCCAACGGCCAGAACCTGTTTCTTGCCCCGTACCTCGGCCAGGGCAACGACCGAAGGTTCATTCAGGACGACGCCGCGCCCCTTGACATAAACCAGTGTATTGGCCGTGCCGAGGTCAATCGCCATATCAGCGGACAGCAGACCCAGCACACGAGCAAACATCCAAAACTCCCGACAACAAACCAGCCATGACCCATTCCACAGCTTCAACCCGGCGACACGGCCATGACGCGCCTGTCGCCTGTCGAAAAATCTGGATCAGGTCGAGGACTTACCGGTGCTGACGGATGGGAGCAAGAGGAGACATGGTTTTAATTCGTTAATTTCTGGACGCCAAGGCGCTTTGTTACAAAATGCCCAAATTTTATCACGCAAGACATCCTTATCCTGTGCGACGCACACTACAATATGACAACCTGCCGGATGCGGCAGTTCCGCCGCCCCTGCCCAAGAGATTGAAGAGAATGACCCTTCACGATTTACTGCATCGGCCCCTTGCCATCGCGACCCTTGCCATATCCTGCATGACGATGGCCGCATGCACCGACAATTATGATCCCGGTCAGCGTGCGCTGGCTGGCGGGCTGATCGGCGCAGGGGGTGGCGCGGCGATCGGCGCGCTGGCCGGTGGGGGCGAAGGTGCCGCGATCGGTGCGCTGGCCGGGGCGGGGGGCGGCGCGGCCGTGGGTGCCGCGACCACCCCGCGCAGGCCCCGTTCCTCTGGCGGGCCGCCAAGCTATATCTGTCCCAACGGGACCGTGCTGCCCCCCGGATACTCGCCCCAGAACTGCCCCGGGGCACGTCCATCCGGTTATGGCTACGCCACGCCGTCCTATTCGCAGGGCTATCCGCAGGAAGGATATCCGCAGCAGGAAACCTATCCCCCCGGGGCCTACCCGCAGGGATCGGCCTATCCCCAGAGCGGATATTCGCAACAGGGCGGATATTACCAGCAGTAAGCCTCCCCCCTTCCGCGTGGAATATGAAAAAGGGCTTTGCCGCAATGGCAAAGCCCTTTGTTTTATCTACAGGAAAACGATTTTCACCGGGATTTTCACCGGGCGGCTTCGACAGGCCCCGCCCGTTCGGGAAAATGCGGACACCGGGGACCGTCTGTCGTTTTGCAAAATCTCGAAATCAGGGGAAACCGCCCAATCAGGCCGTCAGTTCGGCAGGCTCCGCACGGTCACGCTTGACCAGCAGCTTGTTCAGCGCATGGACATAGGCGCGCACGGCCGACACCAGGGTATCGGCATCCGCCCCCTGCCCGTCCACCATCTTGCCACCTTCCTCCAGCCGCACGGTGGTGCGGGCCTGCGCGTCGCTACCCTCCGTCACCGCGCCAACGGAATAGAGTTGCAGCGTCGCATCATGGGCGACGATGGCACGAATGGCATTGAACGCCGCATCGACCGGCCCCTGCCCCGCGACGGTCGCATGTTCTTCCTTGCCATCGACCTCCAGCGTCAGTTCGGCCTGCGCCGGGCGGCGCGACCCCGCGGATATGTCCAGCGCGACAAAGCGGATGCGGGCATGATCGCGGACTTCGTCATCGACCAGCGCGACCAGGTCCTCGTCATAAATGACCTTCTTGCGGTCGGCCAGATCCTTGAAACGGTTGAACGCATCATTGAACTGCGCCTCATCCAGCGCGTCGTACCCCATCGCCTTCAGCTTGTCGCGGAAGGCCGCGCGCCCCGAATGCTTGCCCAGCACCAGTGACGAACGCGTCCAGCCAACGCTTTCGGGCGTCATGATCTCATAGGTTGCGGCGTTCTTGAGGATACCGTCCTGATGGATGCCACTTTCATGGGCGAAGGCATTGCGCCCGACGATCGCCTTGTTCGGCTGCACATCGAACCCGGTGATGGTGGACAGCATGCGCGACATCTTCAGCAGTTTTTCGGTCTGGATACCGGTGGTATAGGGCAGGACGTCATGGCGCGTGCGCAGGACCATGACGATTTCCTCCAGCGCGGCATTGCCCGCGCGTTCGCCAATGCCGTTGATCGTGCATTCGATCTGCCGCGCGCCCGCGCGCAGGGCCGCGACCGTGTTCGCCACCCCAAGGCCGAGATCGTTATGATTGTGGGTGGAGAAAATGACCCCGTCCGCCCCCGGCACGCGCGCGCGCAGGTCGGCAAAGATGCGCGCCATGTCTTCCGGCGTGGAATATCCCACCGTGTCGGGAATGTTGATCGTCGTGGCCCCGGCCTTGATCGCCGCCTCCACACAACGGCACAGGAAGTCGGGATCGGTGCGTGACCCGTCCTCCGCCGACCATTCGACGTCATCGGTGAACTGGCGCGCGGCCATGTTGCCTGCCTTGATGACCTCCAGCACGGTCTCCGGCTCCATGCGCAGCTTGTATTTCATGTGCAGCGGGGAAGTAGAGATGAAGTTGTGGATGCGCCCGCGTTTCGCCTCGCGGATCGCCTCGCCCGCGCTTGCGATGTCATTCTTGCCGCCACTGCGGGCCAGCGCGCAGACAACCGCTGTCTTCACGGTGCGCGCGATCTGCGCCACGCTGTCGAAATCGCCCTTTGACGCGACGGGAAAGCCCGCCTCGATCACATCGACGCCCAGATCGCCCAGCGCCTCGGCCATCCGCAGCTTTTCAGCCATGTTCATGGAAAAACCGGGCGACTGTTCCCCGTCACGCAGGGTCGTGTCGAAAATGATGACACGGTTTTCGTCAATGCGCCCAAAGGACGGATGGTTGATGGTCATTGAAATACCTCGGACATATCCGGATGTGGGACCGGCATTCCACACCGGGCCATGCCGGGCGGGAATGCGTCATTTCGTTTCATGATGACCGCGGGACGCGGCCCGACTTTCCCCTGGGCGCACCGGAACATGCCGGCCCTGATCGCTCAGGGGCGGATAAGTCGTAGAAGACGAAGAAGTCCGGCGTGATCGCGGGCACGCAGGGACACTGGCGCGTGCGCGCCGGTCAGACCTGCCTGAATGTGCCAGTTCGTTGCCATGGCGGGCACAATACAACGCAAATGCCCGATTGCAACACATAATGCGCCCTCTGCCGCTTTATCCCGTAACCCGTGTCACCATGGAGGCGGAGGCGAAATACCGGTCGATCGCCTGCACCATGGCGCCCGCCACGACCATCCGGTGCGCCGACTGCCGCAGCGCGGCTTCGTCGAGATGGTTGGACATGAACCCCATTTCCACCAGAACCGACGGAATATCCGCCGATTTCAGCACCACGAAGGAGGCATGCCGCGCCGGATGCGTCAGCAGGCTGATGCGCGGGCGGAAGGAGGACACGATGCTGCTGGCCATGTGTGCCGCGCCATGGCGGGTTTCCTCGGTTACAAGGCTGGCGAGGATTTCCTGCACCTCGGGCGAGGTCGCATGCACCTGCGGGCCGCCAAACCGGTCCGCACTGTTTTCCGATCGCGCGATCGCCGCCGCCTGTGCATCGGATGCGTGCGACGACAGGGTATAGACGCTGGCCCCACGCACAAGGCGGTCATGCAGCGCATCGGCATGCATGGAAATGAACAGGGACGCCTTGTGCGCATGCGCAAGGTCCACACGCCCTTCCAACGGGATAAAGCGGTCATCGGCGCGCGTCATCGCCACGCGGTAACGCCCGCTGCTGACAAGCTGGCGCTCCAGCTCCGCGGCGGCGGCCTCCGCCACGTGTTTTTCATAAGTGCCCGAAACGCCGATCGCCCCCGGGTCCTTTCCGCCATGGCCGGGGTCGAGCATGATCAGCGGACGCGGCGGCTGCGCCCGTCCCACGATGGCCGGACGATGCAGCCCCCCGCCCCCGGCGACATTGGATGCCGCGGCATGGCCGGGGACGTGGGATGGAGCATGAAATACGGGATTATGGGCAGCCGGATGATGCGTGGTGGCGCACATCGCACGGCGCGGGGCGATGACGGCCATGGCGATGCCCGCCAGCAACGCCCGTCGGCGCACCGCCGCGCGCACCGATAGCGGACCTGTCCCCAACCCGCCATTTTCGCATGCCCCGCCAGCGGGCATCGCGACAGGCGCCGTAATGGCGGGCCCTGTGGTTGCCGCAGTCGTGACGACGGGTTTCCCCACGGTGTGCGCGGCGGGAATGTCGCGGGCGTGCATATCGGCGGAAGATACGGTGCGCATGCTGCGATACGGCCTTCATCGGACGGGTCTGGTGTCAGGATCAGGCCACGATATCACCACGACGCGCCCGCGTCAGCGGGATAAACATTCCCAAGGCTTGCAGGAAGCGCGCGGTTGCGCCATGGTGCCTGACAGTGGTGGGCGTGCGACGTCCGAACGTCAGGCCGACGGGAACTTGCCCGTGCCCTGACACGCCGTTCGACGGCGCAAATCCATCCGGCAGCCAGCAGGCGCGCGCCCGCAAGCCTTTTCCGGACCGAATCCATGTCACGGAAATGCCGCTCCAGCGGATCATGCGCGCGACAGAAGGCCACCGCACCGACGCTCCCGATCGACAGGAGGCCAGGTGACACGGACCCGTCGATATTTTTTTCACGAAGGCTCCCTCCCGCCATGGCAGGACCGGGCCTTCCCCAAGATGACCGAGGATGGAGTGATGGCCACGGTGGACATATCCGCCGACGCGACAGGAACATGCATGTCATGGCACGGCGCCACGCCGGGCCACGATGCCACGCATGCCGTCGCCGTCGCGCGTGACGACCACCATGGGGTCACGACCGGATGGGGTCACCCTTTCATTGATGTTGCTGTCCGTTCCCATTCCCGTTCCCGCCGCCTCCCGGGCATTCCCTGGGGCACCGCGCGGGCCGGACGCACGAACCGGACATACCGGAGTTCCCGTTTTAATGACCAAACGCATGCTGATCGACACGACCCACGCGGAAGAAACCCGCGTGGTCGTGATGGATGGTAACAGGCTTGAAGACTACGATGTCGAAGCATCGGCGAAAAAGCAGCTCAAGGGCAATATCTACCTTGCCAAGGTAATCAGGGTCGAACCCAGCCTGCAGGCCGCCTTTGTCGATTACGGCGGCAACCGCCACGGCTTCCTCGCCTTCAGCGAAATTCACCCCGACTATTACCAGATCCCTGTTGCCGACCGTGAAAAGCTGCTGGCGCTTCAGGAAGAAGAGCGCCGCGCCGAAGAAGCCCGCAACGCGCGCGAGGATGACGAAAAGGCCGAAGGCGACGACGACGCCACGGACGACGCGCCCCCCCGCGAAGGTGACGCCGACGAGGCGGAGCCCGAAACCGTGGGTGGTGAGAACGACACCGGTGACGAGCCCGAGGCCCAGCGCCGCATCGCGCGCTTCTTGCGCAATTACAAGATCCAGGAAGTCATCCGCCGCCGCCAGATCCTGCTGGTTCAGGTGGTCAAGGAAGAACGTGGCAACAAGGGCGCCGCGCTGACGACATATGTCTCGCTTGCGGGGCGTTACTGCGTGCTGATGCCCAATTCGCTGCGTGGCGGCGGGGTATCGCGCAAGATCACGTCGGTGGCCGACCGCCGCCGCCTGCGTGACATCATCTCCGAACTTCAGATCCCCCATGGCATGGCGATGATCGTACGCACCGCCGGCGCACAGCGTCCGCGCGCGGAAATCATGCGCGACTGCGAATACCTGCTGCGCCTGTGGGATGACATCCGCGAACACACCCTTAAATCCGTGGCCCCGGCCCTGATTTATGAGGAAGCAAGCCTGATCAAGCGCGCAATCCGCGACATCTATACCCGCGAAGTGGGTGAGATCATGATCGATGGCGAGGCCGGGTGGAAATCCGCGCGTGAGTTCATGCGCATGCTCATGCCCCAGAACGCGCAGAAGGTACGTCTGTGGCAGGATCACGGACAGACGCTGTTCTCCCACTACCGGGTGGAGGGGCTGCTGGATTCCATGCTGTCGCCATCGGTACAGTTGCGTTCGGGCGGCTATCTCGTCATCAACCAGACCGAAGCACTTGTCGCAATCGACGTGAACTCCGGCCGGGCGACGAAAGAACGCAATATCGAGGAAACGGCCCTGCGCACGAACCTCGAAGCAGCGGACGAAGTGGCGCGGCAGTTGCGCCTGCGTGACCTTGCGGGCCTGATCGTGATCGATTTCATCGACATGGAAAGCCGCAAGCATAATGGCATGGTGGAACGTCGCCTGAAGGAAGCGCTGCGCAATGACCGCGCACGCATTCAGGTTGGCCATATCTCGCATTTCGGCCTGCTGGAAATGTCGCGCCAGAGACTGCGCCCATCCATCGCGGAATCGACCTTCATGCCCTGCCCGCATTGCGAGGGAACGGGCATCATCCGTGGGGTCGAAAGCTCTGCCCTGCATGTCCTGCGCGCGATCGAGGACGAGGGAATGCAGCGTCGCGCGGCAGAAATCGCGGTGCATGTCGCCCCGGAAATCGCGCTCTATATCCTCAATAACAAGCGCGCATGGCTGCATGAGATTGAGGAACGTCACAAGATGCATGTGACGTTCGCCGCCGATTCCACACTGCATGCGGCGGAATCGCGCATCGAACGCACCCGGGCGCAGACCGCACAGTTTGAACCCGCCCCCACCCCGGCCATCACGGCCGAGCCGGAGGCCGCGCGCGCCGATGCGACGGGCGTGCGTGAAATCCCGATCCACAGCGAACCGCCCGCAACCACGGAAGAAGGCGCCCCCACCCCCACGGATCCCAGCCCTGTTGTGGACGAGGATGCGGCATCGGGGACGGACCATCGCCGCCGTCGCCGCCGTCGTCGCCGTCGTGGTGGCGCCAACCGCGAAGCCGAGCAGCAGGGTGTGGAAACGGCCGAAACCGAAATCACCGCCCTGCCCGAACCGGTGGTCGAGATCGGGTATAAAGGCCCGACGCCTGCCGATCCGTTTGGCGATGCGATCATCGACATCTTTGACGTGATCGAACAGACGACCACCCTCCCCGCTTCGGCACCTGTCATCGAACCGGAAGCCCCGGTCGTGGTGGTCGAGGATGAAACGGTGGAAGACCCCGTCACGGAGGAGAAGAAGCCACGTCGTACGCCACGTCGGCGCACCCGTCGTACGAACCGTCCCATCACGACGACGGGAACGGGCATGAGCGTGGAACCCAGCGTCGAAGCAGAGGCCGAAGCGCCCGTGACAACGGTGGCACCCGCGCAGGCGGATAATGCGGCAGCCGAGGCGCCGGAACCCGTCGCCGAAACCGAGGCACAGCCTGAGCCCGTGGCCGAAGAGGCTGCCGAGGTGAAGCCGCGCCGCCGTCGCACGACAACGCGCAAGGCCACGACCACGACCACCACGCGCAGCCGCGCCAAAAAGGACGAGGCCGTCGAACCGGTGGAAGCCCCGCCCGTGACGGTTGCGCCGGAAGTGGAAAAGGCCGACGAACCGGTAGCAGAGGAAAAGCCCCGCCGTCGGCGCACGGCCACGACCCGCACTGCGGCCGCCAAGGCCCCCGCACGCCGTCGCACCAGCACGGCCAAGGCCGTAAAGGACGACGCGGCGGAGGTTACTGAGGCCACAGCCCCGGTTGTGGAGGAAAAGGCCGAAAAGCCCAAGGCCCGTCGCGTCACGCGTCGCAAGAAGGTGGAGGTGGAGGTGGAGGCCGAACCCGCCGCCACCCCGACGACGGAGGCCGCGCCCACAGCGGAAGAAAAGGCCCCGGCCCGCAAGGCGACCCGGACCCGCCGCAAGAAAGTGGAAACCGCCCCCGCGCCTGAGGCCACACCGGCGGAACCGGTGGATGCCGAAGCCGCCCCTGCCCCAAAGCGGCGTACGGGTTGGTGGAAACGCTGATCCACGCTGCCTTTCCAGGGCATGAGTGATGCAACAGACCCTGCCCCCAGATATGGGGGCAGGGTTTATTGTTTCAGGGACATCTTAAAAAACAGCAGCCCAGACACAGCCTGGAATCACATTCCTTTGGTCCTGTGGCGAGGCTTGCCCATAGCCCCCTGCGGGATATCGCCTTTTTGGCCAATGCGACATCTGGACACTTCCCACCCCTTGCCCTTGCCCTTGCCCTTGCCCTTGCCCTTGCCCTTGCCCTTGCCCTTGCCGGACAGGCTGGGTCGGTTCCTGAGGAACGCGACATAAGAGATTGTTTGAAAACAAATCATTGATAAAAATAAGAAAGGTTTTTGGGTACCCCTTATTTCAAAAAGGTAGCAGTCTTCTGAAGCTTTTTAGAAAAAGCTTCACCAAAAACTTTTATAATTTCAGTATGTTATTGAGCCTGATTTTTCAAACAGCTTCCAAGAAAGAACCAAACCGTGGAGCTTCATTCGCGACGGCTGATCCTGCGCACATGGGAAGACAGGCACCGGGCCGCCTTTGCGGACATGTCGGCAGATCCCGCAGTCATGGAATACATGCTGCCCATGACACGACAGGCCGCCTATACGACATGGATCGACACCCAGCGCGCGCACCAACACGAACATGGCTTCTGTTTCTGGGCCGTGGAAGATCGTACGGACGGTACATTCGTGGGCACGGTTGGACTGCACCGGGTGGGATATGATGCCCCGTTTACCCCGGCGGTGGAAATTGGCTGGCGCGTGGCGCACCCTTTCTGGGGCCGGGGTTACGCACCAGAGGCCGCAGCCCTCTGCCTGCGTTTCGGGTTTGAAACGCTGCAACTGCCGGAAATCGTCGCAAACACGGCGCCAGATAACCAACGTTCGCGTCACGTCATGGAAAAGCTGGGAATGATGCGTGACCCACAGGATGATTTTTATCATCCGCGCATCGCATTGGGACACCCGTTGCGCCGGCAGGTCCTCTATCGCCTGACCCGCGAACGCTGGACGACAAGGAACATGACGGCACCAGAAGGTACCCAGCAAGAGGCTGCGATCCAACCCACCTGCCCGAAAACAGGGACCTGATTACAAAAACGGAAAACATTCCCGGATGCCACCCGGGTTCAACACGGCAACATCCTTTTGATGTTTTTGGCAATCCCCCCCGACATGCCAACAGTTTTCAGCCTGTCGTCAGGGTCCGCGCCACAAGCCGCCCCACACCGGCAAAGACATTGGCGAACTGCGGTTCTGTGGGTGTCCCGCCCCGCGTATAGACGCACATGACGATGGGCATATCGGGGTGGGGCCATGCCACCGCAATGTCGCCTGCCGCATCACGGGCATTGTTCCCGGTCTTATCCCCCACCACCCAGTTCGCGGGCAATCCCGCACGCAGACGGTTCTTCCCGGTCTGGCACCCGATCAGCCAACGCGTCAGAAGCGCACGCGACGACGGCGACAGCACCGCCCCCAGCACAAGCCCCTGCATGATTCCCGCCATTGCAGCAGGGGTCGTCGTATCACGCACCCCACCGGCAGGCGTGCGATTCAGGAAGGGTTCCGGGTCATCAAGCCGCGTTGTCCCATCGCCCATCGCCCGCCAGAACGCCGTCAATGCAGGCGGCCCACCAATACGCGACAGCAGGAGCGTGGCGCAGCTATTATCGCTCTGCTCCACCGCGCCTTTGCACATGTCTTCCACGGACATACCCGCATGTCCCTGCGCCAGCGCGGCCTTTGCCACCGGGGCATACCAGTCCTGGATATCTGCGCCGGTCAGGGGAATGACACGGTCCAGCCCATCACGCCCCTGATCCACATGCGACAGCACACATGCGACAAGCGACGCCTTGAACGTACTGCACATGACAAAACGTTCGTCTGCCCGCCACAGCAGTTTCCGCCCGGTTACGATATTATGGGCATAAACCCCGACATGGCCGCCCGTGGCACGTTCATAACCGGACAGGGCAGCAGGAACCGCCGCATCGGCATCGGCATCGGCATGGGCTGGCGACAGTATGAAAGCCGATCCGCATGCCATGAAATCACGACGTCGCATATGTTTCCCACTTCATCCCGATGCGCATTCCAGACTGGCTGCGAACACACTTTTGCCATCCCCCAGAAAAGTCCCTGGGTGTTATTTTTTCAACCGAAGACCGCCTTTTGACGCTTTGTGCAACGACAGTCCCCGAAACTTTTCGGGATGAGTGCCTTTCCCCCCTTACGCGGGTGCGTCGGGCAATGCCGGGGCGGTTTCCCAGCCAAGGCCGACGATGACAGCACTGCGGCGGCCCATTCCATCCATGCGCAGGACGATGACGTTCTGTTCCTCCAGATAGGTCAACTGCCGCCGCGCCCGACCCAGCGAGTGGGTGCCATAGGCACGCGCGATCGTTGCATCCGATGGGCAGGGCAGTTTTTCCAGCGCGCTGCGGGCAATCAGCAGGAAAATCCCCTGCACGTCCTCAGGCAGGGCCGAGGCCATCTGTTCAGCCTGCTTCCACACATCCGTCTGTGCCGTGCGGGCATCGACACCGGCGCGTGCGGTGGCCAGTGCGCGGCGAAAACGCGGCATGTCCAACGCCTGCCGCCCCATCCCCTCGATCCGGCAACGGACAAGGAAATCCTGATACAGCACATGGACCGGCCGGAATCCGGCCTCCTCATCTTGCAAGATATCAGCAAGAATCGCCGCGAAACGCTGTTTCTGCTCCACGGGATCGATATCGGGCGGGGCTTCGACCTCGACCTCTGCCTCGGCACGGGCGACATCGGCATGCGCCGCAAGCTGGGCCAGGATATCGGGCGGCGGGGTGGCAGGACGCGGCGCACGCACAGGCAGTTCACGTTCGGGAACGGGTGTCAGGATCAGTTCGCGGATTTCTTCCGTCGGGGCGGTTGGCTCGAACGGCATCAGCGCAGGCCCGGCGGAACGGCTTTCGGTTTCCACCGCCCCGATCCGCACGGCAAGGGGGCGACGGCTGATGGCGGGGCCGAGGGCAACGAAACAGCCACGTTCCAGATCACGGAAGCTTTCGGCCTGCCTGCGCTCCATGCCCAGCAGGTCGGCCGCACGCATCATGTCGATATCGAGAAAGGTACGCCCCATCAGGAAGTTGGAGGCTTCGGCCGCGACATTCTTCGCCAGCTTCGCCAGGCGCTGCGTCGCGATGATACCCGCCAGCCCACGCTTGCGCCCACGGCACATCAGGTTGGTCATCGCACCCAGCGATGCCCGCCGCGCCTCGTCCGAAACCTCGCCCGCGGCGGCGGGGGCGAACATCTGCGCCTCATCGACCACGACAACCACAGGATACCAGTATTCGCGCGGCACTTCGAACATGCCCCCCAGAAAGGCCGCGGCACGACGCATCTGCACCTCTGCGTCCACGCCTTCCAGATTCAGCACGACAGAGGCACGATGCACGCGCATGCGCTCGCCCGCCGCCTGCAACGCGGCCTCGGTATGTTCGGCGGCGTCGATGACCAGATGGCCATAATGCTCTGCCAGGCTTACGAAATCGCCTTCGGGGTCAATGATCGCCTGCTGCACCAGGCGGGCGGACTGTTCCAGCAGCCGACGCAGCAGGTGTGACTTGCCCGACCCCGAATTGCCCTGCACCAGCAGGCGCGTGGACAGCAGTTCCGCAAGGTCCATCGTGACGGGGGCGTCCCCTGCGGTGGCCCCCCGTCGTTCCCCAATCGTGATCGCTACCGTCATGGGGCTGACGGATACAGCCCCTTGGGGGTGTCGCGCAACCATTGCACCGCACCAGCCGCAGCCCAACGCCCCATCGCAACACAGGCCTGCAACAGGTAGCCACCGGTCGGTGCCTCCCAGTCCACCATTTCGCCTGCGACAAACACACCGGGCAGCTTGCGCAGCATCAGGCGCGTATCCACATCGTCCCAGCGCACGCCACCCGCCACCGAAATCGCGCGGTCGATAGCGTCCGTCCCCTCCACCACCAGCGGCACATCCTTGAGTAGCATCGCCAGCGCCCGTGGTTCGCGCGGCAGGTTGACGCCCCCGCCCTCACGCAGCAGCGCGAGCATGACGGGCGACAGGCGCACCCCCTTGCGCAGCAGGTTCGACACGCTTTCCCGTCCCCGCACGCGGGCAAGGCGCTGCGTCACCTGTGCGATATCCATGTCGGGGCGCAGGTCGATATGGATGCGCACCTGCCCCTGCTGGCACGCAAGTGCATCGCGGATGGGCGCGGACAGGGCATAGACGACGCCCCCCTCGATCCCGTTTCGGGTGACAACGGCCTCCCCCCGTGCGTGGGTTTCGCCGATCCGCATGGCAATCCCATGCAGCGGCGCACCTTCGAAACGTGCGCGCATCAGATCGGACCAGCCGATGCGAAAACCACAATTGGCGGGCCGGAATGGCGCGACCGCCACGCCACGCGATGCCACGATATCACTCCACGCCCCATTGGCACCCAGCCGCGCCCAGCTTGCCCCGCCTGTCGCCAGCACCAGCGCATCGGCGCGCAATGCAACCTCCGCCCCATCCGGCCCCGCCACACGGACCTGCCCCGCCGCGTCCCAGCCCAGCCAGCGATGCCGCGTCATGATCCGCACCCCCGCCCCCTCCAGCCGTGCAACCCACGCCCGCAGCAGGGGCGATGCCTTCATCGCCACGGGAAAGATCCGGCCACTGCTGCCGACATAACAGGGCTGTCCCAATTCCCGCGCCCAGTCGCACATGTCATCGGGACCAAAAGCCGCAAGGGCTTCGGCAAGGTGGGGCCGCGCCGCGCCATAGCGCGCCATGAACCGCGCCATCGGTTCGGAATGCGTCAGGTTCAGGCCACCACGCCCGGCCATCATGAATTTGCGCCCCACGGTGGGACATTGTTCAAGCACACGCACACGACATCGCGCCGCCGACAGGACTTCCGCCGCGGCCAGCCCCGCCGGGCCGCCGCCGATCACAATGACCTCTGCCCCGTCCTCCCCATCATCGCCACCACCAGGCACACCGGGTCCAGCCATCAGATGATATAGTCAAGCGGCGGCAGCATCTGGTCCATGGTAAAGGCAGGAAGCGACGAATGCCGTGTACCAACCGAACGCGCGGGATTGCCGACAACGGTGGTATAGGGGGCGACGGATTCCAGCACGATCGACCCCGCGCCGATCTTTGCCCCTTCGCCAATTTCGATATTGCCCAGAATCTTGGCCCCCGCCCCGATCAGGACACCACGGCGCACCTTGGGGTGGCGGTCCCCCACATTCTTACCGGTTCCCCCCAGCGTCACCCCCTGCAACAGGGACACATCGTCCTCCAGCACCGAGGTTTCGCCAATGACGATGCCCGTACCATGATCGAACAGGATACGCCGCCCCAGCCGCGCGGCAGGGTGGATATCCACCGCGAACAGTTCCGAACACCGGCTTTGCAGATGCAGCGCAAGATATTCACGCCCGTTGTTCCACAGCCAGTGCGCGACGCGATGGCTCTGCACCGCATGATATCCCTTAAAGAACAGGAAGGGCGTCGCGTAATTGCCGGTCGCGGGGTCACGTTCGCGAATCGCGACAAGGTCCGCCGCCGCTGCCGCAACGATATCAGGGTCCGCCTCAAACACTTCCGTCACCAGTTCGGACAACGCATCATCCGCCACCGCCCGATCGCCCAGCTTGCGCCCGATCAACGCCGCCAGCGCCGCGCCAAAGGTGGCGTGGTTGCGTATCCCGGTGGCAAGCAGCCCCTTCACCAGCGGGTCGCAGCACCCGCAGGCCGGCTCCACGATTTCATGCCACAGGGCATCGACATCAATACCTGACAGCGTGGGCGGCAGGACCGGCGGCCGACGCTGTTCGGTCATCGAAGGGGCAGAAGGCTGACGTTCAGACATGTCGGAGCATCCGTTCAGAAAAGGCGAAAGGACATCATCATCGCGCAATCATAGCGCACCTGGTGGGCATGGTGCCACCACGCCCCTTACAGGCCCATGGCATGGCGTGCGAATGCCCGGCGCAGCGGGGTAATGCGGTTCACCCCCGCCAGCCCGACATCCCGCGCCAGGCGCAGCACGGGATTATCATTGCCAAACAGCCGTTCCAGCACGTCCGTCGCCGCCAGCATCAGCATATTGGCCGGACGGCAGCGCGCCTGATAATCCCGCAGGACGGACGGATCGCCCACATCGCCGCCACGCGCATGCACGCCCGCCAGAATATCCGACAGCGCAATCACGTCGCGAAAGCCAAGATTGAGCCCCTGCCCCGCAATGGGATGGATCCCATGCGCCGAATCCCCCACAAGCACGAGGCGCGTATCGATATAACGCTGCGCATACTGTGCCGACAGCGGATAGACCCAGCGCCGTCCCACCGGCGTCACCGCCCCCAGCCAGTCGCCCATGCGCCGGTGGATTTCATGGGTGAAGGCATCAGCAGGCAGTTCGGCAAGCCGATGGGCCAGTTTTTCCCCATCCGTCCAGACCAGCGCGGACAGGTTGGGATGTTCCGCCGTCCCGGCCATGGGCAATTGCGCAAAGGGACCGGCAGGCAGGAAATGTTCCAGCGCACGGCCTTCATGCGGGCGTTCATGGGCCACGGCACACACGATCCCGCACTGGTGATACGGCAGGCGCGTCACCACGATCCCCGCCTGCGTGCGCAGCGGACTGCGCCGTCCCTCGGCCGCAACCACAAGGCGGGCGGAAATCGTGCGTCCACTGCGCGTGGTGATGACCGCGCCATCGGCCTTGCGCACGACCGTGGCCTCGTCCGGGGCAAGGACACTTACCCCCGGCGTCGCGTGCAACGTGGCGTTCAGCGCGACACGCAGGGCACGCGCCTCGATCATGGACCCGAATGGCTCGGACGCGTCCTCACGCCCGAATTCAAGGAATAATGGTGAAGGTCGCTGCCCCGGCCGGCCATCGGTCACGCGAATTTCGCGAATGTCGCATGATGGCATCGGCAGGTTCCGCCACACGCCCGCCGCCTCCAGCAGGCGGCGCGACCCCGCCGCAATGGCATAGGCACGACCGTCAAAGGCGGGATGTTCCATCGGCGGCAGGGCCGCACGGTCGATGATGACCACGCGCATCCCCTCCACCGCGAGGCGACACGCAAGGGTCGCGCCCACGGGGCCAGCCCCCACGATGCAGACATCCACCTCCATCGCGGCCGCCGGGGGGGACGGGGGGGCTGTCATGTGTTCGCTCATGGTCTTCCTGTATCCTGATCGTGGCCACCGTGGGGGAACCCCGGACCCTGCCGGGGTGTTCACGCGCTGTGCCCCGCAGATATGGCATGCAACGCACCCTCTGTCCAAACGACACGCACCGACAGGTGACGTAATCGGATGACACGATGCGCACACTCGCGATATAGGATAGGACCGGATGCACGAACGATATACTGGCCCCCGATATAATACGGCCCCCGTCCGCAACGACAGGAATGGAGATACGGTGCGATGAAGCTTGTTACAGCCATCATCAAGCCTTTCAAGCTCGACGACGTGCGCGAGGCCCTGACCCCGTTGGGAATCCAGGGTCTTACGGTATCGGAGGTCAAAGGATTCGGGCGCCAGAAAGGCCAGACCGAAATCTATCGCGGCGCGGAATACCATGTCAGCTTCCTGCCCAAGATCAAGATCGAGGTCGCGGTGCCCGATGACCTTGTGGAACAGACCATCGAAACCATCGTGCAGGCCGCCCATACCGGCAAGATCGGCGACGGCAAGATTTTCATTACCCCCCTTGAAAGCGTGGTACGCATCCGCACCCGTGAAACTGGCGACAGCGCGCTATAGCGCCTGCCCGGCGCGGCCGTATCACCCACCGTTTTCATCATCGCCCTGGTTTCATCATCGCCTTGGCGCATCATATCGGAGGACTGTTTTTTCATGATTCTTTCCCGCCGCACCTACCTGACCGCAGCCATGGCCCTGGGCCTGCCTGCTGCAATGGCGCTCTCCCCCGCCACCGGCCATGCCCGTGAGACGTCAAAGGCCTGCCACCAGAAATTCGTGGCCGCCCGCACCGCCGGCACCCTGAACGGGCAGACCTATAAGGCGTTCAAGACCGCACAGTGCGACGACGCCGCCACCCCGGCCACGACCGCGGCACCGGCCACCCCCGCCGCAGCCACCACGGCCCCTGCCGAAGCCCCCAAGCCCGCGACGACAGCACAGGCAACGCCCGCAGCCACCGCCCCGGTCGCGACGAATGCCACCCTGCCCAGCGCGGTTTCAGCCAAATACGCCAAGGAAACGGCAGGCAAGGCCCGCCTGCATACCTGCCTTGACCAGTACAACGCGAACAAATCGACCAATGCCAATGGCGGCCTGCGCTGGATCGAACGCGGTGGCGGGTATTACAGCGTGTGCAATGCCCACCTGAAGGGCTGATCGACACACGCCCCCGTTTCCCGTCCCCGGGGAACGGGGGCTGCCAGTCGCCACATCACACAAGGGGCCTGCACAGAGGCGTCAGGGACGCGGTTTAAAAAATCAGAGCCGGCATCCCACTGAATGATAAAAGTTTTTCGGTGCCACCTTTCTTGAAATAAGGCGGTGCCTTCTGAAGATTTTTGAAAAAAGCTTCACCAGAAACTTTCATCATTTTCCGATCTTATCGGTCTTACCCTTTCAAACAGTCTTTTGGGGATATCTGGTATTTCGGAGGTTTTTAAAAATCTCCACCAGCCATATGAGGCTTCGTACCAGGGTGCCGCCCCTATGGCCGCGTGCCGGATGCGGGATGGGGCGCATGACGTGGCGCCACCGGCATCATGACGGGATCAGACGCCAGACGGGCAGGTACGGGCGTATGCAGCGCGGGCCTGACAAACGCCTGTCCCGTCGCATATGAAATCCAGACCCGGTGCGTCGCAAACCAGTCCGATCCAAGTAGCATCTCCAGCCCTTCGCGCAGGGGGGCCACCGTCATGACGGTATTGCGTTCCAGTTCATGACCGATCTGCAGGCTGCTGAAGCGATGCCAGTGATAGACATCCTCATGCCCGTCAATCCCGCTGGTAATCCCGCCGGGATCGGTCTCAAGCTGTTGTGCGGGCACGCCAAGGCGGGCCGCCACATGGGGCGAGACAATACGGGAGCGCGCACCACTGTCGAGCAGCGCCATCACCGGTTGCCCGTTGATACGCACATTCAGCATGAACCGGTTTTCCTGACGTTGCAGCGGCAGGGTATCATACCATCCCGCCCAGGCCGGGGGCTGTGCGCAGGCCAGCGAGGCCGCATGCACCTCCCACAGGCCAAGCTGCCCATTGGGGACATCCATGTCGAGGTCGAAGCGCGACAGGATATCCCCGCCAAGCAGCCCCCCCACAGGGGGCGTAATCATCGGCTGTCCCGGCAGGATACCCACCGGGGCGGACATGACGCCAAAATCAATCCCGCCAATGCGCAGGTCCGGCACGATGGCATTGGGCGTGGCGTGTGCGGTGCCACCTGTCCCATGAACCACCGTCTGCTGATCCGGGTCGAGGGCAAGGCGCAGGCGATGCACCATTTCCGGTGTCAGCAACCCACCATCGGACCCTGTATCCACCAGCAGGCTGAGGTCACGCCCGACCACCTGCGCCACAATCGACAGATACCCGCCATCATTACGCAACGGCACCTGCGCGACATGACGGCGCGAACACAGTTGCGCCGCATCCTGTGCATGGGCATGACGGACCGGCGGCACCTGCGCGCAGGCGAGCAGCACGGACAGACCGGCCACGACACCACATACCGGACGGAAATGGCGGGGGATGGCCATCGTTACAGCCGGTCGGCAAACGAATCCGTCGCATCCAGCAGGGCGGCCATGATCCCCTCTTCCGACATGGCGTGCCCCGCCGCATCAACCAGCCGGAACGTCGCCTCCGGCCATGCACGGTGCAGATCCCATGCCGTGCGCATGGGCGTGGCCACGTCATAGCGGCCCTGCACGATCACAGTGGGAATATGGCGGATCAACCCGACATCGCGAATCAACTGCCCCTCCTCCAGCCAGCCGCCATGGACAAAATAATGATTCTCGATACGTGAAAATGCGAGGGCATAGCGGATGTCAGCATGCTGCGCCGCGATGTCAGGCACCGGCAAAAGCGTAAGCGTCTCCCCCTCCCACAGGCTCCACGCCAGGGCGGCACGGTCACGTTCCTCCCCTTCCGGGCCGGTCAGACGCCTGCGATAGGCCGCGATCAGGTCATCGCGTTCGTCAGGCGGGATGGGGGCGATGAACCGTTCCCACCTGTCGGGAAACAGCCATGACGCGCCTTCCTGATAATACCACAGCAGTTCAGCCCGCCGCAGGGTAAAGATCCCACGCAGCACAAGCGCACTGACCCGGTCGGGATGCGTCTGCGCATAGGCCAGCGCCAATGTCGATCCCCACGACCCGCCGAATACCATCCATGCGGGCGTACCCGTCATTTCACGCAGGCGTTCGATATCGCCCACCAGATGCCATGTCGTGTTGTTATCCAGCGCGGCATGCGGTTTCGAACGGCCACACCCACGCTGATCGAACAGCAAGATGCGATAGCGCGCGGGATCGAACATCCGCCGTTGCAACGCGGAACATCCCCCCCCCGGTCCCCCATGGAGGAACACGACGGGTATGCCATCGGGATTGCCGCACAATTCCCAATAAACCCGATGCCCATCCCCGGTATCAAGATATCCGTGGTCATAGGGTTCGATCGGGGGATAGGGCTGTCTGGGAAGCTGGTTCATGACGATCAAAAACTCCGGTTTCCTGCTGGGATATCCTTATCCCTCATCTGCGCACGGACAAGGCTTTTGCGGACAGGGCTTTCGCGGACAGGGCTGTGCCCCATTATTTCCCCATCCCCCATCCGGGCCGCAACGGGGCCACCCGATCACACCCGATACCGCCAGCCGGGCATATGAAACGCCACGCCGGGGGATACCAACGGGCCATCATGCTGCGACAGCCCCCTCATGCCCCGGCGCGCGGGTGCGCGCGTGTCCATACGTCAAGCAGGCGCGATTCATCGGCCAGGGTATAACGCTGCGTCGTGGACAGGCTGGCATGGCCCAGCAATTCCTGAATCACACGCAGGTCCGCCCCCCCTTCCATCAGGTGCGTTGCAAATGAATGACGCAGCGCGTGCGGGGTTGCATGGTCCGGCAGGCCCGCCATATGCCGCCACGTCCGCATCGCGCGCTGCGCCACGGCTGCCTGCAGTCGGCCACCGCGCACACCGGGGAACAGTGGCGCCCCGGCAACCGGCGCGGGATGATGGCGTCGCCATTCACGCAGGGCGCGGCCCACGACCGGCAGAAGGGGCACCATACGTTCCTTGCCCCCCTTGCCCATGATCCGCAGCACACCTTCGTCCGCGCCCCCACCAAGCGCCATGGCGCGGTCAAGATCCGCCACATCAAGCGACAATGCCTCTGAAATACGCAAACCACAGCCATATAGCAGCAGGAACAGCGCACCGTCGCGCATGCGGGCCATGGGGGTATGCGCGATTTCGCCCACGCCCTGCGGCACCTCCAGCGCGTCTTCATGGCTCAGGGGACGGGGCAGTGTTTTCTTTACACGCGGGGCCGCCAGCAGCGCAGGCGCGGGGTTGTCCACCCCATGATGCCGCGCAAGGTAGCGAAAGAACGAACGCAGGGCCGAAACCCGTCGCGCCCGCGTTCGGGCCGCGCGGTCGCGGGTCGTGACACGATGGCCCGGTCGCGGGCGCAACGCCTGGTCATGTTCAAACGCCAGCCATGCCCGCAGGTCCGCAAGGCTGAGTGCATCAAGTGCCGCGACATCAACCTCCCCGCCCAGATGGCCGCCAAGGAAATCGAGGAAGCGGTGCAGGTCCCCGCGATAGGCCTCGGTCGTGCGGGGGGAGGCACGGCGTTCATCGGCCATCCAGTCCAGAAAACATGCGCATGCCTGCATGGCCATCATGGCGCGTCGTCCCCTTTATGCCCGGTCTTTTATGCCCAGCCTGTTATGTCTGGCTGTACACCGCGTTCATGATCCCATGTGCCCCCCCATGCAACAGCAGGCAAGACATCCGCCCGCCACGACGCTAGAAAACATTCATGCCGCGTCGTAACCACATGCCCGACCTGCTGGAGTCGCAACCGGACTCGCCTGCCGCCTCCGCCGATGCGCGTCCTGATCCTGCCCATGACACGCCCCGTGACACGTCCCATGACGGGGCACGAGACAGGACACGGGATGGGGCACGAGACGGGACACAGAACGCGCCACAACGGGTGCGCGTCATGCTGCCGCTGCCATTCGCTGGTGCGCTGGATTACCGCATGCCCCCGGCGGGCACACTGCATCCCGGGGATATCGTGACAGTCCCTCTGGGCCGACGCACCGAAACCGGCGTGGTGTGGGACACACATCTGCGCCTGCCCCCCGAATTCATGCCGCCGCCCATGCCCACCGTCGCCACCGGCCGCCTGCGCGCCGTCAGCGCACGGCTGGACCTGCCCCCCCTGCCGGCCGCCCTGCGCCAGTTCATCGACTGGGTCGCGGCCTATACGCTATCACCGCCGGGCATGGTGCTGGCCATGGCGTTACGGGCCAATGCCATGGCCGCCGCCCCGCGTCCAGCCGCCGGATGGGCGGTCACGGACACGCCCCCCCCTGACCTGCGCCTGACCCCCGCACGGCACAGGGTTCTTGAGATCGCGCGTCTCGGGACGCCACTATCCACAACCGAACTGGCAAACCGGGCGGGTGTCGGGGCCAGCGTCGTGCGTGGCCTTGCACAGGCGGGTTGCCTGCGTGAAGTGGCATTGCCGACACCCCCCGCCTTTGGCATGCCCGACCCCACCCACGCCCCCCCCGTGCTGGAGGGGGAGCAGGCCGACGTCGCGCGCGCCCTGCGCAACACGGTGGCGGAGGACCGGTTCTCGATCACGCTGCTTGAAGGGGTGACAGGATCGGGCAAAACCGAAATCTATATGGAGGCCATTGCCGCATGCCTTGAAAAAGGATTGCAGGCGCTGGTCCTGCTGCCTGAAATTGCGCTGTCATCACAATGGACGGGACGTTTCGCGCGGCGTTTTGGCACACAGCCCGCATTGTGGCATTCCGACCTTGGCACGAGGTTGCGGCGCGTGACGTGGCGTTCGGTCGCCGATGGCGCGGCACGGGTGGTGGTGGGCGCGCGTTCGGCCCTGTTCCTGCCGTTCGCACGCCTTGGCCTTATCATTGTGGATGAGGAGCACGAAACCTCCTTCAAGCAGGAAGAGGGCGTCACCTACAACGCACGGGACATGGCGGTGGTGCGCGCACGCATGGACGCGGCCCCCATCGTGCTGGTTTCCGCGACGCCCAGCCTGGAGACACTGGCCAATGTCGGCGCGGGACGGTACCGCCACCTGCGTCTGGGCGCGCGGCATGGCAATGCATCCATGCCACAGGTGCGGACACTCGACATGCGTGCCGACCCGCCAGAACGCGGGCTGTTTTTATCCCCCGTGCTGACCGGCGCGATCAGGGATGCGATCGGGCGGCAGGAACAGGCGATGCTGTTCCTCAACCGCCGTGGCTATGCGCCGCTGACACTGTGCCGCACCTGCGGGCACCGGATGCAGTGCCCGAACTGCACTGCATGGCTGGTGGAACATCGCGCGCGTCATATCCTGACATGCCATCACTGCGGGCATAACGAACAGATGCCGCCCGCATGCCCGTCATGCAACGCCGAAGACAGCCTGACCCCCATAGGCCCCGGCGTCGAACGCATTACAGAAGAAGCGCGCGCGACCTTTCCCGATGCCCGTATCCTGGTAATGGCCAGCGATACACTCCACGGTCCTGCGGCCACCGCAGACGCGGTCGAACGCATCGCCCGTCGCGAAATCGACCTGGTGATCGGCACGCAGATCGTCGCCAAGGGGTGGCATTTCCCGCACCTGACGGTGGTGGGGATCGTCGATGCGGACCTTGGCCTTGGCGGTGGCGACCTGCGCGCGGCCGAACGCACGGTGCAACTGCTGCACCAGGTGGCCGGGCGCGCAGGCCGTGCAGAGGCAGCGGGACATGTCCTGTTGCAAAGCTATGTGCCCGACCATCCGGTGATGGAAGCGCTGGTTTCGGGCGATTTCACAAGCTTCATGGAGCAGGAAGCCGAACAGCGCCGCCCCGGTTTCTGGCCCCCCTTCGGCCGCCTTGTCGCCCTGATCGTAAGTGCTGACACCCCCGAAGCCGCCGACATGACCGCCCGCGCACTGGGGCATGCGGCCCCGCACCTTGATGGTGTGCAGGTGCTTGGCCCCGCACCCGCGCCACTTGCCACCCTGCGCGGACGTCACCGGCAACGCCTGTTGCTGCGCGCGCGGCGCAACATCCCGGTCCAGCCGATCATGCGCGAATGGCTGTCACGTGTGAAACCCGAACGCGGGGCGCGCGTGGATGTGGATATCGACCCGATTTCGTTCCTGTAGGGCAGAAGCACAAGGGTCTACCTGCCTTAGAAATTGTTTGAAAATAACTCATTGATAAAAAATAATAAAAGTTTTTGGGTGCCGCCTTTTTTTAAAAAGGCGGCGTCTTCTGAAGCTTTTTGGAAAAAGCTTCACCAAAAACCTTTATAATTTCAGAATGTTATCAAGACTGACTTTTCAAACACTCTCTGAAACACACCATGAACAGCAACAATGTCTTTGGTGGGGTGGTTTTCAAAAGGTCCAAAGACCATCACAGGATTCTGGGAAAAAGCGATACCTGACAACTTTGATTATCCCGATCCTGGGCGAACGATCAATTTGCACCCATAGGGACATCCATATTGCACTTTTGGTCAAATCCCAGAGCCGATCCGACAGGCTGTTGGATCGGGATTTTACGCAAAAAACATTTCTTAAATTATGAAAATAATAGAATTTTTCAGCAAAAAAACAGAAATATATTTTCATAAGTTATGAATGATGTCCATTTGATCTCCCAACCCGACAGCCTGCGAACACAGCGCTGCGTCAGGCAGGATTTTATGAAAATCCTGCCTTAGCGCGCTTCGGACGCCTGTACCATCCCCTTGCGCACCAATCCGTCCACCGGGCGTCCCGCCAGCGACAGGGCAACGGCCTCTGCCATGCGGATGCCATCAATCCCCGCCGACAGGATACCGCCCGCATAACCCGCCCCCTCACCCGCCGGATAAAGGCCGCCGGTATTGACGCTTTGCCCATCCACACCCCGCAGGATACGTAAGGGGGAGGAAGTCCGTGTCTCCACCCCCGTCATGACGGCGTCGGCCATGGCAAATCCCTCCAGCTTACGTTCAAAAGCCGGCAACGCCTCACGCAGGGCGGCGACCACGAAATCCGGCAGGCAGGCGGCAAGGTCGGTTGGCGTGACGCCGGGGCGATAGGACGGCACGACATCGCCAAGCGAGGTGGAAGCGCGGCCGGCCAGAAAATCGCCCACCGTCTGCGCCGGGGCGAAATAACGCCCACCCCCTGCCAGGAACGCCTGACGTTCCCAGTGACGCTGGAACGCAATCCCGGCCAGAGGGCCGCCGGGATAATCCACATCCGGTGTGACACCCACCACAATTCCGGCATTTGCATTGCGTTCGGCGCGGGAATACTGGCTCATGCCATTGGTCACGACCTGTCCTTCCTCCGACGTGGCGGCGACGACCGTGCCGCCGGGGCACATGCAGAAGGAATAGACCGCGCGCCCATTGGACGCATGATGCACCAGCCGGTAATCCGCCGCCCCGACCACCGGGTCCGGCGTGCGGGTGCCATATCGCGCGACATCAATGACTGATTGCGGGTGTTCGATACGCACGCCGATGGAAAAGGGCTTTGCCACCATTTCCACCCCGCTGGCGTGCAGGCGGGCGAACGTGTCGCGCGCGCTGTGCCCGATGGCAAGGATGACATGCGTGGCCGCAATGACCTGCCCATCCCCCAGCCGCACCCCCGTGACGTGGCGCGCGCCATCCGCCGCCACATCGATCAGCAGTTCATCCACATGCGCGTCAAAGCGGTATTCCCCGCCAAGCGCCTCGATCTGGGCGCGGATATGTTCCACCATGGAGACAAGGCGGAACGTGCCGACATGCGGGTGGGAGATATAGAGGATTTCCTCCGGCGCGCCAGCGCGCACGAACTCTTCCAGCACCTTGCGGCCATAATGGCGTGGATCGCTGACCTGGCTGTAAAGCTTGCCGTCGGAAAACGTCCCTGCCCCGCCTTCGCCGAACTGCACGTTGCTTTCGGGATTGAGGACGGATTTGCGCCACAACGCAAACGTATCGACGGTGCGTTCGCGCACCACCTTGCCACGTTCGACAATGATGGGCCGCAACCCCATCTGCGCCAGAACCAGTGCCGCCATCAGCCCGCATGGCCCCGCACCGACCACGACCGGACGGCTGTAACCCGGGCGCGTGGCAAGGCGTGCGCCATCATCAATGCACATGCGATAGCGGGTGTCGGGCGCCACGACCACATTGCGGTCCTGCGCATGCGCCGCCAGCACCACATCCGCGTCACGCACCCGGCAGTCGATGGTATAGACCATCACCACCCGCCCCCGCCTGCGCGCATCATGGCCACGACGGAATATCTCGAACCCCTCCAGCGCGTCAGGGGCGATATCCAGGCGTTCCACAATGGCCTGTTCCAACGCCGCGCGGTCATGACCAAGGGGAAGGCGCAGTTCGGTAAGTCTGATCATCGGGAAAGGGTCCATCGACACGATGATGCTCCGGCAGGGGGTATGACATGAATGGGCATGTGATCTGCAATCACCCATTGCCCGTGTGCGGCGCGCCTGCCATATCATGCCGACCCGGATGGGGCGAGGGCGGCATGTCGCATTAATGCGGGTGCCCCATGCGCGCCGCATATCCCCAGCCGCTGAAAGTTCGCGTTCCATGGCGCAGCATCGCCGGGACACAGACCGAGGAAAGAGCGCGCCAATGGGCGACGAGCATCACGACGAATCCTGTCATGGTCATGGGCATGATCATTCCCCCCATCATGATGACGGTCATGGGCACAGCCATGACCATGCCCACGGCGCGTTCGGCCATCACCACGCCCATGCCCCGGCCTCGTATGGCAGGGCCTTTGCCTTCGGGATCGCGCTGAACCTGATTTACGTCATCGCAGAGGCCACATGGGGCGTCGCGTCGCATGCGCTCGCGCTGCTTGCCGATGCGGGACATAACCTGTCCGATGTCCTGGCGCTTGGGGCCGCATGGCTGGCGGAAATCCTGTCACGGCGTTCCCCCACCGCCAATTTCACTTATGGCCTGCGCCGCTCCTCCATCCTTGCGGCGCTTGGCAATGCGGTCGCCCTCCTGCTGGTGACGGGGGGGATCATCTGGGAATCCGTGCTGCGCCTTGCCCATCCGCATCCGGTTGCGGGCATGACGGTCATGGTCGTCGCCGCCATCGGCATTGCCGTCAACGGGGTGACGGCAATGCTGTTCGCCAGCGGGGGCAAAGGGGACCTGAACCTGCGGGGCGCGTTCCTTCATATGGCATCCGATGCGCTGATGTCGCTGGCGGTGGTGGTGTCGGGCGGCATCATCGTCATGACGGGATGGCTGTGGATGGACCCGGTGGTCAGCCTGCTGGTCTCCATCTCCATCGTGGCGGGGACGTGGTCGCTGCTGCGGGATTCGCTGGATATGGCGCTCGACCGGGTGCCACGTTCGGTTGATCGCATGCAGGTGGAAGAGTATCTGCGCACCCTGCCTGATATCGTGGACCTGCATGACCTGCATATCTGGCCCATCAGCACGACTGAAACCGCGCTTACGGTTCATCTTGTCCGCGATGAACATGCCCCCGCGATGAACAGCTGTACGCTGCATGATATCGCCCGCGAACTCAAGGCGCGCTTCAGGATCGTCCATCCCACGTTACAGATGGAAACCCGCCATGATGCAACGCTGTGCATGCTTGCGGCGGCGCATAGCGTATGATCAGCACATCCCCAGACACGGCGATGCCGACCACAGCCCCCGGTTCCAGTTCCGGTTCTGGTTCCAGTTCTGGTTCCAGTTCTGGGGCATCACGCAACCTGATCGCCTGGGTGACGCTGGCGGTCAGCATCCTTGCGCTGGCGATGAAATACATGGCGTGGCGCGCAACCGGCAGTGTCGCGCTGTATTCCGACACGCTGGAGACGATCATCAATGTCGTTGCCGCCGTGGCGGGGCTGTGGGCGCTGCATGTCGCAAGCCTGCCGCCGGACGAAAACCACACCTATGGCCATTACAAGGCCGAATACCTGTCCGCCGTGGCCGAAGGGGTGCTGGTGGTCATGACCGCCATAACCATCGGGCATGAGGCATGGAAGGGATGGTTCGACCCCCACCTGCCGACCAATTCCATGATCGGCGTAATCTTCAATGGCGGGGCGGGTATTCTCAACCTCGTATGGGGGGCGGTCATGATGGCGGCAGGGCGACGCCACCAGTCGCCCACCCTGATCGCGGGGGCACAGCATGTGCTGTCCGACGTATGGGCGTCAGCCGCGCTGGTGGCGGGCTTTGTGCTGATCCCGCTGACGGGATGGGACAGGCTGGACAGCATCCTTGCCGGGCTGATCGCGCTTAATGTGCTGCGCACCGGGTGGGACATGATGCGCACCTCCATCTCCGGCCTGATGGACGCGGCACCCGAACCGGCCACGCTGACGCAGATCCGCCGGATCATCTCCATCAACGCCACGGGCGCGATCGAGGCGCATGACATCCGCGCGCGTATCGTCGGCGCGATGACCTTCATCGAATTTCACCTCGTCGTTGCTGGCGACATGAGTGTGGAGGCCGCCCACCAGATCTGTGACCGTATCGAGGAGGCATTACGCCGGGAACTGGGCAGTGCGCTGATCAATATTCATGTTGAACCCGAACGCAAGGCCAAGCATAACGGCATCATTGTCCTGCCCTGATGACTGTTGCAACGGGGATGGCAGCCATGCAGTGGCACGGCGACATGATCCGGCAACCCTGTACCAACACACGGGTTTGGGGTCATTGTGGCGGTCATGCACGATGTCACCCCACCCCGAACGGCCCCTGCGCGCCACAACGCACCATCAGCACGGCGCACCCTGGAACAGTACGCCCGTCTGATAACGTTATCTCCATCTTTGCACAGCAGATACCGGTTCCGGTTCCACGTCATTACTGAAAGCCCTGTCCGGCTATGAAACCTGACCTTACCCCGGCCCGCAGGCGTCACCTGCGGCGTTCCGCACGGATCACCACGGAACAGTGGCGGCGCAAGCTTGCCTGCTGGACGGCGGCCATCGCCGTGGGAATCGTGGCGGTCGTCTTTGCCCTTGCGGCGGACAGGGCGGCGGCCATCCGCACGCACCTGATCGCATGGAACCCGTGGATCATGCTGATTGTCACGCCAGGTGGGCTTGCCCTGTCATCATGGCTGACGCGGACATGGTTCCGTGGCGCACAGGGCAGCGGCATCCCGCAGACCATCGCGACACTGAACCTGACGAACTTCGCGGTGGTGGACCGGTTGCTGACGTTGCGGATCGCGTTTGGCAAGATCGCACTGACGACGCTGGGCCTTCTGGCCGGGGCGTCGATCGGGCGTGAGGGACCAACGGTGCAGGTGGGGGCGGCCATCATGCATACCTGCGGGCGCTGGCTGAACCTGTCCACCGTCAGCATGCGGCGGGGCCTGATTCTGGCGGGGGGGGCATCGGGCGTGGCTGCGGCCTTCAACACGCCGCTTGCCGGGATCGTCTTTGCCATTGAGGAATTGAGCCATTCTTTCGAACAGCGCACCAGTGGCACCATGCTGACGGGTGTGATCCTGTCTGGTGTCACCGCCATCGCGCTGGTCGGCAACTATACCTATTTCGGCCATACCGACGTCAGCGTGCCCATCGGCATCAGCTGGATCGCGGTGCTGACCTGCGGCATCCTTGGCGGCGTGGGCGGTGGCGTGTTTTCCGCCATCCTGATCCGTGCGACGGCGGGCCTTCCGGGTGCGCTGGGACGCTTTGCCAAAAGCCATCCCGTGGCGTTCGCCGCCACATGCGGCCTGATGCTGGCGATCCTTGGCATCGCATCGGACGGCATCACCTACGGCACGGGATATTATCAGGCGCATGCCATCATTGATGGACAGGCGCATTACCCCGCATCGTTCTTCATCCTGAAATTCATCGCCACCATCATTTCCTACTGCTCCGGCATTCCGGGTGGGCTGTTCGCGCCATCATTGGCGATCGGGGCGGGGTTTGGTGGATGGGTGGCACAGTTCCTGCCCCACACCACGCCGGGTGCGGTCGTCCTGCTGGGGATGGTGGGATATTTTTCCGCCGTGGTACAGTCACCATTGACGGCGTCGGTCATCGTCATGGAGATGTGCGACAATCAGGAAGTCACGCTGGCCCTGCTGGCCACCGCATTCCTTGCCTATGGCGTCTCACGCATGATCTGCCACCATTCGCTATACAGTGCGCTGGCGGAATCATTCCTCGGCGGCGTGGCAAAGCAGCAACCACCCGCCCCTCCGGCACCGGTTGCGCCAGAACAGGCAGCCCCCACGCGGTAAAGGCCAGATGCTCCTGGCAATGATTTCTAGAAAATCTTTGAAAGACATAGTGTTTTAAAAATACAGAAACCAGATTTCATGACGTCACCCTGGTTTCATGACGTGATCCCGGCACGCAGATGCGGCGGTAATACTCCAGCCATTGTTGCGTCACCGCCTCACGCGTGTAACGGGCACGGTACTGCGCATATCCCCCCGCCACGATCCGCGCACGCAGTGCCGGATCATCCAGTACGGCGCGCAGGGCATGCGTCAGGGCGGGTACGTCGTCAATCGGGACCAGCATGCCATTTTCCCCATCGCGGACATGCGCGCGCGGCCCGGCGCTGGCACAGGCGACAAGCGGCGCGCGCGCCGACCATGCATCAAGGATGACCGTCCCGAACGGTTCATAGCGTGACGGCAGCACACAGACCTCCGCCGCGGCAAGCAACGCGCCACGGTCCGTCCGCCAGCCAAGGAAACGCACACGCGACGCCACCCCCAGCGTCGCAGCCAGATCCCCCAGCGCATCACGCAGCGGCCCGTCGCCTGCCATCCACAGGTAACAGTCCGGCAGGTCACGCAATGCGCGCAACAACGTCTCCAGCCCCTTTGCCTCATGCAGGCGCGACAGCGTCAGCAGCACGCGCGCATCATCGGGCGTCTTCAGGGCCCGCCGCGATACCGGGGCAGCGTCCTCCACCGAGGGGAAGGTCGGGATATAGGCGACATGATCGGCAGCAACCCCGCGCGCCTGCATCGAATCCGCCATGTCAGGTGTGCAGCCCACGAACCAGCGGCAGTGCGAAAACGCGCGCAGATCCTTGTAATTACCGAACCAGCCGATGACCTGCGCCAACCGCCCCGTATTGGGCGGCGTCAATTCGGCCGCACGGCGCAGCCAGCAATGCACGATATCCGGCCGATAACGCGCGATTTCACGCCCCACGCGCCGGCGTTGCATCATCGCAAGGGGCACATTCAGGGGATCGGTGATGACATCCACCCCCGCCGCGCGCAGTTCCGCAGCCCGCGGCGCATCCGGGCGCATCACCACGCATTGTGACAGTCCCGCATGCTGCAGGCTGAGGATCACATCGGTGGAATAAAGTTCCGCCCCGCCATTTCCCCGCCCCGCCATGATATGCAGGACGCGCACAGGGGGCACATCCAACCCGGACATGCCGCCCGCGTGCGATCCCGTGCTCAACGCGCGGACAGGTCCACGATGGCGATGCGTCCTTCCTCTGTCCCGAAAGCAAGGGCGCAGCCATCCTCGCTGAAGGTCAGGGCGGATACCGGCCCGCCCCCCGCCGTGCAGACCGGCAGGATCTTTTGCGCCGCACTGTCGGCAATCAGCACCGTGCCGTCGGCAAAACCCGCCGCCACGATGTCATGGACGGGATGGGTCGCAACACGGGTACAGGGTACGCCCGGCACCCCGCCAAGTTCCGCGGGCGCCTTGCCCATCGGCCCACCGCCAAAGAACGGCCACATCACCACGACATCCGCGCCACTGGTGACGAGCCATTTTCCATTGCGGGTAAAGGCCATCGACTGCACCTTGGAGGGGTAGCCGCTCATGCGCATGTTGTGCCCGTCCGACAGCCGCCAGCCATGCAGTTCGGATTCCTGCATCGACGTCACCAGCGCCTCGCCCTCTGGGTGGATGGCGATGCCGATATGGCTGCCCTTCCATTCCAGCAGCCGCGGCGTGTCCACCCTGGCCTGCACGAACCACATCGTCGCGCCATTGTAATGCGACGCGGCGATACGTTTGCCCTTGGCGTCGAACGCAATGCCGCTGACGGTGGAGGGATGTTCCAGCGTCTTGAGCGTATTCGCCCCCGACGCATCACGCAGTTCCACATTCTTGCCCGCGGCAAAGGCGATTACGCCGCCCTTCGTCGCATCCCTGGGGTTGGTCCAGGTCGTGACATGTTCAATCCAGCGGCGGCCCTTGACCAGGTCACTGACGGACCCATCGGCGGCCACGCGGCGCAGGGCGTTGTCGTCCCCCCCCGTCAGGAACCCACCCGGCCCCGCATCGGGCGCGACCGACAGGATCGCACCATCATGGATGGTCATCACCTGCCACGCATCGGCCTGCCCCCAATCCGCACGCGGGGCGAGGACGATATCCCCCTCCCCCGTGACGAAGGCGACCTGCTGGCTGTCACGCGAAATGACGCAGCCGGTCACATGGGCCTGCAATGTACGGGTGGCGCCACGCCGTTGCAGAAGGGTTTCGGGCATGGTCGTGTTCATCTGCTCACTCATCTCGCACGGCAGCTTTCAAAACCACGACGCAGTTGCGGGCGGTTAAGGTTGCGCCCGATGAACACAAGGCGCGATTGCGGGGTCTCGTCCGTTTTCCACGGGCCGATGAAGCCGCCATCAGCCATCATATGCACCGCCTGAAACGCAAAACGCTGGGGCTCGCCCCTGTAATTCAGGATGCCCTTGGCGCGCAGGATGTCCGCGCCCTGTTCTTGCAACAGCGCGCCGATCCATGCCTGGAACTTTGCCGCGTCAAGCGGTTCCTCAACCACGAAGGACATCGACGTTACGTCCTCCTCATGATGGTGTTCGGTCTCTTCCAGGAAATGCGGGGCCTGCTGCAATGCGCGTTGCAGGTCGAACCCGCCCTGATCGAGCACATCGCTCAGCGCGACATCGCCGCGCTGCGCACGATGCAGGCGCGCCACGCCGTTGATCGCACGGATACGCGATTCGATGCTGGCCAGCGCCACTTCGTCCACAAGGTCGGTCTTGTTGAGGATGATCACATCGGCAAAGGCGATCTGGTTCACCGCCTCTGTGCTGTCCTCAAGGGTCTGAAGCACGTTATAGGCATCCACAACGGTCACAACCGCATCAAGGCGCGTCTTGCCGCGCACATCCTCATCGACAAAGAAGGTCTGCGCAACGGGGGCGGGATCGGCCAGGCCGGTCGTCTCCACGATGATGCCGTCGAACCTGCCGCGCCGCTTCATCAGGTTGCCAAGGATACGGATCAGGTCACCCCGCACGGTGCAGCAGATGCACCCGTTATTCATTTCGAACACTTCCTCGTCCGCATCCACGACAAGGTCGTTATCCACACCCAGTTCGCCGAATTCATTAACCACAACCGCATATTTGCGGCCATGTTCGGCGGTCAGGATGTGATTGAGCAGCGTCGTCTTTCCCGCGCCCAGAAATCCGGTCAGGACCGTGACCGGCACAAGCCTGTCCGTATCCAGCGATGCCTGCGTGGCGTCCGACATGGTGTTACTCCATCACTCTCGAATTACGTTTCCTGCATATAGGCATACTGGTGCGCCTGTCACATACCCAGCCCCCATGCTGCCGACATGCGCGATGGTCATGTGCCCCGAACATGCACCCACATCACACCCCTGCGCCGATACAGGCGGCGCGGACCTCGTGCCGGATGGCACGGGCATGGGGCAGGTCGAACCGGCGCGCCTGTTCGCGTCCCCGCGCCGACAGGGCCGCGCGCGCGGCGGGCGCACCCATCAGGCCCGACAGGGCGGCGGCCAGCCCCTCCACCGGCATTGGCGGCACCAGCAGGCCGCCATCGCCCACCACCCGCGACAGCGCCCCATACGGCGCGGACACCAGCGCCGCCCCCGCCGCCATCGCCTCCAGCGCGCTGAGGCCAAAGGGCTCGGGCCAGCGTCCGGGCATGACCACGATCGCCGCCCGTCCCATCGCCGCCAATACATCGGCATGGGGGCGGTATCCCAACATCTTCACCCCTGCCGCCTTTGCCTGCGGCCGCAGTGCTGCGATGAAGGGGGTTTCAGGCGCCTGCGCAAAAAAACGGTCCGCGCCATACATCACCGCGCGCCAGCCGGGATGGGCCGCGCGGATGCTGGCCCATGCCTGCACGAACAGGTCCGCCCCCTTGTCCGCGACCACGCGCCCTGCGAACATCACCACCGCTTCACGCGCGGCGGCGGGCGTACAGGTTGCGGGCACGGCGGTGCCATTGGGGGAAAACACGACGCGCGCGCCGCAATCGTCAGGCAGGCCGTCGAGGAAGCGCGCACGCAGCCAGTGTGATACGGCGGCGATACGCACCCGCCCCACCAATGCACGCCGTTGCGCAGGCGTGCGGGCAAAACGCATGCCCTGCGGATCGTTATGCAGCACCAGCAGGATGGGAACGCCGGGGAACCGGCGCGCCAGGAACAGAGCCATGTCGGGACGGTTATGCACCTCGATCAGGTCAGGTGCGGGTATGGTGCGACGGATCGCACGCGCCACCGCGCATGCATAACGCCACAGCGCCGTCCCCGGTGGCCACCACCCCATCACCGCCGGCACGAACCGGCCACCAGACAGCGGTGTGCCCGTAATGGGCATGCCCACGACCACATCATCCGTCCCGGCCATGGCCGTGACCTGCAACCCGATGGCGCCCACCGCGTCGGGGGAATATCCCTCCCGCCGGGGCAGTACTGTCACGACACGCATCACTCACTCCGCACCGGGTTTACCCCACACCGGGCGATACGACCCCTCAGGGGATGTCCTCGAACCTGGCGTTGCGCCATTCCTTCGGCTCCGCCAGCGCAGCCTGGTACCACTGATCCACCAGCGGATGCGCACGCACCGCGTTCATATAGGCCACTGATTCCGGCGAAGGGGTCACGCCATAGGACAGGAAGCGCGAGACGATGGGCGCATACATCGCATCAGCCAGTGTAAAATCAGCACCGAACAGGAACGCGCCGCCCTGCCCGAAATCCAGCCGTGCCTCGGTCCAGATGGCGTCGATACGCGCGATGTCCGCATCGATGTCGTCATTCGTGCCGCCCGCCAGCGGACGGGCATGACGCCCGACATTCATCGGCATCGCCGCGCGCACCGCACGGAAACCGGCATGCATCTCTGCCGCGATGGAGCGTGCAAAGGCGCGCGCACGCGGCGCGACCGGCCAGAGGGCTGGCGCCTGATCGGCACAATATTCACAGATCGCGATGCTTTCCCACACCGCACTTCCCCGATGTTCCAGATAAGGCACCTTGCCATTGGGGGAAATGGTCCTGATGGCCGACGTGTTGCCATCGTTGGAAAGCGGGATCACCACCTCCTCCACATCCAGCGCCGCCAGCCTGACGGCAAGCCAGCCGCGCAAGGACCAGGAGGAGTAACGCCGCGTCCCGATGACCAATCTTCCCTCTGCCATGTCTTCGTCCTTTCGTGGCCTTCAGGCGGCGCTGTCGTGCCGGCGGATGAACCCACCGCCCAGCACCCGTGTCCCGTCATACATCACACAGGCCTGTCCCGGTGCGGGCACCGCCGCTTCGTCAAGGAGGACCGATGCCCCGTCTTCCGTGCGGCGGACCGTGGCGGGGCGCACCGCCTCACGCGCGCGGATCTGCACACTGCAGCGCAGGCCCTGAGCAGGCGGTTCCACCAGCCAGTTCATGTTCCGCAACCGCAGTTCGCGCGTCACACCCTGCGTGCGCGGGCCGATCACCACACGCCTGCGGCCGGGTTCGATCCCCACCACCATCTGGCGTTCGCCCCCCTGCATTGTCGCGTCACCCAGGCGGCGGCTCTGCCCCACGGTATACCGCGCAACCCCTTCATGCGTGCCCACGACATTGCCGGAAAGGTCCACGATCTCCCCCGCGCCACTGGTCTGCGGGCGCAGTTTCTCCACCAGCCTGGCATAGGAACCATCGGGGATGAAACACAGGTCCTGGCTGTCGGGCTTGCCCGCCACCGCCAGGCCGAAACGTTCGGCCTCCGCCCGCACGGCGTCCTTGTCCGGCATGTCGCCAAGCGGGAAACGCAGGAAGCCAAGCTGCTGCAACGTGGTGGCAAACAGGAACCATGACTGGTCACGCCCGGCATCCACCGGACGGTGCAGTTCCACACCCTGCGGCCCCTCGATGCGGCGGACGTAATGGCCGGTGGCCATCGCATCGACGCCAAGGTCACGCGCCATGCCCAGAAGGTCGGTGAATTTCACCCCCTGGTTACAGGCGACACAGGGGACTGGCGTCTCCCCTTCGGCATAGGCGTCGGCGAATGTCTCGATCACGCTGTCGCGGAAGCGCCGTTCGGCGTCGATGACGTAATGCGCGATGCCAAGGCGATCGGCTACGCGACGTGCATCATGGATGTCACGCCCCGCACAGCACGCGCCCTTGCGCGCGCTTTCGCGCGAATCATACAGTTGCAGGGTCGCCCCCACCACCTCATGCCCTTCTTCGACAAGACGGGCGGCGACAACCGAACTGTCCACCCCACCGGACATGGCGACCAGGATACGCATGGGTCCGTTATACTTTCACACGAATTGAGGACAACCGGGCCATCCTGCCTATCGAAGGCACAGGCCCGGCGTCAAAGGAATTATCGGGCCACCCGCCACGAACATGCCCGTCCGGCACGCGCGCATCCGGCACATGCCCCGCCCGGGACATCCGCGTTCAGGATGTGCGCGGCAGGCGCACCACAAGCCCGTCCAGCGCCTCGGTCATGACGATCTGGCAGCCAAGGCGCGATGTCTTTTCCAACCCGAAGGCAAGGTCGAGCATGTCTTCCTCATCCTCGGTCGGGGGCGTCAGCTTTTCCGCCCACTGCGGATCGACAACCACATGGCACGTCGCACAGGCCAGCGACCCTTCGCACGCACCCTCAAGGTCCACCCCGTTCTTGTGCGCGATTTCCAGCACCGACAGCCCAAGCGGGGCCGCGACCTCGCGCCGGGTGCCATCACGTTCGACAAAAACAATATGCGCCATCATTCCATCCTGAACACAGTTCCACGCCCGGACATCCATGCCGGGCCATTCCTATCCCCGCGCTATGCGCCCCCGGCCGCGGCACGGCACAGGATCTGCGCCGCACGATCCATATCGGCGCGTGAGGTATAGCGTCCGACCGCCAGACGCAAGCTTCGCGCCGCCTGCGCCGCATCCAGCCCCATTGCCGTCAGCACATAAGACGGCACCACCTCGGCCGAGGAACAGGCCGACCCCGTGGACACACACAGTTCGGGCGCACGCGCCATGATATCAAGGGCCGTCGCGTCTGCGAAACGCAGGTTCAGGTTGGTCGGCAGGCGATGTTCCATGTCACCATTGACCTCCACCCCCGGACATCCGGCACGCAGCAGGTGCAGCAGATGGTCACGCAGCATCCGCCCGCGCGCGGCATCACCGGCCATTTCACGCATCGCGATGTCGCACGCCGCCCCGAAACCGATCAGCAGCGGCGCGGGCAGCGTCCCCGAGCGCAGGCCGCGTTCCTGCCCCCCGCCCGAAAACAGCGCAGCCAGCCGCACGCGCGGCCTGCGCCGCACGAACAGCGCGCCCACCCCCTTTGGCCCGTACATCTTGTGCGCGGAAACCGAGGCAAGGTCGAGGTCCAGCGCGCGCACATCCACCGCGACCTTGCCCACCGCCTGTGCAAGGTCGCTGTGCAGCAGCGCACCCGCACGGCGCACCAGCGGCGCAAGCGCGGCCATGTCATGCATCACGCCGGTTTCATTGTTCGCCATCATGATGCTGACCAGCAGGGTCGGCACCTCCAGCGCACGGTGCAGCACATCGGGGTCCAGCCGCCCATCCGCCCCGACCGGCACGATAACGGGTTCGCACCCTTCGGCCCGGAGATCACGGACGGATTCCAGCACGCATTTATGTTCCGTGGCCACCGTGATGACCCGCCGCCGCGCCGTGCCGGTGGACAGCAGGTGACGCACCGCCCCCTTGATGGCAAGGTTGTTGGCCTCCGTTGCACCGGACGTGAACACAACCTCACGCGCCTGCGCACCCAGCAGGGCGGCGACACGGACGCGGGAGATTTCCACGGCGTCATGCACACGCCGCCCCGCCGCGTGATCCACACTGTGGGGATTGGCGAAATGCGTGGTGAACCATGGCAGCATTTCATCGACCACGCGCGGATCGCACGGCGTCGTCGCCTGATAATCGAGGTAGATTTCCCCATCTGGCGTCTGGGCGCCCGGACGTGCCATATCCAGCATTGTCATCATAACTCCGCCACACAACTCCGCCACGTGTGGGTCGATCCCCACCATGCCAGGACAATGTTCCCGCACGGCACCATGCCGGGCTGGCGCAAGGACGTTCCTGATGAAGCTTTTTCAAAAACCTTCAAAGAGCATCGCTTTTTTCACAAAAAGGCAGCAGCCGGAACCCTGTCGTCACCGCGCCATTGTAAAGCGCGCCCTCACGTTGTCCACGTCAAACCGCAGCACGCAGGGGCAGGCGGGCGGCCATGTCGGCATATGCGGCCATGAACGCCCCCACCTGCGCATCTGTCACCGACCATGGCAGGGAGACGCGAATCGCACATTCCGCCTGATCCAGTAGCCCCATCGCGACCAGCACATGCGAACGCGCGACCTTTCCCGACGAACATGCCGCCCCGGCGGAGACGCAAAACCCCGCCATGTCGAGTGCGATCAACTGCGTCTGCGCACGCCGGTGCGGCAGGACAAGGCAGGTGGTGTGCGCCAGTCGTGGCGCATCCGCCGAACAGACCACCGCGCCACAGTCACGCGCCACACGGTCAATGTCGTCGCGCAACCGCGCAAGGCGCGCCCGGTGCGTGGGATCGGCCAGGTCACGCGTCGCGGCCGACAGGGCGGCGGCCATACCGGCGATAGCCGGCAGCGCGGGCGTACCACCGCGCCGCCCCTGTTCCTGCCCCCCACCCGCCAGCATGGGCGACAGGGCGACGAACCCCGCCCCCGCCAGCAAGAGCGCACCGGTGCCCTTCGGCCCGCCGAATTTATGCCCCGACACCGCCACGCTATCCGCGCCAAGCACGCGCAGGTCCACCGCCATGCGTCCGGCCGCCTGCACCGCATCGACATGCAGACGCGCGCCATGTGCGCGACACAGGCGCGCGACCTCGGCAATCGGCTGGATCACACCCGTCTCGTTATTGGCCAGCATCACGCAGACCAGCGCCTCCCCCGGCTGCGCCAGCAGGGCCGCCAGCGTGTCGAGGCGGATCACACCCTGTGCGTCGATGGGAATGGCCTGCCCGCCATGCGCCTGCGCGGCCATGCGCACGGCGTCATGTTCGCTTGCGCCATACAGGATGCGCCGCCCGCGCCCCAACGCATCAACCGCCAGGACATTGGCCTCCGTCCCGCCGGATGTCATGACACAGTTTTCCGCCGTCACACCGAAAGTGGCGGCAATTTCTTCCCGCGCGGACTCCATGACGGCACGCGCGGCGCGACCTGACCGATGGACCGACGCGGGGTTGCCACACACCATCGCCGCCGCCGTCATCGCATCGAGCGCCTCGGGGCGAAGTGGCTCCGACGCATTGGCGTCCAGATAGAAAAAATCCCCGCCGGCGCCGTTCATTTCAATCCCCGATCCTTCTGTGCCCGCCAATACCACGGCATTACTTCGTGGCCCATGTTTACGATTTATGTGGCAATTTGTGAATTGGCCTCGCTATAAGCTGCGCATCCCACACGTGTGATGAGGCCCGGCGGGAGCCGGGCAACGGCAAGCCCCCGCCCCATCACGCAGCAACACATGGCGGAGCGCAGACCATGAGGCAGCATAAGGACAGGCCGACACACGCAACGCCATACCCCGACATGCCTGCCACAGACGCAACGCTTACCCGACAAACTAACATTTTTAATCCCTAGGCCACGTCAGCATTATCAGGCCCAATCGGTATATGTCCGGTCCGCGCACACTCAGTCCCGGTATCCGGGCATCACGGCATCCGGGGCCGTGGGGTGCAGACATATGTTTTGGGTTTACCGGCGCCGCAACATGGCCGCCATCGGGTCGCTACGGCGCCACCGGGGCCAGCATTGCTGCCGCCGGGCCACTTGATCAGTCGCCAGTCCGGTGCGGGGCATCGCCATCGGACAGGCAAGAATGACAACCGCCCCGCCGCCATGCCATCAGGCAGCCGGGCAACCATATGCGGGATATATATGCCTGAGGTCATGTTCGCCGGCCCTGACGGCCGCCTGGAAGGACGCTACCATCACTCAAGCGAGCCGAACGCGCCGCTTGCACTGGTTCTTCATCCGCACCCGCTGCATGGCGGCACCATGAACAACCGCATCACCTATGCGATGTATCGCGAATTCGAAAAGATGGGCTTTTCGGTCATGCGCTACAACTCGCGCGGGGTCGGGCGTTCCCAGGGGCGCTATGACGGTGGCATCGGGGAAATTTCGGACGCGGCCGCCGCACTCGACTGGATGCAGATGGTCAACCCCAATGCACGCGGCCTGTGGATCGCTGGATATTCCTTTGGTGCGTTCGTGGGCATGCAACTGTTGATGCGCCGCCCCGAAATCACCGGCTGGATCAGCGTGGCGCCCCCCGCCAACCATTATGATTTCGGCTTCCTCGCCCCCTGTCCATGCGGTGGCCTGATGATCGCGGGCGATGCCGACGAACTGGTGCCCGAACCCGCCGTGCATAAACTGGTGGACAAGCTCAACACCCAAAAGGGTGTCGAGGTGGACTACCGCATCTTCAAGGGCGCGGACCACATCTTCGCCTCCCACGCGGATGAAGTCGCCGCTGCGCTTGAAGACCATGTCAGCACCGTGATGAACCGCCGCGCGCTGGCCCTCGCCGCCGACTGACGCACGGGCGACGCCTGACGACACGATACCGGGCATACGCGACGCCGCCGTCGCGCAGCGCCCGCTGTCGCAGGGTGCGGGGTCATATCGTGCCCTATGGTATTGCACCCGGTCGCCCCCCCCTGTCACAGGGCCGGCCGGCATGTTGTCGCGCCATGTCTCCTCCCGCGCTTCTGACTGTCCGGTTACGTGACCGGACAGAGGCCCGGTCCCGCCAACGCATTGGTTGGCGGATGGTTTCTTCGCATGGCGCGATCATGCTAGACCCCTTGTCGCATCGCCACCCCAGGGTGGACCCGTGACAACCCGCAGATACAGTAGAGACCATGCCCAAAAGCGAATTCCTCCGCGAGGCCGAGGCACGTGGCTTCATCTTCCAGTGCACCGATATGGAGGCGCTCGACGCCGCCATGCAGGCGGGGCCGGTTTCGGGCTATATCGGGTTTGATCCCACGGCGGACAGCCTGCATGTCGGCAGCCTGATCCAGATCATGATGCTGCGTCTGCTGCAAAAACACGGCCACCGGCCTGTCGCGCTGGTGGGCGGGGGCACGGCGAAGATCGGCGATCCCTCCTTCCGCGAGGAAGCACGCCAGCTGATGACGGCCGAGACGATTGCACAGAACCTGCGCGGGATTGAGGGATGCCTTCGGCAGTTCCTGTCATTCGATGACAAGTCCAGCGCGAACGACAAGTCCGGCGCGATCCTGGCGAATAACGCCGACTGGCTGGACCGGCTGTCCTATATCGACCTGCTGCGTGATGTGGGTGTCCATTTCTCGATCAACCGGATGCTGTCGTTCGATTCGGTACGCAGCCGGCTGGAACGCGAACAGGGCCTGACCTTTCTGGAGTTCAATTACTCCATATTGCAATCCTATGATTTCCGCGAACTCAACACCCGCCATGGCGTCACATTGCAGATGGGCGGATCGGACCAGTGGGGGAACATCGTATCGGGCATCGACCTGGTGCGGCGCATGAACCAACAACAGGTGTTCGGCCTGACCACGCCGCTGCTGACCACCAGTTCGGGGACCAAGATGGGCAAGTCCGCGCGCGGCGCGGTCTGGCTGTCGGCAGCACGCCTGCCGGTCTTTGAATACTGGCAGTTCTGGCGCAATACCGAAGATGCCGATGTGGGGCGTTTCCTGCGCCTGTTTACCGACCTGCCGGTTGAGGAATGCGACCGTCTGGCCGCCCTGCCCGGTGCGGGCATCAACGAGGCGAAGAAGGTCCTGGCAACCGAGGCCACCGCCCTGTGCCATGGCCGCGCGGCAGCCGAACAGGCCGCCGAGGCCGCCCGCCGCACGTTTGAGGAAGGTGCGCTGAGCGCGGACGCCCTGCCCTCCATCAGCATCGCCGCCGCCACCCTGCATGAAGGTATCCCGGCATTCCGCCTGTTTGCCGACAGTGGCCTTGTCGCCAGCAATGGGGAGGCACGCCGCCTGATCCGTGGGGGGGGCGCACGCCTTAATGACGAGGTGGTGACGGATGAGGGACGCATGATCGGCGAAGGCGACCTGCATGACGGGGTTATCAAGCTGTCATCCGGCAAGAAGAAGCACATTCTGGTGCGCCCGGCCTGAAGCACACCCCGGTCATGACGGTGCGCGTGCCCTCGCGTCGCGGGCAGGCGGCGGCCCCACCGGCGGGACAGGCGGACCTGTTCGCGCCACCGCCGCCATCACGGGAGACGCCAGCAGGCACGGCCCAATGTGATACGACCCACCCTGATACGACACAGCCTGATACGCCCCCGCTCGACATGGCCCAGCCTGTCACGCCCCTGTCCACCACACTACCTGATGTCGCAGAGGATCTGTGGGCGCGACTGTCGCGCTCGCGCTTTCGCACACGTTTTCATCTCGACACAAGGGATCGGGCCTATCTGCACCGGCAGGGGCTACACAATGTATGCGAACATGCGGCTGAGTTCATTGCGACACGCCTGGCCCCCGCCCACCCGCATAAGGACGGGCGGCAGACCCCATGGCGGGGGCATCCGGTTTTCGTCGCACAGCATGCAACCGGCACCTGCTGTCGCGGCTGCATAGAGAAATGGCATGGGTTTGCGAAGGGGCGCGCCCTGGAACAGGCGCAGTGCGATTATATCCTCGCGGTAATCCGGGGATGGCTGCTACGCGAAGACCCGGATTCTACGGCGTGTCGTCAGTTATCCGCTCCCACTGCTCGTCAACGTAAGCCATAGCGCCGCATCGATTGTTCTCCTCCAAAGCCGGAAAAACAGTCCATATAGAGCGACAGAAAATACACCCCCTCAGCCCAGAGACTGTTTGAACAATCAGGCTCTATAACATACTGAAATTATAAAGGTTTTTGGTGAAGCTTTTTCCAAAAAGCTTCAGAAGACGCCGCCTTTTTCGATCAAAAGGCGGCACCCAAAACTTTTCTTTTTTATCAATGAGCTGTTTCCAAACACTCTCTCAAGCTTTCAGGGCTTAACTGATGGCACGCCGTAGTGAATGAAAGTTTTTGGGCGCCACCCCTGGATCGAAAAAGGCAGCGTCTTTCAGAGCTTGCGAAAAAGATTCACCAAAATTTTTACTACTTTTCAATGCGTTAATTTGCAGACTTTCCCATGGCGGGACGTACGTCAGCCCAGACATCTTCCCCCTCCACCCATGCGTCATAGGGGCGCGGCATGGGGTTTGCCGCCTCAATCCGCCCACCGGGCGCATCCACGTCGCCGCGTATGCCAAAGGTCCACATATGCAGCGGGCAGACAAGCCGGTCATACTGGACATAACCAGTGGACAGGCGCGCATTGCCATGCGGGCAGCGATCATCGAACACGCATACCCGCCCGTCCTGCGTGCTCCAAACCACAAGCGCACGCCCCTGCGTGAGGACACGTTGCGGGCGTTCACGCACGGCGGCGACCTCACACAGCCTGACGGCATTTCCGCGACCATCAGGTATCCCCGCCATTTGCATCACCTTCGCTTTTCCCCAACAGGTTACGGTATGATTTTACGCAACCGTGGACTATCGTCTATCGTATCGTGACAGACACCTCGTGACAGGGCGGGCACAGCGCGGCCCGCCATCCCTATCGCCATAAACAGGATGAATGCACGCATGGCCCCAGCTTCCAACCACGCAGAACTCCTCGACCGGCTTGGCGAGGTTGCGGTCCGGGTCGGGCTGAATATCGCCCATGGCCAGCAACTGCTGATTACCGCGCCGCTCGACGCGGTGCCGCTGGTGCGGCGCATTACCGAACATGCCTATCGCGCGGGGGCATCACTGGTCAGCACGTTCTACAGCGACGATGAAACCACGCTGGCGCGTTTCCGCCATGCACCCGACGACACGTTCGACACGGCGGCAAAGTGGCTGCAGGACGGCATGGCGGAGGCCTATCGCGAAGGGGCGGCCCGCATGGCAATCACGGGGGGCAATCCCACGCTGCTGTCGGGGGAAAACCACGACCGCGTCGCCCGTGCGTCACGCGCGTCATCACTGGCGGGGCGGCCCGCCATGGAACTGATCACCAATTTTGCCATCAACTGGAACATTGTTGCCTGCGCCACCCCCACATGGGCACAGCAGGTGTTCCCCGACCTGCCCCCCGAACAGGCGCTTGCCCGCCTGTGGGATGCCATCTTTACCGCGTCGCGCGTAACGACCGCCGACCCGGTGGCAGAATGGGCGCGGCATAACGAAACCCTGCACCGGCGTGCCTCATGGCTGAATGACCGCCGTTTTGCGGCACTGCATTTCCGGGGGCCGGATACGGACCTGACGGTAGGGCTTGCCGATGGGCACGCATGGGCAGGCGGGTCGGAACCCGCACGCAACGGCATCACCTGCAACCCCAACATCCCGACCGAGGAAGTGTTTACCACCCCCCATGCCCGTCGCGTCGATGGCACGGTGCGCGCGACAAAGCCCCTGTTCCACCAGGGGACACTGATTGACGATATCGCGGTGCGTTTCCAAGATGGCCGCATTGTCGAAGCCAGCGCACGCACGGGTCAGGAGGTCCTGACACGCATTCTTGACACCGACGAAGGCGCACGCCGCCTGGGCGAAGTGGCGTTGGTGCCTGCCTCATCACCGATTTCCAGCAGCGGCATCCTGTTTCGCAACACGCTGTTCGATGAAAATGCCGCCAGCCATATCGCGCTGGGACAGTCCTATACCAAATGCATGCTCGACACCGACACCCTTGATGCTGCGCAACTGTCTGAACGTGGCGCAAATTCCAGCTTTATCCATATTGACTGGATGATCGGGTCGAACCAGATCGACGTGGACGCCATCACCCATGACGGCACACGTGAATCCTTGATGAAACAGGGCGAATGGACCAGCCAGCCATGACTTTTCGCACATATTTCCTTGTCGCTGCCCTGTCGCTGTCGTTGCCTGTGCTGCCTGCGATGGCACAGCAGGCCCCGGCGGGACAGCAGCCGACATCCGAACAGCAGGCGATGATGATGCATGACATCACCGCGGCCGCGCAGTACCGCCTGCCAAACAATTTCTTCACGGTCATGATCCCCACCATCAAGGAGATCAAGGCACGGAATGTTACCCCCCCCGAAAGCGGCAACCTGTCGCTGTCACAGACGATCGAACGCACGGCGCAGATGGAACGCCTGATGCCGATCCTGCGCGAACACGGGCTTAGCGCGTCGGACTTTGTCATGGGCATCACGACCTTTGGCATGACGACCGCCCTGATGCACCAGCAGGCGCCCAAGGGCGCGCCCGCGCTGAACCCTGCGAACGTGAAGCTGATCAATGCCCACCCGCAGGAAACCGAAACCATGATTCAGGAAATGGGCGGCCAACTGTCACAACCCTGACGCCGCCGCGCGCCCTGCACCAGCAGGGCGCAGGTCCGCGCCAGCACGGCATCTTGTGAAAACAGTTGCAACGCCCGTGCGCGCCCGGCCATGCCCATGATGCGGCGCAGACCGGCGGACCGCACCAGCCGCCCCAGCGCAGCCGCAAGGGCACCCGCATCCGCAGGGGGGACAAGGTATCCGGTCCGCCCCGTGACGATCTGTTCGCGAATGCCACGAATATCGCTGCCGACAACCGGCAGGCCCGACAGCATCGCCTCGATCACCGTCATGGGCAGCCCCTCAAAATGGCTGGGCAGGACAAAGATATCCGCCGCCGCCATAAGGTCCGCCACATCGGCGCGATACCCAAGACAACGCAATCGGGGGCCAAGTTCCGCCTGTGCCGCCATGATAAGGTCCGCCATGTCCGGCCCGTGATCGGTGGGCAGACGCGCGCCCACGACCCACAGGACCGCATCGGGAACATCACGCATCGCCGCAAGCAGTTCGGGATATCCCTTGTGCCGCACCAACCGCGACACCGCGAGGATGACGACATCCCCCGCCCCCACGCCAAGGTCCGCACGTAACCTGCACCGCACCAGCGGGTCCGGGCGAAAGAGCGCACCATCACGCCCGTTGCCGATGGCCGTGGCGCATGGGTGAATGCCAAGCCGCCGCGCGTCACGCGCCTCCTCGTACGAAACGGTCAGATACGTATTGGTCACGCGCCCGGCCAGCCATTCCAGAACCAGCGCCAGCCGACGCCGTACCCACGGCCCCGGCTGGTTGAACAAAAAACCATGGCAGGTATAGGCCACGCACGGCACACCACACAGCCATGCCGCCAGACGGGCCAGAAGGCCGCTGATCGGCATGTGCGCATGCACGATATCGGGACGTTCGCGCCGGATCAGGCGCACCAGCGCCCATAATGCGCGCATCTGCGCCACGGGGGAAAAGGACCGCGCCATCGCCACGGCCTCCACCCGGAACCCATCGGCGCGCACCGCCGACAGCAAGGGGCCATCGGCACAGACACCCACGACATCATGCCCATCGGCCCGCAGCCGACGCATCAGGGGATACAGGAAATGATACAGCGCGAAATCAACATTCGTGATCTCGAGTATCCTCATTCCCCGCCCGGTCCCCTGTCACGTTCCAGCGCCCAGCGGATCACCCTGCGCTTTCTGCCGGGTGCAGTTTCCACCGCCGGTCCGGGGCCTGCGGGTATCGCATCCTCCACCCCGACGGGAACCTGTGGCGTGCCCTCGCCCGTCGCGGGCGGGCGGGCGGCATTGGGGGCGACCCGCACGACGATCTGTGTCGAAGGCACAGGACGCAGACCGCCGGAATAGACGCTCTCCTCCACCACGACCTCCCCGCCCGTGGCGCGGAAGTTCCATGTCTGCTCCCCCGCCTCCAGCATGACAGTGCCGGCCTGCGTCCCCGGCTGCACACAGACCGAAGGATGCAGGTGGAAACGCAGGACAAACGCCAGATCACGCTCGCCCTCTATGGTTTCCTCGCCCCGCAGGCAGTCACCATTGCTGCCAAGGTACAACCGCCGTGCATAGGTCGCGCCAGCCGTGGGATAATATCCGTCATGCGACAGGCTCAGCCAATGCGCGCCCTCCCGCGTTGCATGATCGACCTCCACATGGGCGGGACGGCGGGCGACCGTGCCATCCTCATGGAAATCAGAGGAGGACAGCCCCTCCACCTCCACCGTGGAATGGGCGGCCGTCTGACGCAGCGCCTTTTTCCATTCCGGCAGGAATCCGCCGCCGCAATTGACGACCAGGCGCTGTCGCATACACGAAAATTCCAGCGACAACGTGCCCGCATGGGCATTGTGGTCATATCCCGTCGGCGCGGGCGCCCCCGCATCCACCAGCAGGAGCGAACGCCCCGACTGCGCGCGCACAAACCCGCCATCGGGCATGGCATTGGCCACCACCCGCGTGCGCGTAGCCTGCGACAGCACCATTTCAATCAGGGTGGAGCTGCGTTCATGGCTGCCGTTGAACAGGGCGAGGCACCCATCCCCATGACGCATGGCACGCAGCACGGGGCTCATCTTGTCAAGCGCCAGCGCCACAGAATGCGGCAGCGCATGCTGTGCCGCCTGCATCATCGCGCGCATTTCCGCCAGTTCACGCAAGGCCCGCAACTGCACCTCCGGGCTGCGCTGGATGTGCCAGCCATCGGGCAGGATCTGGCGTTCCACCTCTGCGTCGATATAACGGCGGTAACGGCTGAGGAAACCGGTATATTCCGGCATGGCCACCGCAACCGCCAGCAACCCCTTCAGCGCCGTCAGCGATTGCCAGTCATGGCATTCTGGCGGCAGAAGGGCGGCAATGGTCCGTCCTTCCACCAGAAGCCGGGCCATCAGGCGTTGACGGAACATGTCGCTGGCGGAGGCGGCGAAGAAATCATAATGCCCCAGCCATGCCGCGACACGTGCGCCCGCCACGGTGCAGTCACGCACCATCGGGTGGATTGGCGGATTCAGAAGCCAGTCATCCACCAGCGCACGCGCACGCAGCCGGGCCGCATCCGTGCCCATCGCGCGCAAATCGCGCAGCCAGCGGAAACTGTGCAGCCCTTCGCGGAAAGCTGGTTCAAAATCGGGATTGTCCCACATCCCCGGCCCGATGGGATGGGTATATCCCTCCTGCGTCATCATGCCCTTGATGAGCATCGCACCCGTTGCGGCATCACCGGGCCACAGGTCACGGATATTATGGACAGGCGCCACCGGCACCCGCCCCTTGCCCACCAGCAAGGGCAGGCGCGCCATCGACAGGCGTGCGCCCTGCGCCAGTCGCCTTACGACCATGTGCGCCTCGTGTCCCGACCAGTGATGCCCCGGACGATGGTGAAAGGTCCCCTCACGCCCGGCGGGGCGCCTCGCCTGTGCGCAGGGCATTGATGGCCTGCGCGTAATCCGCCTGCCCGTAAACCGAGGTCCCGGCAATCAGGACATCCGCGCCCGCCTGTGTCGCAAGCATGGCGGTTTCGGGAGTGATCCCGCCATCCACACCAATGCGGATGTCACGCCCCGTTGCGTCGGCCATTTCACGCAGGGTACGGATCTTGGCCAACTGGCTTGTCAGGAACTTCTGGCCACCAAAGCCTGGATTGACCGTCATGACCAGGATCATGTCCACAAGGTCCAGCACCTCCCCCACCGCTTCGGGCGGGGTGGCGGGGCAGATCGCGATGCCTGGCTTCACGCCATGGTCGCGCACATGTTGCAAGGAACGGTGCGTGTGCGGACCCGCCTCCACATGGATATGGATATGATCGGCACCCGCCCTGGCGAAGGCCTCGATATACGAATCGACGGGGGCAACCATCAGATGCACATCGAACGGCAGGTGCGACCCGGGCCGCAATGCCTGGACAAGCTGCGGCCCCATCGACAGGTTCGGGACGAAATGGCCATCCATCACATCCAGATGGAGCCAGTCGGCCCCCGCCTTCTCGACAGCGGCGACTTCGTCCGCCATGCGGGAAAAATCAGCCGAAAGCACACTCGGCGCGATGAGGGGAGAAGATAGAGCTGCCATGTTCCTTTTGTATCAGGAATATCGCAGGCAGGCCATAGTTTTACGACATCCCCGCCCCACTCACCCCTTGCGGAAGCGCGCGGCGAAGAATCCGTCCATCCCCCCCTGTTCGGCCCACATGCCGGGATGCGTGCGCACCCACCCTTCGGGCGTGCGGGCCTGCGGCAGGAACGCCAGTTCCTCCGGCGTGAAGGGATCGGCGATCAGCCCCATTTCCTCGGCCGCACGGGCACAGGCGGGGCCTTCCTCCGGCTGGAGGGAACATACCGCGTAGACCAGCCGCCCACCCGGACGCAGCATGTCGCCTGCCGCCTTCAGCAGGGCCTGCTGCCCCGCCGCAAGTGCCGCAAGGTCGCGCGGGCGCTTGATCCACAGTGCATCGGGATGACGCCGCACCGTGCCGGTGGCCGAACATGGCGCATCCAGCAGCACCGCATCGAGGGGCGCATCGGGCCGCCATTGCGTTGCATCGGCCTGCACGACCTTGACCACATCGCCCAGTTGCAACCGCGCAAGGTTGGCGCCCAGACGCTCCAGCCGTCGGGGGTCACGTTCGACGGCGGTGACATCCGCCCCGGCAAGGACGAGTTGCGCGGTCTTGCCGCCGGGCGCGGCGCACAGATCCGCCACCCGTTCCCCCGCCTTCGCATCCAGCAGGCGTGCAGGCAGGCTTGCCGCGGCATCCTGCACCCAGAACGCGCCTTCGGCAAAGCCGGGCAATTCGGTGACACGCGTTCCGGCCGCAAAGCGCACGGTGCCGTTAGGCAGCAGTTCGCCCCCCGGTGGCGGCAGACAGCCAGGACGCATCGACAGGTCGAGCGGTGGCTCCGTCCCCAGTGCCGCCGCGATGGGACGGGCCATGCGCCCCCATGACGCCCACAGCCATGGCGGCACGTCGAGGCGTTCCTGGTCGAGTCCGTCAAGGCAGCCATCGCCCTTTTGCGCAATCCGGCGCAGTACGGCATTCACCAGCCCCGCAAACGGGGCAAGTCCGCGCCTGCGCGCCAGCGCCACCGACGTCGCCACCGCCGCATGCACCGGCGTGCCAAGGAACAGCAGTTGCGCCACCCCGATCAGCAGCACCGCGCGCACGGGTTCGGGCGGCTCCTTTTTCAAGAAGGGCGAGAGCACCTCCGTCGCGGTGCCCATATGACGCAGGACCGACGCCCCCAGGCGATGGGCGGCGGCGCGGTCGCGCGGTTCCGCCTGTCGCGCGACGGGCGAATTTTCCATGGAGGTTTCAAGCATACGCCGGTGCTCGATCACGCCGGTGACGATGTCAAAGGCGATATCGCGCGTCGGGTCGGCCGGGGCTGCCTGCGCGCCACGGCCTGTGGCGCGGCGTCCGGACGAACGGGGTGCGGACGTCTGTTTCATTGTCTATACCTGCTTTGGAACTCATCAAACCACGCGAACCCCGGCGCCACATGCGTGGCCGGACCCCACGTGTCCCGCACATGACACGCCCACGCCCGCACCGCCACCCCCGGCGCACATGATTTTTACCATCCCCATGCCAGACGCCCTCGCCCCGATACCGATGCCCGTCCCATCCCCGTCCCAATGACAGCGGCCCGCCACCATGATATCGCACGGACGGGCCATGACCGTCCCCGCGTCATGCCGGGAAAAGGCCACCGCATCCGGATTTCCACGAACCAGGGGGGACACAGCATGCACGACACACCCATGCCGGCGGACACGGCGCAGGACGTATCCGCAGATCATGACATCGCCACGGCGCTTGCGACGGTGCGTGCGCGCATTGCCAACGCGGCCCGCCGCGCCGGGCGTGATCCGTCGGACATCACGCTGGTTGCGGTGTCCAAGTTCCACCCGCGTGCGCGCGTGGTCGCCGCCCTGCGCGCGGGGCAGATGACATTCGGTGAAAACCGCGTGCAGGAAGCGGCGGATAAATTCCCGTCCCTGCGCGCGCAATGGCCGGACCTGAGGCTGAACATCATCGGCGGCCTGCAAACGAACAAGGCATATGACGCCGTGCGCATTGCGGACATGATCGAAAGCCTTGACCGCGCGACCCTGTGCGATGCCATCGCGCGCGCGGCCGACCGGGTGGGTCGCCTGCCGCGATTGCTGGTGCAGGTCAATACCGGGGACGAGACCCAGAAATCCGGCGTGGCGGTGGAAGAGGCTGATGCCTTCATCACCGCCGCCATCGCGCGCTTTGGCGATGCGGTGGCGGGGCTGATGTGCATTCCCCCGGTGGATCAGGACCCCACGCCACATTTCCGCACGCTCGCCACCATGGCGGGGCGGCACGGGCTGGGGGTGATTTCGATGGGCATGTCGGCCGATTTCGAACAGGCCATCGCCGCCGGCGCGACCCATGTGCGCGTCGGCAGCGCCATTTTCGGCCCCCGTCCGACCCATCCCACCTGAAAACCGGCATGGCACCTGCACGGATACGGACCTTGATGCCCTACCCGCTTGTGGGTATGCGAAAGTACCGGGCATGATGCTGCCCGTATTTCTTGACATTCACTGCCGCGGAGCCGTCACGACATGACGCAAGCCACGGGGCCTGATGCCCCCGGAACATCGACGACGCCAGCCCATGGCGCCCAAGCTGCGGATGGCAAGGCACCGGACGGCAAGGCATCCGCCCCCGTCCCGTCGAAGGTGACGGAATACGGCGCGGACCAGCATGAACATGCCGCCAACCCCGTGGGCTTTGCCGCCCTGCTCGGGGTGCTGGGCGTCGTGTTCGGCGATATCGGCACCAGCCCGATCTATGCCCTGCGTTCGACCATCATGGTCGTGTCACAGCACCACAGGATCGAACCGTGGGAGATCCTTGGCGTACTCAGCCTCATCATCTGGTCGCTGCTGCTGATCGTGACGGTGAAATATGTGATCCTGATCATGCGTGCCGACCATAATGGCGAAGGCGGCATCATCTCGCTCATGTCGATGGCCCAGCGCGTCGCCACCACCAACCGACTGCGTGTGGCGCTCGGCATGGTGGGAATCGGCGGCGCGTGCCTGTTCTTCGGCGATGGCATGATTACCCCCGCCATTTCGGTGCTGTCGGCGGTGGAAGGGCTGGAGGTCAGTTTCCCCGCCGCACGTGAACTGGTCATTCCCATCGCACTGCTGGTGCTGGTGGGGCTGTTTTCGGTGCAGTCCTATGGCACGGGCAAGGTGGGGACCATATTCGGCCCGATCATGCTGGTATGGTTCAGCCTGCTGGGCATCCTTGGCCTGACGCAGATCGTGCAGCATCCCACCATCCTGCTGGCGGTATCGCCCACCTATGCGGTGCAGTTCATCATCTATCACGGATGGCTGTCGTTCATCGCACTGGGGTCCGTCGTGCTGTCGGTCACAGGGGCGGAGGCGCTGTATGCCGACATGGGCCATTTCGGCCGCCAGCCCATCCGCTATGCCTGGCTGTTCTGTGTGCTGCCGTGCCTCGCCCTCAACTATCTCGGTCAGGGGGCGCTGATCATCGCGCACCCCACCACGCTGGCCAACCCGTTCTTCCTGCTGGGCCCGCACTGGTTGCAGGTGCCGATGGTCATCCTGTCCACCTGCGCGACGGTCATCGCAAGCCAGGCGGGGATTTCAGGCGGGTTTTCGCTATGCCGGCAGATCATCCAGCTTGGCTACCTGCCGCGCATGCGCATCACCCACACCAATGCGGAGGAAGAGGGCCAGATCTACCTGCCGGAGTTCAACCGCTTCCTGATGACCGGTGCGCTGTTACTGGTGCTGAGCTTCCGCAGTTCTGACGCGCTGGCCTCGGCCTATGGCATCGCGGTGACAGGTACGTTCATGTGTACCTGCGTCCTGGCGATGGTGGTGTTCCGCCGTCTGTATCACTGGTCACGCCTGGCCGCGATCACGACGTTCGGCGGTTTCTTTGTCATCGACACCACCTTTTTCGCCTCCAACGCGCTGAAGATCCCGCAAGGTGGCTGGGTGCCGGTGATGCTGGGCATTGTGCTGACGCTGATGATGACGACGTGGAAAAAGGGCCGCCTGCTGATCATGAACCGGCAGAAGCAGGACAGCATGCCCATGAACTCCTTCCTGGCGCGGCTGCCGCAGTCACGCATCATCCGCGTGCCGGGAACGGCGGTATACATGACCGCGACGCCGGATTTCGTGCCCGCATGCCTGTTGCACAACCTCAAGCACAACAAGGTGCTGCATGACCATGTCCTGTTCGTAACGGTCCAGACCCTTGACCAGCCGGAAGCGGATCGCGGGCACCGTGTCGCGTTGCAGGAACTCGCGCCTGACATGTACCGCATCATCCTGCGCTATGGCTTCATGGAAACGCCCAACCTGCCCCGCGCGCTGGAAGACCTGAAGGCCAGCGGACTGGAATTCGATGCATTGCAGGCATCTTATTTCACCAGCCGTGAATTGCTGGTCCGTTCCTCCGTGCCGAAGATGTCGCGCTGGCGCATGTCGCTGTTCCTGCTGATGGCGCGCAATGCCACACCCGCCACCGAATTCTTCCGCATCCCGCCTGACCGCGTGGTTGAACTTGGCGTCCGCCTTGCCATCTGACGCCCCCCCCACCGTCGCCGCACCGAACGGGGGGGAGGCGCTGGCGCTGTATGTGCACTGGCCTTTCTGCCTGTCGAAATGCCCGTACTGTGATTTCAACAGCCATGTGCGCGACGTCATTCCACAGGCGCGTTTTGGCAATGCCCTGCGTCGTGAACTGGCGCATGAGGCCGCGCGCATCGGGACGGCGCGCGACACGCGTCCTGTGCTGGGGTCCATATTCTTTGGCGGGGGGACGCCATCGCTGATGGAACCTGCGACGGTGGCCGCCCTGATCGGGGATGCGGGCCACCTGTTCCGCCTGTCCCCCGATATCGAAATCACGCTGGAGGCCAATCCCACGAGTGTGGAGACAGCCCGCCTGCGTGCCTTTCGCGACGGGGGGGTCAACCGCATTTCAGTGGGATTGCAAAGCCTTGACCCGGAAGCCCTGCGTTTTCTGGGCCGTGAACACACCGTGCCACAGGCGATCGCGGCACTGGAACAGGCGCGCGCATTATTTGGCCGGATCTCGTTCGACCTGATCTATGCCCGGCCGGAACAGTCGCTGGCCTCATGGCGGGGCGAACTGGATGCGGCACTCGACCTCGCATCCGACCATCTCTCGCTCTATCAGTTGACGATCGAACCGGGCACGCGTTTTGAGAGCCTGTATCGACAGAACCGCTTTCACCTGCCCGATGACGACCTCGCAGCCCGGCTGTATGAGGAAACGGCCCGCGTGGCAGCACGCCACGGGTTGCTGGGCTACGAGGTCTCCAACTATGCCTGTCCGGGGGCCGAAAGCCGCCACAACCTGACTTACTGGCGTTATGGCGACTATCTGGGTATCGGGCCGGGGGCGCACGGACGCGTGACACGCGATGGCGTCACCTATGCCACCCGCCGCCACCGCGCACCAGAACCGTGGGCCGAACGGGTGGAACGGACCGGCACCGGCACAACACATGAAGACGCGCTGTCACCACGTGAAAAGGCACGTGAAATGCTGCTGATGGGATTACGCCTTGACGAGGGGGTCGCCGCAGGGCGCTTTGCGCGGCGCACGGGGATGAGCCTGAGCGACGCGACCGATCCGGGCATCCTGCAAGCCGCGCTGGAGGAAGACTATCTTCGATGGGACGCAGGCGGGGCACGCCTGCGGGCCACGGCGGAAGGGAGGTTGCGGCTGGAAAGCCTGCTGGCCGCGCTGGTGGTATAAAAATCCGGCAAAGGGCATTGCCCGGCAGAACATCATGCCTCAGCGCATGATGACGGCATCCCCATAAAAGGCCGCATAAAAATAACGAATGTTTCCGGGGGGCACCTTATGTTCCCGAACCGGTCACATATTTCAGGGTTATTCGAAGATTTTCGCCAGAATTTTTATAATTCCAGTCTATCGCCAGATTTACCTGCCCACAGGGTTTCCAAGGAACAGGTGGTATGGAACTCGGCCATAAACCGGCTAGACTGCGCGCCAAAGGTCAGGGAAGGAACCCCGCTGTGTCCCGTGCATCCATGTCACGCCCGTCATTTCCCGCCATGTTCAGGACCTGCGCACTTGTCGCCGGGGCGACGCTTGGCGCTGTCCTGCCGGGTCTGGCCCATGCCGCCACGCAGGCAGTATCCCAGGCGGCCTCCCGGACTGCATCCCAGACCGCGCCCGACCCCGAACTGGTGATCGAAGATAATGATTTCCTCGGCCCCGGCGGGTCGGACCAGCAATCCATCATCCCGCTGCTGTTCAACCCACATGTGCGCGTACTCGGCTTTACCGTCGTCAGTGGCGATGACTGGGAAAATGCGGAATCGGCCCATCTTCGCCGGTTTCTGGAAATCATCCACCGCACCGACGTGCCGGTGGCCGATGGCGCGGTCTATCCCCTGCTCAACACTGTCGCGGCCCTGCGTGAACACGAACACCAGTTCGGCACAATCCCGTGGAAGGGGGCGTGGGGCGGACTGGGCAGCATCGAACATGTTCCCGACACGCAGCCTGCCCTGCCCACGCTGAAGGAGGGCATGCCCCACCTGCAACCCGTGGCGCAGAACGCGGCGCAGTTCCTGATCGAACAGGTCCATGCCCATCCGCACCAGATCACCATCGTCGCGGCGGGTCCGCTGACGAACCTTGCACTGGCCATCCGCCTAGATCCGACCTTTGCCGCGACGGCAAAACAACTGGTATTCATGGGCGGCATGCTTGACACCAGCATGATGTCGGTGACGGGGAATGCGGACTTTGCCTCCGACTTCAACATGATCTTTGACCCGGAGGCCGCGCACATCGTCCTGACCGCACCATGGGCGTCGGTAACCGTGGTGGGCAGCGTGTCGAACGACCTGATGATGACACGCGACTACCTTGCGCAGGTGACGCGCAAGGTCACGCCGATGACGCAGTATCTTGCGAAATATTACGAACCGCTGCCGATGTGGGACGAACTGACGGCTGCCATCGCCGCCGACCCGTCACTGGTGACGTCATCGGTGGACGCGTTCATGGATATCGACCTGGCGCACGGCCCTGATTACGGGCACGCCCATGTCTGGCCCGAACAGCTTGCCCCGAAACAGCAGGGCGTACGCCGCGTCCATATCGTGCGCAGCGTGGACGCCACGCGGTTCCGCGCCATCTTCGCACAGGAGGCGCAGAGCGACCTGCCCCCCGCCCCGGCACGCCATTAGGAACGGGGAAGGCCAAGATGCTGCATATGGTCAAGCTGGCGGTGGGGGTCGGCAGCCTGCCTGAACTCGCCCTGCGCCAGCAGGTCGAACCCCCTGTGCCCCGCGACGGGCTTGATGGCACCACACCCGCCGGGCAGCCATGGCTGCGTACGCGCATGTTCCCCCGCCGCGCGCCAGAGATACTGGAAGGCGGGTCGCTTTACCGCGTGATCGCGGGGATGGTCATGTGCCGCCAGCGCATCACCGGCATCCGCCCCGATACACGCGATGACGGGGTGGCCTGCGCGCTGATCACGCTCGACCCGTTGATCGTGCCAGTCGTCCCGCGCAGCATGCGTCCCTTTCAGGGATGGCGGTACCTGCGTGCGGCCGACGCACCGGCCGACCTTGGCCATTTCGACCTTGATGGAGACACCCTGCCCGATGACATGCGTCGCGAACTGGCTGCGTTGTGCCTGATCTGACTTCTTCCGCCGCCATCCGCCCCCGCGTCATTTCCCCTGCCCTGCGCGCGACCGCGTTGATGGGATGCGCCGCACTGGTCCTGGCGGGCTGCGCCGCCACCCCGCGGGGGGGGACGTCACGCTATTCACGCTATTACCCCGCCAGCGGGGCCTACCGCGCGCCCGGACCAGCCGATGACCCGTGGAAGCCGTATATCGAGGAGGCATCGAACCGTTTTTCTGTGCCACAGCCATGGATCCGTGCCGTGATCCAGAAGGAATCGGGTGGCCATGAATATATGGACGGCCATCCCATCACCTCCGCCAGTGGCGCGATGGGGCTGATGCAGTTGATGGCCCCGACCTATAGTGACATGCAAAAGCGCAACCACCTTGGTTCGGACCCTTACGAACCGCGCAACAACATCCTTGCGGGGACCGCCTATATCCGCACACTGTATGGCCTGTATGGCGCACCGGGCTTCCTTGCGGCGTATAATGCAGGGATCGAACGGCTGAATGACTATCTGGAGGAAGGGCGTCCATTGCCCAGCCAGACCGTACGCTATCTGCGCATCATTACGCCCAACCTTGGCAATTCCGTGGCGCTGAGCGGCCCTCTTGCGATCTATGCCGGGCCGGGACAGCCTGTCACGCGCACACCCGTGGCACTTGGCGGACGCAACCAGCATGCCGTCTTGCAGTACGCAACCCTCAATCCGCCCGCACCGACATCGCATGCGGCGCCGGCGTCAACGGCCTGCGCGCGCGATCCCGATGCGGCCTATGACCCTTCGGCACGCTGCACCGCCATGACGGTAACGGCCATATCAGGTACGGGCGTCAATTATGGCGCATGGAGCGTGCAGGTCGGCGCATTCTCCACCGAGGGGCAGGCACGTTTCGCCACCACCATGGCGCGACAGGGGGACTTCACCGCGTTGCAGGGCGCGCGCAGCATGGTGATCCCCGTCACCAGCGCACGCGGCACACAGGTCTATCGCGCGCGACTGGCCGGATTGTCGGAAGCGGCGGCGGGCAAGGCGTGTTCCAGCCTGAAAAGCCAGGGTCTACTGTGCATTGTCATTCGCCCTGGGATGTAGGGACTGGCAGGTTTTCAAGCGTTGCGGACACATGCAGCGCGGGCATGCGCACGCTGGCCTGATGTGTCAGCATGACCGACGACGCCCCCACCGCGAACGTATAGGTCCCCGCGGGAACCACCCAGCCGCCCGCGCCTGTATCCCACTGCCCCAGCAGGTGCGGGTCCACCGGGATGGCGACGCGGGTTGCATGGCCGGGTGTCAGCGCAATACTGCGCCACCCCACCAGGCGCTTGACGCCGCCAGCCTCCACCGGCGGGGTCAGGTACAGTTGCGCCACCGCACGGATCGGATGGTCGGACGTATCGGTCACTGTGAAGGTCGCACTCAGATGGGTCGCGTCCTCGCGGCTGACATGGACATCGCCATACGACACGCCGCCCGCGACCGACAGGCCATAGCCGAACGGAAACAGCGGGGCGATATGGGCGCGTTCGAACGCATTGTAATCGGCATAGGCCATGCCGGGGGGATACAGCCCGCCAGTAAAGGTCATGGGCAGACGGCCCGAGAATTCACGCGTCCCCGTCAGCATCGCCGCAAGCGGGGCGGCATATTCCCCATGCCATGACCACGCCTGTATCACACTGTCCACCACATCCAGCCACGGCATCGCGCGGTCAGGGCTGTCGGACATCATGATGGTCACGACATGCCCGCCAAGGTCCGCAAGTGCGGTGATGAACGCATTGTCCGCATCACGATCCGTCAGCATCACGATACGCGCCGCCTGCGCGGCCTGTGGCGGGGGCGTGCCATCGGGGTTGACGACGGCCTGACTGACCTTCACCCCATCATGCTGCAATGCCGCCGCAAGGGCCACAAGCGGTCCCTGCAACGCCTGTGTCGCCAGCAGCAGCACCTGCCCGCTGCGGTCATCAAGGGGCAGGACCTGATTTTCGTTCTGCAACAGGACCATCCCCTCTGCCCCGACCTCGGCCATCAGTCCGTCCACCGACATCGGGCCAGATCCCGGGGGGGATTTCCTGTCACGGGTGAATGGCGGCGGATGGTCAAGGATGCCGGTACCATACAGCGACGTCAGGACATGCTGTGCCATCTGGTCAATGCGGGGGGGCTGGACCGCGCCCGTCGCAACCGCGCGGCGCAGGGGGGCGGCATACACCCCGTCCTCCACCCCTGGTGACTGTTCCATGTCCACGCCATCCGCCACGGCGGCGACAGGGCTGGCGTCCGCCCCCGACAGCGCACCGGGCATCGCCATGAGCATGCCGCCAAAATGCCACTGTTCACGCATGATGCCCGACAGGCCGGACAGCGCGCCGCACACATGCATGCCGCCACATGCGATCGCCCCCCCATGCGCCGTACCCAGTGCGATGGACAGGCCCATCAGGCTGGTGCCCATATACTGATCCGCCGGGACAGGCAGCGTCGCGGGAAGGGCGACAACCCCGTCACCGCGTCCCTGTTCCTCCGCACGGAGCGAGGCGAAGACCGGCACCACATGCCCCACCATCAGGCCCGAAGCCACCATCCCCGCCATTGTTCCCGCAAGCATCGGGTCCTCGCCTGCCTGCAACCGCCCGGATGGCAGCAGGTCCACACCACCGACACGCACCATCGCCCGGCCACGCCCCCATTCGTCACGCGCCCGCACCATGCCCGCGCGATGGGCCAGCACCGGGTCCCAACTCGCGGCAAGGGCAAGGAAAGGCAGGTGCGGCATGGTGGGATCAGTGGGATGCGGGTCCGAAAAGCTGCCCATCCGCAAGGCGGGCAGGCCAAGGCGCGGCACACCCGGCCATGTCAGCAGTCCCGTGCCCTCGCCCGCCATGGCACCACCAAGCGGGGCGGGAAAGGCACGCAGGACCGACAGTTTTTCTTCGGGCCGCATGCGCGCGACCATATCCGCCGCCCGCGTCTGGGCCGATGAGGAAGGCGCAGTCGCCGCCCATGCGGACGGTGCAGGCCCCGGCACGGGAACAAATACGGGCACCATCGCCGCCGCCACGGCGACCGCCATCGTGCGCGGCGCGGCGCGGATCTGGGTATGGATGGCCTGCAGTCCCCTCGATATATGTCGCACTGCTCTTCCACACCTCCTGCCTTGCTGCACCCTGGCCGCCTTAGCCCTGCGCCGCCACACGTTTCCGGGCCTGCGCCCGTGGCCCTCCCCTGCCCGTACGCAGGTCCTGCCGCCCCATGCACGGGGCGTCTGTCGATGCCATAAGTACTACCATCGACGCCCCGGCGCCATGGCCCACACCCATGCACCACCGGGCACGTCGTCACGATGGTGGCACAGAAAGTCGCCGCGTGACTTGGCGGGACCGGCGCGGCGGGATATGAAGGACGCATATCGATACAGGCAGGACCGTGGCCGTTCATCCGGACATATCGTGACGGGATGCGCGGCACACGGGGCCGAAATACCACATGCGGGGCCAATCCCCGGCGTCCATAGAGGCATCATGACCCTTCGTCCGCCAACTTCCGCCCTTCGCCCCCCCTCCCGCCGCGCCATGCGCATGGGGTTGCCGGTCCTGATGCTTGGCACGCTGCTTGGCGCGTGTTCGACAGGCCCGCATGACAGCACCGGCCTCGCCCGGCCCCAGAACAAGCTCCTGAAGGAAGACCGCGGGGCGACGGGGGGTAATGACCAACTGGAAAAAAGCGGCGTCAACGCCTATCTGTGGCGTGGGGCGATCGATACCCTGTCGTTCATGCCGTTCGCTTCCGCCGATGCGATCGGGGGGGTCATCCTGACGGACTGGTACACGCCACCCGCCACGCAGAACGAACGGTTCAAGATCACCTGCTTCATCCTGTCGAGCGACCTGCGCTCTGACGCCGTACGCGTTTCGGTGTTCCGCCAGGTGCTGCAGGACGGTCAGTGGACCGATACCCCCGTCGCCGCCAATACGGTGTCCGACATCACCTCCAAGATCCTGACCCGTGCGCGCCAACTGCGTGCCGATAACGGCCACAAGAACTAACTCCTCGCGCCCGGACCAGATGACCAAGATGACCGATTCCAAGACCCCCGCCGATACCGCCGCCGTCCCTGCCTATGACTTCGCCACCGCCGAGCCGCTGTGGCAGGCGCGATGGGAACAGAGCGGCGTCTTCGACGTGCCTGACGTGCCCCCCGCCGACCGGCCGAAATATTATGTGCTGGAAATGTTTCCCTACCCTTCGGGGCAGTTGCACATGGGCCATGTCCGCAATTATACGCTGGGCGATGTGGTTGCGCGTTACAAGCGTGCGCAGGGGTTCAGCGTGCTGCATCCGATGGGATGGGATGCATTCGGCCTGCCGGCGGAAAACGCCGCGCGGGAACGCGGGGTCCATCCGGGCAAATGGACGATGGACAACATCGCGGCCATGCGCACCACGCTCAAGCAGCTTGGCTTTTCCTTCAACTGGGACCGCGAGATCGCAACCTGCCTGCCTGAATATTACGGCAAGCAGCAGAAGCTGTTCCTTGACATGCTGGCAGCCGGCCTTGTGGAACGGCGTGAAAGCTGGGTCAACTGGGACCCGGTGGACAATACCGTACTGGCGAATGAACAGGTTGTGGACGGTCGTGGCTGGCGTTCAGGCGCACTGATCGAGCAGAAACAGCTTTCGCAATGGTTCCTGAAGATCACAAAATTCGCGCCGCAACTGCTTGATGGGCTGTCGCACCTGCCGCGCTGGCCCGAACGGGTCCGCACGATGCAGGAACGCTGGATCGGCCGGTCAGAGGGCGCGCGCGTGCGCTTTGGCCTGCATCAGCCGCCGGCAGGATTCGACGTGGATCTTGATTCGGTGGAGGTGTTCACCACCCGGCCGGATACGCTGTTCGGGATGTCGTTCCTCGCCATCGCGGCTGACCACCCGCTGGCGGCCAAGGTCGCGGCGAAAAATGCGCAGGCGGGTGAATTCATTGCGCAATGCCATCGCCTGGGCACGTCCGAAGAAGCCATCGAGACCGCGGAAAAGCGTGGTTTCGATACCGGCCTGCGCGTGTCGCATCCCTTCATGCCGGATAGGTCGTTCCCGGTCTGGATCGCAAATTTCGTCCTGATGGATTACGGAACGGGCGCCGTGTTCGGCTGCCCCTGCGGCGACCAGCGTGACCTTGATTTCGCCAACAAGTACCACCTGCCCTTCATTCCCGTCATCTTGCCGCACGATGCCGACCCACAGACCTTCGCCGTCACCGACAAGGCGACCGACGGACAGGGCACGCTGTTCAATTCCGCCTTTCTTGACGGCCTCGATATCGCAAGCGCCAAGAAAGAGGCCATCGCCCGCCTGGAAGGGTTGGGCGTGGGCCGTGGCGTGGTCAACTGGCGCCTGCGTGACTGGGGCATTTCCCGGCAACGTTACTGGGGCTGCCCCATCCCCATCATCCATTGTCAGACCTGTGGTGCGGTACCTGTCCCCGACGCGCAGCTTCCGGTGGTCCTGCCCGATGACGTGACGTTCGACCGTCCGGGCAACCCGCTTGAACATCACCCGACATGGAAACATGTCGCCTGTCCCAGATGCGGCGCGCCCGCCACGCGCGAGACGGATACCTGCGACACATTCGTGGACAGTTCATGGTATTTCGCCCGCTTTACCGCACCACACGCCTCACACCCCACCGTGGTCGCGGCGGCGGACGGGTGGTTGCCGGTGGACCAGTATATCGGCGGGATCGAACATGCGATCCTGCACCTGCTCTATGCACGTTTCTTTACCCGCGCGATGCATGAAACCGGGCACCTGAATGTTGATGAGCCGTTCGACGGATTGTTCACCCAAGGGATGGTCAACCACGAAAGCTATCGCGACGCGGCTGGCAACTGGCTCTATCCTGATGAGGTCGAACGCACGGGCACGGGGGCAACCCGCCGTGACACCGGTGACGCGGTCACGGTCGGCCGGGTCGAGAAGATGTCCAAATCCAAGCGCAACACCGTGGCGCCGATCACGATCATCGACCGTTTCGGCGCGGATACGGCACGCTGGTTCGTCCTGTCGGACAGCCCGCCGGAACGGGACATGGAATGGACGGAATCCGGTGTGGCCGGGGCCGCGCGTTTCCTGCAACGCCTGTTCCGCGTCGTGCGCGGTGTGGCGGCACAGGTCCCGGCCGACGCTCCCTGCCCCACGCAGGTTGCCAAACCCGCCGACGCACTGCGCCGCACGACCCACCGCACAATCGTGGCAGTGACAGAGGCCCTCGAAGGGTTCAGCCCCAATGTCGCGGTCGCGCGACTGCATGAACTGACCAGTGCGCTGGCCGATGCGGAAAAGCACGCGGACGAAGACGGCGTCGCCTTTGCCCGGCGTGAGGCGGCCGGGGCGCTGGCGCTGTTGTGCGCACCGATGATCCCGCACCAGGCCGAAGCGATGATGACACTGCTGGAACCCGCAGGCAGGCCGGTGGTCGAACGCACATGGCCCAAGGCGCAGGAGGACCTGCTTGTCGCAAGCGAGGTCACGATCGCGGTGCAGATCATGGGCAAGCTGCGTGGCACGATCGCGGTGGCCCCCGACCTGCCCAAGGACGAGGTCATCGCCCGTGCGGAGGCCGAACCCAATGTCGCGCGCCTGCTGGAGGGCGCGCGGATCGTCAAGCGCATTTACGTGCCGGGGCGGATCGTCAACCTTGTGATTGCGAAATAGATGATACGCCTTTCGTGTCGTCGCAGCGTATCGCCGCTTTTTGCGGCCGCACTTGTGGTCATGATGGGCGGGTGCGGTTTCTCGCCCATGTACCAGACGACAGGAAAGCATATCGGGCCTGACGGCAAGGCCACGGTGGCGGATGTGGCGGCCGAACTGCAACAGGTTTATGTGCCGCGCATCACGGAACGTTACGGCCAGCAGTTGCGACAGTTCCTGCAACAGGACCTTGGCGGGGCGGGGCCTGAAAACCCGACCCGCTACAGCCTGCGCATCCGTACCTACATGATGAACGAGGCGGTGGACATCCATTCGGATAATACCAGCGGGCGCACCCGCACCACTGCCTTCGCCCACTGGCAGCTTTATACCGTCAGCGCCAGCCCACGCCTGCTGGCCGAAGGGGATGCGAACATCATCGACGGCGTCAACAATACATATGAACAGTATTTCGCCCTGTCGCTGAACCTTGAGACCGTGCGCACCCGCGTGGCGAAGAACATGGCCGAACAGATTACCCAGCAGGTGGGGGTATGGTTCCGCACCCATGCCAAGCCCGCGACAGACGGGTCGGACGCGGAACAGAACCAGCCCCGCTTCATCGACCCCGACTCGATCGCCAACGCCAGCAGCAACAACCAGATGCCATCACAACGCCCCGGTGCGGACGGCCTGCCCGCACTGGCCACGGGGCGGTCGAATTCACAGCTGAATGACGAAAGCGACGTAGGCACCTCCGTCAGCGTCGGGAGCGACAGCCCCGATAATGTCAACATCGGTGGCAGCGGCACCAACCAGTGAAGATCAGCCCGCGCGCAATCGCCAGCACCCTGCGCGACCCGGGCGCGTGGCGTGTCATATTGCTGCATGGCGAAGATACCGGCCTGATCCGTGAACGCGCGACACAGGCGGCGCAGGTCATTACGCCCGAACTGGATGATCCGTTCCGTGTCGCCATACTGGGTCGCGACGCGCATGACCGCATGGCGGAAGAATGCGCTGCACTGTCACTTGTCGGGGGGCGTCGCGTCGTTTGGGTGCGCGAGGCGCGTGATGGCCTGACGGGACCGGTCAAGGAGTGCCTGGCAGCCGATACGGACACATTGCTCATCATGGAAGCGCCAGGGCTGGAGTCCCGCTCCAAACTACGTGCCCTGCTGGAAAAAGCGCCGAACTGCGCCGCCATCGCCTGCTACCCCGAGGAAGGTCGCGCGCTTGAGGGCAGCATCCGCCAGATGCTCTTGGCCCTTGGGGTGGAGATTGATCCCGACGCGCTGTCATGGTTTGCGGAACGCGCCAGCCCGGACCGCGCCGCAACCCGTGCGGAGGTGGAAAAACTCTTCCTGTTCGCGGGACAGGGCGGGCGTCTGACACATGAAGACGTTCAGGCCTGCATTGGCGATGCCGCCAGCGTATCGCTGGAGGATGCGGCCTTTGCCGCAATGTCGGGTGACCGGGCGGGGGCCGACCTTGCGATCGAACGCGCAATGAGTACCGACCGCATGAACCCGATTGGCGCGGCACGCGCGCTGCTGTCGCATATCCACCGGCTGCGGCGTGTGCGTCTGGCGATGGATGCGGGACAGGGACGTGCGGACGCCATGTCCGCCCTGCGGCCACCGGTCTTTTTCAAACGCACGGAACAGTTTGGCCGTGCCGTCACGATATGGGATGCAGATGCCCTGATGCAGGCCGCCACATGGACACAACAGCTTGAACTGGCCTGCAAGCAGACCGGCAGCCCAGATGTCGTGCTGTGCAAACGCCATATCGCACGCCTTGCCACACAGGCGCGGATTATGGCGCGGCAGCGCTAGGCGCGTCATAAAACATCCCCCAACCCGACATGTTTATGGGGATATTTTTAGAAAATATAATATATTTTCAAAGGATTTCGAAAATCTTTACCAGCCTGGGCCATGTTGCAGCATGGGAGCGGGCATGGCGTTTCATATTGTACCGATGGGCATGGCCATATTGATACTTGCCCCACCCCGGCCCCTCGGCTAGATATAATGGGTGTATGTCCGCGTAGCTCAGCAGGATAGAGCACAGGATTCCTGGTAGCAATTGGGCGTCACGACGGGAAACCACGTGGCGGATCTGCTCAAATTCGGGGAACGCTCTGGCAGGAATGCCGTGCCAATCCCGAGCCAAGCCCGGCCCCATGCCGGGAAGGTGTAGAGACTGGATGGGCAGCGCCTACCGACCCCCCCTATGGTGGGTCCATGGCGAAGGGACAGTCCAGACCACGAACGCCATCGCATGATGGCGGCGGCGAAAGTCGAAGTGGGATGAATCCTGGGGCCGTGGGTTCGAATCCCGCCGCGGACACCAACATACCACCCCGCCGATCGTGACCGACCATCCTGCAAAAGATGGCAGGCAACGCAAAAGCCCCATAAGGCAACCATCGCATCCATCACGATGACGCCTGGGGGCATCCTTTACAAAATCCCTGAAGCACGCCGCCTTTTTTCAAAAAGGCGGCGTCCGATAGCTTCTATGGTGCGTATCTGTGTCGTGTCTGTGCGCTGGCCTCATGCGCCCTTGTTCTGGGAGGCGTCGATTTCCAGCGCAAGGCGCGCCATCTCCAGCGCCCCTTCCCTGCTGCCTGCGCCACAGATGAAGCGTGCGGGATGGGCGAACACTGCATCCGCCACCCCTGACACCTTGGCCAGAGCCTCTCCATCAAGTCCGCGCCAGGCTTCAGGCAGAGAGACACGCTGCCCGAAATCACCCCGCACGGGAGGGACCGCCTTGACGTTCCAGCGGCCGGGCGCGGCGGGCGAGACAACATAGACGACAGGCAGGTCATGCTCGAAAATCACCTTTTCGGTCGGCATACCCGTCTCCATGACCAGAATACGCTTGTCCTGCGCATTCGCATACGCTTCGAGCACACGATCCGTTGCCTTCAGGCTGGCACGGACGCGATCGACCGTATTGACAAGATAACCCGCGACCGCGCACGCGGCATCGGCGAAGCCTACACTTTCACGCATCGCAGCTTCTTCGGGACCATAAAGTTCCGCCGTGTCCCAGACGGGGCGGCAGGATGAAACGATATCCGCCAGCGACAGCTTCTCCAGCTTGACCACACCATTATCATCAAGGTCGATCGGCAGGACCAGTGACTTGTCAATCGCCTGCCAGATGATGGGCAGCGCCGCGTCATCCACTGGGGCCTTCAGGATATTGCGGATCGCGGCAATGCCATAATCCTTCCACAACAGGCCTGCCGCGCTATAGGGAGTGCCGTCCTCACGCAGGGGCTTGTCCTTCATATGGTGGTCATAACGTCCCTTTTGCGGGTCATAGATACCGCCGACGTCAAACACGATATCCGCCGCACGGATACGTTCGGGCGAACGCGTCCGGCCGAAATCCAGCCTGTCAGTCGGTACGGTCCCAAGGACGCGGCCGCGCAGGTCGCCATGGGGGGCAAGCGCGTAATGCAGGATGACATATCCCAGCGTCTCATCAACGTGAAAATTCCCCGAATGCGTCAGGGCTTTGACGGTTGCGGCCTCATTACCGAGGCCAACGGGGGTATAGTTTGACATATCAGGACCTACCAACAAACGGGAATTAATGGACGCCAGTGCCCCTCATGCCGCAAAGAGTATGGCAAGACAACCAGCGCCCCCGCATCCACATCCCCCATCGCCCGCCGCCATTCCCGGCCCCTATCGCGCGATGGCCGCCGCCGTGCCGGTGGCTTCACGCAGAATCAGTGCCTTTTTACGCGCAACACCCCAGCGATAGCCTGACAAGGTGCCATCACTGCGCACGACACGATGGCAGGGAATGACCACCGCCAGCATATTCGCAGCACAGGCCCCCGCCACCGCCCGCACCGCCGAAGGTGTACCCAGCCGACGCGCGATTTCAGCATAGGTTACGGTCGTGCCCGGCGCGATGGCCCGCAAGGCCGCCCACACCCGTTTTTGAAACGCGGTGCCACCGATATCAAGAGGCAGGTCGAGTGCGTCCGACTCCCCGTCGATAAATGCCACCACATGCCGCAGATAGTCATTGGCGCAGGGATCGCCAAGCACAAGTTCCATCCCCACGAAGCGCGCACGCAGGTCATGCACCAATGCATCCGCGCCATCGCCCATCGCGATGGCCACCACGCCATTCGCCCCCGTCGCCAGCATGACCGTGCCCAGGGTACATTGCCCCACCGCCACGCCCAGCCGCCCTGTCGCGGCATTGCCCCTGTGGACCGGAACTGTCGTCATCGCCTGTTTTCCCCTGCATGGTAACAATGCTGCATATGTCCGACATTACACTGCCCCGCTGGAACGGACCACGGTGATCCTCAGGGGGATCGGTCAGAGGCAGAATGTGCAACAGGGCAAATATGGGACGCGGTCGGGCAATCTTGGGAATTATTTTTTGAAAATACAATGTATTTCAATGCTTTTCGCACAAACATTGTGCCCCTAAGCTTTTATGGTTTCCATAGGCTATCGGGGCTGGTTTTTGCAAAATATCTCCGATCAAACAGTCATTCCCTAAACTGCCCTCAGTGTCTGACCGAAAATGAGTTGAGTGATTTCAGTGGATTATGATTCATGGGTTTGCGATAACCTGATGAGATCAAG